>Ga0209514_10000118_pt1 | contig 176758 bp, 175 predicted proteins | sample Subgrocontami58m_FD_187452 | JGI IMG/M metagenome (GOLD analysis project Ga0209514, IMG submission 187452) | Subsurface groundwater microbial communities from S. Glens Falls, New York, USA - GMW37 contaminated, 5.8 m (SPAdes) (version 3) | ecosystem: Environmental > Aquatic > Deep subsurface...
GGGGAGACTGCGTAACGCCGGACGGCGTTGCAACTTTGTCTTGTATTCCAATTCTTTTTACAAATATTGTCAGCGGAGCACTTGCAATGTCCGGAATTTTTGCGCTTTTTCTGGTTACTTGGGCAGGCCTTAAATATATTAATTCCCGCGGAGACGCAAAGAAAGCAGAGGAAGCTAAAAAAACCCTTTCCTATGCTTTCCTAGGGCTTGTGTTAATCTTTTTTTCGTTCTTCCTGGTGTATTTTATCGCTACAGTAACAGGAGCCGATTGTATCCGCTTTTTCGGCACTCAGGGTTTTGGAAGTTGCAAATAGAGCTATTTCTCTAAAATATTATTTAATCCCCCTAAAGGAAGAGCAAGGCCAAGAGTTGCAATAATTAAAGCTATTATTCCAATCTTTTTCTTTTTATCCATTCTCCTAAACTCTTCCATAAAATTATGCTTGAGTATTCCCTCTGCTGCTATTTTTCCTTTTTCTTCTTTCGAAGCTTTTAGCTTATCTATTGCATTTTTAACTAAATCGCCTCCCCATTCCTGCTGCGCAATATAGTCTATTTGGTCTCCCGAAATCTTTCCCACCTTCACCTTATTGGCAACAAGAGACTCTAAGACCTTAGGACGCATCGACTCTACCCATGCTGTGTCTGCCATTTTTTTATCAATTAAATCTTTCGAAACTTTACCATCCATAACTTTTCTCATATATGCCTCAGGACCCTGTGCGAGTAATAAATCATAGTCTTCTTCAACGACATCTTTATCGATAATCCTTGTTTCCGGCCTATCTTTTCTAATCCATCTTTTACCAGGCTCATTTTTAAAGCCCCTGCTTCCAAAAGCCTCTACTATTTTCTTGTCTTCTTCGCTTTGAGCTTGCGCCTCGGTATCTGTCCACATTTTATCCCTAATTTGTTCTGCTTCAGCAACCTTATCCCTTAGATACGCTCTAGCTGCTTCGAATGGAATATTCTCCATTTTTGCAACAAATTGCCTTTCTTCCTCTGCTCTCTTAAGCTTAGCTTCGGCTAGATCTGCTCCTGCTGATATTTTCTTTTTTTCCACAATTCCTTTTTCACCCTGTAATCTTACTTGCTCGTCTTCAAGCCTTTTTTGCTCTGCCTCAAGCCTTGCTCTTTCGTCCAGCAGTCTTTGTCTTGCCTCAAGCCTTCCTCTTGCTTCTGCGGCTCTTTGGGAGTGGGCAAGTTTCTGCCTGCCTAATTCTTGATATTCTACTGTTAAACCTTCTACTGGCCTTGCATAATCAGCGCCCTTGCTTTTAAGAGCAAGAGCTAAGTCTCTGGAGCTTCTTACTTCATCCATTTGGGCTTGTATCTGAATCAAGCTGGATTCTGAAGTTGCTAAGGCTTGCTCATCTTGCATCAGTGTTGCTTCGTAACCTGCTAACTCCAAAGCTTTCCTGCCAACATCCGGTCTTCCCGGAACAACTATTCCACCTGCTCTAAATTGATCAAGCTGATCTTTTACCCCACCCAAATCAGACGTTGTCCTACTAAACTCCCTGCTTACATTATCAAAAGCTGCAGTTTCTTCTAAATGCCTTTGCTCAAGCTCAGAAACATTATCGGCAATAGCCGTATCCAAAACCTCCTGATGCTGACCCTTAAAGAATTTAGTAAGCATTTCGGGATCTTTGGCTGCTCTTTCAGCAAAGACTCTTATTTCGGCGTCTGTTTGATGCTTTTTAAACTCGGGCGTACTAAATCCTGCTGCAATCTTATCAACTATTTTCTTTTGTTCTGCCGGGGTTAAGGAATTATAACCTTTATCTATTGTCTTACGAACCAATGCGTCTGCGTTTTTTGCAGCTTTTAGCCTTGCTTCTTCGCTTATATCTCTATCTTTTCCCCCGCTCTCTTTTCTCCTATAACCGATGTTATTTTCTATTGTCTCCGCTGAGTCTCTTTCCGGAATCGCGCCTGCCATTTCTTGGATTTGGCTGCGGGGAGATTTGTTCTTATCCTCAATGGCCTTCCTAATTTTTTCCGCTTCAATATCGGCTGGGGTGCGAACAAGAGGAGGCGCTTCTTGCGCAACCGCCTTAACTACAACCTCCGGTGATGATAATCCTGCTGCCATATTAGCCTTGAGTTGCGCTTTTTGCCATGGCCAGCGCTTCTTCTATCCTCCCTTCCTTAACAAGCTCCATTGCTTCCCCTACAACCTGCTTATCTTCTTCCGACTCGATCTCCCCTTTTTCGGTTACTAAAAGGTTATTAAAAATTGACCATTTAGAGTTTAGCTCTGCTAAGAAATCCACGACCTCTTGATCTGTGGAAATACTATCAATTCCGGTAAGAACGTGCTTGGCAATTTCCGATGATTGCAAGACAGTAATTTTTTCTTGCTCAAGTCCAGATGCGATTGCTTTAAGAATTTCTTCTTCTAACTGCTCTTTTTGCAAAGCGGTAAACTCCATATTTTCATAGTAAGATAGTAGACGGATAAAAGTCAAGAAAATTAAATATAATTAAAAATTTTCACGCCAGGCTCAATATCTTTATTTTTTGACCTATTTTGATTGTCTTGAAATCATATTTTTCACGTTATACAGTGGATAAACAGGGTATGATATCAAAAATCCCAAATCAAAAATCCCAAATCGAAAACTCAAATGTTAAATCTAACAACGTAAAAGTTCGGTCTTACGGTTTTTCCTTAGAAATAATCAGATTTGTCAATAATCTCCCAAGCAAAAGAGCTTTTTGGTCAATTGGAGACCAATTATTAAGATCTGCGACTTCAATTGGAGCAAATATGACAGAAGCTCAAGGCTCAAGCTCGAAACGGGAATTCATAAAATACTATGGCATAGCCTTAAGATCTGCAAACGAAACGAAATATTGGATTTGCTTATTAAGAGATTCCTATCCGAATCTTAGAGAAAGCTGCGAATACTTATTAGATGAAGCTACTCAAATTAGCAAGATGCTCGGATCAAGTATTTTAACCTTAAAAGGAAAGGAGGCTTTACCAAGATTTTAGATTAAAAATGTAGATTTTGCATTTTGGATCTAAGGTTTAGGATTAGCACAGCAATGGAGAATCACCCTATTCCACAAGATATTACTGGTTTTCAATTTAAACTAATCGGGAACATGACCATTAAGCAGTTTGCTTATCTTGCCGGAGGAATTATTGTGGGCTGGATTTTATTTGCCTTACCAATTCCGGGAATTATTAAATATCCATTTTCTTTTTTCTTCGGACTAACCGGAGTTGCACTTGCTTTCCTGCCATACGGAGGACGGCCTCTGGATATAATGATTGGTAATTTTTTCAATGCCCTTTTCAAACCCACTCAATTCGTCTATCAAAAATCAGGAGGAGTGTTTTATTGTCCACCTATTTCAGCAAAGTCAATCCAGGATGCCTCAGCCCAAAAAATAGACCCAGGTTCTCTGTCGGGAGAAAGACTACAGTCGTTTTTAGGATCACTGCCTAAAAGATCTAAAAACAAGCTGGACGAGAAAGAAATGGTATTTTTTCAGTCTTTATCCGGTCTTTCCCAATCCCCAACAACACAGTCAAATACTCCCTCTTACGTTGCTCCCGTAGCTTTCGCAAACCAAGCTGCCCAAAATCAAGAAGAACCAAAAGAAATGGAAAAAACGGACGATCTTCCTGTTAAGGAAGAAAACCTGGAAAATGAAACAAAACATTTGCAAGAAGAGCTAAGCGTGGCAAAAAAGCTAGAGGAAACTCAAAAAGACACAAAAAACTTTAACGAGGCTCACGAAAAAGTATTGGAGCTGGAAAAACTACTCAACGAAACTGTTACCCAAAAGCAAGCCCTGGAAGAACAACTGCTTTCCTTAAATAAACAGCTTCAACAAGAAAAAATAACCACATATCGACCTTCCATTGCCACTTCGGACACTAAAGAACAAACTAAAAATGTCCGCATGGTCCCTAAGGAAATGAGCAAAAAAGTAGGTCTTCCTGCTCCATCCGAATTTCCAAATATTATTGCCGGAATTGTAAAAGATCCAAGAGACAATCCTCTGCCAAATATTTTGGTTGAAGTAAAAGATAAAGCCGGAAATCCGGTACGGGCATTTAAAACAAACGCCATTGGTCAATTTTCATCCGCAACACCGTTAACCAACGGTATATATACTATAGAGTTTGAGGATCCAAAAACCCAGAATAAATTCGATGCGATTGAATTTTCCGCAAACGGAGAAATTATTTTGCCGCTTGAAATTATTTCGGTTGATACAAGAGAAGAGCTAAGAAAATCATTGTTCACAAATTAAATGAAAAATACTGCCCAAAAAATTCATGCAACTACTCAAAAATTCACAGAAATCGAAGATATTTCTGATGACATAGTGCTTTTGTCCGGAGGAAATGCCTGCTTGATGATTGAAGTAACATCCACCAATTTTGCGCTTCTTTCCATAGAAGAACAAAATTCTAAAATTTATTCCTATGCATCTTTGTTAAACTCACTTTCTTTTTCAGTGCAAATTATAATCATCAGCAAAAAGCTTGATGTCACTTCCTATTTAAAGCTTTTAGACATAGAAGCTAAAAAAACTCAGAACAAGCTCTTGTCGGAACAAATTGGGCTATACAGGGACTTTGTCCAGGAATTAGTTAAAGTAAACACTGTACTTGATAAAAAATTCTATATTTGTATTCCCTATTCATATCTGGAAAAGGGAGCTGCGGGTGCGGCCGGGACTGCAATGAGTAAAAATTCGAATAAGCAACAGATTTTTATAGATCAGGCAAGAGCTTCTCTTCACTCTAAAGCGGAAAGTATTCACTCCCAGCTTTCCAGACTTAATTTAAGAGCCAAAACTCTGGAAAAAGAAGAACTTATTAAGCTTTACTACGAAGTCTATAACGATGGCTATATCGAAGTAAACCAGGCATCGGATAACATAAAAAATCCGGTTGTCCGAAAGGAGGAAGAATAATGGGGCTTTTTGGTAAAAAAAAGAAGCAAGCCGCTCCATCCACTGCTCCGGCATCAGTGCCTTCAACCGGAGAGTTAGCCAAAATAGAAAAAGGTATGGTTGCGTTAACCGATGTTATCGCTCCTTCTTCCGTAGAAGTAGATTTTCAGTATATCCGTGTTGGTGAAAAGTTTTATAAAACATTTTTTGTGGTTGGATACCCGAGATATGTTTCTGCGAACTGGCTTCAGCCATTAATTGATTTTGATCATTCTATGAACGTTTCCATGTTTGCTTACCCAACATCATCTCCCGATGTATTGTCCGACTTAAGACGCAAGATTGCGGAAATGGAAGCAACAATTTCTTCCCAGGTAGAAGCAGGCCAGGTGATTGATCCTAAGGTCAGAGCTTCTCTTGATGATGCCCTGGCAATTCAAGATCAGTTGGCAAAGGGCGTTGAGCGGTTTTTCCAATTCAGCCTTTACATAACTTTATCCTCAGATAGTGTTAAAGAATTGGAAGAAGCTTCAAAAAAACTCTTGGCAACCCTTAGTTCAATTATGATGCTTGCCAAAACCGCAACTTTGCAAATGGAAGACGGGTTTAAATCAACTATTCCATTAGGCCAAGATAGGCTGTTTATAACCAGAAACATGGACACGACTTCTCTTGCTTCCACTTTTCCATTTACCTCCGCGACTTTAACTCAAGACAAAGGAGTAATGTATGGCATAAACGAACAAAATGGCTCCCTGATTATTTTTGACAGATACTCCCTGGAAAATGCAAACGAAATAGTTTTGGGAAAATCCGGCTCCGGAAAATCTTACCTAATCAAGCTTGAGGCCCTAAGACAGTTTATGTTTGGAACAGAGGTCATTATTATTGATCCGGAAGGAGAATACGAAGCGCTTACTAAAACCTTAGGAGGAGAGCATGTTGCGTTTACCGCCTCTAATCCGATAAAGATTAACCCTTTTGATCTTTCCGGAATGTACGAGGAAGGAGAAAACGAGTTAGGGTTAAAAATTTTATCCCTGCATGGACTTTTGCGAATTATTATGGGAGAGTTGGATCCTGCGCATGACGCAATATTAGACAGGGCTCTTGTTGAAACCTACAGACAAAAAGGAATCACAACTGATCCTGCAACGCAAAAAAAACAGCCTCCGCTAATGGAAGACCTCTACAAAGTCTTAATCGGCATGGAAGATCCCCAAGCCAGAGAGCTAGCCCTAAGGCTTGAGAAATTTATCAAAGGAAGCTTAAGCGGCATTTTTAACCAGCAGTCTAATTTTGACTTAGTCAACCCTCTAACTGTGTTCAATATTAAGTCGCTCGAAGACGAATTAAGACCGGTTGCTATGCATATTGTTTTAGATTTTGTCTGGACAAAGGTTAGGAAAACACTCAAGAAGAGACTGTTGATCTTGGACGAGGCTTGGTATATTATGAAATATCCTGATTCTGCTTCTTTTGTGTACAGTATTGCCAAAAGATCCAGAAAATATTACCTGGCGCTAACAACAGCCACCCAGGATGTTCAGGATTTTCTTTCTACGGATTACGGCAAAGCTGTTTTGTCTAATTCATCTATCCAAATGCTTCTTAAGCAAAGCACTACGGAAATTGATTTACTTACTCAAGTTTTTTACCTATCCCAGGGAGAAAAAGAACTTTTGCTGTCTGCCGATATAGGAGAAGGGCTTTTCTTTGCCGGGCAAAGCCACGTTGCCATGAAAGTAATTGCTGCACCGTTTGAGCACACAATAATTACTTCCAATCCCCAGGAAATTCTTAAAATGAAGGAAGATAAAGAAGCAATAGGAGAAAATATTGTTGAACAACCCGAGGTGCCGGCATCTCTAACATCGCCAACCCAAAATCCCAATCATACGGACGAACCAACTCAGCCTGCTCCTACCGAAGATAATCTTCCCGAAAACCCTGCTGCAGTAGTGCCCCCAGAGATACCCGAGACTCCAAATGAAAATTCAAGCCCTGTTAATCCAAAACTCTAACGTATGAACCCAAATAAGGTTAAGCAAATCTTTGACGCAGTAGTAAAAGCAAACCCTCAACACAAAGCTCTTGTGTATATGCTGCAAAAAGCTATGACAACAGGTCCAGGTTCCGAAATTTTTCAAAAAGCCTATGACCGGTTAATAAATGCTCCAGGATTCAGACTTCCTCCCCAAGCAGGAACTGACCCTGAGGTTCTTAAGAGGGTTCTTGTTAATACTTCTGCTTCTACCTGGATAGAACTACAACACCAAAATGCCTTGGCTCAAGAAAACATGAATAAAAACGATGAAACTGAATCTGAGGCCGAAACTGAGGAGAAAAAAGAAAAAAATCATCGAGAGCAGACACATGCACCTCATGTGGAAAAAAAACCGCCCCAAATAGATCCTGAGCGCTTTAACAAGGCAATTAAGAAAGACGTTGTCAATAGAATGACCGATGGAAGAACAAATGATGAATACAGGCTTTCGGAAAAAGCAGTTTTTGAAGACTGGATAAAAGATCAAAAAAACAAAAAGCTTACTCCTGAGGAATATAAAGAGACTCAGGAGTACAAAGATAGGGTCGATGAACATTTTGCAAATACTCATCGCGAAGATTTTGACAAGAGCTTTGCTGCTGAGAAAACCAAAGTATATTTAAATCCTAATGATGACCCCGTAATTAAAGAGTATAAAAAGATGCTTGCAGAAAACCGTGGCCAACAGGATGATAGCGATGATCAGAAGATAAGCGCAAGACAGTCAATCAGGCAAATATTTAAAGAGCAATTCAAGGAAAAAGCTGAGGGCTACCAAATATCAGAAACCACAGAAGCTGTGGAAATAAACGATCCGAATATAATTGAAGGAAATTTCCGCGTAATTAGCGACGCGCCTGCGGGAGAGAGCATGGCTCCTGAACCAACTTTCAGCTATGAACCATCTACTCAAAGCATTAGTCAGGAAGTGCCAAGAATTCAAACCAGGTCAATTTCTCAGATTCAAAGAACAGCTGCCGGAGAAGAAGGAGGCTTTATGACTAGGGGAATTAATTTTTTTAACAATTTCCCCGGTAAAAACTTACTACGATTTGGCCGGCTTGGAGGAGGTGGCGGTGCGGCGGCAGGGGGAGCAGGAGCAGTTGGTGGCGGAGCAGCGGGAGGAACAGCGGCGGCAGGGGGAACTGCTGCTGCAGCAGCAACGAGCGAGGTTTGGGTACCAATTTTAATAATTATTATTCTTATCATTCTCTTGATTCTGATAATAATTTTTGGCGCTAAAATGATTCGAGATAAAAACAGTAATGATAATATGATTACGATTACCAAAACCGTAGACAAGCCAGAAGTTCCCAATCCTCAACCTGACTCAACGTTATCAGACATGACTTTTACAATTAACGTCTCTTATCCGGGAACATTTAATCAAATCAATGTTTCCGATCCTCTCCCTCAAAATGCAGAATTCGTAAGCGCAACAGGGAACTATAGCCTTAATAAGGATTCCGGCGGAAGCATAACCGGAGTCAACTGGATAATTAGTCCTTCCACCGCAGAAACACCTCTTTCTACTGCCTCCTCTGATTGTATCTCTCTTGGAGAGTGGCTAAACAAAAAACTCTCCGGATCAGGTCTTGCAAATCAAGGAACAGCCCTCGCCACTCTTTCTTCTAAATACAATGTTCCGTGGGAACTTGCTCTCGGAATGTTTTGGCACGAAGCTCAGTGGGCAACAACGGGAATCAACCCTAAAGCAAATAATCCGGGCGACCTAAGCAATGGAACCCGAACGTCGGGAACACCCTCGTGTGCCAAGTGGAGCTCTACTCCAAACAAGGTAGGCTCTGTTAGTACAAGCAAAAACACATATTGCGTTTACCCATCAATGGAAGATGGCATTGAAGCTTATCTTAAGCTGCTGAACAGTAACTACAGAAGTCATGTTGATTACTTTATTCAAACCGGTGACCCTTCAAAAATTATTGCTAAATACTATTCTTCCTCAAATGACGAAAGCGGCGGAAATGCCTCTCAATATATTAAAAATATAAACACTAAGGTTAATTCCCTGAGGACTTCGGCAAAAACCGACAATGCATGTCTTGTTCCAACTTCCAGCGAAGGAGGATCAGGCAATCCAATTATTCTTAAACTTGTTCTTCGCCCCAAACAAGACGCAAAAAATACCTATATTGTCAACCAAGCCTCTGTTGAGGTTATTGGAGGGCAAATTGCTCAGTGTGGACAAGGATCAACAGCGCTAAGCTGTCCTATTGATGGGAGAGTAATGAACGCCGGAGACAATGTTCCCCCAAATCAAAACACTTGCAACGGCAAATACAAGCTCGTTGGGGGAGAACACAATGGCTATAATTTTGGCGACCCTGCCTGCGAACTTGCGCAATCTCCTTCGGTTGTTTTTGAAAAATGGAAACCCCAACAGTCCCTGGTAAACCTTTTGCAGCAGCTTGACCCTGAAAACGTAAGGTATTGGATTGGAATAGCAAAATGTGAATCTAGTTTTGATCCAAACGCATACCTTGCAGAAGCTACAAACGGATCTGCTCACGGACTTTTTCAAATGGACTACAGCAGACCTAATCCATATCAACCGATTGGGACAAAGGGTTTAAACGGGATATATGACAGGGGAGATATTGTCTGGAAAATTCAAACAAGCAATGCAGTAAATTATAATAACAATTTGGTTAAACTTGGGTTAAAATGGAGATATTGGGCATGCGCAAGATCGCAGTTTGGCCTTTGGTAATATGAATTTAAATCTCGACAGGACTAAAAAGATATTTTTAATAATTGGAGCTGCCGTTGTTGTGCTTTACGTTCTAGCAATAGTTTTCTTCACTCTTTTCGGCCAAAAGGTAACAACAGAAAAAGAGATGCCTGCTCCAACAGGAACATATCAACCTCAAGGATCAGCAAACTATCAACGAAACAGACCTGCTTCGTTAACAGGAGACGCTATAGAAAGATTGATTGCTGATATCGAAAATAGAAAAGCATTACCGACAGAAGACACAAAAATTCGCGCAGACCTGGCAACAAGCAAAACAGATAAAAAAACCGCTAATGTCTATTCTTCTCCCGCATTTAACGTACGGTATGTTGCAGACCAAGATTTATTTCAGATAGAAATTCTCACAGAAGATATTGACTATGCAAGAACCGAGGCATTCCGGTGGTTTAAATTAAAGGGAATAAGCGAGTCAAGCATTTGCGACCTGCCAACAATATTCTTTAAAAATCCAACCGGGCAGAAAGGATCAAGACTAGAAATTTATGAATGTGCACAAAGAGAACAACCATGATTAAAAAATTAATCGTTTTTATATTTATAATAATTTTTTCTCTATCTGTAGTCAAAGCTGTTTTTGCTCAAAGAGCAAACAGCAATTGTGTCGTTGTAAAAGTGGGAAATCCAAGCTCACAACAAATCCTTCCCCAGACATGCTCGGCATCAAGTGATAACTCTCCTGGACTAGGAAGCGCAACAAACTGTGAGGCCGGCACTGACGCCGGAATTGGCGATGGATACAGGGACGGTGTTTTAACCAAAATCAAGCTTTGTAATGTTCAGGGCATAATAGTTAATTCTCAAATCTCAAAAAATGTTGATCAACTGCTAACTGCTGCAAAGAATTCAGGAATTTCACTGTCTGGCGGAGGGTTTAGAACAATGGCTTCGCAAAAATCGTTATTCGCAAAAAATTGTGGTGGCGGTTCATGTCGCCCGCCCACAGCCCGACCGGGATACTCCAATCACCAAATGGGACTTGCTATAGATTTCACTTATAATGGTCGGCTCATTGTCTGCTCCGGTGGAATTTCGGCTAAAACATGTCGATCTTCTGGTGCAAACAAGGGATTCAATTGGCTTGATGCTAACGCCATAAAATATGGTTTAAAAAACTTTCCAAAAGAAGCATGGCACTGGTCTATTGATGGACGCTAATGAAGACAGGGGATATGCAAGAAGTTTGTTATAATAAAGCCAAGAAATACCCATGAGAATAATTAATTTTTTACAAGAACATAAAAAAACCATACTCTTACTTGTGTCTATTCTTTTTTTTGGTCTACTTTTATTTTTCTTTTCATCTCTTGCGGATAATAGAGAGCAAAATAAGGAACCAAACGAAACCCAAACGCCTTCTGTTACAAAAAAATCCACAGAGATTGAGGATGGGATAGATATTGAGGGAATGAAAGCTTCTTCCCTTGATAGCAAGCCTGGCTTGATATCTAAGGAGGGCTTGCCGGGGGGCTTTATAAAATATATTTTTTCATCTTCTTCTCTTGCTAGAAACACCGTGATTATCGCTAAGGGGGATCGTTTTTTATATCAAAGAACCGCCCTTGATCCTCCCGTCCCCGTGAAAAGCTTCACCGATGAGTATGGCCAACCAGAAAAAATAATCCCTGGATATCTTTATGGAGAAAACTCGCAGATATTTGTTTACCCAAGCCAGGGTCTCTCCCTAACTGTTAGTTCTCAAACAGGAAATGTGTTGGAAAAACAAGTTTTTCCAAAGACAACAATAGAAAAGTACAAACAAAAATACGAAGCAGATCTTTTTATAGCTGAATAATTATCCCTGAACCCTAATCGGCATTATTAAATGAAGAAAGCTTGGGTCTTTTTTAACCCTAAAAACCCCGGGACTCAAAGGACCACTCATTTCAAAAATTATCTCTTCTCCCCCTAAAGCCGACAAAGCCTCAAGTAAATACCTCGCATTAAAAGCTATTTCGCTTGCTTCTCCTTCTGTTTTTGCCTCAATGTCCACTGTGTTTTCCCCAACCGAGGGTGTGTTAGCGGAAACCACGATCTTCTCTTTTTCGATGTTAAGCTTAATAATGTTTGCTGTTTCTCTGGCAAAAACAGAGCACATCTTAACTGCCCCCAACATCTCCTCCCTGTTAAAAACAGTTGAAATGGAAAAGCTTGTTGGAATAATCTTTGCGTAGTTTGGATATTCTGCTTCTATTAGTCTTCCTATAAGAACAGAGTTTGCTTGCTTAAAAACAACCTGGCTGTTTTCTTTAGATAAATATACTTCAACATCTTCCCCATCATCTTTAATACCAATTACTTCCTTAACAACCCTGGCCGGAACAAGCAGGGTGTCGGTTTCCCCTTCTCCCTTTAGATCAACTGCAAGTCCTGTTTTTAAAGATAGCCTATATCCGTCTGTTGCAACTATCTCAAGCCCTTTTGTGCTTCTAGTCATTAAGACGCCCGAGAGAGCGGGTCTTCCCGAGTCTTGGCTTGCCGAGAATGCTACCCTGGGAAACTCGTCTTCAACAATCTTTCTTTTAATTGTTCCTATTTTTTGGCCTTTGTTTTCATAAAGTTTAGGGAAATCCTCTGCCGGCATTGTCTGAAAAACAGAATGCATCTTTTTTCCTTTTACATCCATGTTTGTGCCAACCAGCTTTATGGTAATTTTTTCTTCATCTATGTTGCTAAGAAGGTCTGAGAATGTTTTTGCAGGAACTGTGGTTTCTCCCTCTTCCTCAATGTTTGCGGGAATTTCAACAACAACTCCTATTTCTAAGTCTGTTGCGCTTATTCTAAGCTTTCCTTTTTTTGCTTCAAACAGAAAGTTTGAAAGGATGGGTAAAGACCCCCTACCTGAAATTGCGTGGTTTAAAAAAGATATTTTTTTTTGTAAGTTTTCTGTGAGAAAAACAAACCTCATAAGATTTATATATTTGTAGTTGTAGTAGTGTATATGGAAAAGTGGAAAAAAGCAAGACTTTTGTAAGAAACCAGGCTAAAAAAAAGTGGACAACTGGTTGATAAAAAAGTGGACAACTGGTTGATAAAGTTAAGCTCTCTAGTAATCCACAGTCTTTCCCCGACCAAACTCGGTTATTCCCATTATTTCTTCTGATAACTTAGTTTTTGTTAATAAATTTTCAATCTTGGTAACTCCGTGCATAATTGTTGTGTGGTCTCTCCCCCCCAAAAGGTTACCAATTTCAATATATGTTAAACCAAGTTCTTTTTTAAGAAGAAACATAGCAATTTGCCTTGCTTTAACAAGAGAAGCGTCTCTTTTCTCACCTTTTATTTGTGTGGTTTTAATTCCATAGAAGGAACAAACATTTTTAATTACTTCATCTGGGTGAAAAGAAGAAGCCCGTGTATCGGTTTTTTTGTTGTCTAAGACTTCTTCTAAAAGCTCCGGCGTTATTTCTCCTCCCCTTGCCCTTGCTTTGGTAATAATTCTTAAAAGCAGTCCCTCAAGGCTTCTCCCATCCCTGTCTTTTTCTGCAATAATTTTTGCATCTTCAATAGACAAACTAAAATCATGTTTTTTCGCTTTTATCAAAAGAATGGCTGCTCTTAGTTCAAAGTCCGGCGTTTCTATGTCTACGGTTAGTCCACCGTCAAACCTGGAAAGAAGTCTTTTTTCCACTTTTTTTATTTCCGACGGCGGCCTATCTGAGGAGAGAACGATTTGTGAACCATTGTCAACGAGAATGTTAAAAGTATGAAAAAGCTCTTCCTGAACTTTTTCTTTTCCTGCGATGAATTGAATGTCGTCAATTATTAAAAGATCAACATTGCGGAACTTTTTCTTCATCTGGGAAGTTGAGTTCGTGCGGATTGCTTCTACAACGTCATTGGTAAATTCCTCGCTTGTAATATAGGCAATTCTTTTTGTCGGGGATTTTTTATATACGTCGTTTGCAATAGCTTGCATCAAGTGAGTTTTGCCTACTCCTACCGGCCCATAGATAAAAAGAGGGTTATATGCTTTTCCCAATTTTTTAGCAACTGTTGTTGCGGACACATAAGCAAGTTGGTTGCTTGCAGAGACAGCCAGATTTTCAAATGTGTATTCAGCCCTTACTCTGTTGAGGTGTCCGATAAAAGGTGCTGTTTTGTCCTGGGCATCCTGCTTTTCTTGTGAGGAAAAAAGAGGACCTGTTTTTTCAGTTTTTTCTTTTGGCAAAATAGCTTTTGGCACAAAGAGTATCTCCAGGTCTTTGCCGGCATGTTTGTCCAAGGACGTCTTAATTACTTCATAAAACCTCCGTTGCAAAAGATCAATAATCATGCTGGACTCAGCAGCAACAGTTGCAATGTTGTCGTCCATAGACAAAAGTACGGTAGGCTTAAAAAGCGTTAAGAAGTTAGCGCGGGAGATTTCGGTTTCAATTTCGCCCAATACAATATTCCATAATTTATTTAAATCAGTTTCCATAAAAAAGAGCCCGCCCTCTTTGAGAAAGATATCCCAGGGGTTTAACTATAGTAATGTGGATAACTTTTTGTCAAGATACCACAAGTAGATACTAGTAGATCGTTTTTAAACAGTATCTTTTAATAGTGGTTGTTTTTTGGTATACTTTATACTTATGGAAAGGCTAACAAAAGCTAATCAGAAAAAAAGAAGCGGAAAACATGGTTTTCTAGAGAGAATGAAGAGTCACTCAGGGCAGCTCGTAATAAAAAGACGAAAAGCTAGGGGTAGAAAAAGACTTACGGTTTAATGCTTAAAAAGGAGCATAGGTTAACAACTGGTGGAAGAATTGCAAATGCACAAGTGTTGTCTACAGGACTATTTGTTTTAAAATTTGCCAAAAACAATCAGGAAGCATCCAGGTTTGGTTTTTTAGTTTCTAAAAAAGTAGATTTAAGAGCAACGGTAAGAAATAGAATAAGACGGCAAACTAGAAAATGCATAGAAGATAGATTGCCCCGTATATTACCGGGATTAGACTTGCTCTTTATCTTAAAAAAAGAAGCGCAGGGTAAAGAAACGAAAGAAACTTGCGTTTTAGTAGAAGAAGCATTAAGAAAAGGAAATCTTTATAAATGAAAAACATATTTTTACTTTCAATTAGTTTATATCAAAAAGTTTTTTCTGTAATTATTAAAAATATACTTGGGATAAGTGGCTCGTGTAGGTACTCACCTACTTGCTCTCAGTATGCGCGAATAGTTATTGCCCGGCAGGGTCCAATCAAGGGATCATTGCTAACTCTTGCCAGGGTTGTCTCTTGCCAGCCTGTTAATTTAAAACAACATAAAGAAAAAATTAAAAAATACGCGCGTAGGATTGGACTTATTTAATGACACAATTTATTACTAACATTTTAATAATAATTTACCAAGGACTAATGTATCTGCATGTTCCATACGCTCTTGGTTTTGCGATTATTGGATTGACCATCTTAATTAGAATTATTCTTTATCCGTTTATATCAGCGCAGCTAAAAGCCTCAAAAAAAATGCAAGACCTTAATCCCCACCTTTCAAGACTTAAAGATCAGCACAAGGGTGATTCAAAAAAACTTCAGCAAGAAACCCTAAAACTATACAAAGAGCATGGGGTTAATCCCGCGGCAGGTTGTTTGCCGGTAATTATCCAACTTCCAATTATTTGGGGATTGTATTCTGTTCTGCAAAGCGTTGTTCAGCTTGCTCCCGGAAAAGTCGTTTCCGAGATTAATAGTCAGCTTTATTTTAGTTCGCTAAAACTAGCTCAGTCCTGGGATCCGACGTTCTTTGGACTTCCTCTTGGAAAAGCCCCGAATCAACTGTTAACCCTAGATTCTTTGTGGGCATTGGTTTTACTGGTACCTTTATTAACAGGACTTTTTCAATTTGTGCAATCAAAAATGATGCTTCCGCAAGCAGACGCAAATCCTGCTAAGAAAAAGGATCCGAAAAAGAAGGATGACTTCGCAAGCGTTTTTCAATCGCAGTCTCTTTACATTTTCCCCGCAATGATTGCCTTTTTCTCTTATGGCTTTCCAATAGGGCTATCCTTGTACTGGAATACTTTTACAATTTTTGGTATCATACAGCAATACAAAATTGCAGGCCTGGGAGGACTAAACGATTGGAAGACAAAATATTATGACAAAAAATAACGAAGTAATTGTAAAAGAAACAATAGATGAGTTGCTAAAATTATTGCAGATCGAGGGCAGTGCGGCGATTATAGAAACAGAGGAAGCAATTAGCGTTAACTTGGATACTCCGGACAGCGGAATGGTTATTGGCCATCATGGAGACACGTTAGAGTCGCTTCAGCTTATTATGTCTCTTTGTGTTTCTAAAAAAATAGGATCTTTTAAAAGAATATCTCTTGAGGTTGGAGACTACAAAAAGAATCGATCTGAATGGTTGGAAAAACTTGCAGCAGATACAAGGGAAAAAGTAATTACCGAAAATAAAGAAGTACATCTGTATGATTTAAAATCCTGGGAAAGAAGAGTTGTGCATTTGCTTTTCCAAGATGATAAAGAGATTGAGTCAGAGTCAGTTGGTGAAGGAAAAGATAGAGTTCTTGTTGTTAAGCCTAAGAGCTAACTTACTACAAACTCTTTTTTTACTTCTGGTTATCTTCTTGCCGACCCAATTAGGGAAACATTTTTGGCCGGATTTTTCTTTTGTTTTCGGGATTAGAAGCGACTATCTCTCCCCTACTTTATATTTCACCGACATTATAATCTTTGCTATTATTCTTACTTATTTAATTTCTAATGGTAAAAAATTTTTAAGTTTTACAAATATTTTCTATCTTCTCCCCTTTGCCATAGGAATTTTTGTTGCTAAAAATCCCCACTCTTTTTTATACGGATTTTTTAAATTGACGGAGTTTGTTGTTCTTGGAATAATAGTTGCTAAAAAAATTAAACTTAACAATAAGATAATTCAACTATTTTCTCTTACCGTGCTTTTTGAAAGTATTTTAGCAATTGCTCAGTTTATAAATCATGGATCACTTGGGTCGCTTTTATATTTTTTAGGAGAAAGAAATTTTACAAGCTTAACTCCCGGTGTTGCCAATGCTTCAGTAAATGGTCAGTTAATTTTAAGGCCTTATGCAACTTTTTCCCATCCAAATGTGCTTGCGGGATTTCTTGTTGCGGGGATGGTTATACTGCTTATGGCAATTTCTAAAACAAATAAAAGAAGTCATAAAAATTATTATTTAGCAGTTCTGGTAATTGGCTCCATTGCTCTTTTTTTAACACTAAGCAGAACTGCTCTTTTTTTATGGATTGTGATTTTGGGAATAGAAACAATAATAAAAATAAAAAAAAGAATTAAAATATTTGTCGGCCTAGTTTTAATTTTATTAGCTGTTCTTTTTCTTATTCCTTTTTCTCCGCGGTATTTTTTTCTGCGTCTTAGCCAAGAGTCTTTTGTGCAAAGATATGATTTGGCGGAAAACGCGCTTAAGGTTTTTATAGATTATCCATTATTTGGTGTTGGTTTAAATAATTATTTATATTACGTTCCTTCCTTTTTAAATAGCAAAGTGCTTTTAATTCAACCTCCTCACAATATTTATTTGTTAGTTTTAGTTCAGTCGGGAATTTTAGGATTTGCTGTATTTACTAAATTTTTGTTAAATACTTTTAAACAAATAACAAAAATTTCGCGTTTAAACAAAAGATTTTTTTACTACCTTTTCTTCTCTGTTTTGTTCTTGGGCTTTTTTGATCACTATCTAATTACTCTTCAGCAAGGCCAGATTCTTCTAACTCTAGTTTTAGCTTTTTGTTGGAGCAAAAGATAGTGCTAGAATAAAAAAGAATGTATAAGGTTATTGCTAAGAACACTCTTTATCAGACCATTGCAAAAATTTTTACTGCCGGGACGGGATTTTTAATAACTATTTTAATTGCAAAAAGTTTTGGGGCGGCAGGATTTGGTGAATTTGTTAAGATTACAACGTTTACAGCTTTTTTCTACCTGGCAATAGATCTAGGATTAAACGCAGTATTTCTTCAGCAGGAAGATAGCGAATCTAAATACAAAGATCTTTTTTACTTAAGATTTTTAATTGCATTTTTAACCTTTTTAATAACAAATTTTGTAGCATTTGTTCTTCCTTATGACCCAATCTTAGATATTGGATTTTCAGAGGCAGTAAAATTTGGAATATTTATTTTTTCGTTTTCGTTTTTCAGTCAGGCAATAATCTTGTCCGCCAGCGCTTTGTTTCAAAAAAGACTTAGCTATTATTTCTACATGTTGGCAATAGCAATTGGTTCTTTGGTTAACTTGGCTGCGGTTTATTTTTCAACTTCGGTTTTATTCTCTTTAACATCAACGATTTTTGCTCTTGTTGTCGGTGGGGCCGTTGCTGCGTTTTTATCAATAATTTTTCTAAAAAAATCAATACTACCGGTAAAGATTGATTTTATTTTTTCTAAAAAAATCTTAATTAAAGCAATGCCGATAAGTATTATGTTAATTTTTAACTTAGTTTATTTTAGGGCAGACTCTTTTTTATTGGCATTTTTTAAGGAGTCAAAAGATGTTGGAATTTACGGGTTGTCTTATAAGTTTTTTGATTTTTTAATTGCTCTTCCATTGTTTTTGTCAAATTCTATTTACCCTTTACTTCTCCGGAATAGGAAAAATTTCCGAAAATTTAACAGTTTAACAAAAACATATCTTCTTGTTTTCCTATGTTTAGGAGTTTTATTTATAATTCCTTTTTGGTTTGTGTCCCCTCTTTTTGCAATCATAAAAACCGAGTATTTGGAAGCAGTTTTGCCGTTTAAAATACTCCTGTTGTCATTACCGGTATTTTTTGCAACAAGTTTTTTGCAATGGATTTTTATTTCTTTAGAAAAACAAAAATTCTTAATGTATGTATATTTTGCATCTGCGGTGGTCAACATTGTTCTTAACCTTATTTTTATTCCAAAATATTCTTATCTTGCATCAGCTGTTATTACGGGTATTTCGGAAAGCATTGTTTTTGTAGTATTATTAGTTTCACTGTTTAATCTTAAAATTATACTAGAACAGGAAGTTCAATCATGAAAAATATTTCAATTTTTACAGATGGAGGAGCTAGAGGGAATCCTGGACCCGCAGGAATAGGGGTTTATGCCGAGGATGAGAATGGCAAAGAGCTTGTAAGTATTGGCGAAAGAATAGGAGTTGCGACAAACAATACTGCAGAGTATCTTGCTATAATTAGGGCGCTTGAATGGTTATGCAATCATAAAGAAAAAATAGAAAAAAATGCAAAAATTAATATAAGCGTGGATTCTCAACTTGCCTATTCTCAACTTGTTGGATTATATAAAGTAAAAAACGAAAACATCCGTAAGCTTGTATTTATGGTTAGGGAAAAAGAAGCACATCTTGAAAGGGAAGTTAATTATTCGCAAATTCCTCGGGAAAAAAATAAAAAAGCAGATTTGCTCGTTAACCTTGCTCTGGACAATAAGATCTAATCTAATTTACAATTAGATTGCAATGAATGCCGCCTTTCTGGTTGAAAAGAAAACCCCTTTACCAATACTGATAGTTGATAAAATCGGTGTTATCGGTGAGTCTTTGGCAATTAGCTTGTCAGAGGAAGCACTTGTTGTTTTGGTAAGTCAAAAAAAAATTTATAAAAACAATATAATTCACATTCCTTATAAAAATAAGTTTCCGGTAATTCCCGACAATCCTTATTCACACGTTTTTGTTGTTGATGATAATGTTTCTTCTACGCGCGACGCATTGCCTTCTTTCTTAAAAAAAGCCAGGGACGAGAATACCCCCTTTACCTACGCAGCAAATATTTACGAGATTAAAAAAGGATTAGTGGATTTAATTTTTGATAATTATAAAAAAAGTAAAGTTGCGCTCTACGGAGATGTAGTTTGTAAAAATAACGCTTTTTTTCCTAACAATATAAATTTTGCTATTCATCAAATAAGCAAAACGGGAAAAATTTGCTTATCTGGTTCAGGATTAAATTCTGTATATCCGGTCACCTTTGAGGATTTAATTTTAGGGATAATGGAGGTCGCTTTCGGAACAGACAAAGAATATAAAATTTACAATTTGTTTCCAAACCACGATATAACAATGTTGTCTTTCGCAAAAGCGTTTTTAACGCAAAACCCAAACCTAAAGTTGGACTTTAAAAAAGAAAATAAAAATACACAGGAGGCGCTTATTTATAAACAGGCGAAATTTGTTTTTCCGCAAGACACGTTAAATAAGATTGTCAAAGAAAATGGGTTTTTTAGTAAACAAGAAATTACCGATATAAGCAAAGATTTTATTCAAAAAAAAACAAATAAGCGGAAAACGGCCTTTGTTATTGCTATAGCGTCGTTACTAATTGTTCTTATCCTACCGGTATTATTTACAGCGGTTTTTTCCTATTTAGGTTTTCTCTCTTTGACAAGCTCAATTAAAAATATTGAAAAAGGTGAAATGTCGGCAGCATACAAAAACACTTTTCTGGCAGAAGAAAGTTTTGTAGCAGCAAAAAAAACAGAACCGGTTTTAAAATTTGAAGCAAAAATTTTTAATCAGGAAAAAACATTTAATTCAATTTTTCAAAATATAGATAGGGGAGAAAAAGGTTCCGAAGGAATTCGATCATTCGTTATTGCGTTAAATTCTTACCGCGCGCTTTTAACAGGACAGAGCAAAAACATTAATGATGATTTTAGAACAAGCAGTCTAAACTTAAAAGATTTTTTTATTTTCTTGCAAAGAGAAAAGCTGGAAAATTCCCAAATAGCAGAAAGTATAAAAAAATATCCTGAGCTTTTTGCTTTTACGTCTTCGTCGATGGATGTTTTACCTGATTTGCTTGGTTTTTTTGGAAAAAGAAAATATTTGGTGTTATTCCAAAACAATATGGAGCTTCGTCCCGGCGGAGGATTTATTGGTTCATATGCAGTTTTAAGTATGGAAAACGGTAAAATAGACGAGTTTAAAATACACGATGTTTATGACGCAGACGGTTTGCTAAAAGGGCATGTCGAGCCTCCTTTTCCGGTACGGAGATATTTGGAGGTTCCGCATCTTTATATGCGGGATAGTAATTTCGATGTAGACTTTTCTAAAGCAGTGTCAACTGTTGCGTTTATGTATGCATTGGAAACCGGAGAAAAAGTAGATGGAGCCATAGCGATTGATTTATCAATGCTTAAAAAACTTTTGGAAGCAACGGGCCCTATCGATGTACCTGATTACAAAGAAACTGTTACACCCGAAAACTTTTTTCTTGTTACGGAGTCCCACGTAGAAAAAAACTTTTTTCCCGGCTCTACACAAAAAAAAGATTTTTTAAGATCATTATTTAATTCTTTAACCTTGCGTCTGGAACAAGGGGAAAATATTTCTTATACAAAATTAGTAAAAGCGCTAAATGATTCTTTGCTGGAAAAACACCTGATCTTGTCATTTAATAATTTAAGCATTCAAAATTTATTTATAGCTAACAACTGGACGTCTTCTTTATGGGAGAGCAGGAAACGAGAGGAAGACACGACCCTTGATTTCCTGGGGATTAACGAAGCAAATTTGGGAGCAAACAAGGCAAATTACTTCATCTCAAGAAGCATGAGCCAAAAAGTAAAAATTAGCGAAAACGGGGAAGTACAGGAAGAAGTGGGACTTGCTCTGAGAAATAATAGCAATATATGGCCTGGAGGAGACTATGTAAATTATGTTAGATTTATTATTCCAAAAAACTCAAACCTTTTAGGAATTAAAATTGACGGAAAAAATCAAAGTATTATCCCTGCAATTACAGATTACCGTAAATATGAAACTAAAAATTTTAAACCACCGCTTGGATTAGAGGTAGAAAGAACAAGTCAAGACGGCAAAGATATTATTGGATTTTTAATATCTGTTCCATCTAAGAAAAGTGCGTCGATAAATATTTCTTACAGCTTGGAGCAAAAAATAAATCTAAAAAAAGGAAGCTTTGTTTATAGTCAAAAATTATTTAAACAACCGGGGGTAGATATGTATCCTTTTGTTTTTTCATTTCAGCCGCCATCTGGATATGAAATAGTTAGCGGGTCAAATGGAATAACTAATAATTCCAGTTTTGCAATTTTGGCTGCAGATCTTAATCAAGACAAAACAATAAACCTTAATGTAGCCAAGAAATAGGAGGGGGAATTTGCTATAATCCTTAAACAAATGGACAAGGTGTATAACAATAAAAACGTAGAAGAAAAAATCTACAAAGAATGGGAAGGAAAAGGCTTTTTTAAACCGGAAGTTAATCCTAAAGGAAAACCATACTGCATAATTCTTCCTCCACCAAACGCCAATGGCAACCTTCATTTTGGCCATGCAATGATGTGTCTTGAGGATATCTTAGTAAGATATCACCGCATGAAAGGTGATTCGGCTTTATTTTTGCCGGGAGCTGATCATGCAGGATTTGAAACCCAATTTGTCTTTGAAAAAAAACTTCAAGTAGAAGGCAAATCCCGTTTTGACTACAAAAGAGAAGATCTTTTTCAGATGATCTGGGATTATGTTATGGAAAATAAATCTAATATGGAAGATCAATTAAGAAAACTTGGTTTTTCCGTAGATTGGTCTAGGGAAAAATTTCCTCTGGACAAAGACATAGTGGGGCTTGTTTATAAGGCGTTTAAAAAACTAGCAGACGATGGCTTGGTTTATAGAGGAGACCGTTTGGTTAATTATTGCACCCATGATGGAACAAGTTTTTCTGATTTGGAGGTAGTTTACGAAGAAAGAAAAAATCCTTTATTTTACATTAAATATGGTCCGTTGGTTTTAGCTACAACCAGACCGGAAACTAAATTTGGAGACACTGCGGTTGCCGTCCATCCCGATGATATACGCTATAAAAAATATATAGGGGAAGAGTTGGAAATAGAAACAGTTTTGGGAAAAGCTAGGATTAAAGTAGTTGCGGACAAAATGGTTGATCCGCAGTTCGGAACAGGGGTTGTAAAAATTACCCCGGCGCACGATTTTGATGATTTCGAAGTTGCTAAAAGGCATAATTTACCAATGGTTCAGGTAATAAATCATGATGGAAAAATGAACGCCAAAGCAGGAAAGTTTGCCGGTTTATATGTAAAGCAAGCAAGAAAAGCAGTTGTTGAAGAAATGCAAGCAAAAGGTTTAATAGAAAAAATAGATGAGGAGTATGTTCACAGAATCGGACTTTGTTATAAATGCAAAAATCCAATAGAGCCGCTTCCTTTGGAGCAATGGTATATAAAAACAGAAAAACTTGCTAAAGACGGAGTAAAAGTCGTTAAAGATGGAAAAATCAAGTTTTACCCAAAAAACTTTGAAAAACGTTATTTTCAGTGGATGGAGAACTTAAAAGACTGGAATGTTTCCCGCCAAATTGTTTGGGGAATTAGAATTCCTGCTTGGCAATGTATTAATTGCCTAAAAAATCAAAAATCCCAAATCAAAAATCCCAAATCAAAAATCAATTTAACAATTCAACAATCTAGCAATTCAAGTTGGATCATCACAGACGGTGAGAAACCAGAGAGATGTCCTGTTTGCGGCTCAATTGATTTAAAACAGGATCCAGACACGTTTGATACCTGGTTTTCTTCCGGACAATGGCCGATTGTTACTTTAAAAACAGGAAAGACTGGCGACTTTGATAAATTTTATCCAACGTCTGTTATGGAAACAGGTTATGATATTTTACCTGCCTGGGTTTCAAGAATGATCATGTTAGGAATTTATCTTGAGGGGAAAGTTCCATTTAAAGATATTGTGCTTCATGGTCTGGTAAACGATCCATATGGTAAAAAAATGAGTAAAAGCAAAGGAAACGTTGTGAATCCTTTGGAAATTATTGATCAATACGGGGCTGATGCGTTAAGATTTGCGCTTGTTTACGGAACGGCCTTAGGAAATGATCAGGCGCTTTCTTATCCAAAGCTCCAAGCAATGCGTAATTTCTCCAATAAGCTTTGGAACATGGGGCGTTTCATGAAAATGAAACAAGCTGAAAATTTAAAACTAAAAACTAAAATCTCACTTAAAGAGTTGGAAAAGCTGGCAATTCATGAGAATGATAAAAAAATGGTTGAAAAAACAAAAGATTTAGTAAAGGAAGTCACAAAACTTTTAGATAAATATGATTTTAACCATGCAGCTCAAAAGCTGTATGACTTTGCTTGGCATGACTTCGCAGACAAATACATAGAAGACGTAAAAAATAGAATTGACCAAAATTCATTTAACGTTTTAAATTCTACGTTTTATGTTTTATTACAGTTGCTTCATCCTTTCATGCCTTTTATTACAGAAGAGATTAATCATAAGTTTTATGGTAAAGATCAAGATTTAATTATTTCGTCATGGCCAAAATAAAGAAACACCCGATTAAATTTAGAAAAAAAACTCCTGAAAAAGTGGTGTTTAAGGCGAAAGCTTCTGCGAAAAAAGAAAAAATTACCAAAGAATTACCGAAGAATTCCCGATTTATTACCGAAAGAGCTGTTTTGTTTTCATTTTCTCGGCTTAAAAAGATCATTTTACCGGTAATTTATTTAGCTTTATTTGCGCTTTTGGTCTTTGTTGCAGCCGATGTGTACCAAGAAAGCCGGCAATATTTTGCGCTTACATCTCAGACAGAAGATATTAAGCAAGAAATAGGAAGCTTGGAAAAAAAAGTACAAATTTATTCCAGTTTTAAAGAAGGTTATTTAAGACTGGCTATTTTAGAGTACAGGCTAGGGGATATTGATAAATCCAAAAAATATATTAGAAAAGCTGTTTTGCTGGATCCGAATTTTAAACAAGCACAGGATTTTGCAAAATTAATAGGGGAGAGGCTTTAATTTTTTTGTTCTTCTTTAGACTCTGTCTTTTCTTTCTCTCCTTCAGTTGTTACTTCGGTTGAGGCTTCTCCTTCTTCAGTTGTCTCTCCTTCGGCTCCTTCTTCGCCCTCTTCAGTAGGTACTTCTTCTTCCGGTTCTTCTACGGTCAGTTCTCCTATTTTGACAACCGGTTGGCCAGCGTCTGTAATAATTTCAACTCCCTGTGGGGCTTTAAGATCAGAGATTAGTATATGATCATTAACTGCAGCTAAATTCTCTACATTAACTTCGATCTTTTCAGGAAGTTCGTCCGGAAGCGCCTCGACTTCAATCTCATGCATAAGCTCCAAAACTAGTCCAAGCTTATCAGTAACCGCTTTTGCTTCGCCTATAAAAGAAAGAGGAACCATTGTCTTAATTTTTTCTTTTAAGTTAACCTTAAAAAAATCTGCATGCAGGGGAGTTCTCCTATAGTCTGTTTGCAAGCTATGAACAAGAACAGGGATTGATTTATCGCCAAACTCAATATCAACTAGCCCCGTTGCTCCAACTTCTTTATAAATCTTTTCAAAATCCTTTAATGGAACCTGTACGGCTGCGGATTTAATATCTTTACCATAGATATTTGCAGGAAGAATGCCATCCCTTCTAAGGTTTTTGATTTTCTTACCTAAGATTGTTCGTTTTTCGACTTTAAGCTTGGGATGTTTCATATTTTCGTATTTTACCTAAATCTGGTAAAGAATACAAGCATCGCAATGTCTATTCATAATTCATAATTCTTAATACGCTATACTGTTAATAATGCGCATACTTGGTATTGATCCTGGAATTGCCCGAACCGGTTGGGGAGTAATTGAAGTTCAAGGTTCAAAGTTCAAGGTTCAAAATTATGGCTGTTTTGAAACATCATCTAAGAAAGCAACCTCGGAAAGATTAGTTGAAATTCATAATTTTATCCTTAAGATCATAAAGGAACAAAAACCGGATGAGCTGGCAATCGAGGAACTTTTTTTTAACACCAACGCTAAGACTGCGTTTATTGTGGGGCAGGCAAGGGGAGTGATTCTCTTGGCAGGCGCGCTTGCCTCAATTCCTAGTTTTATTTATACTCCGCTTCAGGTTAAAATAGCAGTTTCAGGTTACGGTAGGGCAGAGAAGTCTCAAGTAGGGCAAATGGTAAAAGCAATCCTTGGTCTTAAAGCTGTTCCAAAACTGGATGACACCACCGATGCCTTGGCAATTGCTTTAACTCATGCCTTTTCCCGCAAATCCCCAAGATAAACTCAAATTTCTAATTTCTAATTTCTAATCAAATCTAAAATCTTAATGTTTTAAAAATTAAATATTTGAAAATTCAATGAAAATTGAAAATTTAAAATTAAAAATTCTTTTAGCAATCATCAATTATCAATAGTCAATTATCAATAGTCAATTAATTTCTTATGCTATAATCAAAAAGATTTATGATAGGCTCCTTGGAAGGAACAGTTGAACTTCTTGATAATCCATACGCAATTGTAAGTGTGAACGGGGTCGGATACAGGGTATTTTTGTATAGTCTTTTGTTTGCAAAGTTTCATCAACAGGAAAAGGTTAAGCTTTTTACTTACACCCATGTCAGAGAAGATGCTTTGGATCTTTTTGGCTTTGCCCATTTTTTAGACTTAAAGCTTTTCGAACAGTTGATTACGGTCTCCGGGATCGGGCCAAAAACAGCAATAAATATTTTTTCTTTTGGAGAGAGACAGGCAATTATAAACGCAATTATTCAAGGGGACGTTGATTTTTTCTCGGCAGTCCCAAGACTTGGTAAAAAAAACGCTCAAAAAATTATAATTGAGCTTAAAAGCAAGCTCGGATCCAGTACGGAGCTTGATTTAACTGCTGATGAGAAGATCAACCACGAGGAGGTTTCCCTTGCCCTTAAGAGTTTTGGCTTTAGTGTTAAAGAAGCAAACGAAGCAATAAAAGCAATTAAGGATAAAGCAGAAACTACAGAAGATAAAATCAGGATGGCACTAAAGCATTTAGGCAGACAATGATAAAAGATAAGATTGAAGAAGAAAAAATAGTAGAAGAAGAACTTCTTTTTACTTCCCTTAGGGCGCAGGCTTGGGATGATTTTAAAGGTCAGCAAAACATAAAGGAATCTTTAAAAATTGCGATATCAGCTGCCAAAAAAAGGAAAGAGGCAGTTGAGCACATTCTTTTTTACGGTCCGCCCGGGCTTGGAAAAACCACTCTTTCTCATCTTGTTGCTAAGGAAATGGAGAGCAATATTAGAGTAACATCAGGACCCGCAATAGAGAGGGCAGGGGATTTGGCGTCAATTCTTACAAATCTTTCGGAAGGAGACATTTTGTTTATTGATGAAATCCATCGTTTAAATAAGGTAGTGGAAGAAACACTCTATCCTGCAATGGAAGACTATGCCTTGGACATTGTAATAGGCAAGGGGCCCTCCGCAAGAACGTTGCGGCTTGATCTTCCTCGATTTACGATAATTGGCGCAACAACAAGAATAGGTCTTTTATCGGCTCCTTTAAGAGACAGGTTTGGGGTTACCCACAGGCTTAGTTTTTATTTGCCGGGAGAAATGGAAGAAATTTTTTTAAACGCTGCAAAAAAACTTAATGTTCCAATTGATTCGGAGTCTCTAAAGCAAATTGCCAAAAGAGCAAGGGGAACTCCAAGGATCGGCTTAAAACTGCTAAAAAGGGCAAGGGACTTTGCTCAAGTAAAAGGAGACGGAAAAATTACTCACGAAATGGTACATAAGGCTTTGCAAATGCTTGAGGTAGATGAGTTAGGTTTAGACAGCGCAGATAGAAGATTTATTAAGGCGATTATCGAAAAATACAATGGCGGTCCTGTTGGGGTGGAAACAATTGCTTCAACAATCTCCGAAGATATAGGAACAATAGAGGAAGTAGTTGAACCATATTTGTTGCAGATTGGTTTTCTTAAAAAAACAAGCAGGGGTAGGATTGCAACAAAAGTTGCCTATGAACATTTTGGTCTTAAATATCCTAAAGAAGACGCAGATCAGCGAAAGCTTCTTTAGCTATCTACAGCTGCTTTGAAATCTAATAAGGTATATACTCCCCAAAGGATCGTTTTTCTGGGAGTAATAAGAGGCTAGGTTATACAACGCAGGGCAAAAAATAGGATCAATAGCTAGTATTTTTTGATAAGATAATATCTCTTGATCTTGCCAACCTGCTTTATTAAAAAACATAGAAGATCTTATTAATGCATTTTTATCCTTATCAAAATCCGGGTTTATTTTAAAATTTTCTTTATTGATTTCGAATTTGGAAATTAAGTTTTTGTTTTGAGAATTATCCTTTGCAAAAATAACTGAATAATCGTCAAGATAAGTCATTTTCCAATTTTTGTCATTAACGACATTTTTTATAAAAACAATTGCCCAGGGAGTCTGATCAAGATAGGAAAAAAAAATTATGTTAAATTTGTATTTCTTATCAACCTTATTAAATACCGCTTGATCTTGTTGCATTGGAATATAGGTGTTCTGGAAAAAACTTGCGGGATATTCTCCCGGCCGGTTATCTATAAAAACCCGTTCTTTTGGATAAAATCTATAGTCAAGATATCCTCCCACATCAAAATTATTAAATATTGGACCTTTGAGCCCGTTTTTTAAATAAAAGTCAGCCCCTTTTTTTGCTCCTTGCTCAACTCCAAACCCAAAATCATTAGCTTTTACTATTTGCGACATTTGAAATCCGATGATAACTATTAGAATGGATATTCCAATTGCTTGTGTTTTTAAGCTAATTCTTGGAAATACCGTAGAAAAATTGTACACAAAGGCAATAAGCGTTCCCAGCACAAAAAGTGGAAAATGTCTTATGGCACTTGCTGCCAGGAATGTAAAAAATATACTAAGAATAAAATCAACTAAGCGAACTTTTTTAATGTTTATAAGAAAAGATAGAAAAAGAAAAGATACGCAAACTCCAAAATAGGCAATGGTAATTTTTTGAGAATAATCCCATAAGAAGAAAATATTTTGGTTTTCTTCAATTGTATAGCCGTAGTTATTACTAAATACCAAAGGATAAATTGCCCCCAGTATTCCATTTGGGTTAAATAAAGTCACAATTAGCGAAAGAAAAAGAACAGCTAGGAGTTTTAAAAATGAGTTGTCTTTAAAAGACCTTTTTATTAATAATTGTTCAACAAGAAAAATTCCAATAACAGCTATTCCGATTATAAAATATATGTGTATGTTTACCCAAAGTAATTCCAGAAAAGGAAGTAGAAAAATCAGCTTTGAAAATTTTCCCCTGTTTTTATAGAGAATGGAGATAAAAACAGATAAGAATAAGAAACTGAATATTTCGGGGCGGATATCCGTACGTTCAAAAAGAACGTTGAGATATATTGTTGAGCTTATAGTAATTAATAGGAGATTGTTACTTTTATATGTTTTAAAATAAATTATTGCAAATGCTGCAACAACTATTAAAGTAGAAAAAATTAATAATCCGCTAAATCCGGAAGCTTTAAATACAAGATAAAAAAGAACTTCCGACAGCCAATGTAGGTTTATAAACGGAAAATCAGGATATGTATAGGAAAAAAGGTTTGTTTTGGGTACATTAAATGTTTTTAAAATAATCTCTCCTAACAAAAAATGTCTTCCTAAATCTTGGGTAATTGCCGTAATTTTATGAAAAAATCCTGAAATTAGCAGCGAGAAAACAGATATTATTGCAAGATATTTTAATATTTTCATTTAGTATTCATTTATCCGGGGTCTATATTGAAGAGCTTCCGCAACATGGGTGGTTTTAATATTTTGGGATCTGTCTAAATCGGCAATTGTTCTTGATAATTTTAAAATTCTATAATAGCTCCTTGCGGAAAGCCTTAGCTTTAACAAAGCAGTTTTTAGAAGATTAAGAGTTTGCTCGTCTAAAACACAAAATTCTTTAATTAACTTATTATTCATTTCTGCATTCGAACAAATTTTCTTGTTCTTAAATCTTTTTAGTTGCATTTCTTTTGCATTTTGAACCCGCTTTCTAATTTCCGACGACTTTTCGTTTTTGGTATTTTTAAGTTCTGTTAGTTTTTCTACTTTTACGGCTGGAACGTCAAGATGAATATCTATTCTATCAAGCATCGGGCCGGAAATTTTCTTGTGATATCTGCTTATTTGTCCCGGAGCGCATTTACAAACCCTAGTTAGATCTTCGTAAAAACCACACGGGCAAGGATTTTGTGCGGCAACCAGCATAAATTTTGAAGGAAAACTTACTCTTCCGTTTGCTCTGGAAATTGTTATAACTCCATCTTCCATAGGCTGTCTTAGAGCTTCTAAAACGTGTCTTGGAAATTCGGGAAATTCATCCAAAAATAAAACTCCGCGATGGGCAAGAGAGATTTCACCCGGCCTGGGGGTTGCGCTGCCCCCGATTAAGCCGATATGGGAAGTTGTATGATGAGGATTTCTATATGGACGTTTTGTAATAATAGGATCCTTATCCAGCAGTCCGGAAATACTGTAGATTTTAGTTACCTCCAAGGCTTCATCAAGGCTTAATTTCGGCAAAATCGAAGGAAGTGTTTTGGCGATTAAAGTTTTTCCTGATCCGGGCGGTCCTTTTAATAAGATATTGTGCGACCCGGCAGCGGCAATTTCCATAGCTCTTTTTACTTTTTCTTGTCCCTTAATATCGCTCATATCAAAATCAAAAACCTCTTCTTTTATAAAATCAGACAATTTTACCGGTTTTTGCGGTTCGATTAACTGTTTTAACATTAGATGGTTAATTAAAGAAGTTAATGATTCAACGGGAAAGATCTCAATCCCCGTTATAATTGCAGCTTCTTTGGAGTTTATTTTTGGCAAAAAAAGCCTGGAAAATTTTTTATCTTTAACCATAATTGCGCTTGGTAAAACCCCATTTAGATGCCTAAGGTTTCCGTCTAGGGAGAGCTCTCCGGCAAAGATTGCGTCTTTAATATCTGCGTTAACTTGTCCTGAAGCAATAAGAATTCCAAGCGCAATAGGTAAATCATAAGCAGGGCCTTCTTTGGGAAGATCTGCAGGTGCCAAATTAACAGTTATTCTTTTTGCCGGAAAATCACACCCCACGTTTTTAATTGCAGATCTTACTCTTTCTCTGGATTCTTCAACTGCTTTGTCTGGAAGCCCAACAATTGTAAAGCAGGGAAGACCTTGTGAGGCAATATCTACCTCAACTTCGATCGGAACAGAATCAAGCCCAACAATAGCAGTAGAATTAACCTTTGCAAGCATAAAGATATTGTAGCTATCTTTAGGAAATTAAATCAATGACTGTTTTGGCAAGCTTTTGGGGGTCGTGGCGGATAATGCTTCTTCTGTAGTTATCGGCTTTGTCTTTTTCTATAAGTACGTCTTTAATTAAATTTTTTCTGGTAATTTTATACGAGCTTTCTTTTAGGTCATCAACAACTACTTCTTCGGAGAACCTCTTATACCATTTTAAAGTTTTTTCGGATGGACTTTTTTTATTTATTAAAATTAAGTCTAAGGTATTGCTACCAATGTATTGTTCGAGGTCTTTAATATGATCGGAGGCTTTATATCTTGTGGTTTGTCCGCATTTTGTCATTAAATTTAAAACAAAGATTTTTTTAGCTTTTGATTTTTTTATTGCATCTACGACATTATCAACTAGTAGGTTTGGAATTATACTGGTGTAAAGGTCTCCTGGGCCAATTAAAATAAAATCTGCTTGCCCTATTTCGTTTAGAGCATCTTCATTTGCTTCTGCTCTTGGTTTTAAAAAAGCTTTTATTATCTTAGGTCTTTTTCTTTGCCCCTCAGAGGTATCGATATGTTTTTCGCCAACCATTGTTGTTCCGTCAGCAAGCTTTACACAAAGATTAGTTTTATCAAATGTTACAGGAACCACTTTTCCATTGATCCGCAGGATTTTTCCGGTTTCCACAAGGGCTTTTTTAAAATCTCCTGTGGTTTTTTCCAAAGCCGACAAGAAAATATTTCCAAAAGTGTGCCCTGCGAGGCCTCCTTTGGGAAAGCGGTAGTTAAAAAGGTTTCTCATTAAAGTCGAAGACGAAGATAGGGCTACCAAGCATTGTCTTATATCGCCTGGGGGTAAAACTCCAAGCTCATCTCTTAATCTGCCGCTTGATCCGCCGGAATCCATCATTGTTACAATTGCAGTTAAGTCAACCGGGTATTTTTTTAATCCCCGGAGCGCGGAAAAAGTTCCGGTGCCTCCGCCAATAACAACGATTTTTTTATTTTTTTGCTTAATCATAAAATTTCTAAAAGTCCATAAAGATTATTAATTGTAAAATCAGGACAATAATTACTTTTAATATCTTGATGTCGTCCTCTTTTAATTAAAACAGTTTTTATGTTAGAACAACTTTTCTTGATTTTGTCCAGACTATCAATTCTGTCATCTAAAACATAGATAACTTTTTGTTTAAACTTTTTGCAAATGTCTTTAATTATCTTATTTTTTTCTTCTACGATAAATATATTCTCTTTTTTAAATAGTTTTAGCAGTTTTGTTTTCGTCAGTTTATTAATTTGGAAATCATACTCTCCCTTGGATAAAATTCCAATTTCAAATTCATTTCCGAGTTTTTCGATAACTTCTTTTGCGTCTTCGTAAGGTTCGTATTTTTTAAGGCCGCTTTCTATAAAAAGAGCTGTTTTAAAAATAACGTCGTCAATATCAAAAAAGATTATGTTTGCCATTTATTTAATTATCTTATTTTCCGGGTGAAGTCCCGAGACGGAAACAAGAGGAAACACAGTTGAATTCTTGCCAAGTATTGTTCCCGGATTTAAAACAGAATTAGCTCCTATCACGGAGTCATCTCCAATAATAGAGCAAAATTTTTTGAGTCCGGTACTAATCCTTACCCCCTTTTTCTTAATAGACACTTCTTCTTTATCAAGTCTTAGGCTGGCTAAAATAGCTCCCCCCGAAATATTAACATTGTTTCCAATAATACTGTCTCCGACATAATTAAAATGTGCTGCAGTTGAGTTATTTAACATAATTGAATTTTTTATTTCGCAAGCATGTCCGACATTAACGTTGTTTCCTAAAAGGCAATTTTCCCTAAGAAGCGCACCGTGTCTTATTGTGCAATTGTCGCCTATAACAGCAGGTCCTACTATCTCGGCGGAGTCGTTTACTACTGTGCCTTTCCCTATATAAATATTTTTAGAATTTTTATAATTGGCTTTTATTTTTCCAGATTTAAAAAGGCCGCTTATAAAGCTTTCAAGATTTCGAATTGATTCCCAGGCATTTTCTCCTTTGGAGAATATGTCCGAGAAAGGAAAATCTGAAATATCAACAAATTTTTCTATATAGAAATCCATAGTGGCAATTATAAATTAATTTGCTTTAACTTTAAAGGCTTAATTAATAGTATCTTTAGGGCTAAATAGGCAAGATTCTTATTGACATCAAGGGGCAAAAACGTTAAAGTTAAGTATGGATCCCGATAAAAAGCCTTTTCCTCTTGGCTTAACTTTCGACGACGTTTTACTTCTCCCAAATTATGCAGATTTTTCCCGCTCGGACATTAGTCTGGAAACTAACTTAACCAAAAAAATAAAGTTGTCTATTCCCTTTGTTTCTTCCCCAATGGATACAGTTACAGAAAGTAGGTTGGCAATTGAGCTTGCAAAGGCTGGAGGAATTGGAATTATTCATCGAAATTTAACAATTCAAGATCAAGCCTCAGAGGTTAAGAAAGTAAAAGATAAAAAATTAATTGTTGGAGCTGCAATAGGAGCAAGCTCTGGGGTAGAAGAGCGAATAGCCGTATTGGAGAAAGCAGGAGTGGATTTATTAATTGTTGATTCTGCTCATGGGTATTCAATAGGAGTAATTAACACGGTAAAACATATTAAGAAGAATCATCCTAAATTAGATGTAGTTGCAGGAAGTATCGCTACGTTCGACGGGGCAAAAGCATTAATAGCTGCAGGAGCAGATGGCTTAAGAGTTGGAATGGGGCCGGGCGCAATCTGTACCACCCGTATTATTTCCGGGATGGGAGTTCCTCAAGTAACAGCAATTTTTGAAACAGCCAAGGCTGCAAAGAAGGCTGGAGTTCCAGTTATTGCAGATGGAGGAATTAAATACTCCGGAGATATTGTAAAAGCTTTGGCTGCAGGAGCATCGGCTGTAATGATGGGTAATTTTTTTGCAGCCGCAAAAGAAGCTCCGGGAGAAACACGTATGTTTAAAAGATCCGAAGTTCCGGATAGATTCAAAAGCATTTTTAATCATAAAGATGAATCCTATCTTTTCAAACAGTACCGAGGAATGGGGTCAGTTGCTGCAATGGAAAAAGGAGCTAAGATAAAGTCCGAAGATGAGTTTCATGGTAAAAATTATAAAGACAAGGTTTTGGTTGCTGAGGGAGTAGAAGGAGTAGTTCCTGTTAAAGGTACGGTGATAGAGTTATTGGATCAGGCAATCGGAGGCATAAAATCAGGAATGTATTATGTTGGAGCCAAGTCAATAAAAGATTTATGGGGGAAAACAAAGTTTATTCGAATAACACAGGCTTCTCTCGGGGAAAGCCATCCTCATAGCATTTTAGTCACTAATCCCGGCAAGAATTATTCATGATATTTGTTGTAGATTTCGGATCTCAAGTTGCCCACCTTATTTCAAGAAGAATTAGAGAGCAAAAAGTCTCTGTGCAAATTGTTTCTCCCGAAGAAGCTATTGAGTTGTCAAAAAAACAAAAACCTTCGGGAATAATTTTATCAGGAGGACCTTCTTCTGTTTATCAAAAAAATGCTCCACTTATTGATCCGGGAATTTTTTCCCTAGGCGTTCCTATTTTAGGAATTTGTTATGGTCTTCAGGTTGCGGCAAAAGTTTTAAACGGAAAAGTTATTCCGGGTAAAAAAGAATATGGACCGGCAGAATTGAAACTAGAAACTCGAAACTCGAAGCTCGAAATTACTAAAAATTTACCTGGTAAATTCTTAGTCTGGATGAGCCATGGAGACGAAGTCGTAGAGCTGCCAAAAGGTTTTGAGGCAATTGGTTCAACAAACGATGTCAAAAACGCTTTTGTCGCAGATCTTAAAAATAGAATCTTTGCAGTTCAATTTCATCCGGAAGTGGAGCATACGGAATATGGAGAGCAGCTTTTTAGTAATTTTATAGAAATATGTGAATCAAAAAAACAGGATTATGTAATAGGCATAAAGGAAATAGAAGAAGAAATCAAAAATAAAGTCGGGAACAAATATGTAATAGGCGCAGTATCGGGAGGAGTTGATTCAACGGTTGCTGCGGTAATTACAGCAAAAGCAATTAAAAATCAATTTATTCCTATCTATGTAGACAATGGCTTAATGCGGGATGGAACCCGTGAGCATGTAGAAAAGATCTTTAAGCATATTGGGATAAAAGCGGATGTTGTGGATGCAAAAGAAGAAACGCTTAAAAAACTAAAAGGAATAGTTGATCCGGAAACAAAAAGAAAGATTATCGGGAAATTATATATAGATATTTTCGAGAAGGAAATGAAAAAATTAATTATATCCGGAAAAAACGTTGCATTTTTAATGCAGGGGACAATTTACTCAGACGTTATAGAGAGCGGAGCTCCGCGGAGTCCTGATGAACAGAAGGATAAGGGTACACAAAATGCGGATAAAATAAAAAGTCATCATAATGTTGGCGGTCTACCTAAGAATATGAAGCTTCAGCTAATTGAACCGGTTAGAAATTTTTACAAAGATGAAGTTAGAAAAATCGGACTAGATCTTGGGCTTCCGGAAGAATTTGTTTATAAACAGCCTTTTCCTGGTCCCGGATATGGGGTAAGAATTAGAGGGGAAATAACCGAAAAAAGACTAGAGCAGGAAAGAAAAGCAGATAATATTGTTATGGAGGAACTGGAAAAAGCAGGCGTTTTAAAAAATGTTTTTCAATCTTTTGCTGTAATGACAGGAGCAAACTCAACTGCAGTTAAAGGAGACGGTAGAAATTTTGGCGAGGTGGTTGCTCTAAGAGTAATTGAGTCTAAAGATGTTATGACAAGCACTTGGTCGCGTCTACCCTACGATTTATTACAAAAAATATCATCAAGAATAGTAAATGAAATCCCCGGAATCTCCAGAGTAGTTTATGACATTACTACCAAACCTCCTGCGACCATGGAGTGGGAATAGTTATCTTAAGTCGAGGCTTTTGCCCTCATAAATAATATTTTTTTGTTTAATAATTACTTGTTTTTTTCCTTTTTTAACAAAACCTGCATCAATTGCTTTAAATTTATTTTTAGCAATAATTTTTAGAGTTTTTTCTACGTCTTTTTCCGGGACAAAAATTGCAAAATCTTGCCCCATGTTATAGGTTTCGTACATATCATAATCGGATAAATTAGCTTGCTCCTGAATAAAATTAAATACTTCTTGGGGTTTAAAAATTTTCTCTAAAACATATGTAAAATTTGATTTGCCGCGCATAATTTTTCTGAGTCCGTGGCCTGTTATATTTGCTAAATAATGGATATTTACATTTTCTTTTTGTAAATCTTTAATTAGCTTTGCGTAAATATTGCTTTTGGTTAAAATTCCATCTCCAAACATCTTTTTATTTTTCATTTTTGTTGCAAACCCTTTTGGAAGCTTTTGGGCAATTGCGCGGGTAAGGGAAATTCCGTTAACATTTATACCATTACTTTTAATTAAAATAATCCTGTCATTTGATTTAATTTTTTTGTCGGAGATTAAATTTTTCTTTTTTTTAATTATTCCGACCGCAGATCCGCCAAGATCAATTGCCTTTTGCTCGATAATATTTTTAAGCGCCGGTGTTTCTCCGCCTCCCCAGGTTGCTTCGGAAAGGTCACACCCCTTTTTCCATCCCAAAACTAACTCCTGAATTCTTTTTGTATTTTTATACCAATCATTATTGCCAACAGCCCAATAGGCATGAACAACTAGTGGCGTTGCCCCAACAGTAATAAGGTCATTGATAATTGCTGCTATAGTGTCGTGTCCGATTATTTCGTAATAAGTTTTTTTTGTTAATTTCTCCATTGCGTCCGCAACTAAATTTTTTGTACCAAGTCCTTCGATTACAGAGGCCATTAGTACATTTCCTTGTTGCCAAACAAACGCAGACTCTCCGCGGCTGTCAGATATTTCACCAAAGCCATGTTTAGCTAAATTTTTAGATGTAGTTTTTGATGATTTTTGTGCGAGTTTTTTTACTGGATCTAGAATGTCGTAATTAACTCCTGTTTCTGAATATTTAATTTTTTTCATTTAAAATAATTAATAGCGTTTCTAAATATTTTCAAGCCTGGGCCATATTTTCCAATTATTTTTTTGTTTCTCTTGTTTACCTCTTTTAAATATGTCCAGTGGGGAAGTTGTGTAAAAAAGATTGCTCTTTCCGGATGAGGCATCATTCCTAATATTCTTCCTGTTTCGTCTGTAACTGCTGCAATATCTTCGAGTGCGCCATTTGGATTAGGTTTAAGATTTTGAAATTCGCAAATTTCTCCTTTGGTATATTTTGCCGCAATCAAATTACTTTCTTTAATCTTTCCCATTACATTATCCGGCGCATAAAATCTTCCTTCTCCGTGAGCGATTGGTAGGGAAATTTCTTTTATTCCTCTAAACCATGGGGTTTTATTTTCTATTTTTAAATCCACCCATCTTACAGTATATCGGGTATTGGTATTTACCAAAAGAGCAACTTCTCTTTTACCATATTGTTTTTCCGTTGCCGGAAGTAATCCAAGATTTACCATTATTTGGAATCCGTTACATATTCCAATAATTAATTTATCTTCTTTAATAAATTTTTCTAAGTCTTTCCATAGATGATTTTTTAATTTGTTGGCAAAAGCGTTTCCCGATCCAGTATCGTCTCCATAAGAAAATCCGCCGGGAAAAGTAAGGATTTGATAATCTTTTATTTTTTTAATGCCATCGATTAAATCATTAATATGGACAATTTCCGCAGTTGCCCCTGCCAACTCAAATGCATATTTTGTTTCTTCTTCGCAATTTAATCCGTATCCTGAGAAAACTAAAACTTTTGGCTTTTTCATAGTCAGTAATCCTTAAAAGTTGATTTATAAATATTTAAAATATCTTCAACTTTTGTTTTTATAATTTCCTTGCCGTTTAAACCGGTAATTACAAATGTATTATTTTTTCCTACTTTACCGAGCTGAGCTAAACTATGTTTTTTCATTAATTTTTCAAATTCATTTTTATTTTTAGGATCAACAGTTACAATTATTCTTCCTTGAGATTCGGAAAACAGCACAAAATCATCCCTTTTTAACCCGTCCATTTTTTTAATTGATACTTCTATTCCCAGCATTCCCGCCATTGACATTTTTGCAAGAGCTACTCCGATTCCGCCTCTCGTAGCTGCAATTGCCGAAGCTACTAGCCCTTTCTCGGTTGCTTTATAAAAATCTTTATACATAGATCTGTTTTTTAGAGCATTGGTTTTGGGAACATCGCCGCCTTTGATTTTTAATTGTCCAAAATATTCAGACCCGCCTAAATCTTCTGTTGTTTGCCCAATTAAATAAATTAAATCTCCGGGTATTTTTACATCGATAGAGTTTGTTTTTAAAATATCGTCGATAACTCCAATTGAAGATATTAAAAGAGTTGGGGGAACAGAAATTTTTATTTCTTTGCCTTTTTCGTCGTATCCTTTAAAATCGTTAAACATACTATCCTTCCCGGATATAAAAGGAGTTTCGTAGGCTGTTGCAAAATCATAACAGCCTTTTGCCGCTTGTTTTAATTGCCAAAGTCTTTCGGGGTCATTTGAGCTGCACCAGCAAAAATTATCAAGAATTGCTATTTTGTCTATGTTTCCCCCCGTGGCAACAACGTTTCTAATGGCGGTATCAATACTTGCCCCCGCCATATTGTAAGGATCAATCTCGGAATAAGTCGGATATATGCCTTGGGAAAGAACAGCGCCTTTTTTAGACCCTAAAACCGGAGCCACAACAGACGACTCGCTATTTACCTTCCCCTTGCCGATTAAAGGCTTAAGCACAGAATTTGCTTGAACTTCATGGTCGTATTGGGAAGAAATATATTCAAAGCTTGTAATATTTAAGCTTTTTAATAATTTAAAAAATATTTCTTGAATGTTTTTTTGTTTTGGGACAATAATTTTTTTATAATTTCTCTTAGGCTCTTTCGTTTTTATTAACCGATGAGGTAAGCCTTCATGAAGAAACTCCATGTCAATTTCCATAATTGTTTGTCCATTGTAATTAACCCTGCAAATACCGGAATTATTAAATTTGCCAATAATTACCGCTTCGACTCCGCGTCTTTGCATTAATTTTGAAAATTCTTTCCAACTTTTTTTAGGTACGGATAAAGTCATTCTTTCCTGAGATTCCGAAATCCATATTTTCCATGGTTCAAGGCCTGGATATTTGAGCGGAACTTTATCTAAGTCAACTTCACAACCATTTGATTCTTTTGCCATTTCCGCAACAGAACAGGAAATTCCGCCCGCGCCATTATCTGTAATACTGTTATATAAATTCATTCCTCTTGCTTCTTTAACGATTGCATCGCTTAATTTTTTTTGTGTAATCGGATCACCGATTTGAACAGCAGTCGCGGGACTTCCACTGTCTAATGCTTCCGAAGAAAATGTTGCGCCGTGAATTCCGTCTTGTCCGACTCTTCCACCAACAACCACAATGTAATCATCGGGTTTAGCCTTTTTCTTGCAGGAATTTTTGCCGCTTATTTTTTTGGGAATAAGACCAACGGTTCCAACAAAGACTAAGGGTTTTCCTTGATATCTTTCATGGAAAAAAACAAACCCTTGAGGAGTTGGAATTCCGGAACAGTTTCCACCGGAATTAACCCCATCAATAACCCCATCAAGAATTCTTCTTGGACTTAACTGTTTCTGGGTTAATTGTTTATCCCGGAATAAATTTTTTTTCGTGTTTGGATCTGCAAAACAATAACCATAAGTATTAGCAATTGGTTTTGCTCCCAACCCAAAACCAATTGCATCCCGGTTTACACCAACAATCCCCGTAATGGCTCCGCCAAATGGATCAAGGGCAGACGGACTATTATGAGTTTCTGCTTTATGGGTTATTAAATATTTTTCATCAAATTCAATAGCGCCGGAATTATCTGTAAAAACCGAATAGCAAAAATCTTTTTTTCCTTTTTTCTTTCTAATTTCTTCTGTTGCTTTTCTAATATATGTTTTAAAAAGTCCCTTTTGGATTTCATCGATTTGGTCAGCAAATATTGTGTGTTTACAATGTTCCGACCAAGTTTGGGCAATAGACTCAATTTCGATGTCCGTTGGCTTTCTGCCAAGTTTTTTAAAATAATCCTGAATTGCTTTCATATATTCAAGACTTAAAGCAAGAGGGCCGCGTCTTGTGCCGTCTTTATTTTCTATTCCTGATTTTCCGATTTTTATTAATTCTTCGTCGGAAATATTTAAGTTAATGTCATCAACCTTTAGCTTGTTTTGCAAGTTTACTTTTGGAACAATTTTGTCCATTCCGTTGTCTTTTTTAAAAGAAGAAAAGCTTTTAATATGCGTCCTTTGAATTAGGGGGTTTATTAGCAAAAGGGAAATTTCCTCAATTTCTTTTTTGGAAAGATTTCCTTTTATCAAAAACAATTGCGAAGAATAAATTCCTTCTTTTTGCGAGAAATTAGTTTTTAAAAGATCTTCAACTATCTCTTTTGCAGTATTTGCAATATTGTCTGTAACTCCGGGTAAATATCCTGTTTCAAGAGCCCAGTTAAATTTAAAAGGAACGACTTTATTTATGTAGGTATCTTGATTAACGGGGTTATGTAGGGAGGACGTAATTTCTCCAAGAAGATTAGCGTTAAAAGTTTTTTCTATTGTGTAAACATCTGCTAGGAAAACATCTTCGATTTTTCCCTTATATCCAAAGCTTTCTAATTTTCTTTTTTTTGCGGTTGCTCTTGGGTCTAAGATTTTTGAAACTACTTCTATTCTTGTTACCATAATTATTTATAAAATCTGGCGACATCTCTCCACCCGATATCAGTTCTATAGTGAAGTCCATTATCCTCAACGTATAACATTGCGATTGCTTTATATGCATTTTTTCTTGCTTCTAAAATATTTTTTCCTTCACCAACTATATGCAGAATTCTTCCTCCATTGGCTGTAAATTTTTTTGTTTCTTTTTTTATTCCTGCTCCAAATATTAAAATGTTTTTTTCTTTTTTTAAATCTTCTATTCCAAAAATTTGTTTGTCTTTAATGTTTGAATAATCGCCCGGATATCCCCGGCAGCAGCCTGAGATACTGACCCTAATTTTTTTATCAAAATCAATTTTTAATTTATTTAATCTCTGTTTTTTAACAAAATCCATAATCGTCATGTAATCGGTTTTAATGCCGGGTAAAATTACTTGAGCTTCCGGATCTCCCCATCTTGCGTTAAACTCAACTATCCTAACTCCTTTTTTAGTTACCATTCCTCCTAGATAAAGTATGCCGGTGTATGGTCTTTTTTCATTTTGCATACCTTTCATAAAAGGCTTTAAAATTTTATTTTCAATAACTTTAATTTGTTTTGAGTTTAAAACTGCAGCACCGGCAACACATCCCATCCCGCCGGTGTTTGGTCCTTTGTCGGCATTAAAAACGGTTTTATGATCTTGGGCAATTTTTGTAATTACGTAATTTTTTCCGTCGCAAATTGCAAACAAAGAAAACTCTTCACCTGTCATACATTCCTCAATCAAAAAAGTCTCTCCGGCATTTCCAAAATCCTTCATTGATTCAATAGCAACAATTGCCTCTTTTTTATTTTCTGCCCTAATTGCGCCTTTGCCCGCAGCAAGCCCAGAGGCTTTTACGTAAAGAGTTTGTTCCGGGATAGAATTTACATATTTAATTGAATCTTTTTGGTTATTAAATATTTTAAACTTGGGGATTGGGAGTTTGTATTTTTGCATAAAATCTCTGGCCCATTTTTTACTCCACTCTATTTCGGCCATATCTTTAGTTGGCCCAAAAGCATAAATCTTTTCTTTTTTAAATCTGTCTATGTAGCCATTGGCAAGTTGATCATCTGCTGCAACGTCTACATGATTAACTTTTTCTTTTTTACAAAATTTTATTATTTCTTCAATATTTAAAACTCCGATTTTAGGGACTGTTTTAATCTTTTTATTGTTTATTTCTGTTAACCCGTTCCCTGGAATAACAAAAACTTTATTTACTTTTTTACTCCTGGCGTAAATGTCTGCGAGGGCGTGTTCTCTTCCGCCCGATCCAATAATTACTATTTTCATAAAGGTTTTTCTGTAATTTTTTTTATGCTTTGAATTAAGCCTTCGTGTTCTGCTTTTTTTAGACGGGAGTAAAGGGTTTCAACTGTGTCGTTGGATTTAGTGGGAATAACTTTTCTAACAAGAACTGGTCCAAAATCTGCCTCTTGAGTGGCAAGGTGAATTGTGGACCCTGCATATTTTTTGTTTAGGAAATTTGCAACAGCGTCGTCGGTTATAAGCCCTTGGTTCCAAGGAGCTTTAGTGCCATCAGGAAAAAGAAAAGCTTTATTTTTTTCATCGGGGATTAGTCCGGGATGGATATTAACAGTAACCCCCTTAAAGGTATTAAAATAGCTTGTTGGAAGAATTGTTGCAAACCCTGCAAGTACTGCAATTGTAATACCCCTTTTATTTAAGAGCCCTCCTAGCTCAATTCCATATTCATTTCTTGATCTGCTTTTTTTAAGCTGCTTTATAATTTTTGGGATATTATTTTGTTTTGCGTGTTTTAACCCCAATGCGTCATTTTTATCGCTAACAACAAGGTCTATTGTTGCGGAAATTTTACCATTCTTTTTTGCTTCAATAACTGCTTTTAAGTTTGAGCCTGTTCCCTTATTGGAAATTAAAACTGCGATATGCTCTGTTTTTCCATTAAGAAAAGTACTTTGACCCTTACTTTTTATTCCCTTAACAAGTCTTGCATTGGCGCCAATGTCAATTGGATAATCTCCGGTAAAACATGATGTACAAAAAACATTTTCCGGGAGTTCGGTTGCTTTTATCATTTTTTCGTAAGATAGAAAATGCAGCGAAGTAGCATTCATAAATTTTTTAATTTCTGGAATTGTCATACGCGAAGCAATGAGATTTTTTTGGTTTGGGGTATCTATTCCGTAGAAATCCGGAAATTTTACTGGTGGACAACTGCTAAGCAGATGAATTTCTTTTGCTCCTGCTTTTCTCACCATTTCAACTAATTTTTTTAGAGTGGTTCCTCTAACAATAGAGTCATCAATTAGGACAACCCGTTTTCCTTTGATAATTTCTTTAATCGGATTAAGTTTCATTTGTACGCCGGTTTCCCTTAAGTGTTGTTCGGGCATAATAAAGGTTCGACCGATGTACCTATTTTTTACTAGCCCAAATTCAAATGGTAGTCCTAATTCATTTGCGTATCCAATAGCAGCGGGGATAGATGAATCGGGAACAGGAATTACAACGTCCGCTTTTACGGGATATTCCTTTGCCAGTTCTCTTCCTAAATTTTTTCTAACTTCATAAACTCTTTTTCCCAAAAGCATACTATCCGGACGGGCAAAATATATAAACTCAAAAATATCCAATTTTTGCTGAGAAGGTGCAAATATATGGGATTTTAAGCCATTCTTATCAATAACTACCATTTCTCCCGGTTCAATGTCTCTGATAAATTTTGCGTTAACCGTATCCATTGCGCAGGTTTCGGAAGAAACTACATATCCGCGATCAAGGCTTCCAATGGAAAGGGGACGGATTCCAAACGGGTCTCTAATTGCAACCAATTTGTTTTTGGTCATAACAAGCAGGCAATACGCGCCTGTAAACAAGGGAAGTGCTTCAAGAATTGCTTTCTCTAAAGGATATTTTTTAACAAGATAGTATTTAATTAGCATATACATTAATTCGGAGTCGTTATGGCCGTTAGTATATATTCCTAACGCAGAAAGAAATTTTCTTAACGCGGTAGTATTTGGCAAATTTCCGTTATGGGAAAGTGCGATTATGTCATTTTTTAATGCAACCGGCTGGCTGTGCTCGGAGGATGTTCCTCCCGAAGTGGAGTAGCGGTTATGTCCAATAGCAATAAATCCTTTTAGTTCTTGAAGATTTTTTTCCGTGTAGACCTGGGGAACCAAACCGTTTCCCTTATGAGATTTAATAAATTTTCCATTAGAAGAGGCAATGCCTGAGCTTTCTTGTCCGCGGTGTTGAAGAGCAAATAGTCCAAAATACGTCAACCTTGCAGCTTCCAGTCCTTTGCCGTATATTCCAAAAACTCCGCACTTTTCCTTGAGTGTATCCATCAGCTATCCTTTACCTGCTTAAGGATTTAAAATAAAATCAAATCCAACACATTTACGTGTAGTGGAGATAAGCCATTTTAAATCTTAGGCGATCCTTTGGTCAATAGATCAAATTAGGTCAATTGAAGTTAAAATAATTTTTTAAATTTTTAACAACTCTTTTACCAACTTCTCCCGAAATATCTCCTTTAAATTTTTTGCCTGTTATCATCTCGTAAATTTTTTGATAACGTTCACTAACCTTTACAACAAAATCATCAGGCATTTTTGGAGCAGTGCCTTCTCCTGTGTATCCTTTTTCTTTAAACCAAAGTCTAATAAATTCTTTATCAAAATTTTCCGGTTCTTGTCCTTTTTTAAGTCTTTCTTTGTAAGTTTTTTTTACCCAAAACCTTGAGGAATCAGGTGTATGAATTTCATCAATCAAAACCAATTTATTTTCATAAAGTCCGAATTCATATTTTGTGTCGACTAAAATAATTCCGGCTTTGGCGCAAATTTTTGTCCCTTTGTCAAAAAGGGCTAGCGCTGCTTTCTCCATTTGTTTATAAAGTTTTTCCGGGACAATCTTGCTATTAATAATGTCTTTTCTGGTTAGTTTTTCATCGTGCTTACCAAGATCTGCTTTAGTAGTTGGGGTAATAATTGGTTTTTTCATTTTTTGATTTTTTTTCATACCATTGGGAAATTTAATGCCATAAATAATTCTTTCTCCTTTTTCGTACGCTGTCCAAGTAGACGTGGAGGTAACTCCTGTTAAATATCCTCTTACAACCATTTCAACAGGAATTAGTTCGCATTCCCTAACAACCATGGTGTTTTGGTCAGGGGTAGCGATTAGATGATTATCAACAATTTTTTTTGTTTTATCAAACCAAAATTCACTAAGCTCTGTTAAAACCTGGCCCTTAAAAGGAATATGTCCTAGTACTTTGTCAAAAGCAGATTGTCTATCGGTCGTGATAATTATTCTTTTTCCATCAATAACATAGACATCCCTAACTTTTCCCTGATGTTTTTTTCCAAACTTTGCAGGAAGATTAACTGTTTTTAAAGAATTAGCAACTCCTTCAATAATTTTTTGTTTGTTTACCATACGCTAAAAATTTCTAATTTCTAATTTCTAATTTCTAAACAAATCACAATCTCCAATTTTTAAAAGTTTTGTATTTTAGTCATTTGAATTTGAATCATTGTTTTGAGTTTAGGGTTTAGTGCTTAGGATTTATTCTTTTCCGATAGGTATTTTTTCCAACCGGTTTTTTTAATTTTAGTTGTCTTTTTTTCCACCCCGTCGCTTAAACCCCTTTTATATTCGATCATTTTCTTTTCCAATTTCTTATCACTTGTTGCCAAGATTTGAATTGCCAAAAGCGCTGCGTTTTTTGCGGCGTCAATTCCAACTGTGGCAACGGGAATTCCCGGCGGCATTTGCACGGTGGAGTAAAGAGAATCAACCCCTGCCAAAGCCCCTCCTTTTAAAGGAATTCCGATTACAGGAAGCGGGAAGTGTGCGGCAATAACACCTGCTAAATGTGCAGCAAGTCCTGCTGCTGCGATAATTACTTTAACTCCTGCTTTGTGGTATTTTTCTATATTTTTAACAGTAAATTCAGGAGAGCGGTGAGCCGAGGATATAATTATTTCATAAGCAACGTTAAACTCCTCGATTGTCTTAAGAGATTCCGAAACGACAGGCAGATCGGAATCAGAACCTAAAAATACCGCAATAACAGGCTTATTCATAATCTGTAATGTTTTTTTACAACTTTTTTTATTTTAATGCAAGACGTAGTTTAAAAGGCAGCTTTATTTAGTTTTTCCAGAAATCTTTTTGTTCTTTCTTTTGTGTTGCCAATATGCTTGCTAGGGTCAAAGAAATCTTTTACTTTTTCCGCGGAAACAAACTTTATGATTCTTTTATCTTTTTTTAATAATTCTATTAGATTGTTTTCTTTTCCTTGGGAAACGTTTTCCCAAGCAAGCATAGAATTTTCCCTAATTACCTCATGCATTTCTTGGCGGTTTGCTCCTTTTTTAACTAGTTCCATCATAAGGCTTTCCGTACAGGAAAAAATTCCGTATTTTTGTAAATTTACATTAACGACTTTTTCAAAAACCACAAAGTCTTTAATAATTGAATTTGTTGTTTTAATACATTCATCAATTGCCAAAAACCCTTCAGGTAAAAAAGTTCTTCTATTTGCCGAATCATCAAGGGTTCTTTCCAAAAGACTCATTGCCGGGTTTCCCCAGGCAGTATTTAAATAAGATTCAACCAGGCGGCAAAGCGAACAAACTTTTTCTGCTTTATCAGGATTTTTCTTAAATGGCATTGCGGAAGACCCGACTCTTTTTGCGCTTCTTGGTTCGCTCCATTCGCCAAAGTTTGGGGACTGCATAATTCTTAAATCAAAATTAAATTTATGTAGAGAGGCAGCAATATTTGCTAGAGCCTCCATAATTAATAAATCAATTTTTCGGGGATATGTTTGTCCGGATACATCAACCGGTTCTAAATTTAGACCGTCCATTATTTCTTTTTCCAGATAAAAAGCGTCAATTTTTTTATCTCCTAATAAATTTTCATAGCTGGCGGCAGTGCCAACTGCTCCCTTAATGCCCTTGCCTTTTACAAATGGTTCGATTTTTTCCAAAAACTCAAGATCCCATAAAAGGTCTTGCGCGTATAGGGTTAAACGGTAGCCAATCGTGGTTGGCTCTGCAGGTTGAAGATGGGTATATCCCATACAAACAACATCTTGATGTTTTTTAATTTGTCCGGCAAAGTTTTTTAATAATTCTTTAAGATTTTTCTTAGTTAAACCAACTGCTTGTTTAATTTGAAAAATTTCCGCGTTATCAATAATATCGGTGGAAGTTGCTCCTAGGTGAATTTTTCCGCCGCCAACTTTGCATTGTTCGGAATAAGTTTTTATTTCTGCCATTACATCGTGATAGATTTCTTTTTCTATCTCGTGGGCTCTTTCGATATCAATATTATTTTGATGGGCAATAATATCGTTAAGTTCTTCTTTGGAAACTAGACCCGCTTTGTTTTGCGCTTTGGCAAGCTCTACCCATACCTTGCGCCAGGCTTTTCTCCTATTAACTTCCGACCAAATCCCGCGCATTTCTTCTGTTCCATACCTCCAGGAAAAAGGGGAAAGATAAGTATCAAAATCTAATTTTGTCATAGTGCTTATTATAGAACAAATTTTTCAATAACGTGAGCAACTCCATCGTCTTCAACGCTTGGCGCGATATAATCGGCAATTTCTTTTAATCCGGGAACTGCATTTCCCATTGCGATCCTAAGCCCTGCTGCCATAAAAAGAGGAAGATCGTTCTCCCCGTCTCCAACAACAATAATTTCATGGGTGTTAATTTTTAAGTATTTAGCTAGCTCCAATACTGCATACTGTTTAGTAGCTCTTACATGAGAGGCTATGATTGCTTCGGTGTCTTTTTTCCAACCGGGAATTTTATGAACAGAAATGGATGGCAAGTGAGAAACAGCAGAAATTGCCAGATCTGCTTTTCCCGGTTTTAGGTGAAGCCCAAAAACATTAAATGGTTTTTGCGGAATATATTTTTTTGTGAATTTAACATCTCTTTCGTTATCTTGAACATATACGGGAATTTTTAATTTTCTAAAAGATAGACAGGTTTCAATAATATCATCCCTTTCTATTAATTGTTCAAAGATAACTTTTTTTGTGGAGACATCAAAAGCCTTAGCGCCATTATTTGTAATTATTGGTCCTGATAATTTAAGATGTTTAACAATATGCGACAACATAAAATAAGGCCTGCCGGAAGCGATTCCAACATACATTTTCTTACTAGCCTTCTTAACAGCAATAGTTACTTTTTTCGAAGGCATTCCGTCTTCGGCGTTGGGGATTAGTGTGCCGTCAACATCAAAAATAATGGCCTTATATTTTTTTTTAAACTTTGATAATTTCATCTCTTTTCTGGCCATTGGAAATGTATTTAATTTTTACACCAACAAGTTTTTCAATTTCTCTTATGTAGATTTTTGCTTCCAATGGTAGATTTTCGAATTTTTTAATACCAACTGTTGGTTTGCTCCAACCCTTCATTATTTTATAAACCGGCTTTACCTTTTTTAAGTAATTTGCATCACCATCCGGGTAATAACTTTTTTTACCGTTAAATAAATAATGGGTGCAAATCTTTATTTGCTTAAAATGATCTAAGATATCAAGCTTTGTTAAAGCAATTTCCGTAAAGCCGTTTATTTCCGCAGCAAATCTAACCAGCTCTGCATCAAACCAGCCGCATCTTCTTTTTCTACCTGTGGTTGCTCCGTATTCTCCGCCAATTTCTGTTAATTTTTCTCCGTCTTTATCGAATAATTCTGTTGGAAATGGCCCTTCGCCAACACGCGTTGTATAGGCTTTAGAAATTCCGACAATTTTATCTATTTTTCTTGGAGGAACTCCTGCTCCTGCTGTAGCCCCCCCGGAAAGAGTAGTTGACGCGGTAACAAAAGGATATGTTCCCCAGTCGTTATCTAAAAATATTCCCTGTGCTCCTTCCAGGAGAACTCCGTTATTTTCTTTAATTGCCTTACTGATTATTGGGTATGTTTCCCTAACATAAGGTTTAATTTTTTCATAAAGCTCAAAGAGGTTGCTTTCTACGCCTTTTTGTTTTAAGGGTTTTTCTCCAAGCGCAATTAAAATTTTATTCTTAACTCTTAATTGAACTTCTAATTTTTCTTTAAATAAATCTTTTTGTGCAAGATCAATTACACGTATTCCGTTATAGCTTACTTTGTCGGAATACGTAGGTCCGATTCCTCTTCCGGTTGTTCCGGTTTTTGCCTTGCCTTTTGCTTCTTCGATTAGCCTGTCCAGTAATTTATGATAAGGCATTATTAAGTGGCACCGGGGCGAAATAAATAGTCTTTTTTTTAGCTCAATCCCTGCTTTTTGCAGCATTTCAATTTCGGATACCAAAACATCCAGATCCAGAATTACTCCATTGGCAATAATAGCTTTTGTTTTATCGCAAAAGATTCCCGAGGGGACAAGGTGCATGGCAAATTTACCGTAGCTATTTATAATTGTATGTCCGGCGTTATTCCCGCCGTGATAGCGGATTACGAAGTCTGATTTTTGGGAAAGGTAATCTATTATTTTCCCTTTTCCCTCATCTCCCCATTGTGAACCGAGGACTTGCGTCACCATGCCTTTGGTATTTTAAATCATTAAGAAACAAGAAACAAGAGACAAGAAAAATATTATTTATGTTGCTTATTTCTTTTTGCTTGTTGCTTACGCTGATGATACAATATGCGCACATGGACGAGGTTAGTCAAGTGCGGGAAAAGATAGATATAGTATCTTTTATTTCGGAGTTTATTTCTCTAAAAAAAGCAGGCCGGAATTTTAAAGCAAACTGCCCGTTTCACAACGAAAAAAGCGCTTCTTTTGTAGTTTCTCCCGAAAGGCAGATCTGGCATTGTTTTGGCTGTCAAAAAGGAGGAGATTGTTTTTCTTTTCTAATGGATTATGAGCATATGGAGTTTCCTGAGGCTCTTAGAACCTTGGCTAAAAGAGCAGGAATTGAATTAAAAAGTACTTTCACCCAAACCGGCCATTCTGAAAAAGAAAAAATTTACACGCTGAATAAATTAGCAGCAAGGTTTTATAGCTACGTTTTAACTACCCATCCGACGGGAAAAAGAGCACTTGAATATTTAACTAAAAAAAGAGAAATTACTCCAATGCTTATTAATACTTTTCAGATTGGTTTTTCTCCAAGCTCAGGGAACGCGCTTGTTAATTATTTAATGGCAAAGAAAAATTATCAAAAAAAAGATCTTTACGAAGCAGGGCTTTCTTTTGAACGCAGCGGCCGAGTTTTTGATTTTTTTAGAGGAAGAATAATCTTTCCACTTACAGATCATCGTGGAAATATTGTTGGATTTTCGGGTAGGGTTTTGCAGGAAACAAACGATGGGCCAAAATATATTAATACAAAAGACACAATTGTTTATCATAAAGGGAGCCTGTTTTTTGGTTTAGACAGCGCAAAAGACGAAATAAAAAAACAAGAACAGGCAATTTTAGTAGAAGGAGAATTTGATGCGATATCTCTTTTTAAAGAGGGTATAAAAAATGTAGTTGCCGTAAAAGGGACTGCTTTAACAGATAGTCAGGTTGCCTTACTCTCCCGCTTTACTCCAAAAGTTACCCTTTGCTTAGATAAAGACAATGCCGGCTTTGAGGCAATTAAAAGAAGCCTTTCGGTTTTGGAAAAAAGAAATATGATAACAACAGTAATTATCCCAAACGGTAAGGATCCGGACGAGGCAATTAAAAGTGATCCGGGCGAATTTAAAAAAGCAGTTAAGAACAACATCGGGGTTTATGATTTCTTAGTAGATAGGGCGGTTGAGAATAATAAAAACAGAGACGCTCTCTCTAAGAGGAAGATTTCAGAAGAGCTCTTGCCTTTTTTTGCCCAAATAGATAACGAGGTTGTAAAAGAGCATTACCTAAAAATGCTCAGCGGAAAAATTGATATTTCCTACGAAAGTCTGGAAAAAGAAATAGAAAAAATTAAAACAGGAAGAGAAACGGACAGCGTGTTCTTTCAGAGAAAAGACAAAAGATCCAGAAGACTAGCGATGGAGGAATATGTTGTTTCGCTAATTCTGCAAGACGAAAATTTAAAAAATAACTTTAAAAATTATCTGGAGGACCTAGGGGAATATAAATTTGAATTTTCAGCTTACGAAAAAATATTATCCTACATTAGGGAATATTTACAAAAAGATAGCTCGATTGACATAAAACTTTTTGCCAAAAATTTGCCAAAAGAATTAACTCCTGCATTTGACACATGTTATTTATTGCCCTTGCCGAAGTTTGATAATAAACATAGATACACAGAAGAGATAAGAAAAGTTTCAATGGAACTGTTAAATGCTTACGTTAGGGAAGAAATAAAAAATATTACAAAGCAAATTAGAGAAAAAGAAAAAGAAGAAAACGAGAAGGAAACGGAAAAACTAAGGACGGAATTTACAAGATTAACGTCATTGCTAAAATCATTCCAACTCTAGGCTAAATTGCTCTTCTATGTTAAAATAGAAGGTGGCAGGTATTATTTCTATGGCAAGCAAGAAACCCAATTTAATTCACGACATTGTTCAGTCTGCAAAAAAAAGAGGATATATAACTCAAGAGGAGATTTTATCGTTATTTCCAAAGCCGGAAGAGCACATCGAGGATCTGGATTCGCTTTACGACAAATTGCTAAATAGCGAAATTGATGTTTTTGAGTCGGTTGCAGCAGATCAGGACAACGAAAAACCAATCGAAGATTTGGAAAAAGAGCTGGAAGCCCTCACCGTTTTAACAGAAGGGACAGTTTCCGATCCGGTAAGAATGTATCTAAAAGAGATTGGCAGAATTCCGCTTTTAACTTTTGACCAGGAAATTGCTCTGGCAAAAAGAGTGGAAAAAAACGATGAAGAAGCAAAAAGTATTTTGGTTAACTCAAATCTTCGTTTAGTTGTTTCTATTGCGAAAAAATACGTTGGAAGAGGGTTAACTCTTTTAGATTTAATCCAAGAGGGAAACCAGGGATTAATTAGGGCTGTAGAAAAATACGATTGGAGAAGAGGTTATAAATTTTCTACTTACGCAACTTGGTGGATAAGACAATCCATCACCCGCGCGATTGCGGATCAAGCAAGAACAATTAGGATTCCTGTTCATATGGTTGAAAATATCAATAGGTTCTTAAGATCTTCCAGAAAATTAATGCAGGAATTAGGTAGAGAGCCTACTCCGGAAGAGGTTGCAAAAACTTTGGGAATTGATCCGGAAAAAGCGCTTGAAATTATTAAAATTTCCCAAGAGCCGGCAAGCTTGGAATCTCCGGTTGGAGATGAGGAAGATTCAAGGTTGGGAGATTTTATTCATGATTCAACTGCTCCTACACTTTTTGATACAGCGTCCCGTGAATTATTAAAAGAGCAGGTAGAACAAGTTCTTTCCACACTTTCCGATAGGGAAAAAAGAGTGTTGGAAGAAAGATTTGGCCTTAAAGACGGTAGACCAAAAACACTTGAAGAAGTTGGAAAAATGTTTGCCGTAACTAGAGAAAGAATAAGACAAATAGAAGCAAAAGCGCTCCGAAAACTGCGCCATCCTTCCCGCGGAAACAAGTTGAAAGACTACCTCGGTTAATGAAAAAAGTCTTAGAACTTTATAAAATAATTGGAGCAACCCCCCTGGAAAGAATTAGACAATTTCAGAAAGAAAATCCGCAGTATCTTGGCATAAAATTAGCTTATGCAGGAAGATTAGACCCAATGGCCGAAGGCTTGCTTTTGGTTTTAGTTGGAGATGAGTGCAAAAAAAGAAAAGAATATGAAAATTTACCCAAGACCTACGAGTTTGAAGTTTTGCTTGGAATATCTACCGACACTTTTGATGTAATGGGAAAAATTGTCAAAATATCAAAAATAAAATATCAAAAATCAAAGATAAATGAGTTAATTAAAAAATATCAAGGAAAAATATTACAAGAGTATCCGCCATATTCATCCCCCCGCGTAAAGGGAAAACCGCTTTTTTGGTGGGCAAGAAAAAACCGTCTAGACGAAATCAAAATTCCGTCTAAAAGAATTATGATTTATGAATTAAGAATTATGAATAATTACAAATTAAATTCAAAAAAACTTTTAAAAACAGTTCATGAGAGGATAGAAAAAGTTCATGGGGAGTTTAGGCAAAAAGAGATTTTGCAAATTTGGGATAAAAATCTTAAAGATAAGGGTTTTAAGTTTTCAGTTTTAAGTTTTAAGATTGTTTGCTCCTCCGGCACTTATGTCCGCGCGATTGCAAATTTAATTGGGGAAGATTTAGGAACCGGCGCCATTGCCTTTTCCATAAAAAGAACAAGTGTTGGCAATTATCAATTATAAATTGTCAATTTTAAATTTACTTCTTTTGTGCCCAGTTCCAGATATAGGCAAATACCCAACCAAAGATATAGCCCAAAATTCCCGTAACAACGATTAAAATTAATGCGGTTGTAATGTTAAAAGCGCTGATTATAAAAGGGTTGTTTAGGAAATGGATTGAGAACACAAAGTCTGTCCATGATTGCGCTACTCCAACCGCAACTAGGATTGACCAAAGCAAATGCCAAAGCGCTGCAAATGCTCCAAAGGCAATACCTGTTTTATTTTTGTCAAACATTTCTATCACCCCCTTCTTTAAAAAGTATTAAGTATTATGTATTAAGTAGACATCTTCACGATCAATTCTCAAAAAAATGGTCTAAAATCGACTATGATATTTTCCACTCTTCCCATAGTGTGAATTTCTACCCCGGTTTCTCTCACAGTTGCTTGCTGACCGGGTTTTAGGAAAACCGTTTGTTCGCCTTTTCCTATTTTGGCGAAAGTGTAAGAGGTTGGAGGTAGGTCAATAGAAATTCTGTCTGGATATTCCGGATCGGGGGATAGTATTGCGGCTGGTCCCCATCCTTCTTTGAGTAAAGTAAGCGGCCCGGCAATGGGCAATGGAGTGTCATGGGAAGGCATTGTTAGAAAGAAGCCTGACTGTCTATCCGGAGAAGCCATACTAATTTGATTATAGAATTTGCAGTTATTAAGTCAAGGGGTTTATTCTATAATTTCCTTTATTGAATTCGAACTCCCAATACTATTTTACTTGCTTGATTATTCCTAGTTCGTAAGTTATATTAATAATAAGATGGGATATTTTGGAAAACTTGAAGATAAATTTTTAGCTCAACAATTAAGAAAACAAGGATTGTCATATAAAGAAATTCTCCAGCAAGTTACAGTATCAAAAGATACACTAAGTCGCTGGTGTAGAGATATAGCATTAACTGAAAAACAAAAATTAAGACTTATAAATAATAAAAAGTTTGGACAAAGAAAAGGCTCATTAGTTGCTGCTGAAAATAAACGTAAAGAAAGAATTGTAAAAACGAAAAAATTAATAGAAGCTGGGAAAGTAGATGTTGGACAGCTAAGCAATAGGGATAGATTTATTGCGGGAATTGCGCTCTATGTGGCCGAAGGAGATAAAACAGATAGGAGAGTAGGTTTTTCTAATTCAGATCCCAATTTAGTTAAATTTATGATGGGATGGTTTATTGAATTTGCTAATGCTCCCTTGGACAGAATGCGTGGAGGATTATATTTACATGAAGATTTAGATGAAGAAGCATCAAGAAAATTTTGGTCGAATTTAACAAAAATTCCTTTAAATCAATTTCACAAAGTTTATATTGTAAAAAATAAAAAAGGAAATAAATTTAAAAAAAATATACATAAGCATGGCGTTTTTTCTATTCGCCTAAGCGATTCCACTATTCATAGACAAATCATGGGCTGGATTTACGCATCATTTAATGGTAAAATTTGAACATTCCGCGGTAGCTCAACGGTAGAGCAGGAAACTGTAAAGTAATGCAGCCCTTAACGGAAACGTTGAGGAGATAACTGGGCTAATTCGGGGAAACCCTTAGGGGCAATCCCGAGCTAAATCTCGCAAGAGTAAATGTGTAGAGACTATATACCCAGAACCTAACTCGCAAGATATGGTTAAGAGATAGTCCACGCTTCGATGAAAGTCGAGGATAAGTGTAATTTCAAGGTTCTAGGTTCGAATCCTAGCCGCGGAGCAAGGTTGGATTTTCAGAGAAATAATTATCCATTTGGGCTTCATCGAAGCCCTTTTTTGTAGGTTCGAACATTGGGGAAATTTCTTCCACTTTTTCTTTTGCCTCTATAAGGAAATACAGTGGTTTTTGTAAATCAACGTGGAGGGTTTTGTCTTTAAGTGTAAGGTTCGAGCCGAGACTCACCAGTAATTCGCGTTTTTCCTGCACCGTTCCGTTTTCAAACCAATAACGGGCATGACAAGCAAGATTGAATGTTTCTTCCGAAAGCTCAATCCATTTCCCAATTCTATCTTCGGTACTTCTTATTTTTTCCTCAAGAACCGATTTTTCTCTCAATAAGATGTTCTTTTGTTGCTTAAATTCCTCATCGCTAAGTAGAGACCCATCTGTATTTTGAGAAGAAATCTTGAGTCTTACTAAGTTATCTATTCTTTGAACACAACCCTTATACACTTCATTAAGCGAGCTATATGCCGCATTTCTGTTCTCGGTTTCGGAGTCGTTTAGTTCATTAAGATGCTTGATAGCCCATGCTTTGAACCTCTCCGATATCTGAATTTTTGACAATAATTCGTTTATTTGTAGCTCAAGATCCTCAACTCGTATGCTTTTTTGTGCGCATTGCGGATTCTTCCGTTTAGTACAGTGGTAATAGATATAATGAAGAAGTGTCGGTTCTACCATTTCTTCGATTCTTGTACCACATTTAATGCATGCGTCTTTATTCTTTGATGAGAATTTTGTTTTACAAGCAGAACATATTATTTGCCGTTTTTCCTCAGCGGTTACAGCACCTCCACAATTACCACAGAGAAGAAGACCGGAGTAATCAAAATCTATGCTTTTAGGCCTAGGCCTACCTTTTCTTCCGAGAAGCTGCTGCACCCTGTCGTATTCCTCTAGGGTTATCATTGGCTTATGTTTGCCCTTATACCATATTCCGCTTCCACGCGGGTATTCAAATTCTCCATAATAAAACGAGTCGGAGAAAACAAAATAAAGCATACTTCTGCATATGGGCTTGCCGCCTATTCTCTTGTGCTTTGGTGTTCTATATCCCCACTCCTCATTTAGAATTTCAAGTATTTTAGGGACATTGTACGTACCCGTGAGCATAAGATCCCACGCTCGTCTTATAAGAGGAAACCGCACCGGATCTGGAGGCGTGGTCTTATTTCCTTTTTCCGCGTATTTGTCATTCATGTATCCCGGCTTGGCTCCGCTCGGAAGCCAGCCCTTTTCAGCTTTTGCCTTGAGGCCTCGTTTGACATTCTTTGAGAGGTCATCCACGAATTTTTGAGCCATACCAAATTCAACGTACATCATGAAAGCATTTTCGCTATCTTGGCTGTAAATTTGAGCTGGTGTAATTATTTCTATTCCATGTTGCTTGATTGCCCAAATAATGGCTCCGCCGTCTACAGCGTTTCTCGCTAGCCGATCAAGCTTCCAACAAAGCACGCCGCTAGCTTCACCTAAGGCAATTTTTTGCATGAGCGTGTTAAATACTGGTCGACCCGGAGACTTGGCTGACTTTGACTCTTGTAGCACCTCAATTATCTCAATCTCAAGCCTTTTAGCCACTTCCTTAAGTTCTTTTATTTGGGAGTCGATTGATAGAATCTGTCTGTCTTCTGCCTCGCTCGATTTTCTTGCGTATAAAATATACTTTTTCATATTCAACATAAGAACATACCTAATTAAAAACTTAATAGCTACTCTCCAATATAGTAACTATTGCCTTAGAAGAAATAACTCTAAAGTTAAACTATAGTAATAGTTACTATATAGTGACTATTACTTTAAGAGTTACTGTTACTAAGTTCAGGTATATCGTCAATGTTTACTTCTTCCTCGGTTTGTTTCTTGCAATACATTTCATAGATGATCTTTTCTAAAACGAACCACATTTCCGGATTTTCAAAGAAAACCACAGGAAAGTACTTACCATATGCGTTACGAGTTGGCGGAGTAATGTTTACACTCGCGTTTAAGCGTTGATTATAAGAATTGCTCTGCCATATCTGCATTCCTTTAATAGTTAGTCTTCCGAAACTTACTGTTTCCATACAAATGTTTGCATTGGCAAGTAGCGTTTTTTTATTCTTGATGAGAATTGTTATTTTTACATTTTCCATATTATTTTCAAACTCTATTCTAGAGTTGTCTATACGTTCCCTTAAACAACATCAATAGTTGTTTTGCTTTTTCTTTTGCTTCGTCATCAGATAACTCCTGTCCATATTCTTCTCTGTATATTATTTTGAATTCATCGATAGCTTCTTTAGACATACATCAATTCCCATACAGACGCGTTTTTAGCTCGTTTATAGCTTCTATTAGTTTTCTTGTAGATAATTTCAACAAATAATTCCAGTGCTGTTGGATAATTTTTTCTGCTTTTTCTGGAGAAATTTTGAATACAAAAATACTAAATTTGTCGTTTGTACGCTCTATATTTAGAAGAGGATAACCAGAGGCTAGAATGCAGGCGCTCAAATAGAAATCTTTGGTTTTATATTCCATATTTTCTTTCATGTATAGGGAAGTATATTTTGTTGGTGCGGTTGAAATAAGGGACAAGAGGAATGAGGGAAAGTGTCTTTATTTTTCTTTTAAGTATTTTTTATACCTTGTAGCAATCTTTTTTACCGTATCTAAATGTACTATAGTCCCAGAATTATTTTGAAGAATTTCTGTAATTTTCTCTGGTGACAACTTTTCAAATTCAGACATGAGATGTATATTAAATCCTTGGTCAAAATTATCCAGACGATCGTAGTTAATTTTGGGTAAAGTTAATAAGTTTTGAATTTTAGACAGTAGTCCCGCGTTGATCTTCAGAAATTCAGCTATTTGGGTCTCGCTTACTTTAGAAGTAATTTGTATAGATACATGAGTTGCATTGCTTTTTTTAATTTTATCTTCATCTATAGCCACATCATTTACTTGATAATCTCCTACGTTTATCGAGATCCCCTCGTGCAATGGTAATTCTATTTCAGACTTAGCGATATAGACATATAAAGTCTTAAACCAGTGGGAGGGTATATTTCGTTTTTCCATCAGGATCAAAATGTCCACTTTGCATCTATTTAGAAAACTTTCCATTTTGTTTATATCCGTTATGGATTTTCTCTCTTCAGCTTTTTGCATTAAAAAACTTCCAAAAACATCAGCATAGAAGTATAGAAAGAAACGCTTAAAAACTCTGTTCTTAACATACTCACGCGGATTTTCTTTTTTAGTCTTCATATTACATTAGGTTTATTTTACTACTTAAGAGTAAGTTATGCTAAAATTGAAAGTAGTTTCCTAAACCCTAACGGGCATGGAACAAAGTCCTCGACAGTAGCAAGCTCTCGTTAGAGCGCTGTCGAGGCTGCATGCCGAAAGGCGTGTAGGTGGCGCAAGCCATCGCTGACGGGAGCTTTTTGTATGCTCGCGTCTCCTTAAATATGAAAGATAGAGAGCAGAGCCTAGACTTATTGCCTAATGAAGCTAAAGAGCTGATACAAGCCCATCTTAAGGGCACACCGCGCTTAATACAGCGCGTTTTGAGATTAAGTTTCTTAGTTTGGATAATTTCAATAATTGTTTTCGTTGGATCCACGATTCTCTTCAGGGCTGGAAGCGATGGCTCATATAGTCAGTTTCAATCTTTGGTTCTTATTGTTTCCGTAATAATTGGAAGCTTGTCATTTCTTATTTTTATATTTTCCGTATTTGCTTCTTTTTTTAAGAAAATTAAAATCTTTTCGTTTTCGCGTCGATTCATCGGTAAAAGAACTGTGTTTATCCTTGTCTTATTAGCTATTGGTATTTGGGCATCCGGCTGGGTATCGGCAAGAGTCTTTGACTCTATAAGCAAAGACCAAGGAATTCTTGGAACACCGGTGCAAACTGAAGACATGCTCGCCCGGATCAATCAAGAGAGAGCAAGAGCCGGAGTCGCACCATTGGAATACTGGAAAGACCTTGCAACCACAGCTAAAGAGAAAGCCTGCGACATGCGAGACAGAGGATATTTCGAACATAAAGACCCGCAAGGCCGACGCGGATTCCATTACATCTTTGACGCAAACCTACCGGTCGAAAGAGTCGGAGAAAATATAGCGCAAGGATACACGGATCCGAAAGAAGAGATGGACGCCTTTATGAAAAGCACAAGCCACAGGGAAAACGTGCTGGAGCCCTACTGGAAATACGTAGGATACGCGCAATGCGGAGACTACTTCGTACAGCACTTTGCAGAGCACAGTCATGAATGAACAAAATGTAAATTATGAAGAAAGGAGGTTTTATAATGGCTGATATTTCTAAGAAAAATAAAACATGGAATAGACTTGCTCTTATTTCAACGGCTCTTTGTTTTGGAAGCATCTACGCTGTAACGATAGTTCTTATGGCTGGTTTATTGCAACCGGTTGCGCTTGTGCTTTCTGTAAAGGCATATAAAGAAATTAAGAAAACTGGAGAAAAAGGAAAACTGTTGAGTCAGATTGTTATTTTCTTTAGCGGGATTGCAACGATTGGAATGGTTATCCCAATACTTTCTGCACTTTAGTTTACAGGTGGTCTTATTAGGGCTTACGATGCCTCAACGAGAGGCTTCTATGCCGATTGGCATCAACCATATTGCCCTAGGTACGAAATATCAAGTTTTATGAGGTTCTCTAGCTTCGAGATCTGTAGTTTTCTGTAGTTCTTATTATACTAGCCACAAAAAACGTAGTTCTCTTAAGTTCTTTAGCTTTAAGATTTGTAGTTTTTTAACGTTTTTATCAGGTTATGCTTAAAAACTAAGTTTTACTAAGTCCTTAGCCTCAAGTTTTTAAGTTTTTTTAGGTTATTGGTTATCAAAACTCATGATGCTAAATGATACGAAACGATGCGTAATTTCAGCTTTTATCGTTGCGGGCAGGCATTGTACAATAACTAGGCGCAGGGTATAATTACTGCCATAAGAATCTCATGGAAAAAGTTTTAAGAAATTTAGAGGACATTGTTAAGCAACTCTTTCCGGCATTTGAGAGTTATCAGATAATCCAGAAACAGGTTAGTAAAAACGGTACGCCGTTTTTAATTTCAAAGGGAAAAGATCAGTTTTGGGTTAAGCTTGTTAATTCATCACAGATGGAAGATGTCTTAAAAGATGTTGAGAAGCAAGCTCTGCAGGATATTAAGAGTCCTAATGTCACTCAGTTGTTAGAAGTAAAAACAAAAATAATTCAAGGGCAGAGATATGATGGGCTATTGTTTAAGTTTGTTGAGGGAGAAGATTTGGCAGCCATTTTTTCAAAAAGAAAAAGCAGCAAGCAAGCTTTCACAGAAGAAGAAGCCAAGAAGCTGTTGCTGGATGTCGCAAGGGGTATTCAGGCAATCTCTGCAAAGGGTTGGGTGCATCAAGATATCAAACAAAAAAACATACGGTACGATAAGGCAAGCAATCAATATGTTATTCTTGATTTGGGATTAGCCTACTATTCAAAGAATTTCCAATTAACTACAGGTAAACACAATAGGGATTATGCTTCTCCTGAGCAGGTATATGCTTCGGTAGATCAGGACAAAATTCCTTTAATTACTTTCAGTAGTGACATAGCGCAACTTGGGCAATTAGTTTATGAGCTTGTAACTCTTAAAAATCCGTTTAAGGATAATGAGCAAGGAAAACTAAATTTTCAACGCATCACAAAGGGTGAATACAGACCTCTTAAAGAGTTAAATCCTAAAATATCCAACAATTTTATTAGCTTAATCGATACGATGTTAAACCCGCATCCCGGCTATAGATTTAGAAGTCCCGAAGACTTAATTTGTACTATAGAGGGGAGGAAATACATCCGAAGTTCAGATTTTGAAAAAGGCGTATATTTTCAAGTATGGAAAGGACCACATGGTTACTTAAAAAACATTGATCAGTTTAATGATGAAGTTCAGGGAGTAGTTGTCAGCGCAAGTCAAATGCCGGGAGAAGATGCAATTGAAAAGGTAAAAGAAAAAGGAATCAAGCTCATTTTTGATCCCGAGACCCATCTTTTAACAGAGAACATTCATAACTCTTGGCACAGTAGTTTTTCTAAGTGGGATTGGTACGATTATCCACTTAAGCCTGCAAGTTTTAAGTTAAAAAGCAGAATTTCTACATTCGTTGCCCAAATAGTTCAATCTCAGATAGACTTAGGAGTAGATTACATCATGCCTCCCTATTTCAATATCAGTAATCCAGAATCCGAATGGAGAAATCTCAATGGCGTTTTTTATCATGAATGTTTACAGTATTGCAAAAGAATATCGCTGAACAAACCGGTAATATGCCCGATTTCAGTTTCTCAGTCTGTTATAGGCGTAGATAGATCTCGAAAAGACCTTGTAGATTTTTACTCTCAACTTCCTGATCTTAACGTATTCTTTTTGAGAATTGATGCCAAAGATCATAATTCCTCGATTCCAACAATACAGTTGACGTCGAAACTCATTGAGGAGCTTGAGCATCACCACCCGGTATTACTTGCTGATGCGGGAACAGTGGTTTTTGGTTATTTTGCAAAGGGATTATCTGCATGCATCACTTCATTAGTAGACAGCAAGAGGGTTTTGGATTTGGCGGCTATGCAAACAGAGAAGAAAACCGGAGGGAGTGAACATAAGCCGAAATTCTTCATTCCGAGACTCTTCCAATTTGTGAAGGTAGATGGAGAGTTACCGGCTTTAATAAAAGAGCTTGGAGCGACAGTTCTCTGTGATTGTGCGGTATGCAAAAAAGCTAAGAAAGATAAAGGTAGTCTAAAAGCACAAAATCCCGATCTATTTACAAAGCAGTGGGGGAAAACAGATACAGGTAATCATTTCTTTTGTTGTGTTTCTGAATGGAGCAAAAAACTTGAGAATATAACACCAGACGAGAAAATAAAATTATATAAAGCAGGTATTGATGAGGGAAGAAAAATTTTCAGCGAAGCACGAAGTAATCTTGTTTTCACTCAAATCGTTAAACGTGACGATTGCGCAAATTGGGAATCCGCTTTTTTCTCTAAATAGGTAGCGAAAAGTTTTTCGAAGGCTATTGCGGCCATTTCTGGAGAATAAGCCTTTTCTTTCTTAGGGTTTCTTAAAACTTCAAGCGCACAAGTGTCAGAATCCACAGAAATTAAGCCAATGTTATATTTTTCAAATAACCCCAGCTGATTTTTGGCTGGTCTAATATACTTTGAATGCATCGCAAGAAATGAGAAGTTTGAAAACCATTTGTATCGATAGGCTTGATAAAATCCTCTTTTCCAATTGCTTACTTTAGCCTCAACTGCATACATATTTCCCATAACGGTTTTATAGATATTTTCACCTACCCAATAACTGTCGCAATCATTCAACGTTTTATTAAGATAGTTATTGTCTAAAAGAAATTTAATAACTTTATTTTTTAAGATTTCTTTGTTAAACGGAAGGCTTTCTTGCAAAAAAGACAAGGTAATTTTCTTTCTGTTTTGAATAAGCAATAATGTTTTGATCACTTCCTTAGATTGTACCGGTTTTATATTATTATTTAATCTTTTTTTCAGAATGGCGTTATCGAAATTATAAAAAAGCAAATCTGGTACACCATATTGAGATCGAAACTCTTCACCTATGTTGTACTCCGTAGGGTTGATTCTCATATTGATCTCTGAGAGAAAACCCTGTTTAAGTATTGGAATCATGGAGGCTTCTGGTATAGAGGAATAGTTATTCATATTAAGATTGTAGTTGATAAACTGTTGGTGTTCAAGCGGATAGATTACAATGATTTTAACTTTAATTTCTATTACCAGAACTAATTATGGAACCTTTGATATAATACGAGATATGAAGCGTCCACCTAGAAGTTCGCGTTTTGAAATAATACAAATGAAGCGCGTAGATTTTCTGAAAGCCACGCTTCAACGCTTACAAGATGATGTGGGAACAATACTTGGCCTCATTGACTCTCACAATCATCAATCCTTTTCAACTGGAGGAAGAACCATTGGGTTTTGGGCATCTCTGAGAATGATCCTGCCGATTGTCGAAGCAGTATCTCACGTCATGAACATGCGACCTCAACGCTTACTTGGTAATCATCTAAATATCTCTACTCCTGACTTGATGTGGGATCTATTCAGGCACTCCTTGATACATGGTGATTATTTGCAAGAGGGTAAATTTCAGGGTAAGAAAATTACATGGGGAGTAGGATTTCACGCTGGTGGTCATATTATTACTTCTGGTCATATTGGTATTGATATTCCTACACTCTATCAAGATCTTGTTACTTTTTTAGTAAACGAGGTTAGCAATAACGATCAAACACTCGTGAATGTTGAAACAGGGGTTGAATACGGCATTACTGGTAATCCTAACCCGGGAATTGTTACAGATTTTTCTAGATTATAACTCTAGCGTTTGAATTTAACGCTAAGTTGTAGTAGTAAAATAGGTTCTGGTTGCGTCCAGAATGCGGAGCAAGGTACAATTCTGCACCTTGCTGACGCCAGTCACAAGGAAAGAATTGGATCGCAGCCGGGCGCAGACTTGTGCCCGCGCCAGGTTGTTATAATGATTGTACCCGCCCATTTTGCATGAAGTTTTATTACGTTTATATTCTTCATAACGCTTCTAAAAACTTCATTTATATTGGTTATTCAGAAGATTTAAAATCCCGAATTATTTCTCATAACAAGGGAGAAAATAAATCTACAAAACCATACCTTCCACTAGAGCTGATTCATTATGAAGCTTATAAAAATATTAAGGATGCTAAAAGACGAGAATTATATTTAAAATCAAATAAAGGAAAGACAGCCTTGAAAACCATGTTGCAAGAATATTTTAAGACGGACTAGTCGCGGAGCAAATTAACATCAAAATAAAGCAAGTAGTATGGGTGAAGCAATTTGTTTTCTGTTGTTTTTTCATTTTGCTCAGCATTCTTATTATTGTAGGAAAGGTTCAATAGAATTTCAATATAAATAATTATAGTATTAGCTTTATTGTTTTTATTGCAATTTTGAGTTACAATTTATTTAGTTTAAATATGGCTATTAAGCGTACGATAATAGAAGAAGACGTAGAACCAGTTGACCCCAAAGTTGTAAAAACTACTCAAACTGTGGTAAATCCCGATATTCATTCCCAGGTAGTTGAGGACAGAAGTGTCGAAGTGAATACGCCGGGATCTTCAACAATCAAACAAACGCGAGTTGTGCACGAGCCGGTGGTAAAAACAGAGCATCCGCAAAAGATCTATGAAACAAAAAAATCAATATTTAGAATATCTGAGCTAATTTGGGCAATACTTGGTATAATTGAGCTTCTTTTAGGATTTAGAATTGCATTGAAGGCACTTGGAGCAGATCCAAGTAGCGGTTTTGCAAATATAATTTATTCCTTATCCCAGCCATTAGCAGCACCGTTTGCGGGAATACTACAAACTAATACAGGCACATCGGGATCTGTTTTTGAATGGTCGACAATAATAGCTGCTATTGTATATGTGGTTATAGCCCTTGGTTTAGTTCATTTACTAGGTTTTGCAAGACCCATCACTCCAGAGGAAGTAGAGCAAAACGTTTAAACCCTTGCTCTGAACAAAAATAGGTTCTAACGTCCCTTCATTCCTCGGAGCTCAGTTTTTAGCCTCAAAACATAGTGTATGACATGGTGGGGTAAAACCTCTGATATACTCAATTTATGTCTATTGATATATTGTGGCCTTGGGAACTTGAAAATCTATCTGGGAAAACAGCTATTGTTATAGATTTGTGGGCTGCAACCTCTAATATTTCTCTTCTTTTGGGAAAAGGCGTCAAAAGTCTTACCTTAGTAAACAAAGAAAACGCAATAAAGGCAAAAGACGTTTATAAAAATAGCATTCTTGTCGGCGAACATTATCAACTTCCTGCAAGTTTTTTTGATTACTCTAATTATCCTTCTGATGTAAATAGAATCATGACTACGGAACATATTCTTTACATGACTACAAATGGCTCGTATGTTATTGAGCAAGCTATTTTAAAAAAAGCAAAAAATGTAATAGCAGGAAGCCTTTTAAATTTCGACTCAATAATCCAGTATTTACGTAGATCAAAACCAGAAGAGATTGTTTTTATCCCTTCAGGAAATAGAGTAAGGAAAAATGGAAAAGCAGGGGAAGATATCCTTTGTGCCGAAATATTTTCAAGGGTCTTCAGCGGTGAAAAAATAAATTGGGATAAACAAATTAAGATATTAAAGCAAATTATAGTTAGAGATTATGGCTCAGAAAAAGGCTTTAATCCAGAAGCCAACTTTGATATTATATTTCAACTAAGTAAATACAATGTCATCCCAATCTGTCTTAAAGAAAGATGGATTGAAATCAAAAATTTAAAAAATAGGTTCTAACACGTTAATTTATCGGAGCTAGGCTGTTTAATTATAACCTCTGATATAATTTCTTCATGAGTAATTATTTGTTTAAACCATATAATAAAATATTTCCCGAGCTTTTTGAGAAAGAAAAAGAAAGACTGTCTAAATATTTATCCGGAGACTACAGAATAGAACATTGTGGAAGCACTGCGGTTCCTGGCCTTGGAGGAAAAGGAACAATAGATATTTTCATTGTAGCTTCAAAAAAAGACTTAAAAAAAATATCACAAGAAATTATAAATGCAGGATATGAATATAGACCAAGAGGGACCAGGATAACAGGCCATCCTTTTTACAGACTGGAGCTGCCAGATCCTGTTGAAAGCGCAAGAAGATATCACATTCACTTAAATACCTTTAAAGCAGATGACTTTAAACAAGCAATTGTTTTTAGAGATTATTTGCGTAATCATCCAAAAGAAGCTAGTGAATATGCCGATATAAAAGAGAAAGCAGTTAATGAAGGTAAACAAGATGTTTTTTCATATATGGATGCCAAAAGAGCAATTATTCAAGAAATATTGAAAAAGGCACTAGATAAGTAGGTTTTAACATCCCTCTTTCGTTAAAACTTCGAGGGTCAAGAAAATTTCAGAAGGGCAGGCGTCCTCTTCAAGACTTCAGGATTTCGGTGCTCCTCAACATCCCGCGGAGCACAAATTTTATTTCTTCCCAAACAGGGCCTCATTTATTTCGTCCATAGTTTCAATCGTCAGCAGATTTCTTTGGTTCGGCTTTTTAAGAACGAGGGAAAGTATAGCATCCGGAAAGTCGTCTCCTGCTATTCTATTGTTCGATGTCATTTCGCAAGAAAGGCATTTATGAACTATCATAATTTCGCCGTCACGTTTAAATCGTAGCCCAATAGGTTCCATTAGTCCGCCACAAAGAGATTTTCTGTCTCCGGGAGTAGAGAGGTCAACGTGTTTAGACCATAAGCATAACGGGCAATGATTACGATGACGTGTTCCTAGCGAGGTATTGGAAATTATTGCACGGCAAGTCAGACATCTGAATGATGCCTGACGAAGACAAAAACCTTATTATTTTTTCTAAACATCCGCACATATTATACACATTTTCCTCATTTTCATACAAATAAAGAAATGTTATTAAGCGTTTTATTAAAAAGTGTTCGAAGTATAATAGCTCGCGGAGTTTTTACTTACAGTAATCGCTTATTTTGCCGCTTTGGGAGTCCGAGGAAGGAAGAGCCAAAACTTTTGCTTTATCTTCGGGAGATATCCAATCAAACCAACAAACAGCATATTTGTAAATTTCGGAATTATAGTACAGACTCCAATCCGGATCTTCCGAAGAGTGAGCAGAAACCCAGTTGGGATCCTGTGATGCTTTGTTTTGTTGCCGATAATCGTAAACTCCCCAATCCACAAAAGTATTTAACCCCCCAAAAACCTCAGGTCCACCTTTGGTAAGCCCAACCGCAGTAGCAATAATTTCCCCCTGCTTTACTTTTATAGGAGGATTAACCTCTGTTGTTCTGGAATCAAGCCCTTTAGGCATAGGGAATTTCTCCGCGATAGCTTGAAACTTTGGTGATAAAGTTAGTAAATGCCCAAAACGGTATCTTATCCCACAAGGATGTGCAAAGTCAAAGGTGTACTGGATTTCTCCATTTACCGGATAGCGGGCCCCGGCAATAACATCGGCGTCATATGGAGCAACTACTGTTATTTCATCGGGCTTTGATCCATCAAATCTAAATCCTCCATGCGCTTTGTAATTGCCACCCCGAATTTGACCGGGATACAGCACTGACGTTGCTTTCTCTGTATCGATTGGCATCCGGAAAACAAATGGTTTGGGGCAAGTCTCGTATGAATTAGCAAAACGGTTGATTACCGACTTTGGTGGTAAGATTTTTTCCGGATCACGGATCAGTGCAGAAATTACAAATATTACAAACCCAACCAAAACAACGAGCAGAATTTTCCTCATTACTTAAAATGTATCACATTCTCACAAAAATATTAGGATTGGGAGGCGTGGATAGACAATCCTTGTAGCGTAGTAGATTATTGCCATATTTTGTTAAATCGGTATTTTTCGCTTAAATATAGTATAATAAGGAGTGAAAGGAGGGCACAGTAAGTTTAATTAATAAACTTATAAAAATATTATGAACGGAACAATTAAAACAAAAACAGATAGAGGGTTTGGATTTATTTCTCGAGATGGAGAATCAAAAGATCTTTTCTTTCACTCTAAAGATTTGGTTGGTGTTACTTTTGACGAGCTTCAAGTTGGAGCAGCGGTTACATTTGATGTTGTGGACAGCGAAAAGGGTCCAGGCGCAAAAAATGTAAAACTTGTCTAATAACATTGACTTCGATTAAATCGGGGTTGACAAGTCAACACAAAAAACCTTGCCTTATGCGAGGTTTTTTTGTGCCTGAACATCAATCGTAACTGCCTCTAATGCTGGCGAGGATTGCCTAAGGCCGTAACAAGGACTTGCAATTTATTGTTAACAGTGTATATGATGAATTTATATGAAACTAGGGAGTGCAATTAGGTATCATAGTTTATTTTTCGTATTTCTCTTTCTTTTTCTTTTAGTTGGCATGGTAGATATTTTTAATTCAGACCAATTAGCTTATAAGACTATTTGTGATCTGGTTTCGCCTTTTTCCGGAAGCCCGTGTCCAACTTACTACGATATTCCAATCTGGAACGTATATTTATCCTTAGCAATTCTTGCCGCTCTCTATAATATTCATGGAGAGATTCGTACCTCCAACAAACATCTGTCTTCCCATAAGCACTAATTGAGTAAGTTCTCCTTTAGATTTACAGTGTATATTACAAAATTCTTTTTTCCACTTTCAAAGAAGAATTATCGCTTTAACTTCTGGATTGATTTTGTCTTTATTTCAGGAGTATAAAGATTAATATCCCAAACCACTATTGGCAAAAACAAAATAGTAAATAATTCCGTAAATAATAAGTCCAATAGCAACGTAAAGTAGCACCCACTGCCAGAACGGCCTTTTTCCGTAACCGTCTTTATAAGTATTCTCTTTCATCTTAATCTCCTTATTATAGTCATAATTTAACAGAAAATTCACAAAATGGAAAAATATAATTTATGGCTGGTAGGATTTTTGCAGGCAACGGGAACGGCAATTTATTGCGGACTTATCTCGCTTTTCATTTGTAATTCAAGCCATATCTTTGGCAAAATCACCGATTTTAGAGGACCTCTTTTGTTTTTAATTCTCTTTGTAACTTCGGCCTTATTAATTTCTGGGGTTATAACTCTTTCCTACTGTTTATTATATGGCAAAGAAAAGAATCTGTAAAAGCATTAAGGCTTGTCTTTTACACCGCCGGGTTTTTAATTCTCTACGCAGTCCTTGCTGTTATTCTCCTCTCAATAAAATTCTAAGGTTTTGATATAATTTCTTCGTGAACAAAAAACAAATAATAACCGCAGCAGTTTTAATTCATAAAAATGATAAAGTTTTGGTTGGCAAACGAGCGGATTCAAAAAGTTTTCTTCCCGGAAAATGGGAATTACCAGGAGGTCACATAGAATTTGGGGAAACAATAATAGAAGGAATATTAAGAGAAGTTAAAGAAGAATTTCAGATAGATATCGTTTTGGATGACCCTTATTTTGAATATTCTTATGTAATGGAAAATGGAGAAGAGCATGTAGTAGAAATTATCTATTTTGGTCGAATAAAAAATTCAAAGCAACAATTGAAAATAAACGAAAAAGACCATTCGGAATATAAATGGATTTCAAAAAATGAAGTAAATAAGTATTTTGCGGACAATAAATACGAAGGAAACGCCATAAAACGGGGATTTGAGTTATTGGAAAATTTAACTTCAAAGAACATTTATGAAAATGATTAAGTTTAAAAGCCCACAGGATTATAAACCTGGAGAAATTTTAATTCCTCACTTAATAATTAGGGAAAGAATTAAAGAAATTGCAGGGGAAGTAGTAGGGGATTATAAGGATAAAGAGTTATTGGTTGTTGGGGTTTTAAAAGGAGCATATAAATTAATATCTGATTTTACACATGATCTTCATGAGCAGGGGTTAAATAATATTTGCTTATCCTTTTTAACTCTTAGAAGTTATTCCGATGGTACTTCGTCCCGGGAAACAAATCTGTCGCAAGATATCGATATTAATCCAAAAGGAAAACATGTTTTAGTAGTTGATGATATCTTAGACACAGGCAAAAGTCTCGAATTTATCACGAAGTTAATAAAGTCAAAAGGTGCAAAATCAGTTAAATCATTCGTATTGCTTGATAAGCCCTCAAGAAGGGCTTATAATTTTCATGCAGACTATATTGGAATAACAATTCCTAATATTTGGGTGCAGGGTTACGGAATGGATACAGACGAAGTTGGCAGGGCAGAGCCAAACATAATAGTAGGGCCGTACAAATATAATAATGCAAGTGAATAAGTACTATAAGTAAAGTAAAATTAGCTGGTTACGAATAATTAAATTTATCAGTTTAAAATAGCAGAATTATAAACTTTCCCAGGCTTTCTGGGAGGATTTTGCTTCCGCAGAAGAAAGAATTTTAACAACAATACCCATTTGTATTAAAACGTAGTCGCCAATTTTTACAAGAGCGTCTCCTATCATAACTTCTCTTGTTTGGTTAGGATATTGGACTGTTGCTTTTTTACCGCTAATTTTTTTTATTTTTCCCGGAATTGCTAAACACATAATCTGAAAAATTCAAAATTCAAAATTCAAAATTCAAAATTCAAAAATAAGGATTAAGGGTTCGAATTTTGCCTAATCTATGCTATCATTGATTAGTTGTTTTAGTAAAGTAACAATGGATAATCAGCAAGATCCTCAAAATTCTCAAAACAAAAAACTGGTAATTGGCTGGTTTGCTTTTACTTGCAGCGAAGATAGCACAATACTTCTTACAGAAGTTTTAAATGAGCATCTTCTGGAATGGAAAAAAATAGTTGAGTTCAGGCATTTTAAAGCGCTTAAGTCAAAAAACTCTATGTTGGGGCTTGATGTTGCATTTATAGAGGGGGCAATTTCCTCTCCTTCTCAGGAAGAAGAAGTAAGAAAAATAAGGGAAAACGCTAAATACGTTGTGGCAATAGGATCATGTGCTTGCACAGGAATGCCCTCTGCCAGCAGGAACGAATTTACCGACGAAAAAATAAATGAAAAAATTAAGTGGTATCTCAGCAATTTTAATTACAGCCCAAAAGTTAGAAAACTTGCTGACGTAATTAAGGTGGACGACATGGTAAACGGATGCCCGATGAATGTTCCTGTTTTTCTGGAAACCTTAAGTAAATATCTAAAACTATTCAACATAGTTTAGAAATTAGAAATTAGTGATTTGAGATTTGAGATAAAGACATGCATAGCGGAGAAATAACAATTGATAATATAACCAAGATAGAGGGTAATGCCGGCTTAAAAGTGGTTATTGAGGATGGGAAAGTAAAGGATCTAAAGTTTATGATCAATGATTACCGCAGGTTTTATACGCAGGCGGTAAAAGGAAAACCCATTGTCAGCGTGCCTTCATTTTTATCAAGAATTTGCGGAACATGTTCCGTTGCGCATCTTTTTGCGGCAATTAAAGCAATTGAAAAATCCCAAGGAATAGAAGTTTCCGAACAAACAAAGCTCATTAGAAAGTTAGCCTATGACGGGTTAATGATCAGAGACCACGCGCTCCATCTTTACTTTTTTGTGTTGCCGGACGTTCTGGGAATAGATTCAATTTTGGATATTCCGGAAGACCATGATAATCCGGGACATGTTTTACTACATGATTCTTTCGATATTAAAAAGTTAGGGACAGACATTACAAATATTACAATAGGAGCGGCAATACACGCTCCTTTTCCTACAATAGGAGGATTTTTTAAAAGCCCGGATCCAAGCAAGTTTCCGGAATTAATAGAGCGTTTGGAGAAAATTAGACCTCAAGTTTTAAGAGGAATTAAGGCTTTTTTCGATTGGGACGCAAGCTTAGTTAGAAACTCCGACTATCTATGTATACGTAACGATAATTACTTTAGTTTTCTTGATGGTCAAATAATTAACTCTTCCGGCAGAAAAGTTCCGGAAGAAGAATTTCATAGTTTTTTGAAAGCAGTAGTAATTCCATACTCGCAGGCAGAAGGTTACACTTTTTCCGACACAAACGATGATTATCTGGTTGGGTCGCTGGCAAGAATAAACTTTAATTATGATCTTCTTAATGCGCGCACCAAAACAGACGTTGCTTCTTATATGTCGGTATTTCCGTCTAATAATGTTTATCACAACAATTTAGCGCAAGCCATAGAAATTTTGCATTGCGTGGATGACGCAATTGATATTTTAAAAAATTTAAAGATAGTTCCGGAAGCGCCCGTTAGAAAACCTGCTCAAGCAGGTGTTGGCGTAGGAGTTGTAGAAGCTCCAAGGGGAACTCTGTATCACATGGCAAAAGTAAACGATAAGGGAATGATTGAGGATTATGATGTGATTGTTCCAACAAGCCAGAATCAGATAAACATAGAAAACGATCTAAAAAAATATTTTAACGAAAATTTGAGCAAAGAGCAGGAAGAGTTGAGGCTGGATGCGGAAAAAATAATTAGAGCTTATGATCCTTGTATGTCTTGTGCTACTAATTTTCTTAAAATGGATTGGACCGTTTTATAATTAATTGTTCCTTTTTGAGGTAAGCCAATAATCTTAACTTCTCCAAGTTTTCCTAATTTCTTAAGATATTTTAATTGGAAACCAAGATCGAAATCATGTGCAGTTCCACGCGGAGGTAAAATAATTTTATCCAAGTCTTTATTCTCAATAATTTTTATTTCTTCTATCTCTTGGACAGTGTCCATTATTAAAACATTTTCTTTGTTAGTAAAAGGTAGGTCTTCGTTAGGTTTTACAAATATAAAATCAACATTTTTTATTTTTCCTTTAAGATTTATGGCGATTACAATTGCTTTATCATCTTCTTTAATATCTTGATTTCCAAAAATATAAACATTCATAAAAATCTTAAATGCAAAATCGTAGATCTTAAATCTTCATCTTTTTCCAACCACACTATTCATTTTATCAATAAAAGATGATAGTATGGAATACCCATGGATATAAAAGCTTTAAGATTTGAAGGAAGATTTTCGATTGCTCCGAACTGTTTGGGATATTGCGGTAGGGAGGAAGCGGGAGAAAAATTAAGAGACTGCGTTATAAACGGGAATTGTTCGGGAGTAGAAGAAGAGTTAAAAAAATTTATAGTCCTTTATCCATATCTTAAAACTATTGCCCGTATTACAAAATTACCTGTTTTTTCTTTCCCTGTTATAGAAAGCTACTGGCTGGGAAATGATCTTTTAAAAAAAGTTAAAAAGGAACATTACGGACTTCTTTTGGAAAACTTTAAAAAACAAGGTGTTCCGGACTGGCTTATTAAAGAGCTTATGGATAGGAGGCCAAAAAAGTTTATTCCAAACCATCTTTTTCAGGTTCTTCATGTTGGGGTTGGTAGGGCAAGCGATGGAGTGGTTCCTTTTAATTTGGAATCCATAAATAATTGTATGATTAGGTGGGGAGAGGTTATAAAAATAAATAATAAAAAAGCAGAAATAAAATTAAACTCTTTAATAAAAAATGTAAATAAATATTCTCTAAAAAAAGAGAATATAGTTTTGCCGGTGGATGTTAAATTTGTGCAAAATTTAAAAATTAAAGATTCGGTTGCGATTCATTGGAATATGATAATTAAAAAGTTGACCATAGAAGAAAAAGAAAAACTTTTATTTTGGACGGATGAAGTTATAAATAGTTTATCTTAATTTCGCAGCTTTTTTTCCGGAAGGAATAACTATGGTTTCTTTCTTTGCGGCAAACCAGAAGATACCAACTCCAATAAGCATAATTAAAGCCTGAATTCCCATATCTTTTGTCCAAGCGTGAGTTATAAAAACAGCAGATAAAACATTAGTTACTAAAGTAGAGGCAACTAAAACCGAAGCAACAGTAATTGCGGGGGCAAGTTTTAAAGCTCTGTACCAAGTCATAACATAGGCAAGAAGAGCAATTGTTGTAAAGGACATCCAGAACCACTGAATATTTGAAAGGTGCGTAATCTTAGCAAGCCCAGCCGGAGCAACAATTATTGCAGCTCCAAGTAAGATTATTGATCCAAGTCCCATTCTGGCTGCAACTAAGATGTCTGCATCAATTCTTGGCAAAATCTTTTTTGCTAGAATATTTTCTACTGCCCAGAGAATGGTTGCTGCTAAAACAAAGAATTCTCCTTGGGAAAACTTAAAGCCTTTAAATCCGCCAATTGCCAAATTGCTAGCAAAAAGAAGAGCAATTGCTATCGCCTGTATTTTAGTTAGCTTTTCTTTTAGAAAAGGTATTGCAAGTATTATTATCCAAAGAACCAAAGTTTTATGTATTAAAGCTGCGTTTACTGCAGGAATTTTAGAAAGTCCGGTAAAATAAAGATAAAAAGGAATTGATCCGCCAATAACTCCAATTAAAAGAAGATAATAAAAATCTTTTTTGCTGATTTTTTTAAATTCTTTCCATTTACGTAAGCCGATAATAACAGCAATTATTAATAAGCCAACTCCAATATTTTTAGTTGTTGTAAAAACAAGAGGAGGTTTAATTGCATCAACTGCGAATTTGTTTACAAAAATAGAAACACCCGAAATTAAAGCAGTAGCAATAGCAAAATAGATTCCTTTTACTTGGTTTGACATGAGAAATTAAGCGGGCCAGACTTGTTGTCCTGTTTCTGTATCCGTAACAATAATTGCTTTTGTCGGACAAGATTCCGCTGCCATAAGGATGTTTTCGGGAGTATCGGCAGATGACGGCTGAATTACTGCTTTATTTTCGCCGTCAAGTTGAAAAGTCGGTCCGGAAATTGCAACACAAGATGCTGCTCCAATACAAAGGCTGCGGATTACTTTAACCTTATATTTGCCAATTTGAAATTCCGCGTCTTGCTGAGGTTGTGCCTGTTGATCGTCCATATTATAAAAGTATAAAGATTTCAAAAATAAATTTCAAGTAGTATTAGCTGTATTTTTTAAAGAGGTCTTGCAAATCTCTTTTTTCTACCGTATTTTCCGCTAATGGTTTTTGCGCAATTTGTTTAACCTGAGATTCGTAAGAAGGTTTTTCTACCTGATATAAAATACCAAGTGGGATTTGTTTTTCGCCCTGCCCGCCATCAGCTTTTGCTTCAGGCGATTGCAGGCGGGCCCATTCAAGTGCTTTAGTAAAAGCTTTTTCTTTGTTTGTTGGGTCATAATCGTTTGGAAGTTGGTATGAGTTTTCTCTATAAAATTCATTTGTATATTGTTTGTTAAAGGTTACACAGGGTTGTAAAATATCTATAACGGAAAGTCCCTTGTGTTCGTTTGCTTTAATTAATAATTCTTTAAGCTTAGGAAGGTCTCCGGAAAACCCTCTTGCTACAAATGTTGCTCCTGATGCAATTGCTAAAGCAAGCGGAGAAAATGGTTCGTCTAAGTTCCCTTGCGGAGAAGATTTTGTTTTAGTTCCATGCGGTGTTACCGGTGAGGCTTGTCCGGTGGTTAAGCTGTATAAAGCATTGTCATGAAGAATAATAGTTAGATCATGATTTCTTCTGCAAGCATGAATAAAGTGGTTTCCTCCTTCTCCCAAACAATCCCCATCTCCGGTAAACACGAAAACATTAAGACGGTGGTTAGCAAGTTTTATTCCGGTTGCAACAGGGAGAGCTCTTCCGTGCAATCCTTCAAAAGAAGTAAGCTTAACAAAATTGATCATATGCCCATGACAACCAATCCCCGCAACTAAGACAGAATTTGTGTTGTCCCATCCTTTTTCCACAGCAGCATTTTTAAATGCTCCCCAGATTCCAAAATTTCCGCAACCCGGGCACCAGGTTGGTTTGCAAGGAGTTGTTAGTTCTTCTAATTTCATATTATTTTTTTAAAACTTCATTTATTTTTTCAATAATGTCTTCCGGATAAATTGGCCTTCCGTCAAAGCTTAATAATTTCTCACTAATTTCGATTCCTGTTTTTTGTCTAATAAGCTCTGCCAGTTGTCCCGAATAATTGCATTCCACATCAATTATTTTTTTTGCGTTTCCAAGAGCTTGTTTTACAAATTCTACAGGAAAAGGATTAATCCAGTTTATATGAAGATAATTTACGTTATTAAAATTTTTTATTGCTTGCAAAATACTTCCTTTGTTGCTTCCCCAGGAAACAATTGTAACGTCTGCGTTTTCCGGACCATATATTTTAGGGGTTGGCATATCGTTTGCTTTGCAAGTTAAAAGTTTTCTCATTCTTTTTTGCATTTGCTGTTTGCGGTTTTCCGGTTCTTCGTTTGAATATCCGGTTTCGTTATGCTCATCGGAATTGCCAATTAAATATGTTCCGTTTCCCGGGATAGTACGCTTAGAAATTCCGTCTTCTTCAATTTTGTACCGCAGATAGTCGCTTTGGTTGTCTTTAGCAAATTTACCTCGGTCGATATTAAAACCCGAAATGTCAAAATTAGAAAAAGTTTGATCGTTTTCGCAAATATCTTTATCTACAACAACAACGACTGGCGTCTGGTATTTGTCTGCCAGATTAAAAGCTTGCATGGTTAACTCAAATGCTTCCTTGGCGTCTCCTGCCGCTAAAACGATCCTTGGGAATTCTCCTTGATGGGCATGCAGGATAAAATGTAAATCTCCTTGTTCTGTCCAGGTGGGAAGGCCGGTTGCCGGGCCGGGACGCATTCCGTAAATTATTACCAAAGGGGTTTCTGTCATTCCTGCCAAACCATATCCTTCGGTCATTAAGCAAAATCCGCCGCCGGATGTTGCCACCATTGATCTTGCTCCGGCAAAAGATGCGCCAATTGCCATATTAATAGCTGCAATTTCATCTTCGGGTTGTTTGTAAATATAGCCATATTTTTCTTGGTTTGAAGCTAAAATATATAAAATATTGGTTATCGGAGTCATTGGATAAATTGCAGCAAACTGCATTCCCGCAGCAATTGCTCCCATAGCGATTGCGTCGTTGCCGTTAACAATTATCCTAAGAGGGGGGTTTTCAAGGGGAGTTAGAAAATTTTTAATTTTATCGGAAAAATTTTCCTTAGCATGATTATAGCCTGACTCTGCCGCGTGATAGTTTTTATTAACTACCTCTTCTCCTTTGTCTCCGAATTCTTCGTTTATTAATTCTTTTAAAATGTCGAGGTTTGCATTAACAAGTGCAGCGAGCGCTCCTAGGGCAACAGTATTTAAAAAAAGGTCTTTATTTCCGGACTCTCCGGCAAATTTAGAAAGAGGAACAGGGAACTTGTTTACACCGTTTTTAAACTTTAAAGAGTCAACATTGATTGTCTCGTCAAAAACTGCTCCTGCACCTTCTTCTAATTCATCAAGATACTTATTTAATGTTTCCGGATTTAGAGCAATTAATAAATCGGTTTTTTTAATGGGTGCAGTAATCTCTGCTTTGGAAAATATGATCTGCATCATATTGTGTCCGCCCCTAATCAAAGAGGGATATTCTGTGTAGTCAAAAGTGTTGTAACCTGAACGGGAAGCAACTTTGGCAAACATTAACCCTGCGGATTTTATTCCTTGTCCGGCAGCTCCTCCTAATTTAATTGATAAAATGTCTTGGTTCATATCTTCAAAATTTTTCAAAATATATTCTTTCTTTTGGAACTCCCTTTGCGGTTAAAATATTGTGTGCTTCTTCGATCATTTGTTTATTGCCGCAAAGATAAGCGGAATAATCGTTCATTTCGGAAAAATCAGTGTTTACTAAATCCGTAATATGTCCTGTAGGGCCTTGCCATGATCCGTCCGGTTTGGAAAGAGCTAGTTTAAATTTAAAATTTGGGTACTCTATGGCTAATTTTTTAAAATAATCCTGCCAAAAAATATCGGTTGGATTCCTAAGTCCAAAATAAAGAGTGATTGGCTGTTGGAGACCTTTTTCTTTAAGAGCCGCATCTAGGATGCAGCGTAACGGGCTGCATCCCGAGCCTGTCCCTAAAAAAATAATTTGTTTTGCATCATCATTCTCCTGCAATGTAAAATTACCAAAAGGACCTAAGTAAGAAATTTTATCTCCAGCTTTTAAGCATTCGAAATACAAGGATCCCGGACCTCCTGGCGAAACATCAACCAAGATTGTAAATTTATTTTCTTCGTCACGGCCTACTATAGAATAGTCGTTAAGTCTGTCTTCTGCAACTTTTACAGTAATATATTGTCCGGGTTTATAAATTAGCGGTTGTTCTGTTTCGAAAACATAAGAATGGTACTTGGTCGCCAGAATTTCGTGATTTAAAACAGTAGCTGTTTTAAATGGATTTGGTTGATTATTCATTATTAATATTCTTCTAAGGTGGACGTATCTCCGATTGGTAGACCCAGCTCCTTTGCTTTAAGAATGCGGCGCATAATTTTACCTGAGCGTGTTTTTGGGAGCTTGTCTATAAATTCAATTTCCCGCGGATAGGCATGCCCTGCAAGATGTTTTTTAACATAAGTTTTTAATTCTTCTATTAATTCTTCCCCTGCTTTGCCTTTAGCTTTTTCCAGATAATCTTTTTCCAGTACTACAAAAGCTTTAATTATTTCTCCTCTCATTTCATCCGGTTTTCCTATTACGCCCGCCTCGACAACAGCAGGGTGTTCAACAAGCGCTGATTCAACTTCGAAGGGACCTACTCTTTCTCCTGATGTTTTAATAACATCGTCTGCGCGTCCCACAAACCAAAAATAACCATCCTTATCTTGTGTTGCCCTGTCTCCGCTAAGATACCATTTGTGCTCTGTGCCTTTTTCCACAAAAAAGTAAGACTCATATTTTTTCGGTCTTCCCCAAATTGTTCTCATTTGAGATGGCCAACCGCATTTAATGCATAAATTTCCTTCTTGTCCAACAGGAAGCTTTTGGCCTTCGTCATTAAATATTCCCGCAGTAATTCCGGGAACCGGTTTTCCCATGGATCCTGGCTTAACTACCATTGAGGGGTAGTTTGCAACCATAATTGCTCCTGTTTCTGTTTGCCACCAGGTATCGTGAAAGGTAAGACCAAAAACTTTTAAACCCCAGTGGACGCATTCGGGGTTAAGGGGTTCTCCGACTGAACAAAGGTGGCGTAAATTAGACAAATTATATTTTTTTACAATTTTCGGATCTGCTGCCATAAGCATGCGGACGGCAGTTGGAGCAGTGTACCAAACAGAAACAGAATATTTTTCCAGTATTTGGTACCAAATTGCGGGATCAAATTTTCCCGAGTAAACAACCAGTGTTATTCCGTTTGCCCAGCTACCCAAAATTTCATAAACAATGCCTGTTACCCAGCCAGGATCTGCTGTGCACCAATAAGTATCCTGGTCTTGCAAATCCAAAACCCATTTTGCGGTTAGATATTCAATTACGATTGCGCCGTGAGTGTGAACGACTCCTTTTGGTTTCCCGGTAGTTCCCGATGTGTAGAGCATAAATGCCGGGTCGCCGGGATCCATATGGGCAACATGCGCGTGTTCTTCTGCTTTTTCCATTTTACCGGTAAAGCTTTCATCGTCTACAACAATAATATGTTTTAATTTTGGCAAATTGTGTCTTACCTTATCGATTCTTTCTTTAAGTTCTTTAGTGGTAATTACAATCTTTGCTTCACTGTCACCAAGCCTGTCTTCTATAGCTTGAGGACCAAAGGCGGAAAACATGGTGCCTGCAATTGCTCCTGCTTTTTGAATTCCGAGAAAGCAATAAAAAAGCTCGGGAATTCTGGGAAGAAAAAGAAAAGCCCTGTCTCCTCTTTCCAGCCCAAGATCTTTAAGAACATTGCAAGCCTTATTAGAGAGAATAAAAAGATCATAAAAAGAATATTCTTTTTTTTCTCCGGTTTCGGATTCATAAAAAAGGGCAATTTTATTTCTGCGCCAAGTGTTTACATGTCTGTCGATGGCATTAAAAGCAGCGTTAATTTTATGATCTTCAAAATATGTTAATTCATTTTTAAAATCAGACCACTTATTAAATTTTTTTACAGCTTCTTCGTAATCTGGTAAATTTGGAGTGATTTTGAGCCTGTCTTTTCTAAGCGGCGAGCTGATACCCATAGTTGATTATCCAAGTATAAACAACGCTTGCGATCTGTGTCAACAATGATATCCGGTGGAAAGTTTTAGTTGTGTTGGGTGCCGCGCCTAATTCCTTTTCTGCGTCCTGCGTGAGGGCCTTTGCCTAATATTTTTCTTTTAGATTTTGCCATTTGATAAACCTCCTGTATCTATTTTAACATTTTTTGCGCATTTAATCATTAAGATTTTTTCTTACGCATTGTTTACTTTCTTTTGGTATCTTTTTGCTTTTACAAAGTAGTATATTAATAATATGTTTACGCTTCCGGATTTACCATACAACTATAACGCCTTAGAGCCATTCATAGATGAGGAAACAATGAGGGTTCATCACGATGGACATCACGGTAGCTACGTTAAAAATCTAAATGACGTTTTAAATGGGCATGACGAATTTTTAAGTATGGACATAGAAGAACTCTTAAAATCGTTGGATAAAGTGCCGCCGGAAATCCGTACCAAAGTAAAAAACAATGCCGGAGGCCATTATCATCATTCTATCTTTTGGACAATAATGAAGCAAAACGGTGGCGGGGAACCGACCGGAAAATTATTGGAAGCAATAAATAATAAATTTGGAGATTTTAATCAATTTAAAGAAAAATTTAACGAATCTGCTTTAAGTCTTTTTGGGAGTGGTTGGACATGGTTAGTTCTGGACGGGAAAGAATTAGAAATTGCCAATATTCCAAATCAGGATTCACCAATCTCTATGGGGCATAATCCTGTTTTTGCAATTGACCTTTGGGAACATGCCTATTATTTAAAATACAAAAATAAAAGGTCAGACTATATTCAGGCTTGGTGGAATGTCGTAAATTGGGAAGAAATAGAGAGACGCTTTGTAAAAGCTTTAGAAAAATAACTTCTCTGCTTATTTTTGTTTCCACGCATACTGTTAGGAGTATAAAAAAGTCGGTTTTGCTATAATGCAACCATGTCTCTTTTGTGGAGCGATGAATTTAAAATAGGGATTAAGATAATTGACGAGCAGCACGAATATTTTTTTTCTGTCTTAAGCAGGGTAATCGACTCAGTAGGGCTCCCCGAATCAAAAGAAAAGATCGACGAAATTTTTAAAGAGATCGAAAAATATATGACAGTGCATTTCTTAACTGAAGAAAAATATTTTAAAAAATTTAATTACAAAGGAGCAAAAAAACATATTGAGCAACATGAAAAATTCAAAAAGAAAATTCAAGAAATCAGGAGGCAATATTACAATGATCAAATTACAAGCTCTTTCAATCTAACGGATTTTTTAGAAGATTGGCTTATAAAACATCTTGACGGAATGGATAAAAAATATGTTAAGTATTTCCACGACCATGGTTTGCGTTAATAAATTTAAACGAGAATAAAATAATGGATAAAAAAGTTAAGAAAGATGATTTAATTAGCGATACGATCGAAAACTTTCCGGAAGCAAGCATTGTTATGCTGGAATATGGATTAAATTGCGCAACATGTCACGCAAACAAATTTGAAACAATAGAAGTAGGCGCAAGGGTTCACGCAATGTCCGATAAGGAAATAAATGTAATGGTCAAAAAGATTAATATTTTGATAAATAAAAAATTCTAGATAAGTTTTCTAAACGTAATTGACTATCGGTTTTAATACTGCTATACTGCAAAAATCTACGGTTTACTAAAGTTGAATCTAAGAGCAACTCCTTCTTTCGAAGAACCTCTTATCGATAATTTGAAGCCGCTAGAAAATTTATAAAAGAAAGGAGTTGATATAAATGACAAATAAATTATTCGTAGGCGGTCTTTCATATAATACAACAAGCGACGGTTTAAAAGAATATTTTGCAACGATTGGAAATGTCCTATCAGCAAATGTTATTACAGACAGAGAAACAGGTAGATCAAGAGGATTTGGTTTTGTCGAGATGGCAACGCCTGAAGAGGCAAAAATGGCCATGGACAAATTAAACAATACAGAGCTAGACGGAAGAACGGTTTTTGTTAAAGAAGCACATCCAAAAACAGATAGACCGGATAACAGAGGTGGAGACAGAGGCGGAAGAGATTTCAGAAATCAAAAACGCTGGTAGTTTTGTTCTTATCCTTCCTAATAAAAAGCTTATTGATTTTCGATAACGCTTAGGTTGAGCGCTAAAATATCTATTAGATATTTAATATGTGCTATAATTACTGACTGCAAAGCATGAATTATTACAAAACCTTCTTTAGGCCATTTTTTTTCCGATTAAACCCAGATTTTATGCACGAAGCGATATCGCTTCTTGGGTTTTATTTGGGTAAATTTGGCTTTACTAGATTTATTCTTAAATCCCTTTATTCTTACCAAGACAAGAGTCTGGAAATAGAAGTGTTTGGAATAAAATTTAAAAATCCTATTGGGATTGGGGGAGGTTTTGATAAAAATGCCAGGTTAATTCAGACATTGCCTCACGTGGGGTTTGGATTTTCGGAGATCGGAACAATTACAGCAAGGCCATATAAAGGAAATCCAAGGCCATGGAACGTCCGCTTAAAAAAAGATAGCTCGCTAATTGTAAACTATGGTTTAAAAAACGAAGGAGTCGATGCACTTAGAAAGCGAATTAAAGAACAGAAAAAATCTATACCCTTAGTAATTAACATCGGGAAAACCAACGACATAAGAATTAAAGGAAGTGCCTCAATTGAAGATTATAATAAATCATTTAAAAAACTCCAGCCTCTTGCAGATATCGTTAACCTAAATATTAGTTGTCCCAATACGGGAGATGGAGTTCTGTTTTGTCAGAGTCCAAAACTGCTAAGTTTATTGCTAAAGAAAGTAGCGGAAAATAAAATATACAAATCAATTGTTCTAAAATTAAAACCCGACATTAGCGATGAGATCCTAGACGATATTATAGAGATTGCATTAAAATCTAAAATAGTAAAAGGCTTTATAGTTTCTAACCTAACGAGCAATCGTAGTTTACTAAAAGTAACCAAACCAAAAGATGTGGAACAATTCTCGGGCGGAATTTCAGGGAAGCCTTTAAAAGAATTGTCCAATAAAATGATTAAAAAGGTTTATAGGAAAACAAAAGGGAAATATCCAATTATTGGACTTGGCGGAATTTTTACAGCAGAAGATGCGTACGAAAAGATCTGTCTGGGAGCATCTCTCGTAGAGCTAGTAACAGGGCTTATTTACGAGGGGCCTTCGGTTGTAAAAAAGATAAACAAGGGGCTTGTTTATCTTTTAAAAAAAGATGGGTTTTCGAATATCTCCGAAGCGGTAGGTAGTAAGAATAGCATTAATTAGTTTACAATCTTAATAGAACATGGAAATTTTAATTAACTGGATATTAAGTGCTTTGATTATTTTTAGCATTGGTTATTTGCTTCCCGGAATACATGTATTAAATTTTACCTCTGCGCTGGTAATGGCACTGGTTATGGGAATTATAAACGCAGTTATAAAACCAATCTTATTAATTTTTACATTGCCAATAAACATACTAACCCTTGGATTGTTTACTTTTGTAATTAATGCTTTATTGGTATTGCTTGCAGCTAGATTTGTTCCCGGATTTAAAATAGACGGATTTTGGTGGGCGCTAATCTTTAGCATAATTTTTTCTCTGGTAAATTCATTTTTACAAAGTAGGATTAATTTACAATAATTCTTTTTAAACATTAAATAGCAGAAAATAACTAAAATGAAAAAAAACATTTTTATTTGCGAAGACGACGAAGACATTTCTGAGGCAACATCTATGGTTTTGTTGGATCAAGGATTTGAGACCTGTCTAATAAAAGAAGAAAAAGAGTTGCAAGACATGCTCAGGAAGCGAAAACCGGATCTTATTTTACTTGATCTATTTATGCCTGGGATTAATGCGAGAGAAGATATTAAAAGACTAAAAAAAGATGTTAGCACGCAAGATATTCCAATAATAATCTTTTCCGCTAATGATCAAATTAAAAAAATATCCGATGAAGTCGGAGCAGATGGGTATTTGATGAAACCTTTTGATATTGCAGATTTAGTTAGCATAGTGAAAAAGTTTTCACAAAATTAATAATTAGAAATCATTGTCTTTCCTGATTCTTACATTCTTTTGCAATTCTCTTAATAACCTCAGTCTAAATTTAAAGTATGAAAAAATATCTTAAAAAGGTAATTAAAAAAACTTTTTTCTATAAGTTTTGGTTTGTTTTTTCAGCACCGTTGTTTTAGATTTAATCGCGTAAGTTAAAAAGGGAGGTGAGAATTGTGAGTATTGTGTTTTGGATAATATTAGGCGGTTTGGCAGGTTGGATGGCATCGTTAATAGTAAAATCAAATCAAGGTATTCTCGCAGATATTGTTCTGGGAATTTTAGGCGCAATTGCCGGAGGGTTCGTAATTAGCTTCTTTGGACAGCCTGGAGTAACCGGATTAAATATCTATAGCCTTGTCGTTGCGATTTTTGGTGCTGTTATACTTATATGGTTAGGACGACTGTTGTTTAGGTAATTAGTTGTGTAGGTAAAGAGACGGGTATATAATTCGGAGGATGAAAAAAGATTCTAAGCTTGATATCAGTGAGGAGTTGGGACACATTAGCCACGATCTTAAAAGTCCAATAACTACAATAAAAGCGTTATTGTTTATTTTTTCTAAAAATAAAGATGAAAAATTAAGAAAAAAAACATTAGACAAAATTGATAATAAGCTAAATGTCCTTAATCTTAAAGTTGATGAGGTTATTGTTTTTTTACAATTATTTTCCAGGGAGAGAGGTATTATTGAGTTTTTTAATCTGGAAAAAGAATTAATTGGTATTTTAAGTAAATTTAAAGGAAATGGATTAAAGTTAAAAATTGCAAAACAAAAAGAAATAATAGGAAGAAAAGAGCTTGTTCTCCATGCCCTTGAAGTAATTCTTAAAAGAGTAGCTACTATATCTGATCCCAAAATTACAGTAACGCTTACGACAGGCGGTATTCTTGAAATTACTTATGAAACCACTGTTCAAACATTTCCAAGCGTAAAAGAGGACAAGGATAATTGGTTAAAGCTTTATATTGCGAGAAAAAGTCTTGAAAATCAAAATGTAAAACTTAAAATAACAAAAAAGAATAACACGACTGCTTTAAAAATGATTTTTCCTCAAAGACCAAAAAATTAATTTTTTATTAATCTTTAATTGTGTAGCCAAAACCGCGGATGCAATAAATGAATTTCTTTTTAGAATTAGAGTCTATTTTTTTCCTGAGGTATCCCATATAAACGTCCACAACTCTGCTTTCCACATTTAAGGAATATGACCAAATTCTGTTTAATATCATCTCCCTTGTTAGAACAACGCCTTTGTTATACATTAAGTACTCTAACAATTTAAACTCGTGCGGCGTTAAATTGATAAGCTTACCGGCTCTTCTAACTTCTATTTTTTTGCTATCTAACTCTAAATCCCCAATTTTGATTTTTAGGCCTGCATTGTCTTTATTCCTAAGTCGTGCTTTTACTCTTGCGATAAATTCATCCGCAATAAAAGGTTTAGTTATATAATCGTCTGCGCCCATACTTAGGCCTTCAACCTTTTCCGATGTGCTGGTTTTGGAGGTTAGCATAACTATGGGAACATTTGGGTGGTCTTTTCTTACTTCCGTGCACACGCTCTCTCCGTGCATATCAGGGAGGTTGAGATCCAGAATTAATAAATCGGGCTCCAGCTTGTTAATCATATTAATAGCATTTATCCCTTTTTCTGTGGTTTGCACGTTATAGCCGTTTTTAATTAACAGCTCTCTGAGGAATTTCTGAAAATCCTTGTCGTCTTCCACTATTAATATGGATGGGATCATAACCATATTATACAATAACAAAGCAAATAAGGGGCTTTTGTTTTCGGGAGGATTTAACTCTTTTTATGATTTTGCTCTAAGTCCCTAATTTTATTAAGCAATTCAGACAAAATCCTGTTTTGATTTTCAAGGTGGGAAATTATTGTTTCGATCTCTTTCTCTGCTTTTTTTTCTGTTTGAAAGCTATGTTCTGTTCTAATCTGAGCATGTCTTCCTTGAATGTTTTGACCAACCATAATTAAAGGCATAAGGTGTATTTGTATAAGGTTTGAAATAAAAAGCCACAAAACAAAGGCGGGGTATGGGTCAAAGCGAAGTTCGCGAGGAGCGAACATGTTCCAAAATAACCAGCCTAATGTCCAGGATAAAATAATAAAGAAGAATCCCATGGTGCCAATTCTCTCTGTTGCAAACACTGCCAGTTTTTCCATTTGCGACAAGCCTTTTCTGTGGGCAACGTTTGGATTTATGGGTTCTGAAAATCTTTTACTAATGTCTTTTAAGCTTTCTACGGATTTTATTTTGTCTTCGATCACATCTTGATCTTAGCAAATATGTAATTTTAAAACAAACTTTGTTTAACAACCATAGTATAAACTTAAGAAAAACTTTATAATATTTAACAGATGCTTTTTTTTATCTTCAACCTTATTTTATTTGTCCTATTTTTATTTTTGCTTTTTGTTTATTCTATGTTGTGGCCGCCGGATAGTCCTTGGGCTCCTTGGTGGAGAACAAACAAGAAAACAGCAAGGGTAATATGCAAATTGGCAAAAATAAGCAATAAAGACGTTGTCTATGATCTTGGCTGCGGAGACGGAACATTAATCCTAACAGCTGCAAAAAATTTTGGCGCAAAAACGGTTGGTGTGGAAATTGACCCCACACGATACTTGATTGCCTTATTAAGGGTAATAATAAATCATCAATTAGAAAGTATTTCGGTAAAAAGAGGTAATTTTTTTGATATTTCTATTTCGGAAGCAACTGTGGTCGTTGTTTATTTAGTTCCAAAAACACTGGAAAAATTAAAGAAAAAATTCTTAAAAGAATTAAAGCCAGGAACTAAAATTGTAAGTTATAAATATGAAATGAATTTGCCGCTGGTAAAATATGATCAAGAAAACCAGCTAAGGCTTTACAAAATTTCTTAGTAACATTTAAATAGATTTATCCTGTTTGTGACCCCCTCAGATTTTATTGGAAAGCTTTCTATCATATTGCATTTTTGCAATAAAAGGTTTTTATCAAATATTCCATCAATAATTTTTTCCTCAATATTTAGTTCCGGATAAAATGCGCCGTGAGTAATAATAATTGTTTTTTTCTCAATTGCCTTTTTTGTTAAATAATTTTTGTCGTACACTTTTTTTGTAAAAAAATATTCATGGGCGTCAATAACTCCTTCTAAGGGAGGGATTTTTGTAATATATAAAAGTGCGGGAGTTATGTCGTCCACTCCATATAAAAAACTTGGTTTTTCTTTTTGAATCGTCTTAACTATTTGATTTAGATTATTAATTTTTTGTAAATCTCTAAAGCTTAAAAAATAAGTATACAGATTTATTATTAATACAATAAAGACCAGCGAAGGGATAACATGTTTTTGCAACCTAAGCGTTTTATTTAAAAAGTAATAAAATTCATAAAAAGAAAGAGAAAGAAATGGAACAATAAAATTTAGATATAGATAATAGATGTCTTGAAATCCAAAAAAAAGAACTAAAGAAAAAATAGAGATGAATGCAAAAAAACTGTTCTTCTTAAAATTTAGCAAATTAAATATTAGTAAGATAAAAAGCAGAAAATCTTTAGTAATAAAAAACCAGGCAACATCGCTTTTTAAAAGTCCGGATGGACGGGTTAAGGAAAAGCCAAATATGTCGCCAAAAAAATTATTTGGTGCTAGTAATAAAAAAGGAAGAATAGCTATTATTCCTGTAGCAATAAGAGAGACCGAAAAGTTAAAAATTTTCTTAAAGTCTTTCTCTATAATTAGGGATGCAAAAAAAGATGCTGCGATTGGAATAAAATATGCTTTTGTAAAAAAAGATAATGCAACAAATGCCCCGGAAAGAAAAAACCTGTTTCCCTGAAAAAATAAATAACCCAATACCGCAAACAAAGATGCCGTAAAAACTCCTGTTTGATGGTCTGACGTAGCAAGCACAATAAAAGAAAAAATATAAAGAGAAGAGCTAGTTAGGGAAACAATATTATCTTTAGTTTTTTTGTAAACAATGGAGTAAATTAAAATAGTAATAATTACTGCTTCTATAATTGAAGAAAGATAGAAGAGCTCAATGTTTTTTCCTGCTAATAGATAATAAATTGATGCAATATAAGTAAAAACAGGAAAGTTGGAAAAAAAGATATCCCTATAAAGCAATTTCCCCTGGAAAATTTGATTCACAGTACTAAAATAAATGTTGGTATCGGAAAGCCTAAGTCCTAAGTTGGAAATTTTAATTATCAAAAAGAAAGCAAGAAGAGCCAAAAGAAGAATAAGGGTCTTTTTCATCTTTTCAGTTTTAAAACCATCCATCTGGCTTTATCGGCAATTTTATAAATTTGATAAAGTACAGGATTAATTACCAAATCGTAACTGCCGATAAATTCGATTAGCTCAGGTCCGTAGCCTTGTTTAAACCGGTGAAATCCATACCACGGGTCGTTTTTATCAGGATCATTGCTAAGGGCTCCCCACATGTCAAATTTTTTAAGCCCAATTTTTTTCCCGTATTTAATTGCTTCCCACATGATTAAATTGGAAGCCATGGTTTCTTTGTTTTCGGTGCTTGATGCTCCATACGGATAATACAGAGTGTTTTTAAAAACAAACAAAATCCAAGCAGCCAATGTTTTGTTTTTATATTTTGCTAAAAGAAGATGGGCGGTTAGCTTATCAATTATTGGTTTTTGGTCTTTGGTTGCCGGTTTTAACGTTTGCCACATTAGTTCATGATATTTTTGGGTATGAGCATAAAAGGCTTGGCGTTTAGTGGTTTCTTGCGTTAACCTTAGATATTCCTTAAAGGCTTTATCCGAATTATCTTCGATAACTTGTACGCCATGTTTTTGCGCAACCCTAATATTGTACCTTGTTTTGGGATACATATTTGCTAAAAGTTCTTCTTCGGATTTTGTTAAATCCAACTGAAAAGTATATTTGGTAAAAAGCGGATGAGCCGAGGATTGCAAGCCTAAATTTTCAATTTTAAATTTTAAATTTTCAATTGCAACAATGTTTGGTTCAAGTTGAATAAAAATACATTTTTCTCTTTTCCCAATTTTCTTTAAAGCTTCCACCATTTTTTTATCGGGAAAATCTCCTTTGGGGAAATAACCTATTGTCCAAGGTGTTTTTGGGATTTTGTGGACTGTAAGCTGGATATCATTTTCCCTAACTACTTTAATTCCGGTTTTTTCCCTAAATTGTCTCCATTCTAAGGATTGAAGAGGATGTTTTACAAGATCTTTTTTTGTCATAAGTAATCAGTGTTATTAGAAACCTGATTTAACAGGTGTTTATTTATTGCTAAAACTTTTTCGGGTAGTTCAAATATAAACCTGGAAACCATATTATTTGTTCTTTGTCCAAAAAAAAGTCTTTTTCTGGCATGTGTTAAAAATAGTTTTTGTTTTGCCCTGGTTATTCCAACATAGCAAAGTCTTCTTTCTTCCTCAAGCTCGTTTTTTTCCATTAGGCTTCTGCTGTGCGGAAAGATACCTTCTTCCATCCCAACCATAAAAACAATTGGGAACTCAAGACCCTTAGCAGCGTGAAGAGTCATTAAGACTACAGCGTCTTTTTTCTCCTGATCATTTTTATTTGGATTATCAGGCATATACTCTTGTTCTACCAGCGATACATTTTCTAAGAATTCTATAATGATTGGAAATTCCAAAGCTACAGATCTTAATTCTTTGATGTTTTCCAGCCTTTGCCTATCTTCTTCGTCTTTGTTGTCATAAAAAGAAAGATAATCAACTGCCGCAACAACACTGTCTAATATTTCGATTGTTTGTTTGCCCTGCATGTTGGTATTTTCCTGAAAATTTATAAATTTTTTGTGCCTTGTTTTCCCCAACTTTTCAATTCTTTTTAAAGAAATGCTATCCTTGGAGTTTGAAATAATTTTAAGATATGCGAGAATATCTTTAATTTCTTTTCTTTCATAAAATCTGGTTCCTCCGATTAGGACATAGGGGATTGCCTGATGAATAAAAACTTCTTCAAGAATTCTAGATTGGGCGTTTGTTCTATATAAAACAGCAAAATCCGAATATTTCAAACCGGGATTTCTTTGTTTCATGGAGATTATTTGTTCGACGATAAAATCTCCTTCATGATGTTCGTTTCTTGCCTCAAAAATTACCAGATCATCTCCTGTTTTATTGTCTGTCCAAAGATTTAAAATGGGATGTGTTGCATTTTTGGAAATTATAGAAGAAGCAGCATCTAGAATTTTTTGGGTTGACCGGTAATTTTGGGAAAGTTTAAAAGTTTTAACATTATTAAAATCGTCTTTAAATTTTGATAGATTTTGAAAATCTGCGCCTCTCCAGCTATAAATACTTTGTGAGAAATCCCCAACAACACAAATGTTATTATGTTTTTTTGCCAATAATTTTGTCAAAATGTATTGAGCTCTGTTTGTATCTTGATATTCATCAATCAGAATATAGCGGAAGCGGTTTTGGTATTTTTCCAGAATTTGCTGATTTTCTTTAAATAAGTCTACGATTCTAAAAAGTAAATCGTCAAAATCCAGTGCGTGATTTTCTTTTAAAATATTTTGATAAACAGGATAAATTTGAGCCACTTTTTGTTGAAATTGCCCGCGGGCAAAACTATGATATTCGTCTGAACTAATAAGCTCATTTTTAGCTTGGGAAATATTAGCAAGGACCGATGAGGGTTTGTAATCTTTTATAGATAAATCCAATTTTTGCATTGCTTGTTTAATCGTGTCCAATTGGTCTTGACTGTCGTAAATTAAAAAACTATTGGCGATGCCCAAATGTTTTCCTTCGATTCTTAGGATTTTTGCGCAAAGAGAGTGAAAGGTCGCAATTGTCGGTTTCTGGCTTAGCCTTACGTCAAAACGCAAAAGTATTTTTTCTATTCTTTCTTTCATTTCGCTTGCAGCTTTATTTGTAAAAGTAACACAGAGGATGTTTTCCGGATCAACCCCGGTTTTTATTAGATAAGTTACTTTATGGGTTATTACTTTTGTTTTTCCGCTCCCTGCGCCCGCAAGAATAATCATTGGGCCATCTTTTTGAAGTACTGCTTCTTGTTGCTGAGGGTTTAGATCCTTGAGAAAGTCTTTATTCATACCGTATAATAATACCATATGAAACCCCTTTTTCTGGTTGCCAATTGGAAGTCAAATAAGACCATAGCAGAAGCTAGGGATTGGTTGAAAACTCTAAAAGAAAATTTTGGAAACATATCCCAGAAGAAGCAAGTTGTTGTTTGTCCTTCGTATACAATTCTTTCCGATCTTAAGCAATTAATTTCCGAATATGGTTTGCCTTTTAAAATTGGAGCGCAAGACATATCTCCTTTTTCTGAAGGAGAATATACAGGTGCTATAAACGGACAGCAAATTAAGGACTTGGCAGATTTTGTTATAGTGGGACATTCGGAAAGAAGAAAACACTTTGGAGAAAACCTGCAAGTTCTTAATGAAAAGACATTAAGAGCTAAGGAAAATAATCTGGAAACATTTTATTGTATTTCCGAAAAAGAAGAAGATGTTCCTCAGGAAGCTTCTTTTGTTGTTTATGAGCCACTTTTTGCAATAGGTTCCGGTAATCCGGATACTTTCGAATCTGCCGATCACGTTGCTCGGTTTATAAAAGATAAATCTAAGTTAAGATGCGTACTTTACGGAGGAAGCGTTAACTCACAAAACGTAAATAGTTTTACCTCAATGTCAAACATAGACGGTGTGTTTGTAGGCAAAGCTAGCCTTGACCCCCTAGAATTTGCAAAAATAATTGAACTTGCTTAGAAAATATGGCCAGAAGAAAAAAAAATAAATATTTATTCATTGCTTTTCTTGTTTCAATCGTAATTGTTGGAGCTTTTGTTATTAGGACAGCAAGTTTATTTCCTTTCTTTTTTCAGCTTTTTTTTAACAGAGATATTAAGCTAAAACAAGTAGACTCAAGCCTAAACATATTGCTTCTGGGAATAGGTGGCGGAGTACACGACGGGCCTAATTTAACAGATACTATTATTTTTGCCAGCTTAAATTCTAAAACAAATAAAATCACCCTTATTTCCGTGCCAAGAGATTTGTGGGTTCCTGATTTAAAAGGGAAAATAAATACGGCTTATTCTTACGGTGAATCTAAGAAAAAAGGAGGAGGGTTAATTTTATCAAAAGCAGCCGTGTCTAAAGTTGTTGGTAAGCCAATTGATTATGTTGTGCGAATTGATTTCGACGGTTTTGTAAAGGCAATAAATTTAATTGGAGGATTAGACATTAACGTTGATAGAACGCTTGATGATTATGAATATCCCATCGAAGGCAAGGAGAATGATTTATGTGGGCATAAAGAAGAAGAGCTTGAGGAGCTGGCAACTGCCTCGTCTCAGTTGGAAGCATTTCCATGCAGGTATCAACACCTCCGCTTTGATAAAGGAGCACAGCGAATGGATGGAAAATCTGCGTTGGAGTTTGTTAGATCAAGACATGCTAAAGGAGAAGAAGGCTCTGATTTTGCAAGAAGCAAAAGACAAACAAAAGTAATAACAGCTTTTAAAGATAAGATCTTTTCGGTTGACACTCTTTTTAATCCGGGGAAAATTATTAGTCTTTATGATGTCTTGCAAACGAGCATAGACACTAATATTAAGCAGGATGAGTTTGACGATTTTATTAGACTTGCAGAAAAAATGAAAAAAGGAAAAATCGAGAGCACAGTGATTGATACAGGTGATGCGTCAAAAAAACGAGAAGGGCTTTTAGCAATCCCCGAAAGCATAGCTGATTATGATTTACAGTGGGTTGTTGTTCCAAGGGCAGGCAATGGAGATTTTTCCGAAATTCAAAAGTATGTTGATTGCGAAATAAATGTCGGAAATTGTGCGGTATCTAAAGCTGCTGATAATTAATTTTGTAAATCTTCGTATCCTTTTTTACAAAAATTATATTTCCAATTTTATTAAACTTCTGCTCATTGACTCTATATTTTTGGTGTTCCAGATCTCCAATAAATACATATGCGATTTTATACTTTTTTAATAATTCCTTGGTGACCTTAGCGTCGCTGCTTTCATAGAGATTCTTAACGTCTGCAATTCTGGAAGCCGGAATGTCGTATGTTCCTCTCCAGAGCCATTCATGAACTGTCCAGCCTAAAACTGTCGGTAACCCTGTATTTGCAGATACCCTGGCGTAGTCTGTATATGAATCACCTTGTGCTTCCAGGACAACAGGTTGTCCTTTAATATTCTTGTTGAGCCATTCTATTGCCAGACTGTCTTGCGGATATAACCTATTTAGATAATTTGTGCCGTTTAATCCATAATAACTCTTTAAATTATTGTAATAAGATCCGATTGCAAAATAAGGATAAATAGAAACAAGCGAAAAGAGAACTAGAAACATCAAGATCCAAACAGACCTTCCGATTATCAATTTAATAGATAGGTTTTTCTTAAAGTCTGTTAAAATTCTGGATGCTATATAAGCAGAGGAGATAGAAAGCATAATAAATGATTGATAGACCATTTTAAACATGGTGTTTGCTCTAAAATGAGCAGGGTATATGTCTTTTGCATAAATAAACTCCGGCATGATTATTAAAAAGGTTGATAGGACTATCAAAAAAATTACAAAAAAATCTTCTTCGAAATATTTATAGCTATAAAACAATAAGACAAAAAATGAAATTACAAAAAAATAGAAAAATCCATAAAGAATAGGGAGTTGCCATAAAGGTGTTGTTTGACAGTGATTTGCTTCAAAGAGAAACGGACCGATTTTTCCTATCTTTATCAAAAAATTAGGCGCGCATAGTATTCCAATCCCCGAAACAAAAGGTTTAAAAAAAGAATTAAAAGGGAATATAAAAATCACAAAACTTATTACTACTGTGCTAAGCTTAAAGACAGCAATCTTAATCTCTCTTTTTCTAATGTGTAAAAATACTATTATTATTGATGCAAGAAGAAAATAAATAATTCCATCCCAAGCATTAGTCATATACATTACAGACAGCAGAAATCCCGAGAAAGCAAAATAAGGCAATTGACTCTTTAATTTTTTTGACCGTATTTTAAAAATTGATAGAAAAGTTGCAATTGTAAGTAAGACAAAGGGAATGTCTAATACATGTCCATGTAGATCCGAAACAACCCACGAGTAAATAGGGAACTCGTGTATAGTATTGTAAATAAACCTTGTGGCATTTGGATACCAGTACGAATTAGGAAAAGTTAATGGTTTGAAAATCATTTCCCAAAAAGGAAGAGGGTTGTCTGTGTCGTAATTTTTAAAAAAGGCATAAATTGTATGCAGATTTCCCGCCAGTGTAACAAGAAATGCAGAGAATATGCCGGAAATAATTGCCTTAAATTTATTTTTGTAAATCGGATAAGCAAGATTAACCCCTAGCGAAAAAGATGCAACAAAACTAAGCGCAAAATCCGTTGAGAGCATCAAATTAAAAGTTATATTGGAAGAAATGTTGGAAATTTTTGTTAAAACAGCAGTGGTTAAATGCCCAAAATAGTAATAATTAATATCAAATGGTGTAAACCACATATCTTTTGGAGGGAAATACTCTGATCTTAAGATAGAATTTATAAAACCAAAGTCCATAAATTTTTCCAGTCCCTGAATATCCGGCTGAGAAGCTCTAATTCTGGACCAGAAGATTAAGCCAACAAGAAAAAGAATTTCTTCAAAAATAAATAAACGCCATTTTCCTGCAAGTTTTATTTTGTTTTTTTGTTTAACAAATATAAATAAATTCAAGGCAATAAAAAATAGAATAACCAGAAATAAATTAAATCTGGAAAAACTTAAGATATGGCCAATCCCTAAAACAAAAATAAAATAAGAAATAAGAGCAACTCCTATAATTTTAGAGAAGATATAGCCATAATCAATAAATTTAGAAAAAATCCTTGAGGTTAGAGGTAAAAAAATAATTCCTATCAAAAAAAATATAAACCACCAATTAGAAACTAAAAGTAGATCAGACAACATATTGATCATAAAATGTTTATTCTTTGCTTTCTGATTATAGTATAATTTTATTTATTCAACTATATGGGAACCTTATTTAAGAATAAGTACGTTTTTGGTTTTATTCTAATAACAACAATATTATTTTTTGGCAGAATACTGTTTTTTGTAGGAAGCTATGGAGGAGTGGAACATGATAGTGGGTGGTATTTAGGAGTAGCAAAAAATTTAGCTGAAAGAGGCATTTATGCATCATACACAAATACAATAATCGAAGAAGGCGTTACAAATGCTCCCAGTATTCATGGTAGATTTTCTGTTCAGGATGAAAAAGGGTATTCTTATTTTCCGGCAGGGGTTACAGTAGGACCGGGGTATATTGTACCGGAAGCTTTAATTTTAAAAATTTTCGGAAGCGGATGGTGGCAATTTAGAGCATGGCCACTAGCAATTTTTCTCCTCCTCCTGCTTTTGTTGTTTAGTTTTATTTATACAGTGGGAGGGTTGCCAGCACTAATGATTTTTCAGGTTTGGCTTTATGTCGTTCCGCAGTTTTATATATCTTATTCGTTTGAAGCATTTTCTGAAAGTATTGCCTTTTTCTTTATTTTTCTAAGCTTTTTATTTTATGATTTGTCTTTTAAAAAGAAAACATTGGTACTTATTATTTTGTCAGGACTTTTTTATTCTTTCGCAATTTTAACCAAAAATTTATTTTTATTGCCCGGGTTAATTTTTATACCTTTTTTCACCTGGAAGCTTAAAGACATTAAAAATATAAAGAATAATTTCATAAGACTCCTTTTATTTATATTTTCTTTGTTTTTGCCAATTCTTTTATTTGAAGGTTACAGATATTTTGTTTTACTGTCAGGTTTTGGAAGTTTAGGTTACGATGCAATCAATAAAGATATCTCATTAACTTTCCAACAAAACGGAAGTGGTTTAGCAAATATATTTACTAACTTAAACTTAGAATTTATTTCCAATAAAGTGAAAATTTGGCTTGATGTTGGAATAGGACATTACGCACTATTTTGGATAATTTTATTTTTATCTTTTATACCGACTTACAAGATGGCAAATAAAAAATACTCGAAAATAATAACCATCTTATTTTTATCGATGACAATTTCTTTTTTTTGGTTTATTTTTATTTCTCCAACCGGTTGGGCAAGGCACGCATGGCAGGCAATAATGATCGGAATGATTCTAATCAGTATTTTTCTTGGTTTAACATATAAAAAAATATTAGCCAGGAAAAAATTTTACATGCTGCCAATTTTACTGCTTTTAATTATTTTATTTACTCGCAGAGAATCATTGGATTTTAACTATTTTTTAACGGAAACAGATATCTATCAATGGAGAACAAATAGGTTTATAAGAAATTTGGAAGGATTTCCAAGCACGCCGATTCTCTCGTTGCGAGATCAAGAAGAGCTATTAAATTATTTTAATAAAAACATTAAGAAAAATGATAGTGTTTATTATCTAGGGTGGTTTTTGAACTCTGAAGCGTCAGCTATTACAGGAAAAGTATTTTTTCCTTTGGATAGATATCTTAGTAGCCAAAAAGACAATTCGTATTTAATATTGGGTCCATATCAAAAAGGAATTTGGTCGCTAATGCCGCCGGATTATGTTCCACTTAAAAAAACCCTGCTTTGCCAAGATGTTGTTTTTGAAAATAATTCATACACTTTATGCAAGCTTAAAAAAGGGTTAGTGTATAGTAATTTACCTTATCAATAATTTATGACAAAAAAAGACTCCATATCCGTAATTATTCCGGTTTTTAATGAGTTGGAAAGACTTGATAATTTGCGCTTAATCCACAAATTTTTAGACAGAAAAAAATATGATTATGAGTTAATTGTAGTAGACGACGGAGGCAAAAGGGAGAACTTAAAATATCTGAAAAAATTAAAAAAAGAAATCTCTTTTGAGCTTATAAGCTATAGGCAGAATAAGGGAAAAGGGTATGCGGTTAAACAAGGGGTTTTAAAAGCAAAAGGGGACTATATACTTTTTACGGACATTGACTTATCTGTTCCAATTAAAGAAATAAGTAAGTTTATAAAAATTGCTAAGTTAAGTCCCGTTGTTATTGGGTCGCGGAATATTAAAGGGTCAAAAGTGTTGGTTTCTCAATCCAAGACAAGAGAATTTATGGGCCAGATTTTTACTAATCTTTCTCAATTTGTCTTGGATTTAAGGGTTTCCGATTTTACCTGCGGATTTAAATGTTTTCAAAAAGATGCGGGAAAAGAAATTTTTAAAAGATCAGTAATTAATAGATGGGGATTTGATTCGGAAATTTTACTTATTGCAAAAAGATTAAATTATAAGATTACGGAGCTTCCGGTAGAATGGTCTCACAATAAGCAAACTAAAGTTTCTTTTCCAAAAGACATAATTAGATCATTCGCAGAACTTATGAGAATTAAAAATAATGATTTAAGAGGACATTACTTAAAAGCGCATGACAAGTTTACATCGTAAACTGCAAAAGCCCCATTCTTATCCGAATATATCTTGTTGAATTTTTCCCAAAAATCCGCATTAGTAATTAGGGAGCTATCTGCGTTTTTGCTTAACTCAACATAGGATATGTTGCTCTCTTTTAGTAATTTGCAAGCTTTTTCTTTTGATGTTGATTTATAAATATTGGAATATATTTTTTCTCTTGTTTTTATATCGTAGCCATATGACCAGGGAAAGTAAGAATAGCCAAAATAAATACTCCGTCCTGCAAGAGAAGCAGGATGATATAGAGGAGTACTATTGAGTGTAATCGCTTTTGGATTAAGTTTTTTAAAAAAAGCAATTTTTTCATCTTTTGGATAATCGGGAAGTGTTATTTTATAATCATTTATTATTGGCATTAGGTCAATAATTCCGGAAAATATAAGGAAAAAAGATAAAAAGATAACAATTATTTTCTCCTTGAATTTTTTTGACCAAAGAAAAACTAAAAGATTTGCAACGAAGATGGAGCTAATTAGCATAAGAAAATTTATAAGTTTGTGGTTGTTAACCATATCCGGAGAAAGTTTTAAAATGTTCGGAATTGCAAATAGGATAAAAAGAGGAAAAATAAAAAACCTGTGAATTTTTGGAACTAAAAAAAAGGAAATCGGAATTAAGAAGATATATAAACCTAAATTATAAAACCAGTAATTTATAAATGAAAAAAAGGTAACCGGATTTGGAGTTAAAAAACCTAGCTTAAATTCAATTAGCTTGTACGGGATTAAAGCTATTATTGGTAAAATCGCTGGTAGTAAAAACAAAATTGCCTTTTTAGATTTACCAATTATTAAAAAGTATAAAAAAAGAAGGTTAATAAAAAAAGCGGCTTCGTTAAGGTAGTAAAGAAATACAAAAATTATTGCTAAAAAAAATATTTTTTTAAAGTTTTTTATTTTCCCAAGCATGAGGTAAATAGTTAGAAGCACAAGCGAGAAAGATAACGCAAGATGGCGTTGGTTCGTGTATATGTTTAAATTCCAAAAAGCCGATACTATGCTGCCGTCATATGGGCCGAACGAAACAAAGTGATTTAACGTTAAAATATCTAATATTGTCCTTTGGGATAAAGGAAAATCTTTAAAGAATGCCAAGAAAGACAGTGAGCCGTTAAATAAAAATAATATTACTGCGATAATTCCAACAGCTCTTTTTTTAAAGATTCTTACGGATAATAGGTAAGTCATTGTTAGTAAGAAAAAGAAAGACAAGCTGCTTAATATGTTTAGAGCAATGTCTATTCTTACGCCAACTCTTTCCATAAGGCCAACGATTAAATAAAAAAGAAAATGATAGCGAATAGGCTCTCCCGGAAAAAGAGGATATTGAGGCGGAAAATTGTTTCCAAAAGAAAACGACCGAATTAACGGAATATGACTGGCAAAGTCACTCCATGCTTTGCCAGCGATTAACATGTCTCCGTTGGAATAAGAAAACGTGGAAAACATTAACCAGAAGCTAAAAAAAGAAAACCCTGAAAAAATAATTATTTCTGCAAGGTTTTTGTTAATAAAAAGATTAATCTTTTTCATTTAAGATTATTTTTGTTATTTTTTGTCCTAATTCAATTGCGTAATTTACGCCTCTATCCCATGGATAAACCTGCTGAATGTTTGCCAAATAAACTCGTTCTAAAGGGGTTTTAAAAGGAGGAATTATCTTGTTGTAGTTTGTAGACATAACAGGTTGAGCGAAAGGTGTTTTAAAAAATTCTATTCCTATCAAGTTTTTTTTGTAGTCATTATTTAATCTTGCAAGATAAGGATCAAATTTTTTTAATAAATCCTCTTTTGAAATTGAAAAATATTCATGGCCTTGTGGCAAATAATGTCCGATATAAACCAGATGTTCATTGTTGTAATTGATTTTATCAATGAAATTTGTGTGCTCGACAACTGCCATTAAGGGAGAATTTTCCTCACAAACATTAAGCCAATAGGTACTGTCCTTTAAAAAAGGTTTTTTAAATCTTAAAAAAAGATTTGTTGCGCCAAGGCTTTTTAAATTTTCTAACTTATTTTTATATCCTGTAGGGAGTTGGGGTGCGATCTTTAAAAAAACATGAGAGGGAGAAGTAACAATTATTTTATCAAATTCCATTCTTAACAACCTATGATCCTTTTTTATTTCTAGAATGACGTTCTTATCTGAAGCAATGCTAACGATTTCAGATTTATATTGGATTTTTCCTCCGTTATCAATAATTTTATCCGACAACTTATTAGCAAAGGATAAAAAGCCTCCTTCCGGATACGCCAGAGCAGTTGTTCTTTTGCGGATTCTGGCCCAAAACCAAGCTAAAGATATGTCTTTGGCAAAGTTTCCAAATTTGGCTTTAAAAAGAGGTTTCCAAATCATTTCGTAGCCTTTTTTGCCAATTAATCCGGGGAGAATACTTGTTGCATTAAGTTTGTCAAAGGGTTTCCAAAAAGGATTATATCTTAACAGGGCTAAGCCAAAGCCCATATGAGCTCTCTGAAAAAGAGATAAGAGAGGGAATTTTATTAGCGTTACGGGCGAGTCAAGCTGAAAAATTAAATTATCTATTAACGTTGATGTTTTCGGCCTTTTTATTATTATTTTTTGATTAACCTGTTTTGCAAGATCAAAAATAAAGCTGTCATTTGTAAAGAAATGATGGTAGTGTTCCTCTAGTTCCCATTTCCATCCTTCTTCTTTAAATCCAATAGCTAGGCCTCCGGGTTTTTGTTCTTTCTCAAAAATTAAAACCTCGTGCCCTTTCTTAGTAAGTTCAAGTGCTGCTGCAAGTCCGGTAAAGCCTGCCCCTATTATTCCGACTTTCATAGAATTGATTTTTTGTGAGTTAGGAGGAATAAGAAGCCTCCAAAAAGACTAAGTGATAATCCAATTATGCCTACTTGAAAAGCCGAAGAGCTTCCGGGGGAGGCAATTGTTGGGATGGGAGACGAGGTAGCAATAGAGGTTGGTAAGACAGGAATTTCGGTTGGAATAGGCGTGCTAATTGGTATTGCAGTTGGAGGAATTGTTATTATGGGAGTTGGAGAGGTCACTCCTTCCGGTATAGTAGGAGTGGCTGAAGGAGTTGCAGATTCTGTAACTTGAGTTCCTGATTCAAAGACAACAAAAGTTTTGGTTATTGTTCTTTGAATTCCGGTTGTGTCCCTAGCTACAATTGTTATTGTGTGTTCTCCCGGAGAAAGAGGTTGTTCCGGTCTAAATGTCCAATTGCCTTGGCTGTTTACAGTAATTTGTTGTTTAATTTCTTCAGCTGAATGTATTATAACTTCAACTGTGCTATTAGGCTCTGCAGTTCCTTTAAAAAGAGGCTGTTGATCTGAAAAGCCCTGATTATTTTCCGGCGAAATAATTTTAACCTCAGAGCCTGCCGATTTATTAATTGGTTTTATTCCTGTAAACGAAGAAAAGTTTTGAAGCTCTGCAGAGTCAGTTGAAACAGACTCGTTTCCTTCGGTAAAATCATAGTTTAGAGATAGCGTTGTTGTTGGCACAGGCCTTGTTTGTTTTAAAAAAATAACAATATTTGAAGATAAATTTTTTTCTCCAATTGCCTGAATTTTAATTTTATTTTCATTAAAATTAAAATATGAATTAAGATCAATATTCCTTAAAGAGTTTAACGGCAAGATATATCTACCATCAGGTTTTGCTAAGGTTGATATAAGTTGCGCGCCGTCAATTGTTGCATAAATAATTCCTTCGTTAGGGATTTTTCCATCAGGGGAAATGATTTTTCCGCTAATTGGTTCTTGCTGGGATGGATTTTCTTCAATTTTGGAAGCAGTTACAACTTCATATACTTGCTCATCAAAGGTTTCATTTCCGCTTGTAATCGTAAAAAAATATTTTGTTGATTCATCAAGATTGCGTAGTGTTATAGTATGAATACTAAAGGGAGTCAAAGTGTTGTTTTGTTGATCTCTGTCGTCTCTTCTGATAGTTCCTAAAGCTTTATTTTTTCCATAGTTTATAGAGCCAATTACTTTATCGGATGTTCTATAGGAGATTGTAAATGTAGAGTCGGTTATGTTTGTTATTCTAACTTCTTCGGGCTTATTGGACGGGCTTGCTTTAGAAATATAGATTATTCCTTGTGTTGCTAGGTAAGAGGTTAGTCCAAGTCCGACAACTATTAAAAATATTCCCAGTAATGTTGGAATCTTTTTTTCCCAAATAGAGTTTCTCATGGTTGCTGATTCCCTTCCGCCCCTTCATTCAGAAAAAAAGAAGAGCTGGGGGATGAGATTGGCGCTGGTGATGGGGATTCGGGGATAGATATTTGATAAATTGGTTGAACCTTATTTCTTTTTTTTAAATTATATAAAGTAATCATGTCAAACTCCGGTGTTATGGGTTTTATTTGTATTCCCTGAGTTGGAGTAATCGTAGAGGAGACGGAGTTGTGGTAAATAGAAAATACTACCCAAATTGCTATAAGTATAAAAGAGGGAATTACTATCATTAAAATATCTTTATGTTTCATGCTATTTTTTTGAATATGCCTCTCCTTTAAAATTTAGCTTTAAATTATCTCCTTCAACTTTAGATATGGAAAGACCGTCTATGGTTATTACCCGATCGATATTTACGATTAAAGAAAGAAATCTTTTAATTGAATCGAAATTACCACTTGCGGAAATTCCAAATAAAAACGAAGTATATTCTTGTGGCCCTGTTCCCTTCGAGTCTGTTGCGACTTGATAGACTTGGAAGGAAGCAGGTTCGATTCCTGATTCTTTGGCTACTGCGTGAACTTGGGCAGTTAATAGTGGGGCCTCAGGATTTTTTGGAATTGCAGATAATATTACAGGAAGATCGTTCTCGATTTCTAAATATTTTACCTGAAGAGTCGAAAGACTGTTTATTTTGGTTTTAAGCTGTTGATCAATGAATTTATTATCTTCAAGTTCTTTTTGCAACCTTGCAATGGTGGAGAGCGTTGGGCTGATTGCAAAAAGACCAAAAAAAGATAATGCAACTAAAGTTAAGATTAACGTAGTGAATTTTTGCACCCTTTCTTCTTTAAGATCAGGTATAAGTTGAAAATATTTATTTTTTTGAATGTCTTTAAATATATTACTGCTATTTATTTGCATATTATTTGGTTTCTTTGAATTCTACCGTAATTGCAATTTTAATAATGCCATTAGATGGTCTGTTCTCTATTTTGTCTAGGCTAACCGTTTCTACGTTTGGATATTTTTTTAATTTTTCTATCAAAGCACTTAATGCAATTATAGATTCTGCATTTGCATTAATTTTTATTCTGTTTTGAGAAAGAGAAAAATCATTAAAAGAGATACCGGAAGGAGTGAGGTCAATAATGTCATTAAATATTTTAAGCTTCCGGTTAGCTTCTTTGGATGAAGTAGAGATTACAAAAAGTCTGTCTTGTAGGTTTCGGTATGTTTGTTCACTGTCTTTAAGGTAGGATACTATTGCCTGTTCCTGTTTTATTTTTGAATGAAGATCAATTAGCTCTCTGTCAAGAGAAAATCGGTATAAAAAGGCAAGCAAGGCAATAAATTCAGTAAATATAACAACTGCCCTGCCAATAGTAAGTGCCCAATTAATAAATCTCTCGAGAAATAGATTTTGACCTGTTTTTACAAGATTAACAGAAGGAAGTTTTTTCCCCATACTTAATTAAGTCTAGGGGTTTTTGGGGTGTTTGTCAAAGACGTTTAGCCTTATTTTTTCTTGCGGATTTTCTTTGCGGGCGCAGATTTTTTAATAGGATTCTTTTTGGTAATTTTATCGGCTGATTTAACGCCTTTTACTAAGAGTTTGGTTAGTCTAGATTTTAGCCTGGAAGCTTTATTAGGATGGATGATGTTTTTCTTTGCAGTTTTATCAATAATTTTAACTGCTTTTCTAACCGATTCTTGCGTTGGGTTTTTTTCTGTTTCCTTGATTGTTTTTTTAAACAAATTTTTAACAACTTTATTTCGTACGGTTAGTTTTTTGTCTTTTCTAAGCTTTTTCTTTGCTGATTTTATGACTGGCATTGGGTTATTTTAGCATGCTATACTGTAAAAAACAACATATGCCTAAAAAAATTTTGGAAAAAAGCCTCGCTTTGATACTCCGAAGACAAACAAACATAATCTCAGCAGCTTTTGTAATAATGGCTACGATTATTTTTTCGCAAGTTTTGGGTCTTGTGAGACAAAGGTTACTAGTTGGAATTTTTGGTGCGTCAAATACCTTAGGGATATATCTTGCCTCGTCAAAGCTTCCGGATTTTTTGTTTCAATTAATTATTGCGGGGGCATTGTCCTCTGCGTTTATCCCAATTTTTTCAGAGTATCTGGGAAAAGATAAAAAAGAAGAAGCTTATAGATTGGGATCAACTCTTCTGGTCTTAGGATTAATAATCTTTTCTTTTCTATCTTTAATTCTTTTTATTTTCGCTCCAAATTTTTCCAAACTAATGGCTCCGGGGTTTTCTTCCGAACAAGTATCTCTTATGGCAAATTTAATGAGGGTAATAATACTAGGAGAAATGTTGTTTATTATAGGAACTTTTTTGTCTGCTGTTTTGCAATCATACAACCATTTTTTTATACCGGGTTTTGCAGCTGCCTTGTATAACGTTGGCATTATTATAAGTATTATTTTTTTGCATTCATGGCTTGGAATTTTTTCTGCGGCGTACGGAGTTTTGCTGGGGGCTTTTATTTTTATAATGGTTCAATTGCCGCTAATTAAAAAACTTGGATTTTCTTTTAAGCCAACTTTTTCTTTTAGAACAGAAGGAGTAGTGGATGTTTTTAATTTAATGTGGCCTAGAACTATTTCTATTGGAATATTTCAATTGGGAACAATTATTACCGTGACGCTAGTTTCTTTTTTGCCAAATCCGGGAAGAAATTATGTAATTTTTGATTATGCTCAAACACTGGCTTTTGCCCCGGTTGTTCTTTTTGGCCAGGCGATTGCTCAGGCTGCTTTCCCTGTTTTAGCAAGAGAAAAAAACAAGCTGGAAGATTTTAAAATAACCTTTATTACAAGTCTTAATCAAATGTTATATTTAATCTTACCGATATCAGCGCTATTTTTTGTATTAAGAATTCCTGTAGTAAGGTTGATTTTTGGAGCCCATCAGTTTGATTGGCAAGCAACTGTTTTAACAGGTAGAACGCTTGCTTTTTTTAGTATTTCCTTATTTGCTCAGGCGCTTGTTTATTTGGTATCAAGAGGGTTTTATGCGTTGCACGATACCAAAACACCTCTTGTTGTTGGAACTCTAACAACAATTTTAACACTATCTCTCGGAGCACTTTTTATTTTTCTAGGCCGGTTTGGAATTGAAAGCATTGCAATTGCTTACTCGGTATCAAGTATCATTGGAGTACTGGTGCTTTTATTTTTTCTAGATAGGAAAACCGGAGGGTTTGATAAAATACCGCTTGCTTTCTCTCTTGGCAAAATTTTTCTAGCGACTTTTTTTACTGCCTTTGCGCTATATATTCCAATAAAATTACTGGATAAATTAGTTTTTGATACCACAAAAACCGTAAATTTGTTATTTCTTACAGGTATATCAAGCGCTGCGGGATTAATTTTATATCTTTTTTTGACTTGGCTTTTTGATGTTAAGGAAGCGAGGACCTTTGTTCAAATGTTTAAAAAGGTTGGAGATTGGAGACAGATTTTAAGGAAAACAGAAGAAGCAATTATCAAGTAAAATTGATTTTACAGGCCTCTAAAGTTATACTTCTAGGATTATGGATAAATCTTTAATAAGAAATTTTGCAATTATCGCACACATCGATCACGGAAAATCAACATTAGCAGATCGATTTTTGGAGATAACCAAAACAATTTCTAAAGATAAAATTAAAGAGCAATTCTTAGATCAAAACCCTATAGGCAGAGAGAGAGGGATAACTATAAAGTTAGCTCCGGTAAAAATGAATTATTCGCTTAATTCAAAAACCTATATTCTAAACCTCATTGATACTCCGGGGCATATGGATTTTTCATACGAAGTATCAAGAACTTTAGCGGCATGCGAAGGTGCAATCCTTTTAGTTGATGCAACCCAAGGTATTCAAGCTCAAACCGTAGCTCATCTAGGAGCCGCGTTAAAAGAAAATCTAAAAATTATACCTGTGATTAATAAAATTGATCTTCCAACAGCAGATACGGATGCGGTTATAAAAGATTTGGATGATTTTTTTGGTTTTAAAGAGGATCAAATTTATAAAGTTTCTGCTAAGAGCGGAGAAAATGTGGAGAATTTATTAAAAACAATAATCGATACCATTCCCGAACCCATTGGGTTATACGATCAATCCTTAAGAGCGTTAATTTTTGATGCAGTTTTCGATGAGCATAGGGGCGTGATTGCTTTTGTTAGAGTAATTGATGGAAAAGTAAAGAAGGGAGACAAGATTAAATTTTTGAGTAACAATATTAAGGCAGATGTTGGGGAAGTTGGATATTTTTCCCCGTTTTTAGTAAGCAAAAGCGAGCTTGGAGCGGGAGAAATAGGCTATATTGTAACCGGAATAAAAGACATAAGGCAATGTAGAGTGGGAGATACTGTGGCGATTGTAAATCAGGAACCAGAGCCTTTAACAGGCTATGATACTCCAAAGCCAATGGTATTTTTTGGTGTTTATCCGGTTAGTCAAAACGAGTACATTCATTTAAGAGAGTCATTAAATAAACTTTCCTTAAACGATGCTTCCCTATCTGTCTCTTCAGAATATTCAGCGTTTTTAGGAAATGGTTTTAGGGTTGGATTTTTAGGATTACTACATGCAGAGGTAGTAAAAGAAAGGCTTAAGAAAGAGCAGGGGATAGAGCCAATTCTCACCATGCCAAGAGTTTTATATAAAGAGATTGAAGACGGCAAAATTTTCGAGCCTTATATGAATTTAGTTGTTTATAGCAGGTCTATGTATACGGGTCCAATTATGACAGTTTGTCAAAAGAAAAAAGGTAAGCTTATTAATATTGAGTATCACAAGGAAAATGCAATTTTAAAATACGAAATGCCATATAGCATGTTTATTAGGGGTCTTGCCTCCGAGTTAAAAAGCGTTTCATCCGGTTTTGCCAGCATGGATTACGAGCTTTCAGACTATAGGGAGGCAAACTTAACTCCAATGGAGATTTTAATAAATGAGAACCCTATTGATGTCTTGTCTGAGCTTGTTTATGAAGATGAAGTTGATTATTTAGGCAGGGAAAAAGTAGAAAAACTAAAAGAACTACTTCCCCGTCAACAATTCAAGCAGGTTATTCAAGCAAAAGCATTAGGTAGAATTATCGCCCGGTCGGATATTCAGGCTTTTAGAAAAGACGTATTGGCAAAAATGTCGGGAGGAGACAGAACTAGAAAAGATAAGCTATTAGATAAGCAGAAAAAAGGAAAATCAAAATTATTTGGGACAGCAAAAGTAAATATTTCTCCGGATGCGTTGCTTTCCCTAATAGGGCATGGTGGACTAGAGGACAAATAATAGAAGCGCTCCAATTACAGAAATAATTATCCCAAATGCTCCAATTGCCATTATTTGTGCGTCCGGTCCTGTTGGGGGAAGAGTGGGTGGAATAGTAGTTGGGGTAATTACTTCAGTAGGAGAAGGCGTAATTGATCCGGGGTTAACTGTAACTATCTGACTGCAACCCGAAGGAGTACTTACACCGCTTCTGTCATCGGTAAGTACGACATTAGTTGTAAATGAGCCTGCTGAATTAAAAGTATGCGGATTTTGCAGAGATATACTTGATGTTCCAAGACCTCCTCCTTGATTAATGTCTTCAACTACTCCGTCGCCATAATTAAAAGTTGCTTTAGCGATTGTTCCGTCCGAATCAGAGCCTACTGTTGTAAAGTTAACAACTAATGGAGCAGAACCTGAAGATATATCTGCAACAAGACTTGAGCAAACAGGAGAGGTGTTGGTTATTTGGGTGGGGGCAGGAGTGCTTGTTGCTGTTGGTTCGGGGGTTGGAATTGGTGTATTTGTTGGAATAACAGTGCCTGCATTAATAATTATATCGGCGGGAGAAGATGTAGAGAAAACGTCTTCGTTAAAAGCTGATTCTCCTCCGGCAGACATGGCTTGCGCATCTGCAAAAGTTACTCTAGTTGGAACGCCATCGGTGGATGCAAGAGTTTTAAAAGTAATTGTGGCAATTTTTGTAGGAAGAGTTAATGATTGTTGCGGAGAAGCTCCAACGTTTAAAGTTATAGAAACGCTGTTAGTGTCGTATGTTGGACCGCTGGCAACATTTGGTAACCCTGTTGCCGTATTTGGCAAAAGCCCTGCGTCTGTTGTAGCAATTTTGGTTCCGTCATAGTTTAAGGTGAATTTAATAAAAGATACTTGATTTGATCCGGGATTGGCCATAATATCAAAACTAACTGTTTGATCAACAGTCGTTGTTACACTGGAATTTGTTTTCCCCGATTCAACAAGAGAAAGAGTGGTCGAAGGAGCTGCTCCGCTTTGGGTTTTCTGCTGTTGTTGGGCAAGATAAACAGTAAGAGGAACCGCCACTAGGAGTACAAGAATAAATCCTAGCAAAAAAATTTTTTTGCCTGAGAAAAAAGACATAATTATATCTAAACTTATCGTATAGTAACAAAAGGATAAGTGTCAAGTGTCAAGGTCAGTAATGTTTTATCATAATAAAGCTCTTGACAAACCATCTCTCTTTTAGTATAAATTAGCAGTCACTATCTCCTAGTGATTATTTAATTCTATGACTGGAAAAGATATAAAACCTTTATTTAACAATGTGTTAGTTAAGCCATTAGAGGCGGAAACAAAAACTGCAAGCGGTATAATCCTTCCCGACAGTGCAAAAAAAGAATCTCAAGTTGGAGAAATCGTAGCTGTTGGTCCTGGAGACGTAACCCCAAAAGGCGAAAAAATTCCTATGACACTAAAGGTTGGACAAAAAGTTATGTATAAAAAATGGGGCGGAAACGAAGTAAAGGTTAAAGACGAAGAGTGGACAATCATAGACCAAAAAGATATACTGGCAATCGTAAGTTAAACTTTAATTAAAAGATAAAAACATGGCAAAACAAATTATTTACAGTAAAGAAGCAAGGCAAAAATTGATGGAGGGCGTTGATCAGCTTGCTAAGGCAGTTGCGACTACGCTCGGGCCAAAGGGTAGAAACGTAGCTCTTGATAAAAAATGGGGCGCTCCAAATGTAATTCACGACGGAGTTTCTGTTGCTAAAGAAATTGAGCTTAAGGATCCTTTTCAAAATATGGGAGCGCAGCTTGTTAAAGAAGCTGCTTCTAAAACTGCTGACGTTGCGGGTGACGGAACAACCACCTCAACAGTTTTAACAAGGGCAATTGTCGAAGAGGGAATCAAGATGATCACTGCTAAGGCGAACCCAATGATAATGAGGAGAGGCTTGGAAAAAGCCAGCGAATTTGTTGTTGAAGAGCTCAAGAAAATGAAAAAAGATCTTAGGCAAACAGATTGGGCAAATGTTGCAACAATTTCCGCAGGAGATCCTGAGCTTGGAAGTTTAATTGCAGATGCGCTAAAAAAAGTAGGCAAAGATGGAATTATCACTGTTGAGGAAGGAAAAGGTCTTATTACAGAGATAGAGTACAAAGAAGGAATGGAGTTTGATAAAGGCTATGCATCCGCATATTTGGTAACAAATCCGGATAAAATGGAAGCAGAGATTGAAGATCCATACATCTTAATTACAGATAAGAAAATATCTGCCCTTAATGAATTATTGCCATTCCTAGAGAATTTACTCAAAGTATCAAAAAACTTAGTTATTATTGCAGACGAAATTGATGGCGAAGCGTTGGCAACCTTAGTTGTAAACAAACTAAGAGGAACATTTAGTGCTTTGGCAATAAAAGCCCCCGGCTTTGGCGACAGGAGAAAAGAAATGTTAGAAGATATTGCGGTTTTAACAGGCGGAACAGTAATTTCCGAGGATACAGGCAGAAAATTTGACAGCGTTACTCTGGAAGATTGTGGAAGAGCAGATAAAGTATGGGCAGATAAAGATAATACCAGGATAATCGGTGGAAAAGGCGATGCAAAAGCGCTTTCTGCAAGAATCAAACAGATAAAAACCGCAATAGACAGGTCTACATCGGATTTTGACAAAGAAAAACTTCAAGAGCGTTTGGCAAAACTGGCAGGAGGAGTGGCTGTAATTAATGTAGGAGCAGCAACAGAGGTGGAGCTTAAAGACAGAAAAGAAAGAGTAAACGATGCAGTTGCAGCAACAAAAGCAGCGCTAGAGGAAGGAATTGTTCCGGGGGGAGCGGTTGCGCTTTTGGACATTAGCAGGAGAATGGATGTAAAAAACTTAGAAAATTCAAAAGCAGCAAAAGATGAGATGATTGGATTTGAAATTGTAAAAAGCGCTTTGGAAGCTCCGTTTATTCAACTTATGCAAAATGCAGGACTTGATGCAGGACAATTAATTGCTAAGGCAAGAGAGGCAAGTACACATGGTCAAGGGTTTAACATACTTAAGACCGATTCTGTTGAGTCTGCAGTGCCTGTTGATATGCTTAAAGAAGGGATAATCGATCCTGTTAAAGTTGTAAGAACAGCAGTTCAAAATGCAATTTCCGTAGCAACAATGATTCTTACAACAGAAGCATTAATTACAGATATTCCGGAAGAGAAAAAAGAACCCATGATGCCGGGTGGCGGAATGGGCGATATGGGGTATTAGTTCAAAATTAAAAATTCAAAGTTAAAAAATTGCCGCGGAAGACGCGGTTTTTTATTGTCACAAAGCTCTTCGTGTAATATAATACTTTAATCTCTATGCGAAAAGTTTTTTTTATTATTTTACCTCCTCTCTTATCTGTAGTAGTTTTTGTTGCCGGTCTTCTTATTTTAAGCAAATCTCCGGGTGAAGGAGCGCTGCAGGTAACATCAAGTCCACCAGGAAAGGTTTATCTAAATGGGAAATTAATAGGAGATACGCCACTTTGTAAGTGTGATCAAGAAAACATGATCAAAGAAGGGGAATATATTGTAAAAATCGTTCCCAATGAGGGAAATTTTGAGCAGTTTGAGCAGAAAATCAGAATTAATCCATCTGTTTTAACAGTTGTAGACCGAACCTTTGGTCAGGGAAGTTTTTCTCAGGGCAGTATAATAACTTTATCAAATATTCCTAATAAAAAAGAAGTTCAATTATCTGTTTTGTCGTTTCCGGATAAAGCACAGGTATACCTAGATGATAATTTGGTCGGAGTAAGTCCGTTTCTTCTCAAGAAAATTACGGAATCAGATCACGAGATAAAGCTAACCAGGGATGGATATAAAGATAAGATTATTAGAATTAAAGCAGTTGCCGGCTACAGACTCGAAGCAATCGTTTTTATGGGAGTTAACCCTGATCTTTCCGGCTCTTCCTCGGCAACTCCAATATCAACTCCTTCCCCAACAGCCAGTCCTTCTGCATCAAAAATTATAATCTTAGATACCCCTACTGGTTTTTTACGGGTAAGAGAAACTGACTCTGTCTCTTCGGCGCAGGTTACAACTGTTAATCCCGGGGAAAAGTATGATTTGGTGAGCGAAAAAGAAGGCTGGTTTGAAATAAAACTTACCGACGGTAAAATTGGGTGGATTAGTAGCCAATACTCCAAGAAAGAATAATTAAGGGCCGACAAAATAAATTAAGAATATTAAAAGACAAACCCAAATAATAACTGTTGCCAGAAGAGGTTTGTCGGAAAGCAAGACCTTGTCTGGGCTTTCTCCTTCATTTTTTTCGTAAATATCCTGCAAATAGCGCATAAGTCCATAAACTACAGGGACAATTGTTATCATTAACCATTTTCTTTGGAAAAATGCGGGGATAAAATCAGGCATCAAAATACTAAAGGATAGCTTAATTACTCTTGGGTTTTCAAGAAAAGTAAAAAGAGAATACGAAATAAAAGTTGAGGTTGCAAAAATAGATGCATATACATCAAGTAACCTTTCAGAATAGTGAGAAAGAGATTTTCTGGTTGCGGCAATATTTCCTCCTTCGATATTTGAAACAAGGGTTAGCTCTGATCTTCTTTTTCCGACTGCGAGAAAAAGAGAAATAGAAATTGTAGTTAAAAGAAGCCAAACGGAAATATGAAACCCGCTTGCGAATTCTCCAGCGTAGACTCTTAATATATAACCTGTTGCAATAGCCAGAATATCTACAACTGCTAAAGTTTTAATATACGAAGAATATAAAAATTGAATAATAATATAAGCGATGCTAATTATTGCGAATGCAGGTGTAACTAAAAAACTTGCCATAAGAGATACGGAAGTTAAAGCAAGTGCGAGTAAAATAGCAAAACCAATCGGGACATCTTTATGAGCAAGAGGCCTAAATCTTTTAAAAGGATGCACTCTATCTTTTTGAATATCAAAAAGATCGTTCATAATGTATGTAGCCGAAGAAAGACCGCAGAATACAAAAAATCCCAAGAGGACTTTGTTAAAAATTAAAGGATCAAATAGTTCTCCTGCAAAAGTAATTGCGGCAAAAATTGCAAAGTTTTTTATCCATTGCCGTGGCCTTAAAAGTCGAAATGTATTAAATGCTAATTTACTCATCTTCCGGGTGCTCTATGTTTAGCTGTAAGAACAGTATTGTTCCTCCTATTATTATTAGCAGCATAATAATTGCAAAAAGTTTTCCTTTACTCGATAGCACCAGTGCAAGTGTGCCAAATATAGCAGAAATAGTCCAATAAAACAACGCAATCTTCCTCTGGCTAAGACCCTTTTTTAAGAGAAGGTGATGAAGATGTCTTTTATCATGCCAGAAGGGCGATTTGCCGGAGGCTATTCTTCTGGTAATCGTAAATGCTCCGTCGATCATTGGAACAGCCATAACTAAGATTGCCGTAGCAAGCTTTGCGCTGGAGAGAATTGATACAACTGCAAGCAGTAGGTAAATAGAGGTTGCTCCATAACCTGGAAAAATTTTTGCAGGATAAAAATTAAAAATCAAAAAACCCAAAGAAGCGCCCGCAATTATAAAAGATAATTTTGCGCTAATTAAGCTGTAATGATCAATTGCCGGAAAACGCAAACTTAAAAGCCCAATAATTATTGCCGAAACCGCAACTATTCCCGGCATTTGCCCATCTACGCCCTTGCTCCAGTTAAGCATGTTTATTACCCACACTATCCATAAGATTGTGATTAGATAAGACAAAAACCCAATTGCATAACCGTTCAGAAAAGGTATTTGTAGTGAGTTTAGAAAAAGAATACCTCCGAAGGGATTAGTTATAAAAGGAATATTGGCTCCGCCGATAACAACTATAATTGCCGCAATAATATTTATTACAAATCTTATGTAAGGAGAAATATCGAATTTATCGTCGAGAACCCCGACTATTAAGCATAAAAAAGCTGCAAGGAACACTGCGTAGACAACTTTTTCCACAGGAAGAAAAATTGCGCTTGCTATTAATACTCCCAGAAAAAGTGGTATTCCGCCTGCTCTTGGAACAGGTTTTTTGTGAACAATAGCAGGATGTTTTCTTTTTTTTGGATCGTCAATAATTCCAAATTTTCTAATTAGCTTTAAGCAAAAAGGAGTTACAAAAACGGTTGCGAGGAGAGCAGTAAAAAAGGGAAGTAGGATTGTTGAAAATAAATTATACATTTTAAAGCACGATTTGGATTGTTCTGATAATAAACAAGAACGTAAGAATGGTAATTAAAAAACTTGTAACTGCCAGAATTCTGGAAAGCAGAGGCGTTTTTTTGTAAATAAAAGAGGAGAAAAATAAATTTAAAACGAGTATGGAAAGGGCAATAATTGGAGGAATAAAAATTCCGATTGTTATGGAAAGTCTTTTATCTCCCCAGGGAAATTGATTAAATAGAGGCAAGAAAGGCGGTAAGTTTTGATAGTAAATTAATATGTAAATTAAAGTTAAAAAAATAACAACAAAACTTAGAGAAAAACTTTTTTGGGCAATGTTGTCCTGCCTAATGGTGTTAATAAGATCGTTCATAAACAATAACATCGCTAATAGTAGCTTTGGGAAGATATCCTAAAAGAGAAAACGGAAAAGGCTTTGAATTTGGCATAATTATTATTAGTCTTGGCTTATTTTTTATAAGTCCATCATATGTGTTGCTAATACCATCTTTGTAAGATGAAACATGATAGGCAACAGTATATTTTCCCGGAGGCATTTTATTTGTTAATTTATAAAGCTGAGCATTGTTACCCCAAACATAAATGTTGTCTTCATCTCTTGTTTGTTGGCTAATGTAGTCTGCGAGCTGATAATCTATTGGAGTTCTTCTGTCAAAGAAACCTGCGTATTTAGAAGCAGTTTTATCCCCTTTAATAAATGAGAAAAAGTTTTGATAGTAAGCTAGATTTTTATCATAAATATTAAAAGAACTCAAAGCAAGATAGGTAATAATTACAAAAATTAATAGGCTAAATTTTTGCCATCTCTTATTAGAGAAAATAAAACCAATAAATAGACAAAAACTTGGAAGTAGTGTTAGTAGGTAATGAGTGTAAGGTCGTTGAGAGAAAAATGCGTTAAAGAGTGAGAAAGCTAACCAAATATAAATAAATACTCCCGCTGAAGTTAATTTTTCCTTTTTTGTGAGAACAAATAATAAAAATCCACTAAGCAAAAGTAATTTAAAAATCAACAATCCTTGAGGAATGATAAATTTATTTCCGTATCCAACATAGCCTACGTTGGAAAAAAATGTTGCCCTTGCAAATTCCGGCAAAGCGCCTGCTATGTAGAAATATAGAGCAGTAACAGCTATCGGAAGAAAAAAACCAATTATAAATAAAGAAAGCTTTTTTGATAAGAAAAAGAAATTTTTAATTCTCTTAATTTTTTTAAAATTAAAATTAGGATCGGAAAAAATAAGGAATAGAAAAAACGCAGTAAAATCAAAAAGGGCAACAATTTTAAAAAGAAAAGCTATCGACAAAATAATACCCGCAAGAAATAATTTCAAAGGGATCTCAGATAAAAAATTATGTGTCTTTTCGTGAAGCTTTTCGTAGTTTTTATATACCATAAGTCCAGCTAAAAGAATGATCGGCAGCATAAAATTTTCCGCGTTGGCAATGTTCCCTTCAAGCGCAGGAATTGCCAGGAGAAACGCAAAAATACCGGTAGATATGTAAGCGACATTGTCTTTAATAAGCAGTCTTTTGCTCAAATAAAAGAAAGCAATAATAGCCAGTATTCCAAAAATCAAATTAAGTGCCCTAACGGCAAATTGGTCTCCGTTAAACATGCTGTATGTTACATAAAGAAGCGGGGGTTTATTGTCAAAAACGTCCCGATATAAGAGTAATCCTTTTTTTATTCCCATTCCCAAAATCTGATATATTCCCTCGTCTCCATACCAATATGGTTCCAGTAATGAAGGAAGCCTAAAGAGGAAAAAAATAAACGAGGTTAGAATAAGAAACCAGCAATTCCAGCTTTTTTCCATTTTCGCTAAGGTTTTCATGTTTTAGTTTTTTACTATAATTTGTCTGTGACCTTATATTCCAGTCTTTTTCCAAACATAAGTTTTGTGTGTGAAACAATTGCCGGTAGAGTTGAAAGAAAAAATCCCGCAACCGGCAATAGAATGAATTCCAGTGGAAAGAGTAGTTGTCTTGCCATTGGCGCTTTGTAATTTTTTTGTCGATTTCTGTAGTCAATGATGATCATTGCTAAAAGCGCAAAAAGGCATGATGTTAAGATAAATCCTGCCAACCTAGGTAAATTATACCCTAAAGAGGTTCTGGTAAAAACAGGGTTTATAAAAGGAATAATATTAGCAGCTATGGTAATAATAAACCAATTTACCGGCCAAAGCAGATGGTCCATGAAAACGTTATAAAGCATCATAGTTTTTCGCCAAAACGGAACATTGGGAATTGTTAGCCACCATTTAATAAAAACAGGATTGTCCGAAACTCCCCAAGACCATCTCTGTTCCTGATGATATTTATTTTTTAAGGTATTCATATAGCTTGTGGAAAGAGGAGAATCCATGGAGGTTTTTAAAAACAACGGATCTACCCAGAGATTTCCTTTTCTAATGTAAAAAGCTTTGTAAAAAATTCTGTAATCTTCCGGAATTACGTCTACGTCCCAGTATCCTACCTCTTTTAACATTTTAAAAGAAAGCGAATAGGTGGAGTGGGCAACAAGCCTATCTCCTTGGACCAGAACTGCAATTCTCCAAAGTCCGCCAAAGAAAGCAAGAATTCTAACAGGTGCCGGAATTTTCCAGAAATTATTATAAAAAACTCCTGCCGATTGCCAAAACTTATTGTATCTGTTTTCGTCCTTTAAAAATTTATAGCTTAAATAAGAAAAATAGCTTTTATCAAAAATAGAATCCGCATCAACCGAAGAAACAGTAGCGTAATCAATATCGATAATTCCACTGTCAATTAATCTTTTTTCCGTATATTTTCCGGCAAAAGCTTCGTTGGAAGATTTTCCCATCACCTCGCCTGCGATATCCGGATGATATGTTGCAAAGATGTCTCCAAAAACATGCTTAAATTCGTGGATTAATTTTTCCGCTCTTTCGCGGGCTCCTGTTTCTCTTTCTTCCATTGCCAGCACAACATAAATTCTTTTCGTGGGAAAAGTTTGTTTTGCAATAGATTCCAGAGTTTCCCGCATCTTACTAACTGTTTCTTTGTAATTCGGAATAACCAAAACATGAGTAATTTTATTAAAATCTTTTAGTTCTTTGACTCTTTTTAACCAGTCGATTCTTTCCGCTGTTTGTATCTTCTTAGTAGCAATAGAAGCGTTAATTACAAGAGAGAAAGATTTATAAAACCAATAAACGTCATAAAAAAGGATAAAATAGGCAACTGCATAAGGAATAAATAGTGATCCCCAGATGGGAAAAAGAATTAACGACCAGGAAAGGATTCCCGGCATTATTTCTAAAAACCTACGGGTTTTAATGGGATAACGGCTAAACACTGTCTGGAAAAAATTAGTCATAAGATTAACCTAGTCTAAATACAGTATGGGCATTACTGGTAGTTTTTTCAATGACCTCTTCCCTAGCAAGGCCTTTAATTTTTGCGATGAATTCAGCCACAAGTATAACATAACTAGGTTCGTTGCGGCTACCGCGGTGGGGAATGGGAGTAAGAAAGGGAGAATCTGTTTCGGTGATTATTCTGTCGATTGGCGCATATTTAACTAAATCCGAAAGAGATATGGTTTCGCCCTTGGCAATTCCCGGGTAGGTAATATTTCCGTCAAAACCAACATAAAAACCGAAATCGAGGACTTTTTTTAAAAACTCAATATCGCCTGAAAAGCAGTGGAAAAGCCCGGGCGGATTTTTTAAAAGAGATTTGTTTTCAGTTAAAACTTCCAGAATATCTTTTCCTGCTTGGCGATTGTGAATCATCAATGGAAGATTTAGCTTATGGGCAATGTTAATTTGTTTTGTAAAAAGTTCTTTTTGTAAATTTTGTTCAGTTACGCCATTTGATTCGTAATGAAAATAATCAATCCCTGTTTCGCCGACTGCCACTACTTTTGGATGGCTTGCCAGTTTTTCAAATTCATCTTCCCAACTTGTTTCCAGTTTGTCTGCGTGATGAGGGTGAATCCCAACTGTTGCATAAAGCTCGGGATGTTTTTCTGCCAGATCAATTGCGGTTATGCTCGAGCTAAGAGTGGTGCCAACGTTTATGATTTCTATTTTATTTTTTTTAGCTCTTTTTATAACTTCTTCTATATCGTGTTTATAGGCGTGAAAATTTAAATGACAATGTGCATCAACCATGGTAATATTATAACTCCGGCACTAGATAATTTTACAGGCAATATGAAGGTAATTGTATTAACAGGAGGAGTTTCAAACGAGAGAGAAGTCTCTCTAGCTTCCGCAAAAAACGTAGGAGAAGCTTTAAAGCGGCTTGGATATAATACTGAGCTTTTTGATATTAAATTCGGGTTGGAAAATCTTCAAATAGGTATCGACGACATTGTTTTTCCGGTAGTTCATGGAAAAGAAGGAGAGGGTGGAGATCTTCAGGAAGAGCTGGAAAAAAGAAATATAAAATTTGTTGGTTCCGGATCTATGGCTTTAAAAAAAGGGTGGAAGAAAATTCCATTTAAAAAATTCTGTGATCAAGAAGGGATTATTACTCCAAAATGGCAGATTATTAAAGATAAAAGTGAAATAACTATACCAATGCCTATTGCCATAAAACCGTCAGATAGTGGTTCCAGCATTGATATATTTTTTGCACATTCGGAATCAGATTTAGATAAGATTCCATTTAAGGATTTATTTGAAAAATATAAGGAGCTAATTATCGAGGAATTTATTCAGGGCATAGAAGTTACTTGCGGAGTTTTGGGAGATACGGCTTTACCAGTTTTAGAAATTGTTCCACCAGAAGGAGGTTCTTTTGACTACGAAAATAAATATAATGGTAAGACTCAAGAGATTCCTTTTGCACCGTCTCTTTCTAAGGAGATTCAGAAAGAGGTTCAAAGAATAGCTTTAGAGATTCATCAAAAACTTGGATGCAAAGACATTAGCCGTTCTGATTTTTTGGTTAGAGATGGAATTATTTATGCTTTGGAGATAAATACAATTCCCGGTTTAACATCGGAGAGTTTATTCCCCAAAGAAGCAAAAGCAATAGGGGTTAGTTTTGACGAGCTAATGGACCGTCTCATAAAAATTCAGAATTAATCTTTAATTCTTGGAAAGAGGATTTGAAGTTTACCCAATTCTACTCCTGGTTTAATGTTGATCCAACTGTCTTGGTAATTTGGGTTATCTTTTAATAAGCCTTCAATGTTTAAAATTTCTGCAATTTTTCTGGAAGTTTCCGGCAAGAAGGGATTTATAAGCCACGCGATTTGATGAATTGAATCAAGTAGTCCATAAATTGTCCAATCAAATTCATCTTTGTCTTTTTCCACTAATTCCCATGGTTTTGTTTCGTTTACATATTTATTAGCTGTATCTATAAATTTCCAAATTGACTTTAAGACTTCGTTAAATTTATAGGTTGGTATTGATTCGGAAAAAACTTGCCAGGAATCTTTCCAGGTGTAAATGTTTTTATTTACCCTTAAAGGATGAGAATCTAAATTTTTATTCTTTACATCGGGAATTTTCCCATCGCAATTTTTTACCGCCAAAGAAACAACTCTTGAAACTAAATTCCCAAGGCTATTGGCAAGTTCGGAGTTGTAGATTTCAACCAGTCTTTTTTCGGAAAAATCTCCATCTGCTGTTGATGGAATTTCCCGCAGTAAAAAGTAGCGGACTGCATCTGTTCCGTATTTTTCAATCAGTTCAATAGGATTAACTACATTGCCAACAGTTTTGGACATTTTTTGTCCGTCTACGGTAAGATATCCATGAACAAAAATAGATTTTGGTAAAGGAAGCTTTGCGGATAGTAAAAATGCCGGCCAGTAAATTGCATGAAATCTTAAAATTCCTTTACCAATTACATGTAAGTCAGCTGGCCACCATTTTTTATATTCTTCTTCATTTGTTCCAAAGCCTATGCCGCTCTGATAGATGTTCAAAGCGTCAAACCAAACATACATTTTTTGATTAGGGTCATTTGGAACATTAACTCCCCAATTTTTTGCTCTTTTGTTTGAGCGGGAAATGCTAATATCTTTTAGGCCTTGTTTGATAAAAGAAACCGCTTCGTTTTTTCTAAAAGAGGGGATTATTTTTAGTTCGTCTATTTCTATAAGTTTTAAAATTTGATCTTGGTATTTGGAAAGGGCAAAAAAATAATTTTCTTCTTTAACTTCTTCTAATTTCTTCCCGGGATGCTCAAAACACTCGCCTTTTTCATTTAGCTCATTTTTTTCGTAAAAAAGTTCACAGCCTACACAATAAAGTCCGGAATACTCCTTTTTGTAAATATCACCGTTTTTAAAACACCTCTCCCAAAGTTCCTGAGAAGCTTTATGGTGGGAGCTGCTGCTTCCTTTTTGAAAAACATCAAACTTTACGTTAAGTTTTTCTGCCATTTCTTTAAAAAGCGTGCTATTTTTATCGACAAATTCCTGAACCGGAATATTTTCTTCTTCGGCAGCTTGAACGTTTTTTAAAGCATTCTCATCAGCTCCAGATAGAAGGAGAGTTTGCTCTCCTTTTAATTTATGATGTCTTGCAACAACATCTGCTTGCACAAACTCAAGAGCATGTCCAACATGTGGTCTTGCATTAACGTATGGAATAGCAGTAGTTATATAAAACTTATTCATTGCTCCCTGATTTTATCAGAAAGGGAGGTGTGAAACAACGAAGGCAGATGGCAAATATGGGTTGTTATTATTAGTTCAATGATTTGAACCATTGAATTATAAAAGATTGCCTTTTTGTTTTTTCTTAAAAATTTCTTTTCCTTTGTTTTGTTTTTTTGTGAACCCAACAGTTCCTCTTTTTTTCGGAGGAGTTAGCTCCAGTATTAATTCTTCTATCCGATTAATCAAAGCTTCTTTTTTCTGATTATTTATGATTTTTTGAACTGCCTTTCTGTAGCCATTATTTCCGTTTTTAAGCCAATAAGAAACAGTCATAATTGTTGGACGGGAAACTTTTAAAGTGTTGTCAATCTGATCATACGTATACCCCTTCGATAGCAAAACGGCGATAGAAAGTCTTTTGGCAAGCATTGCTTTTTCGATTGGAGAAAGAAGATCTTCTATGAAGTTTTTTATGTCGCCAGAAGTTTTGGTTTCGGCTAAGGTATCTATAAAAACTTCAAAGATGTGATTTTCCAAATCTTGATTAATAATTCTCTTAGATATTTTTCCCATTACAGTTTAATAGTTTGAATCATTGAACTATAAAATGTCAACAATTTTAAATTGAAAATATTTTTTAGACTATTTTAAATTATATTAATTTTTTTGAATTTATTTTAATTTATTTTAATTTATTTCCGATAGCTAAAGAATAATTCCAGCATTATAAAAAGAGATGCCAGTAAAACAAAGAAAAAGATTTGAGTTAGATGATAAAAATTTAAAAGTAAGAATCCAAGTAAAAATAAGGCTAAGAACAAAGCTCTTCTGGTATTTCTTAAAATAAACGCCATAAAAAAAAGAATAAATAGACAAATCCCTGTCAAGAAAACCGGAATAGGGGATATTTGAAGATTATAAATACTAATATTCTTATCAGGGGTAAAGTTTACTGCTAAATAATAAAGTCCGCCTAGAATTACAACACTAATTAATAAAAGCAAAAAAAGTTTTTTCTTCCTCATAAACACAGTTTAACATGTTAAAAACCTCTTGACAGAAATTGGCAGTCGTGATATATTACTGCTAATGACGCATCGCATGGCGCATCAGTCATCTTTAACAGAGCTATGAATGATTTAACACAACGACAAGTAGAAATCTTAAGAAGCCTAATTGAAGAATACATTAATACGGCAGAAGCTGTTGGTTCGGAAACTCTGGAAAAAAAACATAACCTGTCCGCATCTCCTGCAACTATTAGAAACGAAATGGTAAGACTTACTCAAATGGGATATCTTAAAAAGCCGCATATTTCCGCAGGGAGAGTTCCAACTCCCCAAGCAATGAAATTTTACGTAAAGCAGCTTATGAAGGAAAAAGAGCTTTCCACAGCAGAAGAAGTTGGAGTTAAGGAAAGCGTTTGGGATCTTAGAGAAAAAGAGCAGCAATTTTTAAGAGAAATTACTAAAAATTTGGCTGATAAAACAGGTGCAATCGCAGTTTCTGCTACGGATCAGGGAGATTTTTTTTGCTCGGGGTATGCAAATGTTTTTGATATGCCTGAATTTTTCGACATCGACGTAACCAAAACCCTTTTTTCCGCAATGGACGAGATCGGATATTTTCAAGAACTATTTTCCCATTTTGTAGACGATGATGACATTCATGTTTTAATGGGAGAAGAATTAGGGCCAAAACTTCAAGGACCTTATGGGTTTGTTTTTACCAGATATCATACTCCGATGAGGTTAACAGGAGAAATAGGTGTATTAGGACCAAGTAGATTAAACTATAATGAAGTAGTTCCAATAGTTAGATATTACGGAAATCTAATTAAAGAAATTGCTAAAGGATGGTAATTAATCAGTATTAAGTATCAAGAATAAAGTGTTAAGTATAAAATGAAGAAGAAAGAGAAAAAAGAGGATAAAAAAGACGAATTAAAACAAAAATACGAAGAACTTGAGAATTTACTCAAGCGCACATTGGCAGATTATCAGAATCTTGAAAAAAGAGTTGCGGAAGACAGAGAGCAGTGGTTAAAAACGGCCAACAAGCAATTACTTTTGCGCCTTTTACCGGCACTTGATGGCTTAATGCTTGCGGAAAAACATACCAAAGATCAGGGAGTTGCTTTAAGCATTAAAGCAATGATGGACAGCTTAAAAGCAGAAGGTGTTGAAAAAATAGAAGTGATCGGCAAAGACTTTGACCCAAATATAATGGAATGTGTGCAAGTTGTAGAAGGGCATCCTTCGGCTAGCTCAGGACAAGGAGGAGAAGGAAAAGTGGTAGAAGAGCTAAGGACAGGCTTTACGCTATACGGAAAAGTTTTAAGACCGACACAAGTAATTGTTGCAAAGCAACAAAATAATTGACTATTTACTATTGACGATTTACTAATTTAATTATTAAAATTATGAGTAGTCGCAAATAGTAAGTAGTAAATGATAAATAGTAATTTTTTAATGTTATGGCAAAAATAATTGGAATAGATTTAGGAACAACAAATTCATGTGTGGCCGTAATGGAGGGAGGATCTCCTAAAGTTATTCATTCTGCCGAGGGAAGAAACGTAATCCCATCGGTAGTAGATCCTAAGACACACGTTGTGGGGGATGTAGCAAAAAGACAAATTGTCTTAAAGCCAAAAGAAACCATTTTTTCGATCAAAAGGCTAATGGGTAAGAAATTTACGGATCCGTCTGTTCAAAAAGATATGAAATGGCTTCCATACACCATTAAGTCAGGAAGAGATGGAATGGCAGTCGTAGAAGTTAATGGAAAAACTTATACACCCCAAGAGCTGTCTGCAATGATTTTACAAAAGATTAAGGCAGATGCGGAAGCTTATCTAGGAGAGAAAGTAACACAAGCAGTTATTACGGTTCCCGCATATTTTGACGACAGCCAGCGTCAAGCAACAAAACAGGCAGGCGAAATTGCAGGTCTAGATGTTCAAAGAATTATTAATGAACCAACTGCAGCAGCACTTTCTTATGGATTAGATAAGAAAAATGCACACACAATTGCGGTTTATGATTTAGGAGGCGGAACCTTTGATATATCAATTTTGGAGTTGGGAGACGGAGTCTACGAAGTAAAATCAACTAATGGAGACACTCATTTGGGCGGAGATGATTTTGATCAGGCGATAATCGATTATATCGCCGAAGAATTTAAAAAAGACAATCAAGTTGATCTTAAAAAAGATCCGCAAGCATTACAAAGATTAAGAGAATCGGCAGAAAAAGCAAAAATCGAACTTTCCAGCTCTCAAGAAGCGCAGATTAACCAGCCGTTTATAACTCAAGGAAAAGACGGTCCTCTTCATTTAACGATGACTTTAACCCGCGCAAAACTGGAACAAATAGTGGATCCTTTAATTGAAAAGACTTTAGAACCCGTAAAGCTTGCTCTTAAAGATGCTAAAGTAGATGTAAAAGGCGTTGACGAAATAATTTTGGTTGGAGGAATGACCAGAATGCCAAAAGTTGTTGCAGCTGTTACTAAGTTTTTTGGCAAAGAGCCTAATAAATCTGTAAATCCGGATGAAGTTGTTGCTATTGGTGCAGCAATTCAGGGAGGAGTTTTAGGAGGAGAGGTTAAAGATGTATTGCTCCTAGATGTAACTCCATTAACTTTGGGAATAGAAACGTTGGGTTCTGTTGCCACACCTCTTATTCAAAGAAATACAACTATTCCAACTGCAAAGTCACAAGTTTTTTCAACAGCAGCGGACAACCAAACCCAGGTAGAAATAAATGTTTTACAAGGAGAGCGCCCGATGGCTGCGGATAATAAATCTCTTGGACAATTCCAGTTAACCGGAATTCCGCCTGCTCCTCGCGGGGTGCCGCAAATTGAGGTCACTTTTGATATTGATGCAAATGGAATTTTACACGTTACTGCAAAAGACAAAGCAACAGGCAGAGAAAACAAGATCCAAATAACGGGTTCAACCGGATTAACTTCAGAGGAAGTTGAAAAAATGACTAAGGAAGCAGAAATGCATGCTTCGGAAGACCAAACTAAAAAAGAGCAGGTTGAAGTTAGAAATCATGCGGATTCCCTTATCTTTACTGCCGAAAAATCTCTTAAGGATGCAGGAGATAAAGTAGCAGAAGACCTTAAAAAAGACATAGAAGAAAAGATTAGCGCACTTAAGGGAATTTTGGATTCAGGTTCTAAAGAGGACATAGAGGTAAAAACCAAAGAACTTTCCGATTCCTTGCAAAAAGTTGGAGAAGCAATGTATGCTCAAAACCAGCAATCAGCACCGGGCGATCAACAGCAGGAAGCGTCTCAAGAGCAAACATCTCAAACAAACGGGGAAGCAAAATCAGAAGAGCCTGTTGAAGGCGAAGTCGTAAACTAAAGAGAGGCGCTGAGGTCGAAATAAAATTTTTTCATTGCGTGCGCAATGGAGATTAGAAGTATTACTAAGCAGGAACCCGCTAATACTCATTTCAAAATTTTTATTCCTCCCCGCGCAAGATATTAATAAGGGCGCGGTAAACGCGCTTTTATCGTATAATTAGCCATATGGAAAAAGATTTTTATAAACTCTTAGGTGTTTCAAAAACCGCTACTCAAGATGAGATAAAGAAAGCTTACCGCAAGCTGGCGCTTCAGTATCATCCGGACCGTAATAAAACCAAGGAGGCAGGTGTTAAATTTAAAGAAATCGGAAGAGCATACGAAGTTTTATCCGATCCACAAAAAAGACAAACATTCGATCAATTTGGTGCCGCAGCTTTTGAAGGAGGTAATCAACAAGGTCCATTTGGAGGAGGAAATCCTTTTGGTGGTGCTCAGGGTGGGCAACATGGACCATTTACATATTCTTATTCATCAGGTGGAAATTTTGGGGATTTTGATTTTGGCGGAGGAGCTGATCCCTTTGATATTTTCCGACAATTTTTTGGAGGAGATTCTCCTTTTGGCCAAAGACAAAGGAGGCCCGCTTATTCGTTAACAATTGAGTTTATGGAAGCGATTAAGGGAGTGGAAAAGACCGTAAATATTTCCGGTAAATCTCAGAAAATTAAGATACCGGCCGGGGTAGATGAGGGTTCAAGAATAAGGTTTGGAGATTACGACGTTGTTATTAGCGTTAAACCTGATAAAAGGTTTCAGCGGCAGGGCTATGATATAGTTTCGGAGCAAGAAGTTTCTTTTTCTCAAGCAGCTTTGGGAGGTACTATTGCAGTGGAGACAGTTGAGGGAGAGGTTAATTTAAAAATTCCGTCCGGAACCCAACCGGGAACAGTAATTAGACTTGCTCAAAAAGGAGTTAAACAGATAAGAGGATCTGTAAAAGGAGACCACTATCTAAAAGTTAGAATAGTTATTCCAAAAAATTTATCTTCACGTCAAAAAGAGCTTCTTAAAGAGTTAGACGAAGAAAACCTCAAGAAAAAAAGCTGGTTTTAAATATTGCGTTATGCTACGATTAAATTATGGAGAAATGTACGCCTACCGAGTTAGGGTGTATTCCTAATGATCCTTATCAATTTGTTGTAAAATTCTACGGAATAGGTTTAAGTTTGATCGGTGGAGTATCTTTGCTTTTTATAATATATGGTGGGTATATGATAATGGCTTCCCAGGGTAGTCCGGAGAAAGTTAAAATAGGCAAAGAATATATTTATTATTCAATCGCAGGTCTTCTTTTGGCAATTTTTGGTTATCTCTTTATTCAAATAATAGTAGTTGATATACTACATATACCGGGTTTTAGCTAAAAATGAAAAGAATACTGCCTTATTTAGTTTCCATTTTCCTAGGCTTAATTATTTTCTCTTCATTAGGCCATGCTTTTGCCCAACCTGTAGGTACCACAACGACTCCATCTGACGGAACTTGGGTAAATGATACAGACGTAACTTTTGTTGGCAAAGTTGGTGCAAGATCAGGACAATTCTTAGACTGGACTCTTCAAAACTATAAATGGGAGAAAAACATAAGTTCCGGGGAAGTTAGTCCGATTTCTACGTTTTGGTCGCAGATTAGAAACATTGTTTATGCTTTCTTTACGTTATTTGTTTTAATTACCGCTTTTGTTTTAGTGGTAACGCGGGGCAGAAGCATAACGATTAAAAAGTTTATTCCCAGGTTTATTCTAATTGTTTTTTTGGTAACTTTTTCTTTTGCTCTTGTTCAATTTATTTATCAAATCGGAGATGTAATACAAGGATTTTTCTTTTCCGTACCTTGTCTTAAGGGCGAAACAGCAGGTTGCGGTCCAAGCGTTTTGATTTCGCAAAAAAACTTACTTAATATTGGATTTAATTACCCCGATTTTATAGGATACCGGAAATTTGGCGCAGCATTTGATGAGTCAGCGTTTATATCCCTGCTTCTTATTAAGCTAACTGCCATTACATATTATGTAATGGCAGGTGTGTTGTTAATTAGAAAAATAATTCTTTGGTTTTTTATAATTATTTCTCCGATTTTTCCTTTGCTTTTATTATATGCGCCGGTTAGAAATACCGGAAAAATTTGGGTTGGGGAGTTTTTCCGCTGGCTTTTATATGCTCCTCTTTTTGCTATCTTGTTACAAGGCTTGGTCTATGTTTGGAAGGTGGGAATACCTCTTTTATTTACCACAACTACGGATAAAATTGTTTATCCTACCGCGATCAATATCTTGCTTGGGGGTCCGGGGCAAACGCTGTCTTTGGAAAATAGTGTAAACAATCAAAACACTTTTGCTTTATACGTTGTGGCTCTCCTAATGCTTTGGGTCGTAATAATTTTGCCATTTTTATTACTACAGATATTTTTGGACTACATACACGGTTACTCTTTTTCGGAAAATCCTTTTATATCCCAGCTTATCAACAATGGCTCAAATTTATTGGGTAGAGGTAACGGGCAAAGTCCTGTTTCGCCGTCTCCCCTGCCTTCGTCAAGTCAGCCTGCCGGCATGGCCAGAAGCTTGCCTTTTGAGAAAAAAATATCTATTCCGCAAGTACACATGGAAGGAATAACAAGTCAGCTTTCCAATCTAAAAACAATGCAGACTCAGGCATTAAGCTTAGCAAATCTTTCGATGCCTTCTATGAGAGATATTGCAAAACTTGAAACAGCTAGTTTTTCCAAAGACATCGGTAAACATAGCGAGGTTGCAAAATATCATGAGTCGCTTGAGAAAATTGGTAATCCGAAAACAATTACGTCTTCTGTCGAACGTCAAAAATACACATCAATTAAAGATAAGTTAGTTAAAGAAAGCCATGAGGGTAATCAAGTTGCAACATCAATTCTAAATGCGGCCAGTACCGTAACAAAGACAGGAATCATTAACAAAGAACAAGAGATTGCAAAGCTTACCAATACACTTTCTCAAATTGCAAACCCGGCATTGGCTCCCGCGGAGCAGCAGCAAAAACTGGCATCTATAAAAGATCAACTTGAAAAAGCAAAAGAGCAAGGTGATCCAGTGGCAACGCAATTGGTTGACGCGATGAGCAAGGGAAAAGAAGGGGTAAATGAAGATTTAGAGCAAAAGATTAAAGAAGCAAAAGAAAGAGGAAACAGTATAGCTGCATTAATAATGCAGGAAGCAGGAATACTTAATATTAAAGAGCCGTCCGGAGCGTTTCCTGTTATAAACAGAGTTCAGCAGGTAAGTCTGGATGATTATGAATCGGTTAAGAAAATGTGGATAGAAAATTATCAAAACTTGGATACTCCAAGGCAAATATCCAGAAAGGAGTGGGTAGTTTCGGACATAGATAAAATAAATCAGACTGTTAACTATTTGGCTTCTTCAGATCCTCAAAATGTTAAAAAAGGAATGGAGTCTGTTGGTAATATTCTGCCGTTTCTTCTTATCGGAGGATTTTCCCAAACCGAAGTTATTGCTTATCTTAAGGCAAAGCTGGAAGCTGCAAAAACAGTCCTGGCTGATTTAGGTAAAAAAGACGAAGAAGAGGACACTATGCTTAATAAGTCAACAAAAAAAGAAGATAAGCTTAAAGAAATGACAACAGAGGAAAAGATGGAAGAAGAGGAAGTAAATACAGATGAATAAAGTAATCCTTATTCTGCTTGCGGTAGTGGTTTTAGCTGCAGCCGGGTTGTCCGGAATGTTTACTAAGCCAAGCGTAAAACAAAGCTACGCTCCGGTGTCAGCAATAGCAGCTTGCTTAGAGCCTGGTGCGCCTAGTACTACAGAAACAATAACTTATAACGGCCAGACTTATGGACTTATAAAAAAAGATGCGGAGATTGCGGAAGAATCTAAATTTAAAGAATTAACCTCACTTGGAAACAATATGTATTCTCTCGGAAGTAATTATTTTGGTCAAAAAGTAGATCAGGCGATAGTCTTTCTCCTAAAAACAAACACAGGCAAAGCTCCTTATGTTTTTGATCTTTATATCAAGAACGGTGTTCCGATTCCTGATTACATTAAGAATTGTAAAGGCACAGGGGGTCAGATAAGTGTTGTTCAGGATCCGACAAACAACACTTTTCCGCCGTCGTCATTCAATAAGTCAGATATTCAAAATCTATCCGACCAAACAGTTTCTCCGGGATATGTCTATGATGGAAATAAAACAACTTCTAATTCTATAAAATCTTTGCCGGAAGCAAAATTAATCGGGAGTTTAAAAGTAGCAGCAAACACATATTCTCTTTTTAATCATTTAAACACGATTTATTTAATAAATAACGCTGATGCATATGAATATCTTCCATCAGACAATCCTATTCCTGCTCCGGCAGGAGGAAAGGACTCCTTGCAATTAAAGAAAGTAACTTTTGTAACTACGCGCTCGTATTCCTGGTGGACGCCGGTTTGTAAACCTGCAATATATCTTTATCCGCAAAAAACCCAAATGGTTTCGGTTAAGGTTAACACAAGAGGATTTTTTACTTTAACAATTCCGCAATATGGTTCAAATGGATGGTTTGTAAAAGCAGAGCCAAGCGGAAAAATCCAACTGGGAGATAAAAGCTATCCGTACCTTTATTACGAATCAAAAGTTAAAGACAGCTTGGTGGAAAAGCCTAAAAATGGATACGTTGTTAAAGAAGAAGAGCTTGGGGATTTATTTAAAAAACTTTTACCTGCGCTTGGGCTAAATGGAAAAGAATCTACAGAGTTTTCGGATTATTGGATAAAAGCTCTTTCCGGAGGGACTTATTATTTTGTTGGAGTTATGAGTGATCAAAGTGTAAATCAAATTGAGCCATTGTCAATAGACCCAATTCCTGACAAAATAATAAGAGTACGTCTGTATTTTGAGGCGTTAAAAAATAAAGCACAAATATCGGAACCAAAAATTATAACGCCAAAAAGAACAGGTTTTACTGTGGTTGAGTGGGGAGGAATGGTTAAAACAGACAAGAACTCTGATTTTACCTGTTCACAATAAACTATGCTAGGAAATTTATTTAGCTCTAAAAAAGATAAGCCCGAAGAGGTGCCGGTTAATCAGGGTAACTTTGTGCAAAATCCAGCAGCCTTATCGGCAGCTCCTGTTCAGTCTGCTGATCCGGTAGTTGGCTCAAATATTCAGCCAAACCAAAGACAAGAACTTTCTATAATGTCGCATCTGGATACACGGACATCTCAAGTTTTAGTCCATGCTCAGGAAGAGACGAAAAAAATTAAGCAAGGATTAATTGAGCCGGAGCAAATTCTTTTTGGGTTGCTATATGATTCTGATGTGTTTCAGCTTTTATTACAATTTTCGGTAGATGCATCACAGCTATCCCAAGAGATTCAAAGCAAGGAACAAATAGGCACTTTTGAAGGACAACCAACGTTAAGCGACAATTCTAAGAAAGTGTTTGATCAAGCATATGCCGCAGTAAAAGGACGGGGAGTTGAATTTATTAGCCCGGAAGATTTATTAATTGCTCTTTTTTCGCAAAATATTGCTGCATCCGGTCTTTTGCAATCAAAAGGAATAGACAAGGCAAAACTAGAAGAGAACCTTTCTAAATCAACAACATATGTTTCCGGTAGGAAGTCGTCTCTGGAGCAATTTGGAATTGATTTAACCCAACAGGCAAAAGACGGAAAGCTTGATCCGATTACGGGAAGAGATAGGGAGGTAGAAAGAATGGTTCACATCTTACTAAGAAGAACCAAGAATAATCCAATTATTATTGGGGAAGCAGGAGTTGGTAAAACTGCGATCGTGGAAGGGCTTGCTCAGCTTATTGCTTCCGGAAAGTCCGCAAAAGACCTTGCTTCCAAGAGAATAATTCAACTTGATGTTTCATCTATGGTTGCAGGAGCTTCCCACCGCGGTGAGTTTGAAGAAAGATTAAGAAATGTTATTAAAGAAACTCAAGTTGCCGGAGACGTAATTTTATTTATTGATGAAATTCATGGACTAATCGGCGCAGGAGATAGCGAAGGGACACTGGACGCATCTAATATCATAAAACCGTTCCTTGCCAGAGGACAACTGCAGGTAATTGGGACCACAACAACGATTGAATACAGACGTTATTTTGAAAAAGACAAGGCATTTGAAAGAAGATTTCAGCCTGTTTTATGCGAAGAGCCGGATGAAGAAACAGCGGTAGAAATGCTTAAAGTTCTTGTTCCAAAGTACGAAGCTTTTCATAAAGTAACAATGGCGGAGGAAGCAATTAAGGCTTCGGTAAAACTTTCCAAAAGATACATAGGGGAAAGATATCTTCCCGATAAAGCAGTTGATCTTCTAGATGAGGCAGCGGCTCAGGTTAGGCTTGAACTTAACGAAGGCAAAAGACAAGATAGTCAAATAGTTCAATCAGATATAGAAAGAATTGTTAGTAGCTGGACGGGAATTCCGATTACAAAATTAACAGAAGATGAAAGCCAAAAGCTTCTACATCTGGAAGATACAATTCATAAGAGATTAATTAATCAAGAAAATGCGGTTGGGTTAGTTTCGGAAGCTGTTAGGAGAGGACGCATTGGTCTTTCCAGTGCCAACAGGCCTATTGCCTCATTTATATTTTTGGGTCCGACAGGTGTTGGAAAAACAGAGCTTGCAAAGACTCTTGCGGAAGTCCTTTTTGGTAAAGACGATGCAATGGTAAGACTGGATATGAGCGAATATATGGAAAAACATGAAGTTGCCAAGTTAATCGGTGCTCCTCCCGGATATGTAGGATACGAAGAAGGAGGACAATTAACAGAGGCGGTTAGAACAAAGCCTTATTCTATTGTTCTTTTGGACGAGGTGGAAAAAGCACATCCTGATGTATTTAACATCCTCTTGCAGCTTTTGGAAGACGGAAGATTAACCGATAATAAGGGTAATACGATTTCGTTTAAAAATACGATTGTAATAGCAACCTCAAATATTGGCAGCTCTTTAATCCAGCAGCAGTTAATAGAAAACGCGGAAGCAGATAAAACCAATGTTGCTAAAGATCCGGATGATAAGAAGAAGAAATTTGAAGAACTAAATAAAATTTTAGTTGTAGAGCTTAGGAAGTTCTTTAGGCCGGAACTTTTAAACCGTTTTGACGGTGTTGTGGTTTTTGAACCGCTTACCGAAGAGAATATGACAGAAGTTGCAAGACTTGGAATCGGTTCAACAGGAAAGCTTTTAAAAATGCAAGGAATCGATTTGGATATTACGGAGCCGGCAGTTGCGAGACTTGCTAAGGAGGGATATGACCCGATTTATGGCGCAAGACCGCTTCGAAGACTTATTCAGTCTGCAATAGAAAACCCGATTGCTGTTCTTCTTATTAATAAAACTTTTATTCAGGGAGATAAAATTCTAATAGATTATGATGTTCAAAACCAAGAGTTTAAGTTTGCTAAAGTAAATCCTCAGCCTACTCAAAATTCAACCGCCGGAACCGATCAAAATCAAGTACAGGCTTCCGGATTAAAGCCTGAGTCAAACCAGCCTCTTCAGGCAAATGGCTTACAGCAGGAACAAATGAGTAACGGCACAAATTTTGTTTCCCAGCAAAATTCAGGATTGACGGACATTAATTCTCAATCTACGCAACCTATTAATCCAATTGAGCCAATAATACCGCCACCTAATGGGGTAGTCGGACAAGCACAGCAAATTCCTGATCAGAATAATAATACAAACAGTTCAACAGCATGAATTTAGTAGATAAAGTAGAAACATTTTTTATTAATCTATCTCTTTTAAAAAAGGTAACAATTTTATTATTCTTATTATTTATAACCGTGCTTTTTGGATCTTCGGTTTTTATCTCTTCAAGCAAGCAAAAGATCATAAACGAAGAGCAAAGTCAGACTTTAAAAACATGGGAAATTACACTTTCTTATAATACAAAAATAAATAAGCTTACCTCTAAAAAAACTGAACTTTTAAATAAAAAAGTAGAACAGGATTTTAGAAGCGCAGAATATTCCAATAATGAGCTTGTAATGTATGACTCAAGAGGAAATTCAATTTATAGTACAAAGATTAACATTTCCCGTGAATTATTATATGTGCTTGCAGATGAGCCTCCTTCTAGCGGCTCTGCCCTTCCTACTCAACCGGAAAGCTTAGACACGATTATTTATGTACCTTATTATAAAGCAGGAGTAAAAATTGTTATAAAAGAAAACGGGGAAAGTATCCTAGAGATTCCGATTTCTCAAAAAGTTTCTTTAAATTTTTTTAAAATAGATCAGGCTAATGCTCAAACAACATCTTCCTGCAAACCGTTAACAGTTGTTTTTATAAGTGATAACTATCAAAACTTTGATGATTTTCATAGAGACGTTGATGCTTTTAAACAGGTTTATGAAACTACGGAACCTTTTGCATCAAATACGAGCATTTTTGATTTTAAAGTTTTAGATAATTCTCAATCTTTAGGATGTCAAAATGGAATATTAACATGTATAAAAAACCCTAAAATAAAACAACTTGTTGCTCAAAGTTATTCTAATTTTTCAAAGATCGTGGTAGTTGCAAATGCACCAAGAGCAAATCCCAACGATGGAGGAGCTTTGGGCGTAGCCAATGGCATAGGCGGAGACTTAGCAGTTTTCCCAAATAATTATGGAAATGTTACAGGAGAAACAAAAATTGTTGCCGGTCATGAATTCTTAGGACATTTAGTAGGACTTTTATATGACCGTTATGTTTCTGCAAATACAGGTTATGGAAACATACAGAATGGTATAAAAAGTAATTGTACAAATAATTCTTCCGGAGAATCTTGGTGGCAACAAGTCGGCGGAATATCAATTTACAAAGGTTGTGGTAATATTAATAATTACGCTCCAACGCAGGCAACATGCGGAACGAAAAATCCAGCAAAACTTGTATCTGCCGGAACGCCAACAAGCATGATGAGTGCAGTTGGTTGTGGAGGTAATAAATTTGACCCTGTAGAGCAATCTTGGATTAAAACTAATGTAATGTCTAAATATACTTCTTGTGCAGGGGGATCTCAACCTACAGCTGTTCCCTCACCGTCCAGTGGTGGGTCAACATCAGGACCGGTACCGACTGTACCGCTAAATCTAAAACTACCTGTAATAAAAGGTACAGTCTATGTTGATAATAATTCAAATTCTCAGCCCGATCAGGGGGAAGGATTTCAAGGCGGTGTAATTTCCCTTTCCGGTCCATATAATGTTAGTACGACAAGTGATGCCAACGGTAGTTTTATCTTTGAACAAATTTCAACCGGCGCTTATAAAATTTCCGCAAAAATCGGTACGGCAATTTTTGAACCAAGCAAAGAATTTAACGTAAACAGCAAGTCAACTATTACGGCCGATTTTGGTGTTCCGCCGCAAGCAATAGGAAATAGCCCCGGTGGCAGTAGCGGAGCTAATCCAACAGTTGTTCCGGCCGGAGGAGGAGGTAATGGAAGGACCGGCACAAATCCATTAAACAGACTTACACCAACACCAAGAGTTTACAGAGTAGGAACATGCGAATTTGATTCGTCTTGTTCGTCTGTAAATAAAAATTCTGTTCAGGTTTGCAGTTTAAGATGTAAAGCAAATTAAGCATGAATACTAATATTTTTGAAAGAATTAAAAGTCAAAAGAAAATAGCAATTGCCGCAGCTATTATTCTTGTAGTGCTTATGTTAGTGGTAACTTATTCTCTTTCTTTGAAAAAAAACAATGTAAAACCAAGCGAGAGAAGCTCGGTAGATACAAAGATTACTACGGAGAGACAAAATGATTCCGGTGTAAGTAAGCCGGCAACAACACTAAATATCCCTTATGGGATAGTTTATGGAATTTGGTCCGAAAAGGAATCGGTTATCAGGGGAATTGATCTTTCAAAAGACAAAAAATTTGAGCTAGCTTCTTTGCCGAGTAATGTTAAAAAAATATCGGTAATCTCACCTGAGCAATTGATATACATTGATGAAACCGACGATAAAGATCATGGTACCCAGATTGCGTTACTTAATCTTGTTAGCAAACAAAAAACAGTAATTTACAAATCCGGCAATGGATACGGCATTGATGATTACGTAATTTCTTCAAACAATAAATATCTTGCAGTTTGGGAGGTAAAATTTGCTCCGAATTCTGCGGTTCTTAGGGAAGGCTTGTCGAGAATTTATACGGCGGATATTACTATTCCAAATGTTAAGCATTTAATTTATGACGAAACACAAACCGGCAATGTTCCAATTCATTATCCAAGGGCAATAACAAGCAAGGGAGAAGTTTTTACAGATATGTTTTTGCCAAATACGGCGACAGGCTGGGCGTATGGTATGGGAAGATCCGATTTTACAGGAAGCAAAAAAGAAGAGATAAGATTAATGGAGAACGGAACTTACGGATCTCAACCTTTTTTGTCTCCAGATGAGAGCTTACTGGTTTTTAGCGGATATAGTGGGATATATGGTCCTGGAACGCAACTTAAAAATGATTTTAAACAAGCAGCTTTAACACCAAATACAATAGAAGTTTATGATCTAAAAAGCAATGCCCGTATTAAGATTATGGACTCCGGTAAAGAAGGTATTTACACTGCGGTTGGTTGGGATAAATTTTCAGGGAAAATTATTTTTTCGGCAATTTCTAAAGACAAGAGTAGAGAAGGATTATTTACTTATGATTTAAAAAATAAAAAAATCGACAAAATAATTATTAACGGAAAAAGTTCGGAAGATAGTTTTTTTTCATTCCTACCTTCTCAAAATATATTAATCTCCCGTAAAGATGATTCGGAAATATCAATTGGTAACTTAGGTGACTCATATGCTCAGCAGGATACGAAATATTCAATTGTTGATACAGGCGGAGGTTTTCACCCAATTAAATCTGCAGATAGCTTTATGCAGTTTGTTTCCATTGTTCCGTCGTCGTATTTACAGAATAAAGCAGAGGTTTTAGGGGTAAATACAGTAGTAAAACCAATCATTAAAAATTCTCCGAAATCACTTCAGCTTCAAACGTTTTATTTTAAAACAGAACTTCCGGAGAAAAGAACCAATCAGCAAACCAAGCCTATTTGCTTAGAATTAGCTAGAGAGCAATGTAAAGCAATGGGTTTTACATCTAACATTACAACCGATCCTGATAATATGGATGATTGTATAATGAGACAAAGAAAGCAGAATTATAAAGCAACAGGTGTTGATGGCAAGCACATATGTAGCGATTCCCCTCTTTATCTGTATGGAGAAGAAGGGCAAAAGGTTTTGGTAAAAATAAACACAAATGTTTTTTCGTCTGTTCCGCTATATTCAAGCGATGGTTACAGGGTGACATTAGGCTCTAATAATAAAATTCAAATAAACGGAAAAGTTTTTGACAAAATTAGTTATGATTATTCGACCGGGATTAAAAGAATTAGCTATCCACCTTACGGCGTAGTAGTTTCAAAAGATAAGGTTGATCAAGCTTTATTAACATATGCTTTTAAATTAAAATTAAATCAAAAAGAAACAGAAGATCTGGTAAGCTGGGGTAAGGATAAGATTAAAGCACCATACGCTTTTGTTTCTTTTTACGATCAAGAAACCTCGGAGAAGATGTTGCCATTATCTTTTTTTCCAATGCCGGATACCTATATAAATATTGTTTTCTATCTAAAGCCACTTCGGGAAAATCCCAAGACTTTTATTCCTGCTCCGACATTTAAAGACGTAAAAGAGAGAGTAGGCTTTACGGCTGTTGAGATAAGCGGTATCGTGGATAACTAACCTCTTTTAAACTTTAAAATGAAATTTTACTTACTACTTCCACTAGTTTTTTTAAAGTTTTGGTTTTTAGATGCTCCTATATCTATTTTTTTGTATTTTTCGTCTTTAAATAAAAGCGTGTTAAAAGTGCTTTCATTGCCCCTTCTTGTTAAAACTTACTTTAAACCTTGGAAGAATGAATACAGAGAGGGGCTGGTTGGTTTTTCTATAGGAATGGGAATTTTTATTAAAACTTTTGTAATCCTGGCAGATTTAGTGTTTTTTTTAATTGTTCTGTCAATTGAGTTTCTGTTAATCTTGTTAATTGTAGTTTTTCCAATTGCCGTATTTTCAGTCTTATTTATATGAAAAATTACGCATTTATTTATTATTTTTATAATCATTTCTCAATAAAGTTAATAAGATTATTATTGTTAATTATTTTTCTTATTATCTTTTTAAATTCTTTTTTAATAATTCCTCAGGCTATGGAGAATTTTCGGTTTTCGTTATTAATGCTTGGAATCTTTATAATGATGGAAGTTTTTTTCCGTTTTAAAATATGTAGAACAAACCCGTCTTTCAAGATAAAAGACAATAAAAAAGAACCACTTGAATCATTTACCCTCAAATCTTGGCAGCTTTATTTTAAATCTTTTAACTTAGATGAGTTAACAAAAGATAAAAGCGTTCAATTTTTTCTTAATAAGTCTGAAATAGAGAAAAAAGAAATAAAAAATATTCCGGTTACAAAAGAAGATATTATAAAAAGTGCATTTAATTTTGCAATTAAAATGCACGCAGCATACGTACTTCCGGTAGATATTTTTGCGGCGTATCTTGCTCTAACAGAAGAAAAAACAAAGCTTCTTTTTGCGAAAAAATTAAAAGAAGAAGACGTTTTAAATATTTTATATTGGTCTAGGAAGATTTACGAAGATCAAGAGACAATAAAAAGGCCGGTTGTTAATTTTTGGGGAGAAGGGATTGCGGAGAGTTGGGTATACGGTTGGAATATAGAAACAAAAAAATACGCGCTTGATTTAACAAGTGATTTATTAAATAAACAGGTTAATATTTTTGACAGAACAGATGAATATCAAAGGTTGGTAGAAGCTTTATCAATCAACAAAAGTGTTCTTTTGATTGGAGAACCGGGGGTCGGGAAAAAAGCATTAATTTCGAAATTTCTTTTAGAAAGTTTTTCGGAGAAATTAAAAGGAAATTTGTACCATCAAAGGACGTTTCAGCTAATGATTGATGCATTTTTGGCAGGAGCACAAAATCAAGGGGAACTGGAGCAAAGATTAGGCCAAATAATTGGCGAGTTGTCTCATTCCGACAACATAATTATATTTATTCAGGATTTTGAAAACATATTAGGATCTTCTTCTTTCCATATAGATTTAAGCGGTGCGCTTATTCCATATATCGAAAAAGGAGTAATCCGTTTTATTGCAACAACAACAAATAGTGCATATAAAAAGTTCATAGAATCAAGACACGAGCTGCTTAGTTCTTTTGAAGTAATAAATATTAAGGAACCGGATTTAATAAATGGATTACTAATGCTATTTAACTGTGCAATTCTGGTAGAAAAGGAGCTTGGGATTTCCTTGAGTTACAGAGCGGTTCTTGCATCCCTGGAAAATGCCGATAAATATAGCAAGTCTGAGATATTGCCGGGTTCTGCTATTTCGCTTTTAACAGATAGCGCAAACTCGGTTAGGCTGAGGGGTAAAAAGAATATTGCTGAGCAAGATGTTTTAGATCAAATTTCAAAAAAAATTAATGCTCCTGTTGGAGAACCGACAAAAGAAGAGAAAAAGCTTCTCTTGAATTTAGAAAACCAAATCCACAAAAGAGTAATTGGTCAGGAGGAGGCTGTAAAAGCAGTATCCGAGGCAATGCAAAGGCTTAGATCCGGATTAAGCAAAAAGAATAAACCAATTTCATTTCTCTTTTTGGGACCGACAGGTGTCGGAAAAACCGAAACGGCAAAAGCTTTAGCCGAAAGTTACTATGGAGCGGAAGACTGCATGATCAGGCTGGATATGAGTGAATATGCAACAGAGGAGGGGGCAAAAAGACTTTTAGGATCTATGCCAGGGGAGCAGCAGCAGCCGGGAGAATTAACAGATAAGATTTATGACAATCCTTACACGCTGGTCTTAATGGATGAATTTGAAAAAGCAGATCCTAAAATATTAAATCTTTTTCTTCAGGTTTTTGACGATGGAAGACTAACGGACAATAAAGGGAAAACAGTTTCGTTTGCAAACTCAATTATTATTGCAACTTCAAATGCCGGATCAGAATTTATTAGGGAGAACATTAAAAATTCAAATGATTCCATAGCCAATCTAAAAGGGAAGCTTTTAGAAGAACTGCAAACAAAAGGTCTTTTTAGGCCGGAGCTTTTAAACAGGTTCGACGACGTAATAGTTTTTAAATCACTGGAAAAGAAACAAATCGTAGAAATCGTTAAATTGTTGCTTAATAAGATTAAGAAAACAATGTTGGATAAAGACATAAGTGTTAACTTGGGAAGCGAAATAATCGAAAAAATTTCCCGGGAAGGATTTGACGAACAATTTGGCGCAAGGCCAATCCAGCGCTATATCCAGGATAACATCGAGGATGTTTTAGCAAAAGCTTTATTGGAAGAAAAAATCAAAAGAGGGGATAAGATAAATCTTGTTATACAAAATGGCTCAATTGTAATATCTTCTTTAGCCTAGGGATTGACTTGTTAGCGTATAATTAAAACATGAGAAGTACAAGGGTTTTTTTTGTTTTAATTCTTCTTTTATTTTTAACAATAGCGCTGCAAAACAGTTCTTTTAAGACGCAGGATAAGAAGGATGAAAAAATAGAAGTTATGCCGTCTCCTAAAGCTAAGCCGCAGGCAACACAAGTGCCTAGTCCAACAGAAAAAATAGAAGTTATAGTTCCTACACTAGCGCCCACTGCTTTACCGGCTGTTGATAATTCTTATGTTTATCCAAATTCATTTAATTATTCTAAAAACGGGAACAGGATTTCTTTTCAAACTGTAGATAGTCCACAAACAGTTACGGATTGGTATAAGGCTAAGATTAGCAGCTTAGGTTTTTCGGCACAGTCTTTTGTTCAAACAAGTTCCAATGACAATGTTTTAAATAAGCTGGTTGCTGCAAACGGGGAAAAAGAAATAAGAGTAGAGATTTCTAAAGATAGCGGCAATCAAATAACAGAAATAAGACTATTCCTACAAAATTTTTAATTAACCCTCCCGAATTATTAGTCTAAATAAAAACCACCTTAAATTCTTTAGAAGGCAGGTTCTTAAGAATTATGTAAGGTGGCATATCATTATAAACAATTCAATAAGAGGAATGTCAAGTTGAAAAACCCAAAAATTGCGCAGATAAAGTAAAACTTGACATCGTTAAGTAGGTAGCATATAATCCCCATTACTTAACTGCCTTGGGGCAGTTTTTTGTTTATGAAAATTACATTTTTAAAAAGTTTAATAATAATGTTCTTAATTGTTTCAGCGTTTTTAGGTTTTTCTTCCTATGCTGTTTGGGCTCAAACTATCAATACCGGTGATGCCAATGCTTTTACTTGCATCGAAAACATAATTAATAATACAAACTACACAAATTGGTATAATGACAACTGCGACCCAACTCCTACTCCAACCCCAACTCCTACTCCCACACCGGAAGTTACACCTACGCCAACGCCAACTCCAACGGAGGAAGTTACACCAACACCAACGCCAACTCAAACACCTCCTAATGTCGGCGGACCGGGAGACGGAAGGTCTGATGGCCGCTCCGACGGAAGATCAGACGGTAGAAGTTCTTCTTCCCAGACAGGTGGACAGGTTCTAGGAGCATCCACAGGAGAAGTTTTGGGAGCATCAACAGGACCGACAGTCTTAGGGCTTTCTACAACCAGCGGAGAAAACATCACTTTACAACTTGCTCAGCTTTTTGGAGCATTAATATCTGGAGTTACCGGATTTACATTCTTTAAAAAGAATGACTAAGAAAAAACTAAAACAAATTAGCAAATCCCCCAAGCTACAGTTAAAAGATAAGGCAGCCGGATATTTTTTCGTTTTCTTAAGCCTTTTGATCATTTTATATCCTGCTTTTTTAAAGGATTATCAAAAACTAAGCCCGATAAAGGTTAGCCCGGATTTTAAAAAAGAAAGCGCAAGAGGACTAATTCCAGATAGAATTATGATACCCAGCGTAAAAATAGATTTACCTGTTCAAGAAGCAAAAATAGAAAAAGGATATTGGCAGGTTTTTGATGATACGGCAGCTTACGGGCAGGGAAGTGCGGCTCTTGGGGAAAAGGGAAACATGGTAATTTTTGCACACGCAAAAGAAGGACTTTTTTATAACTTAAAAAATGTCAAAGAAAACGATTTAATTTTTGTTTACAGTAAAAACAAAAAGTATGCATATAAAGTTAAAAAAATAAAAACAGTTTATCCTTATCAAACTGAAGTAATTGCTCCGACAAAAAAAAGAACCTTAACTCTTTATACATGTACAGGATTTTATAACGAGAAAAGGTTGATTGTCGTGTCAGAGCCTTAGTATTAAAAATTTGACTTTTTTTAAAAAAAAGTTTATATTATTTTAACCCCTGTCGAACTGTCCTCAAATATGGCTAGTAACTATTCTACAAAAAATATTTCCCAACAGCTCGTAGAAGAGCTTGTTCAATCAATTCGAAATATTAAGGGTTGGGGAAGTATCGAGATTTTTATTCAGGACTATAATGTAACTCAAATTACGGAAAAAAATATTAGAAAATCAGGCGAAAATGCTCTAAACGTTAAATAGCACTTGACATAGCGACTTAAAAATTATAAAAATAGTTTTAATAAAAGTTGCTGACCGTAAACGGAGGCACCCAAGAATGGGTGCCTATTTTTGTTTATGAAACACTTAAGGAAAATTATTTGCCTTGAAAACCGCTCGTTTTTTAAAAACGGAGAGCGGTTTTTTTGATTTTTAATCCCCGATTAAAAAAACGGGAAAGAATCTTTAATGACCCGCCTGCCAGCGCTAAGACGCAGGCTTTGCGGGCAGGAAGGAGGTGAAAATAAATGTTTAAAAAATTAGCAGTAGCAGGAGCAACAGCAGCATTATTGCTTTCATCGGCAATACCGGCTTTTGCTTCAACATACATCGGGAATGAAGCCTTTGTCATAAACGACATCTTCACGGGTGCCAATACAGGATATAACGTTATCGCTGCCAACGATGATGTCGATGGCGGTACAATCAACTCCGGCAATGCAGGATCAGCTACGCTTGTTTCAAACGTGGTCAACTCCAACGATGTGGACGCCTGGGACTGTGGATGCGATGGTGTATCCATTGAAAATCTAGCATTGGTTGGTAACGGCGTTGAAACCTTAGCCAATACCGGATATAACGTTATCGCTGCCGGCGATGATGTCGATGGCGGTACAATCAATTCCGGTGATGCAGGAGCGGCCGGTGTTGTTGCCAATGTGGTTAACACAAACACGGTCGATGACTTTTGGTGGGACTAATAAGTCCTTTTTGTTCTTTGGGTCCCGATTAATCGGGAAAAATCTATAAAAGAAAGGGGGTGAAAATAAATGAATTTTAAAAAATTAGCAGTAGCAGGAGCAACAGCAGCATTATTGCTTTCATCGGCAATACCGGCTTTTGCTTCAACATACATCTGGAACTACGCTGAGGTTGGCAATGAAATCATGACGGTTGCCAATACCGGTGGAAATTTCATATTGTCCGAAGATGATGATGTCAATGGCGGCCTCATCAACTCCGGTAATGCAGTATCAGGTACCCAGGTTACTAATGTCGTCAACTCAAACGATGTGGACGCTTGGGATTGCGAATGCGAAGGCACCGGTATTTGGAATGGAGCAGGCGTTTTTAACGGCGTTGGAACCTTAGCCAATACCGGAGAAAACACTATCGCTGCCGACGACGATGTCGATGGCGGTACGATTAACTCCGGTAATGCAGGAGCGGTATCGGTCGTGAGTAATGTGGTCAACTCAAACGTAGTCGACGACTTCGGGTGGTGGTTTGATTAATCTCGTGTTTCTTTTTGTCCTTGGGGGGGGAGGATACCATTCGGTACCTCCTTTCCCGGGACGAAGGAATTTTGTCCGAAGGATGAATGATTAAGGATTAAAAAAAATGAGAAAATTTAAAGAAAAATTAAAAAAAACACTGTCTATACTGCTTATATTCTCTTTGGTGGCAGGTTATTCTATGCCTCCTATTTCCTTTGCCGAGGAAATAACTACCGATACTTCCCAGCAAACAATAGATAATTCCGCAACTGTAGATAGTTCAACAACAACATCATCCGATACAGGCAACAACAGCATTAACCCAACCCCGACTCCCGAAGAAACATCTACTGATTCGACAAGTTCACCGCAGGCAACCGATCCGTCCCCAACGCCTTCAATTGCAAGCGATGGAACAGCAAGTGTTGAAAATTCGGCGCAGCTTAATAACAACATTTCGTCAGACTCCAATACAGGCGAAAATACTATTGCTACTCCTTCGGCAACTTTGGAAGAAGCTGCATCGGCAACGGAAAGCGGGGGAACAATAGATACGGGGAATGCGGTTTCCGTAACAAATGTTGAAAATTCGCTAAATACGACATCTGTAAATGCCGAAGTTATCTACCAGACCATTAATCTTTTTATGGATAAAAACGGAAATCTAAACATTTCCGACCCCTTTACTATCGCTGCAAGCGTTATCCCCGAACATCCGGAGGATTCGGTAATAAACGTTTCGGTTACAAATGTTAACAACTTTGCGTATTTGTCAAATGATGTTATCTCTTATGCCAATACAGGTTCAAATTCAATAAATGGCTCAAATATTGCCACAACCTCTGCGGTAATAAATACGGGAGACGCATATTCTTTGGTGTCTCTTTTAAATAAAGTCAACTTTACGATTATAAATTCAAAATTACACATAATTTCTATAAACATTTTTGGTAACCTTAACGGCAATATTGTACTTCCCAACCTGACGGAGTCCCAATCTGCAAATTGCGATACATGCGGAATATCTCTTTCCGCTTCCAACAATGCCGTTTTGGAAAATAATGTAGATTCCGCTGCTGTAACAGGAGAAAATTCTACTTCGGGCTTATCGGGAAACATTACAACGGGCAATGCGAATTCTATTGTAAATTTACTCAACATTCTTAATACAACATTTTTTGGGACAGCGGTGCGGGGATTATACATTAACATCTTAGGAAGCTGGATTGGGAATTTCATAGGCTGGGGCGCTTTGGGTTCCCAAGCAGGAGGAACAGGCCTTGTATTTTATCAAACAGGTCCTGCGGTTGGAAACGGAAACGGTTGTCCGTCTTGCATTGGCGATACGAGTATACAAAATAACGCAAGTGTTATAAATAATATTTCATCAACTGCCAATACCGGCGGAGACACCATAAACGGGGGAAACGGAACAATTACAACAGGAAATGCTTTTAGCGCGGTTTCCCTTATTAATTTTATTAACACCAATTTTATAAACTCTTTCGGATTTTTCGGATTCGTTAACATTTTTGGAAACTGGACAGGAGACATCGGCGGACAGGAGGAATTTGAAGCATTAAACGTCCCAAGCCAGAACATTCCAAGCCAGAACATTCCAAGCCAGAGTAATGGTGCGCAAACGGCAAGCTCTAATTCCGAAAATAACGGCACACGGGAAGAAGGAGGGCTTTTGAGCGTTACGCAAACAAATAACGTCGGGGAATACGTTCTACCGGGAGATACGGTTACGTTTTTTATAAAAGTTAAAAATCTCGGGAAAGGCAAATTATACGAAACAAAACTAAGACTAGTTTTAATAAAAGACGGAAAAGAAGCCGGTGGAACGGTTTTTAACCTTGGAGTAATTGAGCCTGGTAAATCATTCAAAATTACAACTGGTCTGGTGCTTTCAAAACTTGCCCCCGGAGGAGAATATGTTGCCAGGGCAACCGCAGCCGGTTTAACAGGCCAGGATAATAAAAAGCTTTTCGCCATAGCAGACAGCGATTTTAAGATTTTTAGCGGTGGGTTTGCTGGTTTAGGCTCGGAAGAAAAACCACAAAAAATAGACAAAATGGTATTGGGAACAGTAGCTAAGCCGGAAAATAGAACCAAGGCAAAAAATGATCAAGTCCAAAAACTATATCTTTTACTAATATTAACAGCCTATACAGGAATTAAGGTTATTAGAAAGCGAAAAATTATAGGAGAGCTTTTTAACTCAAGGTTACCCGTTAAAGTGAGGCTTTATACACTACGTTCAATTCTTCTCTAAATAAATCCGGAAATTCTTGACTGATTTCCTCTTATCTGTTAAAATGGCTTTGAATTAATGGTGGGAGGATAAACCCGCCATTTTTAAAATTATTTATGCCGGCAATACAAAGAAGCGAATTTGCATTAGCACTAAATCAAGTATCAACCGAAAGGGGAATAGATCCAAGTGTCGTGCTTGATACTGTTAAAAATGCAATTTTGGCAGCCTACAGAAAAGACCACCCAGGGGTAGAAACAGATGAATATTTAGTAACGCTGGATAATAATAGCGGGGAAGCAAGAATTTTCTTAAATAAGGAAGATGTAACTCCTCCCGGGTTCGGAAGAATTGCCGCTCAAACTGCAAAGCAAGTAATACTACAAAAAATTAGAGAAAAAGAAAAAGAAGCAATAATTACCGACTACAAGCTAAGAATCGGAACGATTGCTAATGGAATGGTTTTAAGATTTGCAGGGCCCAACATTATTGTTGATATTGGAAAAGCAGAAGGAATTATGCCTCCCCAAGAGCAAATTCAAACAGAGAAATATCACTTAAATCAAAGAATTACAGTTTATCTTGCAGAAATTAAAGAAGGTCCAAAAGGGGAAGAGGTAATTGTTTCCAGATCAAGCAAAGGGCTTTTAGAAGGACTTTTTAAACGGGAAGTGCCGGAAGTTGCACAGGGATCGGTGGAAATAAAGGAGATTATTAGAGAGGCAGGAGCCAGAAGCAAGGTAGCAGTTTATTCCAGTCAAACCGGGATTGATCCTGTTGGAAGTTGTGTTGGGCAAAAGGGCGTTAGAGTTCAGGCAATAATTCAGGAATTTAACGGTATGGAAAAAATAGACATAATTCAATGGCAGGATAATCCAAAAAATTATATTACTCAAGCGCTTTCCCCTGCAAAAAATTTAAAAGTCGAGATTAACGAAAAAGAAAAACTGGCACGTGTTACAGTACCAATGGAAGAACTTTCTTTAGCAATTGGTAGAGACGGACAAAATGTAAGACTTGCCTCAAAACTTACAGGATATAGAATAGAGATAGAAGGAGCGCTCTCTCCTGCTGAAACTTTATCCGACGCTAAAGATAACAAGGAAGCTTTAAAAGATAAGCCGGAAGGTCAAGAAATAGAGAAGGCTAAAGCAGAGGCTAAACCCAAAAAAGAAGCTTCAAAAAAACTCAAAACAAAAACTAAAAAAGAAGAAACTGTTGAAAAACAGCCTAAAAAATAGCTATGAAAAGCAGGGTTGTTAATTTTAAATCAATATGGATAAGAAAAATGAAAAACAGAATAACCATTCAGAAATATTTCCTCCTGTCGTAGCAGTTTTAGGCCATGTAGACCATGGTAAAACAACTCTTCTGGATGCAATCCGCAGAACTAATGTTGCAGAAAGAGAACACGGTGGAATTACCCAAAAAATAGGAGCGTCTTCCATAATCGTTGAACACGAAGGTAAAAAAAGAAAAATTACTTTTATTGATACTCCCGGGCACGAAGCTTTTTCTAAAATGCGTGGACGAGGAGTTCAGGCTGCAGACATAGCGCTTTTAATTGTTTCTTCAAGTGATGGAGTTATGCCCCAAACAAGAGAAAGCATAAACCTTATTAAAGCATCAAAGATTCCTTTTATCGTTGTTCTTACTAAAGCAGATCTACCCGATAAAAATTCGGAAAAGGCAAAACAGCAGCTCTTAAAAGAAGGATTAACCTTAGAAGGGCTTGGCGGAGACACTCCTGTAATTGAAATTTCCGCAAAAACAAATCTAAACATTAAAGAACTTTTGGATTTAATCCTTTTAGTTTATGATCTCAAGGAGGTAAGTGATGCGTCTTTTAAAAATCCTTTTGCAGCTGTGGTAATTGAATCAAGGCTTGATCCGAAAGCAGGACCACGGGTAACAATCGTTGTTAAAAACGGTACGGTTAAAATTAGAGAAGATTTAGATTCGGACGGCATAAAAGCAAAAGTCAGAAACCTTATTAACGATAAAGGAGAACAGCTAAAAGAAGCAACGGTCGGGGAAGCGGTTGAAGTTTTGGGATTTGAGAAAGTTCCAAGCGTCGGCGGAATTGTAACTCATAAAGGAGAAGACTACAAAGAGCCTGTTAAAGAGGAAAAAGCAGGGCAAAAAATTGGGCGGGCGCTGGAGGACGACGGTTTTCCATCGTTTATTTTATGTGCTGATTCGCAAGGCTCGCTTGAAGCAATTTTAGAAGCACTTCCCGGAGGATTAAAAATTGCAATGCAAAAAACAGGCGATATCGAAACTTCCGATGTTTTGTTTGCAAAGTCAATTGGAGCGGTTGTTTTAGGTTTTAGTATTAAGATAAAGCCGGACATTGCAAAACTTGCGCAAAACGAGAAAGTTTTACTTAGAAACTATACTTTGATTTATGAAATGCTGGATGAGATAAACGATTTACTAGAGGGCAAAAGACTGGCGATGCAGGAGCAGATTTTTGGCAGGGCAAAAATCATCGCCCGTTTTCCGTTTGAGAAAACAGAAGTACTTGGTTTAGACGTTTTGGAGGGAAGAGTTGCCAAGGGTGATAAAGTGCGTGTTACAAGAGGAGACGAAGTTATTGGCGAGAGTAATATTATTTCCGTAAGACAAGGTAAGGATCAAACCTCCAAAGTTGAAAAAGGACAAGAATGCGGCATTGTGGTTTCCCCAATCCTTGACTTTACTATAGGAGATATGTTAATATGCCATAGCTAAATTAGCTATGGACGAAATCATGCTTAGACAGCTACAAGATATTTTAACCAGAGAAGGTAATGTCGGTATTATTACCGGTAAAAATCCATCCGTGGACGACATGGGAGCAGCTCTTGCTCTTTATCTTTCCTTGAGTGCTTCCGGAAAAAATATTTCTATTGTTTCTCCAACAGAACCAATAGTTGAATTATCAAATCTCATTGGAATAAACAAGGTTAAAAACCGCTTTGACGGAGCCAGTGGAGATTTAGTTGTCTCTTTTCCGTATAAAGAAGGAGAGATAGATAAGGTTTCCTATACTCTAGAGGACGGATTTTTAAATATCGTCGTTAAAGAAGGAGAGCTTGGTTTAAACTTTAATCAAAAAGACATTAAGTATTCAAGATCAGCAGGAATTCCAAAGGTAGTTATTGTTGTTGGCGCTCCAAGATTATCTGATTTAACAGAAATTCTTGATCCCGCGCAAATGAAAGATACAACTGTTGTAAATATCGATAATAAAAACGATAACCAGGGCTATGGAGACATTGTTTTGGTTTCTCAGAAAATATCATCTGTTTCGGAAGCAATCGCAAATATAATTCAAAATCTTGGGCTTACTTTAGATAAAGATATTGCGCAAAATCTTTTATCCGGAATTTCTTATGCAACCGAGAATTTTCAAAATCCAAGCACTTCTCCTCTTGCTTTTGAAATGACAGCAGTATTAATAAAACAGGGTGCAGTAAGATCAATAGGAAGAAGACAGCCTCAAGAAGTAAAAACAGCTTTTGATTTCGGAGTGCCGCTTAAGCCGCAAACACAGCCTGTTGTTGAGCAAAAAGAAGCTCAAAAAGAAGACGACCAAGCGACAAAAGAAGATCCTTTTATAAGATTACAAAAGAAGCTTGATGAAATGAAGGCCAAACAAAAGCAAGAAACAGCGCAGGAGCCAAAAAGAGAAATAAATCAAGAACAAAAACCGGCTATTGGAGAAGGTGCTCCTGATGATTGGTTAACCCCAAAAATCTACAAAGGCTCCACCAACTTTTAATGATTGATAACAGAATTTAAAACTGCTATAATACATAAACGAATTTAAATTTTTAACTTTTAATATTTAACTTTTAATTTAATTAGATATGCCGCTTAGTCCTACACAGAAACAAGACATAATTAAAGAATATCAAACAGCCCAGGGAGACACAGGGAGTCCTGAAGTGCAAATTGCCCTTTTGACAACCAGAGTTGCCAAACTTACCGATCATTTAAAAGCACATATTCACGATAATCACAGCAGACGCGGGTTATTGTCGATGATTGCAAAAAGGAGAAGACTGATTAATTTTTTATCTAAGGTAGATAAGGATCGAGCCTCTGGGATCGAAAAAAAGGTCGGATTAAAAGTAAGTAAATGAAAATATCCTCAGTAGAATTAGAATTAGCAGGTAAAAAAATTACCCTTCAAACAGGTGAGTTAGCGCCACAAGCAACATCTTCCGTTTTAGCCCGGATGGGCGACACAATGGTTTTAGTAACTGTTGTTATGGGAAATCTTAGGGAAGATATTGATTATTTTCCTCTTACCGTAGAGTATGTCGAAAGACTATACGCAGGAGGAAGAATTAAAGGAAGCAGATGGGTTAAGAGAGAAGGTCGGCCATCTGATGATGCAATTCTTACCGCAAGATTAATAGACCGTTCCATTAGACCGCTTTTCCCCAAAGAATTTAAAAAAGAAGTCCAAATTATTGCAACTGTTCTTTCCGTAGATGGAGAAAACGATCCGGATGTTTTATCTATTATTGCAGTATCTGCGGCGCTTACAATTTCCAGAATTCCCTGGAATGGACCTGTTTCGGCAGTCCGGGTAGGGTATGTTAAAGAAAATGGAAACGGAAATGCGGAATTTGTTATAAATACCGGCGCAGTTGAGGGAGAATTTTCCGAGTTGGACTTGGTAGTTACTCAAACTAAAGACAAAACTCTAATGTTGGAAGCGGGAGCTCTTCAGGTTCCTAATGATGTAATGGTAGAGGCTATTAAAAAAGCCCAAGTCGAAAACACAAAAGTAATTGAATTTATAGAAAAACTGGCTAAGGAAGTTGGGGAGAAAAAAGAAGAAGTAGCTCCCGATACAAAATTAATCGAAGCTGTAAAACTAATTGAAAAATCCTACAAAGCAGATGTTGTAACTCTTCTAAAAGACAGAATGGAAAAAGAATCAGGTAATAGCGCTGATCTCGTAGAAAAAATTATAACCGAACAGAAACTGGCAAATCCGGAATTTGATTTAGATAAAAAAACAATTACAAAAGCAATTGATTACGTGCTTTTTAAAAACATAAGAGAAAGTATTGTTAAAAAAGGTGTTAGGCCGGATGGGCGCAAATTAGATCAGGTTAGAGAAATAAGTTCAAGAGTTTCGGTTCTTCCCAGAACTCACGGATCGGCAATTTTTCAAAGAGAAAATACGCAGGCACTTTCTGTTGTAACTCTTGGTTCTCCTCGTATGGAACAGTTAATTGAATCGGCAGAGGGGGAAGAAGTAAAAAGATACATTCATCATTATTCCGGACTTCCATATTCGTTTGGGCAAACAGGACGTGTTGGTACTCCATCCAGACGGGAAATCGGACATGGAGCGTTAGCAGAAAGAGCAATTCTTGCCGTAATACCAAAACAGGAAATTTTCCCCTACACAATAAGAGTTGTGTCGGAAGTTTTGTCGCAAAACGGATCAAGCTCTATGGCTTCAACCTGCGGATCAACGCTTGCTCTTATGGATGCGGGCGTGCCAATTACAAAACCTGTTGCAGGTATTTCTATCGGAATGATGTCCGAAGGAGAAAATTATGAACTTATAACAGATATTATTGGTCTGGAAGATTTTTCCGGAGATATGGACTTTAAAGTTGCCGGAACAACAGACGGAATAACAGCAATTCAACTTGATGTTAAGATTCCTGGATTAACAATAGAACAAGTTACTCAAACTTTTGAAAGAGCTACTACCGCAAGGCTCTTTATACTGGAAAAAATGCTTGCGACAATGCCTAATTTCAGAGAAGAAGTTTCCGAATACGCACCAAAAATAGAGCAAATTAAAATTCCTGTAGAAAAAATTGGAGAATTAATCGGACCCGGCGGAAAAATGATTAAAAATATTATTGCCCAAACAGGTGCAACAGTAGACGTAGAAGATGATGGAACAGTAACTATTTCAGGAACTGCGGAAGAAGCAGTTGATAAGGCAGTAGAATGGGTAAAAGGATTAGCTAGAGAGGTAACAATCGGAGAGGTCTTTGACGGAGAAGTTAAAAGGATTTTGCCTTTCGGAGCTTTTGTAGAATTTTTACCGGGCAAAGAGGGAATGGTTCATGTTTCCAAAATGTCTGCGGAATTTGTAAAAGATCCAAACGATATTGTTCATCTTGGCGATAAGGTTAAAGTAAAAGTTATCGAGATTGATGATCAGCATAGAATTAATCTTTCTATGCTCTTTGGAGATGACGATAAGCCTAGAGAAAGAAGGCCGGAAAGACCGCAAGAGGATCGCGGAGAAGGTAGGCCACCACAAAGAAGCGGGTTTATTAGCAGAGGCGGAAGTGGTGGAGACAGAAGGGGAGGATTTAACAGTAGAAGCGAAGATCGGGATCAGGGTCCAAGAAGAGAGCCACATCCTTTAGCAATGCAATTTAGAAGAGAAAGAGACCAAGAGCGAAGAAATCAAAGGACTTCGGGAAGCTACAGAAGAGACCGGTAATTTTTAAAATTCTAAAATTAGGAATTAGGATTTGTTTATTGTAAAATAAAATGTATGGATTCTGCCCAAGACCAAACTTCTATGACAGGTCAAGTTGCAAAACTTGAAGAAAAATTAAAAACCGCTAATTTACCCTCTGATTTATTAGAAAAAATTAACACCATGCTGGCTATGCTTAAGGTAAGTATGAACGGCGGAGTAAATGCTTTTATGAACTACGAAGGAGTTGCTAAATATGTTGAATGGGTAGTTTCCTTGCCGTTTAATAAAATAACAACCGATGTGCTGGATCTAAATGCAGCCAAGCAAATTTTGGATAAAAACCACTATGGCTTGGAAAGTGTAAAAAACAGAATTTTGGAATATCTCGCAGAAATTATGCTCAATCTTAAAAATAATCCCGATCCGGATGCTATTGCCAGAGCTCCGATCCTTTGTTTAATCGGACTTGTTGGAACTGGAAAAACAACACTTGCTTATTCGATCGCAGAAGCATTAGGTAGAAAATTCGAGCGCATTCCTTTTGGCGGAATGGGAGATGCCAGAATTCTGCGCGGTCAATCCAGAGCTTTTCCGGACGCAGAGCCTGGGTCAATTATTAAAAGATTAGTGCATGCGCAAAGCAAAAATAGTGTTATTTTACTTGATGAGCTAGACCGCGTAACCGAACAGGCGAGAGCAGATATTATGGGAGTTTTGGTTGAGCTTTTGGATCCGGGGCAAAATAAAGGTTTCTTGGATCACTATATTGATTATCCGTTTGATTTATCTAAGTGTATTTTTATAGCAACTGCTAATAATACCACCAATATATCAACTGCTGTTATGGATCGCTTAGAACTTGTACAAATGCCGTCCTATACGGATGATGAGAAGGTGGTAATTGCTAAAACTTACCTGTTTCCAAAAATTAAAAAACAAGCAGGGCTTTTGGATAACCAACTTATAATAGACGAGCCTATTTGGCCAAATATTATCAGGCCTTTAGGTTTTGATTCCGGAATTAGGAGTTTGGAAAGAACAATAGAAGGAATTTGCAGAAAAACTGCAAGGTTGGTTGTGGAAGGGAAAGTTCCACAAGGGCAAACAGTTCACGTAACAGCGGAAAATCTAAAACAATTTCTTCCGTCATAGACGAAGTATCAAGAATAATGTGTTAAAAGTATTAGGTATAAGGTATTATGTATTAAGTATCAGCTTTTAGCTTTTAGGTTTTTTTAGTTTTAAATTTAATTTATGAATAATAATCAACAAGTAAAATTTATCCCAATAGGAGGACTTGGAGACGTAACTCGCAATATGTATCTTTACGAAACAGAAAGTGAGATTCTTATTGTGGATTGCGGTTTTGGATTTGCGGACGAAACAATGTTGGGAGTAGACCTAATGCTTCCCGATGTATCGTATCTAATCCAAACTCAGAAAAAAATTGTCGGTATGGTTTTAAGCCATGGGCACGAGGATCATATCGGCGCATTGCCTTTTGTTGTTCCGCAACTTCCTTCGTTTCCTATTTTTGGTTCTCCCTTAACCGCAGCTTTTGCTAACGAAAAATTTATAGAGTTTAGGCTTCCCAATAGGGTAAAAACAGTAGCTTTTGATGGGGGAGATATTCAGCTTGGGTCATTTAAGATTTCATTTATTAGGGTTACGCATTCAATTCCTGATGCGTCAAATCTTTTTATCCGCACACCTGTTGGAAACTTTTTACATGCCAGTGATTTTAAATTTGATTTAACTCCTTTTGATAAAAAACCAACAGATCTTGCCAAGATTGTTAGATGCGCATCCGAAGGAGTTTTATGTTTAATGTCTGATTCGTTGGGGGCAGAGAGAAAAGGATTTACTCCTTCAGAGCAAGCGCTTGAAGAAAGCATTGAGCTTGAAATGCGAAAATGCGAAGGAAAATTTATTTTAACTACTTACAGCTCAAATATTTCAAGGTTAAATCAGGCAGTTATTGCTGCAAAAAAATCAGGCAGAAAGGTATGTTTTGTCGGACGTTCTCTTATTAAATCTAAAGACATAGCAGAGCAGCTTGGATATATGAATTTTTCCAAAGGATTTGTAATAGCGGTTGATCAAATTAGAAATTTTAAAGACAGGGATCTTTGTTTGATAATTGCAGGTAGTCAGGGTCAGGAGAATTCATCTCTTAGTAGGGTAGCGCATGACGAATACAGGGAAATTAAATTAAACAGTAAAGATGTGGTGGTTTTTTCGGCGGATCCTATTCCGGGAAACGAGATTTCCATTAACGCAATGATAGACGCAATTTCCAGAACTGGCGCAAAGGTAGTTTATTCGGAAGTATCGGACAGGTTTCATGTTTCGGGACATGGTGCTTCCAGAGAACTTCTTTTGATGATGGCTTTAACCAGTCCTAGAAATGTTCTGCCGATTGGTGGAACTTACAGACAAATGGTTGCATATAAAAACTTGGCTAAACAGCATGGGTTGTCGGATCAGAATATTATCCTTACAGACGACGGGCTGGAAACAATTTTTACTAAAGACAGATGGACATTTGGTAAGAAGATTTCTCTCAAAAACGTTTATGTAGACGAGATATCCGGTGAAGAAGTTGAACAGTTTGTACTCAGGGACAGGCAAAAAATTGCAGAGCAGGGAGTGGTAATTGTAATGGTGGAAGTAGACACTCAAACAGGGCAAATTGTGGACCAGCCAAACATTATTGCCAGAGGTTTTCCAACCGATGAGGCAAAAATGCTTAACAAAAACCTAATTCAGGAATTAAAAAGTAATTTCCAGGTTAAAAATGCTCCTGTAAAAGATTGGATCAGATTTAGAAAGATAGTAGGAGATATTTCCGAAAGATTTATTAGTAAGAACTTTAAGAAAAACCCTCTTATTCTCCCAATAGTTATAGAAGTGTGAGATAAATCTCAAATCCCAAGAATACCTTATTAACAATTTAACAATTTGATTAATTTATTGGCCGGAGAGGGCTTTTATGCACTGCGCTTTTGCAGCAGCATCAGCAATTTGATCACAAGGAGATGCTGTTTGAGGAGCAGTTGAATTACCTGTTGTCTTAGGTTGAAGTTGATTTATGGTTTGGGTAAGATCAGTGAATTTTATATTTGCAGGTGGAGTAAACTTAGTTCCGTCTACTGTCCAAGATGCGCATTTTAAATTTGTTTCTTTGTTTAAATCAAAACCCTGTTGATCGGTTGTTTGTTTTTCTGCGCCGGGAGTAATTTTAATTTGATCAATCTTCATTTTTATTCCCTGTGTTTGGTCGGAAGTCCAGATGTATGAATATGTTCCGTCGGAAATCATATGACTCTCTATTGTTTTATCCGCGGCTTTAACTGTAAAATCTCCGGCCATTTTTTTGTCGGAGACAAATATTGTCCCTGTTGATCCTTTAGTTTCGTCGCTTACCGTGCAGGTTACGCTTTTTCCGCCTCCTAAAAGACTTTGAATAGTTCCCTTAACTGCTTCCCCAACAGTGCTGGGTTTTTCATCAGCAGTATTTGCCGTATTTGGAGTTTTTGAAGATTTATTAAGCTGTGTGTATGCAACTCCTGCGATTAAAAGAAGAATGACTACGCCGATAATTAATCCAAGTCTTTTCATTAGTCGAAGTATACGCTTGATTTTTTTCCCAGTCAATACTTAGTTTTTATGCCGGAGATTGACATTAATTTTATTAGGTAGTATTGTTTTCTTATGGGAATTGTCAAAGTGATATTAATATTAATTGTAATCATAATAGTTGGGGCAGTTGGTTATTTGGGTTTTTCTTATACACAACTTGTAAATGGACAGCAAAAAAATCTTGGAGTTACTTATGCAACGGCAGATTACAACAAAGCAGTTAAGGAAAAAGCCAAAGTAGAAGTTGCTAATTCGGAAGGTCTTTGTTTAACCTGCGCATTTACAACGGAAGGTTCGCAAAAAGTAGCTCTGACTTTGTCCGATGCGGAGATAAGCGCGATCCAGAATTATTCCAATCAAGCAAAAGGACCAATTAAGAATGTACAAATAAGATTTTTAGGAGGAGACATAGCAGAAGCTTCTTTTTTAACTAATTTTACCTATCAAGGACAAAAAATAAATTATCCAATTTACGTAAAAGGACAGGTAAAAAATACCGGTCCAAAATCGTTTGGAATTGCAGTGGAAAAATTGGATGCCGGTAGTATGCCGGTACCGGGCCCAATTGCCAAAAGAGCAGAGACTGAATTTATAGGGTATGTTAATAATATTTTAAGCGGGATAGATGGATTAAATGTAGAAAAGATAGAAATAAATAACGGATCTGTTCGTTTTGTTGGAAATATTCCTACAAAAGTTTCCGGGTTTTAATATTTCTCCCGAAGTTTTAAGTTGCAATTAAATTTATGCATAAACTAAGCCCATCTGATTTTGCTTATCTTTACGAAGAGTGTAAGTTTTGTTATTGCTTAAAGGTTAAGCATGGAATTTATCAGCCCAGTATGCCAATGCCGGGAATTTTTTCTGCGATAAATTCCAGACTTCAGGGAAAGCTGGTTGGTAAAAATCTAAAAACACTTTCCAAAGAATTGCCGGATATCGACATTATTAATCAAGAGGGCTGGGTAGAGTCAACTACTGCTCCTCAAACGTCTGTTTACATAAAAGGGAAATATGATTTATTGGGAAAAGATATTAATGGAAAACATACACTAATTGATTTAAAAATCAGCCAGCCGGCGGACGATAAAATCGAGAAATACAAAACCCAACTGGGTGCTTATAAGTTTGCGTTGGAAAATCCAAAAATAGGGAGTTCTATAAAAATAGAAAAATTAGCTTTGTTAATTTTTTACCCCGACGAAGTTTCTTTTGAAAACAATACTACGAATTTTACTTTTCCGCCAAAGTGGTTAGAAGTTCCTGTTGACGATCAGGGATTTTTGGAATTTGTTAAAAGGGTTGATAAACTTTTAGCAGGCCCAATGCCGTTGGAAAGCAGAGAATGCAAATGGTGCAGATACCGTCATGTCGGAGAAACATTTTCTCAGGAGAAAAATTCTTTTAAAGACGACCTCCCCTTTTAGCTTTTCAAAAGTATTGATTTTAGGTAGTAAAGGTAGTAAGCTTCTTGTATGGCAAAAAGCGTTTTTACAGAGAAGCAAGCCAAAGAAATTGGTGAAAAATTGGGAGTGGATTGGTCTCTTTTTGACGTTGAACAATTTAGAATGGGTATGGACGTAGAGCTTGAACACGGAACCGTTGATCCCAACACAAACGTTAGTAACGATGATCCTTTAATGACCGGAAAAATTGCTCTTGCGCATTTAAACGAGATTCGTGACTATTACACCCGTCTTTACGAAATGGAAGAAGAAGGGGAAAGCTATTGGGAAAATCAGCAATAATTAATGGTTAATGGCTAAGAATTTTCAATCGTCAATAAGATTATCAAAAAGCAAGATTGTGTAATTCCCGTTTTCTCTTGGTGTATTATTCTCATTTTCTTAAGAATATTGGAATGGAAAATTAATTTATGCTATGATAAGTTAGAATTAAGATTTTATTAATATGAGTACTTCACGTAAAACAGAAAGAATCGTAAAAGGATTTGCAAATCATAGACGCATAGACATGCTTAAGCTTATTAAAAACCGGCCGGAATTATCATTAAACGAGGTGTCAAGCGAGCTTAGGGTAAATTTAAAAACCGCCAGTGAACATTTAAGAAGACTTGCTATCGCAGGACTGATTTTAAAAAGAAACAGGGGGCAAAACGTGTTGCATAAAGTATCCCCTCTTGGTGATGATATTCTCAAATTCTTAAGAAAGTTGGAACAATAAAAAGCTTGTGGTGTGAGAGATAAGTTTATATAATAATTTTATGGCTAAAAGACGAGGTTATCGCAAAAGACATCCAAAATTAAAACTAAAGCTTAAAAAAGAGACAATATATTCCATATTTGCCTTTGGGTTAATTCTTTGCGGAGTAATTTCTGCTTTGTCTTTTACAAAAAATGGAGATTCTTTTATAGAAATTAATAATCTTTTAAAAATATATTTTGGAGTTAGCGCATATCTTTTACCAATATTACTTATACTTTTAGGTTTTCTTCTTTTAAGATTAAAATTCTTTCTTTCTAAGGCTAATGTTTCTGCCGGATTTTTGCTAATTTTTCTTTCTGTTGCCGCTTTTTCAAAAAGCGGAGTTTTAGGGCAAACACTCTTTCAATTAGTTGCGGATGTAATTACCAACATAGGCTCCTATATTTTATATTTATTCGGAGTTCTGGTTGGCATAATAGTGCTTTTTGACACATCCGTTGACCAGGTTTTTGATTTTATTAGCTATCTTGGTCATCTTTTAAGAAAACTTATTCCTTCTTTTGTTGTAAATTATTTTAAAAAGTCCCAAATTGGAAGTCTAAAAGACAGAGAGATGACCATTAAGGGAATGCAAAAATCAACAACTTTATCGCAAAAGGAAATGTCTATCATGGAGCGCTCAACAGACATGGTTAAAAAAGAGACTCCTTTAATGTCGGATAAGCTTGTCCAAAATACTCTTGGGAAAAATCTTATTTGGGAGTATCCCCCGCTCTCTTTGTTGTCCGAGGCTTCTGCTCAGAAAGCAGACAGGGGAGATATTAAAAAAATTGCCAACACAATAGAAAAAACTTTAGAAAGTTTTGGAATAGGTGCTAAAGTGGTGGAGGTTAATCTTGGACCTGCTGTTACCCAATATGCTTTGGAAATTGCATTGGGAACAAAAGTTTCCAAAATTACATCTCTTTCCAATGATCTTGCTTTGGCAACAGAAGCGCCAACCGGACAAATTAGGATTGAAGCACCGATTCCGGGTAGAAATTTAGTAGGAATCGAAATTCCAAATAGAGGCCTGGAGGTTGTTCCTCTTCGCACTATGCTCGCCTCGGATGTTATGCGTAAGAAAAAATCCAAACTGGCAGTTTCTCTGGGACTTGATGTTTCGGGAGAACCTGTGGTTGCCGATATTGCCAAAATGCCCCATGTTCTTATTGCCGGTACAACAGGATCCGGAAAATCGGTTATGATGAATGCTTTTATCTCGTCTCTTCTGTTTAGAGCATCTCCCGATGAACTAAGAATGATTTTAATTGATCCTAAGAGAGTCGAGCTTACGGGTTATAATGGAATCCCGCATCTTATGACACCTGTAATTGTTGAGGTAGAAAAAATTCTTTCTGCCCTTAACTGGGCAATTGGCGAAATGGATCGTAGGTACAAGCTTTTTGCCGAAAATAGCGTTAAGAATATAGAAGGCTTTAATGAGCTTTCCGGATTCCAGGCATTGCCTTACATAGTGATATTTGTAGATGAGTTGGCAGACCTTATGTCTTATGCTCCGGTTGCGGTTGAGGATGCTATAGCAAGGCTTGCGCAAATGGCCCGCGCAACAGGAATACATTTGATTGTTGCTACCCAAAGACCATCGGTTGACGTTATAACAGGTCTTATTAAAGCAAACATTCCTTGCAGAATTGCTTTTAACGTGTCGTCGATGATTGATTCCCGTGTAATATTGGACACTCCCGGTGCGGAAAAACTTTTAGGCCGTGGAGATATGCTTTTTGTTCCACCCGAGCAGGCAAAACCAACACGTATTCAGGGTGCTTTTGTGGCAGAAAAAGAAGTAAAGAGTTTAGTTGATTTTCTTAAGGCCAAAAACTTCCCGGTTGAATATACGGAAGAAGTTACGTCCATGCCGCTTCCGGTTAAAAGAGGATCAGCAGGATCCAGTAGCGGAAGCGACGGTAGGGATCAGTTTTTTGAAGACGCAATTAGAGTAATTTGTGATCACGATAAAGCATCTGCTTCGCTTTTACAAAGAAGATTGTCAGTTGGGTACTCAAGAGCTGCCAGGATTCTTGACCAGCTTGAGTCGGAAGGCATTGTGGGACCTGCCGAAGGATCAAAACCGCGCGATGTGTTGGTAAAAAATGCCGACGAATTTTTAGCAAGCTTACACCAAAGCGAATAAAATTATGATTAGAGTCGGACAAAGACTTCAAGAAGAAAGGATAAAAAAAGAATTATCCTTAGAGGATGTTTCGAGTCAAACTAAAATTAGGCAATCTTTTTTAACTGCAATAGAAAAAGGTGAATACAACAAGCTTCCCTCCGCAGCCTATGCACAGGGTTTTGTAAGAAACTATGCGCGCTTTTTAGGGCTTGCGGAAAAAGAAATGCTTGCTCTTTTTAGAAGGGAATTTGATGAAGAAAAATATATTCGTGTTTTGCCTCAAGGTATGACAAAAGATCAGGGGTATATTCCATCCAGATTTAGGGCAAAACAAACATTGATCGCAGTTTGCTTAGTCTTTATTGCGTTGGCCGCTTTTATTGTTTATCAATACCGTTTTGCAATTTTTAATCCTGAGCTTTATGTTTCTTCTCCAACAAATAATTCTATTATTTATTCAACAAGAGTTGTTGTTCTTGGAAAAACAGATCCCAATGCAACAGCGTATGTTGATAATTTTCCGGTTTCCGTAAATACAAACGGAGAGTTTAGAAAAGTAATGAGTCTTTTTCCGGGAAAATCAACAATCATAATAAAGTCTACAAATAAGTATGGGAGACAATCAATAGAAAAAAGAACAGTCGAAATAAAGCTGGGTCTTGAGTAATCTCTACATATAGAGTCTTTACCGGCAATATTGGATACATCTAAGGGTTGACAGAAAAAGCTATTTAAGTCATATTAGTTTATATGACAGATCCTGCCCAAATAGCGTTATTTATAGTAATAATTATCCTTACGATACTTCTTTTAGTTTTAGGAGTTCAGGTTTTTCTTATTCTTAGGGATTTCAAGAAAACAATTTCCAAGGCCAATAAAGTTCTTGATGACACAGGACAAATTACCCAAAGTGTGAGCGGGCCAATTTCTTCCCTATCCACCCTTGTTATGGGTTTAAAAACCGGAGCCTCACTTGCTAAGTTTTTAAAGAAAAAAACAGAATCAAAATAGCATGAATAACAATAATCAGCATCATAGCAATAGCTTTGCAAATGGATTTTTATTCGGTCTTATTATTGGAGCTGCCGCAGTTTTTTTATTGGCAACAAAAAAAGGAAGGAAAATCTTAAAACTAATTTCGGAGGAGGGCTTGGATAGCTTAACAAATATTGTCGAAGAATATACATCGGATGCGGAAAAAGAAGACATAGAGGAAGACGCTCAAGGTGAAGAGCTAGAAGAAGAACCCGCCGGAAGCGTAGAAACAGCACCCGTTGTAAAAAAGCCTAAAAAAAGATTCTTCCGAAGATCCACGAAGTAGCCTACAATCCGTATTTTTTAATATTTGCGTTGTGTTCTGCCAGAGTTTTTGCGTAACGGTTAACTCCGTTTTTGTCGGAAATATAATAGATGTAGTCGGTTTTAGATGGATTTAAAGCAGCCTTAATTGCAGAGAGTCCGGGATTGGAGATAGGTGTTGGTGGAAGGCCTGTTGTTTTGTAAGTATTGTAGGGGGAGTTGATTGTAAGGTCATCAAGGGTTAGCGCTTTTTTCCACCAGGTCTTAGCTTGAGGTTGGTAACCTAATAAATATTGAACAGTTGCGTCTATTTGCAGACCCATATCGATATCCAGCCTGTTTTCTATAACTGACGCAACCATTGGTCTGTCCACAGCATGTTTTGCTTCTCTTTCCACAAGAGATGCTACTTTAACTATATCTTCATCGGAAAGACTTGAGATTTTCTTTGTTTTAACAGATTCAAATTTTCTTTCAAAATTGTTTTTCATTAAAGAAACGATCATATCTATGTTGGCGTCTTTTGGAATTAAGTAAGTGTCCGGAAAAAGATATCCCTCATTTGCAACCAATGTTTCTCGCCAATCCGGTTGGTAAGTGGGAATTTTTTCCTCCAACACGTCTGCGATTTCCTCTGCTCTTTTTCCCTCCGGAATAGTAACCCAAATATCCAACATTCCATGGGTAAGGTTTTGGGCAACCTCGACGGAAGTCATACTTGGATTTAGTCTAAAATCTCCTGCTTGAATTTGCTTATCCAACCCGAGTCTTTTAGTGTTTAAGAAAAAAACTATCGGGTCTTTAATTAAACCTTCTTGCTTAAGCTGGTTTGCAATTTCCCTAACTCCTTGTCCTTTTTTAATAACAAAAATCTTAGCAGTGGTATCTTTTGGGTCTACGGCTTTAAGTCCGTTTTTCCACCAGAGGACTGTTGACGCGGCAAAAAACACAATTAAAATTATTAAAACTAATAATTTCTTCATACTATGTTTGCAATAGGAAAATTCAGAATCGAATCTGTCCCTTCCTTCAAATTATACACGTTTTCGCTGTATAAAGTATAGATAGTGTCGCTCTTGATTACTTTTTCGCCAATTTTTTTATTTAAGAATATTCCTGCTCCTTTTTCGTCCGGAGCGCCTAGTATCCTGGCAACGCTGGTAATGTTTCTAACATTTAATTCTTTTACAATTCCTGTATTTTTTGCCTTTGCTTCGTAACTATATTTACCCGGTTTTAGATCTTCGCTGTTAACGTTTCCTTTCCCGCCCTGAGCTTTAATTATTTCCATTAATTTTTTATTAGCTTTTCCGCTTGCTAAAATATTTGTTGCCCAGCCAAATCCATTTCCGTATTTTTTCTTAACTTCAATTTGCAGTTTTTTAGAAGAATCTTTTAGACATAGTTCTAATAAATTTCCTGCCAAGTTGACACTTCTAACTTCCAGATCGGTTGCCCTGTCTTTTTTTTGCTGCAAGACTCTTAACGCTTCGCGCATTTCCAGAATTGGGCCAATTCCCCGTCCGGCTGGCTCGTCTGTTTTATGAATTAAAACTTTAATTTTTACCTTAAACTTTTTAGCTAAATATTTAAATTTTTCCGAAACTGCTTCCGCATCTTTAACAGTATGAACTTTTACCATTTTTCCCCATGGAAGATCAATTACAATGTGATTGGAGCCAAAAGCAATTTTTTTAGCCATTATGGAAACTAAAACTTTGTCATAGCTTTCAAAAAGAAGCGGTTTTTCCACCTGAATTAAAACATCATCGGCAGGAGCCATGCCAATTGTTCCATTCCAAACAATGCAGCCATTGGTTTTTTCGATAACTTTATAGATTTTTTCCTTAGGTAAAATAACCGGTGCCAAAACTTCCATGTCGTCTGCCGTGCCGTCGGGAGATGTAATTGCGCGGGAAGAGCTCTTGGGGATTTTGAAACCTGCTGCCGCAATAATTGCTACAACAATAGGGGTGGTTCTTGTTCCGGGTACACCGCCAATAGAATGTTTATCTGCCACAATGCCTTTAAAATGCAGTTTTTCGCCTGTTTCCACCATAGCTTTGGTTAGATAGTAAAGCTCAATGTTGGAAAACCCATTAGTGTATCCGGAAGCTGCAAAGTATGTGGTTAAAACCGCTCCGAGTTTTTCGTCGGAAATCTGGTCCATTATGGCGTAAATTTCAGGGTACGAAAGTTTTTTGCCGACCAGTTTTTTCCGGATTGCATTAAGGGCAATTGCGTTTTGATCCACTAATATTTCCCCCTCAACTGGTTGTAGGCAACGGAAAAAATTGTCTTAATAACCGAAATAACAAAATAAAAAACAGTGTTAATTATTTTGTAAACAGTCGGCCAAATTTGCACTAAAAAACGTTTTACAGATGTTTGGTCCATAGTTATATTTTTTCAAGTTTTGCCTTTATAATCAACCTTTTCCATGTAGTTCCGGGTGGAGTACAGGTTACTAAAGACAAAAAACTGTCGGAAAAATTCTGCTCAAACACAGATGTGTCACTTGGATCCACAATGGTAATGCTAAAAATTTTATAGTAGTACTCTACACCGACTATTTTTATTTGAATTACATCGCCTACGGTTAATTTATATAAGGTTGCAAAGATTGTTTTATAGTCTTTTTGATTAAATAATTGAGGAAGAGTAGAATGGCCAAAAATAACAGCATTTCCCTTTTCTGGGGGTATCGCAGTTCCTCCGTAATTCACAAGCTGTTTTGATAGGTCGCTGTTTACGGTAGAAACATCGGCATCTTTGATTCCTAATTTGGGAATAGAAAGTGCGTAACTTGCTATCTTTCTTGGTTCCTTAATATTTTTTTTCTCAGGATACCAGTTTTCGGCATTGGTATAGTCAGCTCCGGAAAAAAGAGAAGAAGCCTGGGAAAGAAGGCTGGTAAAAGTATTCTCACTTACAATAGTTGCTTTGGGGATAGGAGCAGTTAGTTGTTGTTTGGCAAAAGCAGGTGCAAAATAAATCTGCCAGGAAAGAAGAGGTAAGAATATATAAAAAGCAATGCTTAATCCAAAAATTAGAACGACAACACTAATAATTTTACTTATTTTTTTAAGCCCGAACTTAGACTTTCTGTAATAGTATTTACTCATCACTGGTTATTTTAAAGGTTATTTGGGTTGGAGACGTGGGCAAGTTATTGGAGATAAAAGGAAGCGGTGGGGAAATGCTAATCTTAACGTCCGCTACCTGGTTTATTTGCCTTAGTTCTGCTTCTGCTTCTTTTACGGGCAGCCCTTTAATTTTGCCTATAAGATCTGCTTGATTTATTTTTGGTAAAAGCTTGGCGGTAATTTTTAAGTCTGCGGTAATTTGCTTATCGTTTTTCTTTTTGGCATTGGCAACGCTAACCTTTAGGTTTTTTTCGTCGATACTGAGATCTTTAGCAGAAGAAGTAACAAGTGATTTGGTAAAATCCGTAAGATCTTTTTTGGCGTATAAAAGTCCTGTATAGGAAACAGATCCTTTTAGAGTTACCTGAGATGCTTCGTCATTAACTTCTTTACTAAAATCTTTATCCTCTATTGTTGTGTCGATAAAAACAGGCAAAACGTTTTTATCCGAGGAGACTTTTTTGGAAATAGAGTCTTTGGCTTTTTGTTCGAAGTCTTTTATTAGTTTGTCTTCGAGTTTTTGATAGTCTTCTTTGGAAACTATGGTGATATCTTTTTTACTGCCTCCGGAAAAGGCGTTATCGTTTTTGGCAATAATGTCGCTGGTGGAAAGACTGGCAACATTAAATTTGGTTCCGGAAGGAAGATTTGATTCCTTGCCTATTTTTTTAGCGGTTACAGCAACAGATGCCGTAGACGGAGAAGCGCTGGCATCTGCCGAAGCGGAAGCAATTTTAACTTCTTTATCGGTTGTAAAGTCAAGATTGTTTGCGGAGATTACGGTTCCCGAAGCAATGGTTTTGCTTTCGGTAAAGCGGCTGTAAAAAGTAATATTGCCTTTGGCAGGTTCTCCTGTTTCTTTTTTACCTGTTGCGGGAATTGTTACAGAACCGTCTTGAGAGTCGGTAGTTGATTCAACGGCAATAAGTTTATTTTCCGGGTCGGTACTTCCGGAAAGGGAAAAGGTTACGGCTTCGGATTGATCCTGAGTTTTGGGAGTAAGAGTTAAATTTACAGTTGCTTTTTTGGAGAAAGCAAAATAAATTCCTAAAACAATAAGAAGCACTATTAAAGCTGCCGGAATAATTATTGTTTTTCCTTTAAAGTCGGGCATTCCCTTTGAAAACAAACCTCCAATATTTACTTTTGTCAGCATGGAGGTAAAGGCAGCGCTTATTCCTGCAAGAGGAGAAGCTTTTCTCCTGGAAGAAAAGCTTTCTTCGACTTGTTCAAGGGCAAACTCTTCTTTGGTTGCTGGTTCCGCTCTTTCCGTAGTGTCGATTTCTTCGTGGACTTCCTGTTTTTCGGGTTTAATTTTTGCAACATCTTCCTGCATAAAGCCAAAAGCAGTCATATTTTCCACTTCTTCGATTTCTTCCTGCCTCGCCGTCCGCCTCGGATCGACTAAGTCGAGACGGGAGTCAAGGCGGGCTGAGTCAAGGCGGGTTTCGTCTTCCAAAGGCTCTGCTGTTTCTGTAGCTGCCAACGCGTGCCCTTTAAAATCATCCCCTTCCATTTCTTTTACTTCTTCCAAAGTTTCTTTTTTAAATTCCGCCATAACTTCAAAGCCCATTTGTTTGGCTGCTCCAAACATTACGGAGCGTATGTCAAAATCGTCAGGCACTACTTGGATTTGCGGAAGATGTAAAAACGGCAGGCTTTTGCTCCAGTGATGGGCAATAAATTCCTGGGATAAATCCTTTTCCTGCGAGCTAAAAATAATTACTCTGTTGGGAAGAATTTCCGGCATCTCAAAATGCTTTAAAAGAGTGTCAACCGTAAAAGGAGCGGATTCGTGAATTGCGGAGCTTTTGTTTTCGGTAATTCTACTTGCTTTAAGCAGGGAAACGGTTAAATTATGTTTTCCTATTTGAGCAAAGATTGCGGTAATCGGCGCGCCTTCTTCTTCCTGTAATAAGTTGATAATTGCTTCGGATGTTTGTAAAAACCCGATTGGCGTAAGTCCAAGCTCGTCGCTGACTTTTCTTAACTTATCTAAGTATTCTTTCTTAATCTTGTTGTCTTCTACCCAGGAGTCTTTAAGAGAAAAAATGGTTTTTTGGGTTTGAATGTTTTCGGGAAGTGACTCTTCGGCCTTGGAAATAACTTTGTCACAAGCCCTCAGGAGTTCTTCCATAGTCACTTCTTCTATTGAGTCTTCAAACTTTGCTTCTCCCTGACCGATTAAATTTAGCGTTCCTAAGAATTCTTTAAAAACAATAGCAGTTGCTTTATCGTCCCTAAGAATTAAGGATAAATAATACTGAGGTTTTTCTTTTTTTTCTAAAAAAGGCAGGGAAGGTAGTTTCATAATTTACTGTTGGACTTTGGCATAAATCCTTTTTTGCCCGTGTCCGATATTTTCCTGTTTAATTATTTTAAAATTCTTAAGCGTGCCCGTGTTTTCCACGTGTGGGCCGCCGCAAATTTCTTTAGAATAATTGCCTACTAAGTATACTTTTACATTATCTTGGTATTTCGCGTCAAATAATCCAATGGCTCCCAGCCTGCGCGCTTCGTTAAGAGACATCATTTTCATCTCAACTTTAAGATTTTCCTTAATTTTGCTATTAACCGTATCCTCGATTTGCTTTAACTGTTCCTCTGTTAATTTTTCCCCATAATTAAAATCAAACCTTATTCGTTCGTCTGTTATATTGGAGCCGATTTGGTTTACTTTCTCTCCCAGAGTGTCTTTTAAAGCTTGGTGTAAAAGGTGAGTGGCGGTATGTCCGGCAACTGTTTTTTCGCCGGAATCAACCAGTCCTCCTCTAAACATTCCGGCAGATGCTGAGCGGGAAAGTTCTTTATGTTTTTCAAATTCCGCCATAAATTCATCTAAATTTACTTTTTTACCCTTTTGCGCCATTAATTCAACTGTAATTTCTACAGGAAAACCAAATGTTTGGTATAAATCAAAAGCTTCTTTACCTGTAAGATCCGTAGTTGTTTCGATCATCTTTAATCCTTTTTCCAAACTTCTGCCAAAACGCTGGATTTCTTCCTGAACAACAGGCTTAACAATCTCAAAATCTCTCTTTTTCTCAAGTCTAGTATCTACCTTTTCTTCTATTGCCAGTATTTCTTCTACGATTAAATTAAAAGCATCAATTGGCGCCATAATATCTGCTAATTGATACATTTTTACAACCGAACGTCTAAGCAGCCTTCTTAAAACATAACCTTGTTCTTTGTTGGCGGGCTTTACTCCTGCAAGAATTATAAAAACAGAAGCTTTAAGATGATCCGCAATTACCCGCATAGACGCCTTATTCTCATCGTCATATTTTTTATTGGTGGCTTTTTCAATTGTTTTTATAACAGGAGAATAAAGCTCAGTTTTAAAAATATCCTGCTCATTTGTAGCAGCTGCCAAAAGTCTTTCCAGGCCTCCGCCAAAATCAACGTTTTTTTGCGGAAGTTCTTCGAATCCACCGGCGGATTTTTGATATTGCATAAAAACCGAATTGCCAATTTCCATATATCTGCCGCAGTCGCAGTTTATGTGGCATTTTTCATCTTTAAAAGCGCTTGTTTCGTGGATTTTGGGATCATTAAAATCGTAAAAAACCTCACTGTCCGGACCTCCGGGTTCGCCAACCGGCATTTTGTCGGGAACTCCGCTTCGGGACCACCAGTTTTTATCAACGCCGTAAAAAGAAATTCTGCCCTCTAAATTTACATTTTTACTTTTAAACAACTCTTTCCAGATCTCCTCACTTTCCGTGTCTTTGGGAATATTATTAAAACCCACAAAGCAGGAAACATAAAGCTTGCTCGGATCAATCCCTAATTCATTCGTCAGAAATTCAAAAAACCAGGGGAGTTGCTCTTTTTTAAAGTACCCGCCTTGACTCGCATTCTCGTCAGGCGAGGCAGGATCTCCCAAAGACCAATTTCCCATCATTCTAAAAAACGTGGTATGTCTGTTGTCGCCGATTTCTTCGATATCCTGGGAGCGGAAGCTATTTTGAGCATTAACCAGCCTTGTTCCTTGCGGATGGGGTTCGCCTAATAGGTATGGAACTAACGGTTGCATTCCGGAAGATGTAAAAAGGGTAGTTGGATCGTTTTCCGGAACCAAAGAAGAATTCACAATCTCTTTGTGCCCCCGATCTTCAAAGAATTTAATATATTTACTTACTATGTCTTGTGCCGTCATGGCTAAATTATACCATGTCTCTCCGAAGGAAGATCAGGATAAACTTGTTTGGGAAATCAGAAATGATTATAAAGGGGTAAATTTAATTTGCAGATTGGAGTTTAAAGCCTGAGCTAATTTCTTAAGAAACGCAATGGAAGGATTTGCTCTTCCGGATTCAAGTCTGGCAATAGCTGATTGTTTTGTGCCAAGTTTTTTTGCAAGCTGTTCTTGTGTGATTCCTTTTTTAACTCGTGCATTAATTACAGCCTGAATAACAGCAAACTCCGGCTGTTGACGTTCGTATTCAGCTTTTATTTTGGGGTTTTTCAAAGATTCTTTTAGGAATTCATCAAAGTCTAAATGTTGTCTTTTCATATAACATATATGTTATATTATTTCATTCATTCTGTCAATGGCTAATTTTAATTCCCTAAGCGGGGTTTTCTGGGATTTTTTCTTAAAAGCGTGGAGTAAATAATATTCATTATTATGTAAGGTATAAAAAATTCTTATTGTTGTTTTTCCTGAGATTCTTAGTTCGTAAAGCTTATCCTGCAGCTTTTTGATATAAGGGGGTTTTAAGAAAGGTCCGTTATCTTTAAGAAGCTTTATTGAAAGAAGAATTTTAGCATAGATTATTTCGTCCTGTTGTTGGATAAAATTTTTTACAGGATAGTCTCCTCTTAGTGTTTGAAAAAATTTAACTTTCCAGCCCATATTCCAATATTATCATTTAATTATTAATTTTAACCCGTTAACCTTTTAACTCTTTAATATTTTAACTTTTTAGGTTAAAATCATTTTATGGCCAAGGATGGATCCGCCGATGAGGCGGAAGACGAGGAATCACCTAAGGATAAGATTTCACATATGTGTAAAAGAGGAAAAGGTGGTTGCGCCGGGGGCGGTGCGATTTATGGATTGGGATTAATAGGCGCTGCGGTTTATTTTATTCAACACGCAGATTCATTTGGAGCAGGCGTGCTTGGAATAATCAAAGCTGTTTTCTGGCCTGCGCTGTTTGTTTATAGAGCCCTCGAGCTCCTCAAATTCTAACCCGTTAACCTTTTAACCCGTTAACTTTTTAATCTTTTGGAAAATAAGTTTGTAAGCTCAAATATTCCGGCTCCGGTTTTGGCGCTTATAAAAGCAGGCGTAAATTCTTTAAATTCATTTGTAATTTTTGTTTGGTTTAAAGTAGTGCTATTTTCAATTTTGTTAAATACATACATAACGTTTTCTCTTTTTATACCAAGTTCTACAAAAATCTCCTCAACAGTTTTTATTTTTTCTTCCATTCTTGGGTCGGCGCTGTCGATTACGTGTACAACAAGATCGGCATGAACAGTTTCCAGAAGGGTTGATTTAAAAGCATCAATTAACATAGGCGGGAGATTTTTAATAAAACCTATGGTATCGGACAGGTAAACCTCATCCCCAAGACCTTTTAGCCAAAATTTATTAACAGTGCTATCCAGTGTTGCAAAAAGTGCGTTTGCAACCAGATCGTTTAGGCCGGTAAGCCTATTAAAAAGAGTTGTTTTTCCGGCATTTGTATATCCGACTAAAGAGATTGTTAGTAAACCGGTTTGTCTTCTGTGATTAACTTGCTCCATCTTTTTTTTCGAAAGAATAGCAAGTTCATCTTGAATTTTCTTTTTTTCCGCTTCCCAGTGCCTAAGCATGAGCTCCGTATTGGTTTCCCCGACTCCTTTTGCCCCTATTCCCGCTGCTTGATTGGACATTTCCATACCCATGCCATATATTCTTGGGCCCATTTGCCTTAATTTTGCAAATCTTATCTGAAGTTTTGCTTCGGCTGTTCTTGCATGTTTGGAAAAGATTTCCAGAATTAGACTTACTCTATCCCAAACGAGTATTTTGGGATTTGTTTTCTGAAACGCTAAAAGTAGGTTGTGGATTTGTCCGGGTTTAATTGTGTCGTTTATAACAACAATATCAATTTCTTTTTCTTCTATTTCTTTTATAGCTTCTTCTGTTTTGCCCGGTCCAATAAAGGTATCCAAGCTTCCCCGCGTTTTATTTTGAACAAGCGCCGCATATACGGTTGCGCCAAAAGTTGTAACCAGAGATTCTACTTCTTCGAAGTCGGCAAACATTTCCTCTTTACTCTTTAGAGGATCGGAAAGTCCAACAAGCATTACGCGTGGAATCTGCCTAGGTGTATACATGGATTTCTATTATAACCCTCAATGTTCAAGATTCAAAGGACGAAGTCCGCAGTGATGGGCCTTTTGATAGTATGATCCCTAATTTTATAAATTTCGTAGCTTTAAGGAGTTTTTCGTATATTAGGAATCTTAAATGGAAGGCGTTGGAGTTGGGGTAGAAGTTACGTTTGGATTAACAGTCGGAGTTACAGTTCCGGTTGCATTTGCAGCGCCTGTAACAGTTGGGCTAACAGTTCCCGAAACAGAAGCTTCGGGTGTTTTTGTTGACTCAACTTTTGTAGTTGGGGTGGGAGTTAGCTTCGTGGTGTTTGATCCTGAGCGGGATCCGATATAATAAGAGCCCAAAGCAACAACTAAAATCAAAACAGTTATAGCTATCCAAATACCTCTTTTCATTAATTTGGACTTTACACCTAATTAAGTCAGTTGTCAAACAAGGAGCGAAATAATTTTCTGCTTTTGCTTTCTCGTAAGTTGTTTAATTTCATACTCTCTTTTTAAAGCATCACTTCTTGTTTCAAGCTTCTCAAAGTATTTTAAAACAACAGGACCTTTACCTTTTGTATATTTAGCTCCGCCTTTTAATTCCCCATTATGTTCTTTAATTCTTTTTTCAAGATTAGTCGTAATTCCAGTGTAAAAACTCCCATCTCTGCACTCAACAATGTACACACAATATTTCACGATTGTAGTGTATCAAATTTCTAGTCAGGCTTTACGAAGCAGAAGGCAAGTGCTAGAATCAAAAATGAATGCCAAACAGCACTCTTCAATCAGCAAGATCCGCAAAAAATGATGAGTTTTATACACAGTATGATGACATTCAAAGAGAGATGGAAGCATATTTGGAATATAATCCGAATGTATTTCGAGAAAAAGTTGTATATTGCAACTGTGACGATCCCTTTGAAAGTAATTTCTTTCGCTATTTTGTACTCAATTTCAAGAAGCTTGGGCTTAAGCAGCTTATCACTACTAGCTATAAACCTTCACCTGTTGCGAACACTCAATTAGAATTGTTTGGCGATGATAAATCTCTCACAAAAACAAAAGGTCGTCCAAAGGTAACTGCTAACAAATTTATTATCAATGAAGTACATGATATAGATGGAGATGGCGAATTCAACTTGAAGGATGTAGCTAGACAATTAAGAGACAACAAGCACAATGAATGGACACCACTTGAAGAAGACGGTGACTTCCGTAAAGAAGAGTGTATAAATTTATTAACACAATCAGATATCGTGGTAACAAATCCACCATTCAGCTTATTCCGCGAATACGTAACCCAGCTGGTAAAGTACGGCAAGAAATTTGCCATAATAGGAAATTTAAATGCTATTACATATAAGGAAATATTTCCGTTGATTAAAGAGAACAAATTATGGCTTGGTCCTACAATTACAAGTGGCGATCGAGAATTTGAAGTTCCAAAAACAGTAATTGATATGGACAAGTTTACTGGTGAAATTCGTGAAGGAAGATATTATCAGAAGGTCGTGGGGGTACGTTGGTATACTACTATTGATCATGGACGACGTCACCAGCCATTGCCACTTATGACAATGGATGAAAATTTAAAATATAGCAAACACAAAGAAATTAAAGGCAAAAAAGCCTATGATAAGTATGACAATTATGACGCTATAGAAGTACCATTTACCGATTCCATTCCTAAGGAATATATTGGGTTAATAGGTGTACCAATTAGTTTTTTGGACAAATATAATCCTGATCAATTCGAAATTATCGGAAGTTTTAATAATGGCATACATGGTGAAGAGGTTGGGGCAACTAAGGTAGAGATAGAAATCAATGGAAAAGTTAGTTTATGGAACGGTCCAGTGATTTGTAAAAAACCTTTATATAAACGTATAATAATACGACATAAAAGAATAAAAAAATGAATACAATTTTAAAAACCGACATAACTGTCAAAGATATTTGCGAAGGGTTCGTCTATAACGAACTGGAAGGTAAAGGGCTTTTCGGTTTATCTGGCAAGCTCACTATTCAGCCAGAGTATCAACGCAACTATATCTATGCTTCCGACGGTGGGAAAAGAGAGATTGCCGTAATTGATTCAATTCTCAAAGGTTATCCAATAGGATTGATTTATTTCAATAAAGTAAGCGATGACAATTTGGAAATTTTAGATGGACAACAACGCATCACCAGTGTTGGACGTTTTGTGACTGACAAATTTGCCATCAAAGACGAAAATGGTTTGGAGCAATATTTTGACGGTATGGCAAAAGACAAGAAAGCCAAAATTCTAGAAACAACATTGCTTATTTATGAATGCGAAGGCACTGAAAGTGAGATAAAAGAGTGGTTTAAGACTATAAATATTGCTGGTGTTCCGCTTAATGATCAGGAATTATTGAACGCAGTGTATTCTGGACCATTTGTAACACTTGCCAAAGAAGAGTTTAGTAATAGCAGGAACTCCAACATCCAAAAATGGAGTGCATATGTATCTGGGAGTGCAAACCGACAAGATTTTTTGGCACGCGCTTTAGATTGGGTAAGTAAAGATAATGTTGGTGATTATATGAGTCGCCACCGCTACGAAGAGAATATATCAGAATTAAAGACCTATTTTAACAGCGTAATTGATTGGGTTTCTGGAGTATTTACAGATGTTGAAAGCGAGATGAGTGGATTAGAATGGGGACGTTTATATGAACTATACCATAAAAATACATATGACCCATCGAAAGTATCATCTATGGTTCAAAAGCTTTACGGAGATCCATATGTTAAAAGTCGAAAAGGGATATTTGAGTATATTCTTGGAGGGTCTTCTGACACAAAATTATTAGACGTACGTGTATTTGATGATGCAACTAAGAAATCTGTCTATGTAAAACAAACTATTTCGGCTAAAGAAAAAAGTATTTCGAATTGCCCACATTGTGCAATAGGACACGATGTTAACAAGAGCAAAATTTGGAATTTAGACGAAATGGATGCTGATCATGTTGCGGCTTGGAGTAAAGGCGGAACAACTTCAATTGAAAACTGTCAAATGCTGTGCAAAACGCACAATCGGGCAAAAGGTAATCGATAAGAAATCAAGAATATCTTAATCAAATCGAAAAAGTTATTAATTCATTATAAATTTAAAACAAAAATAATTTGACTTCTTAGTCACAAAATAATCCCCGAGTGTATTGACTTACAGGCTCAAGAAGAGCATACTAATTCCAAATAAATTAGTGGAAGCGATTCGCCTTGACCCACAGAGATGCGAGCCAATACGAACCTTAAACCGGTTCGTTTTTTATAAAAAAATATGAATAGCCAGGGTAAAGAAAAGACTTTTTCAAATCCTATTAAATGCGGTCATTGTCTAAATACAGCTCCGATGGAAGAAGTTGGAGATTATTCTTATGTAAAGAGTTCGATTGAAGTTCATCCAAATGATTTTGATAACTTATCTGTTATATATGAGATGCTTAAATGTCCTGCTTGCAAGAATATTACTATTCAAAGATATGAGTGGGCTGATTTTATGGATCCAGAAGATGTTTATTTAGAAATTGTATACCCAATCATGCAAAGTGAAAAAATCCCCTTTGGACTGCCTGAGGGTATAAATAAAGCATTTTCCGCTGCTCAAAAAATAAGAAACATAGATGCTAACGCATTTGCAGTTTTAATAGGAAGAGTTTTAGAAATGGTATGTGTTGATAGAAAGGCTACTGGGAAAACCTTAGCTGTGCAATTGCAAGACTTATCAGACAAAGGAGAAATTCCAAGTAAGCTTGTTATGATTGCAAAAAATTTGCGAGATTTTAGAAATATCGGAGCACATGCAACATTAGGAGAGCTTACTAAAGAAGAAGTACCTATTTTAAGCGATCTATGTAATGCTGTTTTGCAATATGTATACACAGCTCCTTATTTAGCTGATTTAGCTGAAAAGCGGGTCAACCAATTAAAACTAAAAAACAAAAAATAATTATTGGATCAGAAAAGTCGCCATTCTTATGAAAATTTCAGAAGTTACTAAAAGAAATATTACAGATGAGTTAAAAATGAACTCAGTTGTATGGTATGGAAGACTTTCGGAAATAGACTTTTTGAATAGAATGGTAAATCTCAAACTTCTTCCTTCAACTGATCAAAGATTTCCCACCATGGAAGAAGATATTTGGCAACACAGAATAAATAATAATGATTGGGAGTATTGGTGGATTTTTGAAGATGAACGATTAAATTTATTTGGAGAAGATAAATTGTTTTTAGAATTCATATCTCAAGTAATACATCCACTTGTAAGAAGCGATCCATTGGAGGTAAATAAGCTTCTTGATATTTTTAACTCGCATTTAATAATTGATGGTATAAAGATTGTTGAAGTTGATAAAATTTCAGGTAGGCCAATATTTAAGGCGGTTGAAGTAAAAAGTGAAGTCGATTTTAAAAGTGATGAAAAAATCAGTAAAAAATTCGCTAAAGAACAATTAAAGAAATGCGAAGACCGCATATCTAAAAAAGATTATAACGGAGCCATAAGTGCTTCAAGATCATTTTTAGAAGGGATATTTGAAGATATTTATTTGAGAATTGTAGGGGAAGAGCTAGAGAAAAAAGGCGATCTGAACGATAAATATAAAAGAATTAAAAATCTGTTGAAATTTTCTCCTGAACAGTTTACAGATTCTAGCTTAAAAAGGATAACTGGTGGATTTATGTCAATAATAAGCGGGGTAAATGACATAAGTAATTCAATGGGAGATAGACATACACCTGAAGGAGAAGCAAAGGAATATCATGCTCTATTATGTCTAAATACAGCAAAGATAATTTGTGACTTTCTCTATACAAGACTAGACGATGTTTTTGAAAGTAAAGAAAATATTTATGAAGGCTTGATAGCCGCATTAAGCGAGGAAAGAAGATCATTGTCTAAAGAGAAGCTATTAGAGGATCCTCTTATAAAAAAATTATTAGGCGGTTTGGATACATATGTGAGATTATTGCTTAAGGAGAAGTTTTTAAAAGACTACAAAATAATAAGTTTTCAGGCTAATGACATATTTTTTGCAGCCATGAGACTCTTTTACGATGACTTGGATAAATCTGATCTAGAAGTTCTATTTTTAAAATGTAGTCATAATAGTCAAACCCTGCCTCCATATGGAGGGTTAATGCCTTTTCTTAAAGAAATTAAAACAGATAATAAAATTAATACTATGAGTGAGGAAATTTTATCTTTTTTAAAGTAGTTAATAATACAAGGGGGTGAAAATTAATTTGACTTTATGGTAAAAACTAATTTAACTTTAAAATCCCTAATGGATAACGTAAACCAAAGCAGAAGAAAAGTAAGATTTGAGGATTCAAAAAAACAACACAAGGAAAACGAATACGAACACAAAGATATAGACAACAAATACTTCAGTCTCCTAAAAGATTTTACAATACTAACAGGTACCGTTTTTGCGTCATCTATCGCATTGTCAGTTGGTAAGCCTACGAATAATTATTTTAAATTTGGTGAGCTATTTTTATTTATCTCAGTAGTTATAGGTATATTTATACTTTGGAATCAATTAAAAAACGCAGAATGGTCTTATTTTTTTAAGGTTAAGGGTCAACTAGAAGGAGACATAATTGTAAATAAAGACATTATGGAGAACTTTGAGAAAAAAGCTGTTGAAGATTTAATCAAAAACTATAATAATCTTCTGAATCGGAAGTTATGGATAAATTATATTTTTAAATTTATTAAAGTTGATTATCTGCCTTCACTTTTTTTCATAAATTTATTGATTGGAATATTTCTAATCTTAATTTCTATATTCTAATTAGTCTTCTTAATTTGATCTCTTATCTTCTTTTAAATATTGATTATTAATCCCCTAATCGTATAATCAGGTTAATGCCGAAAAAGAAATCATTAAGGACAGTAGCCCTTGCCTCCGGTAGGAAAATGAACCGGGATATATACTTTAATAAGAAAAGAAGAAGAGTATTTAAGAAATCTTTTTTAGAAACTCAGAAAGAGATTTTGGAAAATGAAGATTTTTCCGTAAAGCCCGTTTTAAAAGAAGAATACGATAAAAGAATGCTTACCACCTCTATGCTTGCTTTTACCGTTTCCTGGCTTGAAACAATAGGAAAAGCGGAAAAGAATGATAAAAAAATTTATTTAACCGACAGTAAATTTATTCTCTATAGAAAAGAAATGTCTTTTGTTTTTAAAGCAACTTTTTTAAAACCTCTTCTAGACAATAAGGTAAAAACAAGCTTTTTATGTTTTCCTCAAGGGTTTCCACGAAAAACAAAAAAGAAAGCGTTTATTTATAAAGACGGGCGAAAGTTTTCTTTAAAAGGATACGAAGAAATAGACTCCGGAACGTTTAAACAAAAGGTTTTAGACTTTAAAGATCTAAGCTTAAAGTATAAGGGCAAGAAAGATCATTATAATTTTAAATTAACCCTTATTAATGATGAAAAACAATCATATTGGGTAACGAGTTTATGAAAGAAATATTGACAACGATAAAAAGAATAGTTCTTGAAGTTGCCGGAGATTTAGTATCCTGCAAAAACCGTTTCCTAATGCTTGAGGGCTATGCTACAAACAGGCATTTTTTAGTTTTTATTTTTGTAACTTTAATTATTTTAGGAATAGTTATTTTCAGCTCCGGTTCCCAACCTGAGTTTTACTTAAATCTCTTAAAATTATTGCTTGTATTATTAATGTCCTTTTTTGTTTATTGTCAATCCGATTGTTTCTGGTTTCTCATTGCAAAGGCATATCTTTATGATTACAAAATTAAACATAGGAGACACATGAAAACACTTATGGAGATGGCAAATAAAACAAGCTTTAATGAGACGGGCAATATTCAAGGATATATATTACTTACTGCATTTTATAACTCCCGCGGATATAAAAGACACGCCACAAGATACTTAATAGAAATTTGTTTAATGCTTTTTATGTTTTTATATATAATGCCTGATTTTTTTCTTTATAACCTAGGGATTTTTGCTGCAATGTTTGTTTATGTTTTTCTTTATGAGAGAGAAGCTATCTCTCAAGTTTTTGGAGACATAATCCTTTTGATTAATTGTATTAGAGAACTTATCAAAGAAGATCCTAAGGAATGCAGAATATTTATTTTAAAAAACAATAATCAGGAGATAAGAGATTTAAAAAAGCTCTATAAATTCGTTTTAGAAGCAACAAAAATTTGACTTCTTAGTAGTCCTCAAGGAAAATTTAGTTTCTTAATTTGCTAGAATTAATTTAATGGCTAAAGCATATAAAATTTTTCTTTTAGTATTCCTTTGGATATCATTAACAGTTGGCTATTTTACTTTGTATGTATTGTTTCCAGCTTCCTTGAAATTAAATATTCCCCTAATGGGTTCTTTTATCGATTGGGCAATAGGATTTGTGGGCGTTATCTTATATTTTTCTGTTTTGATAAAAGTTGCCTTGAAATTATTTCCTCCTAAGGAAAATAAAATTAAATAATTTGACTTCTTAGCCACCAAAGAGTATAAAAAAGTTGATGAGAAAATATTTATTAATTATCACAGTTGCTGTATTGCTTGTTTTTTCAGCCTCAACAGTAGAAGCTAGGAGAACATCTTTTAGGACAAAATCCTACGCTCCAAAAATAAAAACGTACGTTCCCAAAATTACCACCCCAAGAAATTATAAAAATGGGGGTCAATTGCGAATGCAGAGAGGCTATCTAAGGAAAAATGGAACTTATGTTCAACCTCATTTGAAAACCAAACCGGACAATACCACTTACAATAACCGTGAGTATATTTTCGGATTTTAATTTAACTTCTTAGCCGCCAGAGAATTTAATTTTATCTTTTTCTATCTCTAATCTTATGTTCAGCCTCGCCAGACCTCTTATTTAAATATTTCTTAACAGGTTTACTGCAGATATACCAGTATATCTGCAGTAAAATTTTGTTTGGTTTTTTAGTACAAAATTCGTCAATACAAATTTAGTTTGACTTCCTATCCACCTCGAAA
>Ga0209514_10000121_pt1 | contig 173999 bp, 121 predicted proteins | sample Subgrocontami58m_FD_187452 | JGI IMG/M metagenome (GOLD analysis project Ga0209514, IMG submission 187452) | Subsurface groundwater microbial communities from S. Glens Falls, New York, USA - GMW37 contaminated, 5.8 m (SPAdes) (version 3) | ecosystem: Environmental > Aquatic > Deep subsurface...
CAACGGCGGCAGCGCGATCCCCTCTTACACGGCGACCTCCGCCCCCGGCGGCTTCACCGCCACGGGCGCGAGCAGCCCGCTGACTGTCACCGGGTTGGCGGACGGCACAGCCTACACCTTCACCGTCACGGCCACGAACGCTGTGGGCACAGGTCCCGCGTCCACTCCCTCGACCGGCGTGACGACCCTCAACGTTCCCGGCGCGCCCGGAATCGGCACCGCTACGGTCGGCGCCGCGGCGGGGAGCGCGACCGTCACCTTCACGCCCCCGGCTTCCAATGGCGGCAGCGCAATCACCTCTTACCTCGTGACGTCGACCCCCGGCAACTTCACCGCAACTGGCCCCGCCAGCCCTCTGACCATTACCGGGCTGGCGCCCAGCACCACGTACACATTCACCGTCCGCGCTGTGAATGCTGTCGGGACCGGGACCGCCTCGGCCGTGTCCAACGCGGTGACGATCCCGCTCGTCGCGCCGGCCGCTCCGACGGGACTGACGGCCGTTTCCTCCGCATTGAGCAAGAATCCACCAACGGTGAGCCTGTCGTGGACCAACAACTCCCCCAACCAGGCCACCTTTGCCATTCAGCGCGCGACCGATTCCGCGTTCACGCGGGGCGTTGCGAATTTCACCGTCGCATTGAACATCACATCCCTTACTGATACGACGGTCGCGCCGCTCACCTCCTACTTCTACAGGGTGCGGGCCGTCAATGCCGCCGGGAATTCAGCATGGAGTAACACGGCCGCCGTTACGACTGTGGGCCAACTCGCCGCTGTGCCGAGTGCGCCCACGTTGGCCGTTCTCAGCATCGCCCGGACTTCCATCACGCTGGGCTGGACGCCGCAATCCAACAACCAGACGGCCTACACGCTGCAGCGGCAGGGGCCGTCGGGTGCGTGGGTTACGATCGCCACGGTGGCATCAACTGTCACTGCGCGGGTGGACTCTGGCCTGACGCCGAATACGACCTACTCATATCGCATCGCCGCCATAAACGCTAACGGCACCTCAGAATGGAGCACCGTGCTCACGGTCAAGACGCTGCCATAACGCGCACCGGGTCCTACCGCGGGGAGGGAGATGTCCCTCCCCGCGGTCTTGACGCATCCTGCAGTGATGGAAAGGTTTGGCCATGACTTCGGGGCAGGCATTCATGAGCGACAAGCAGCAACTAACGGAGATTTTTGCGGATGGCCGCAACTCGACAATACTGGCGACGCCAAATTGTGGGCACCTCCCTTCGTAAGGGAACCTGTGGACGGCATCGCCCTGCCTTCACTCTGATCGAACTCCTCGTCACTCTGGCCATCATTGGCATCTTGGCCGCGCTGCTGCTGCCGGCTTTGGCTTCTGCTCGAACCAAAGGCCGGCGTGCAAACTGCATGGGCAACCTCTCCCAGATCGGACTGGCGACGGAAAGTTATGCGAGCGACTACAACGGCTATCTTCCCGGCGGTCATGGCTGGAACGGGTCAGCCGCAGATGCTTCTTTGACGCCTGCGAATTACGTCGAATGGTTCGCCGACAGCAAGACGGGCCAGAAGATCGCCGTTGGCGGCAGCGCCTACGGATACCCCATGGAAGGCTGGTCCTTTGCCCAGGGCAAGAGCACGTGGAATGCCATTGCCTTCGGCGAAAAGCCGATGGGGCAGAGATTCCAACAGGGGGACCTGAACATGGCCCCCGTAAACCTGGGCTTTCTGCTCAGTTGCAACTACCTGCCCGATGCCCGTGCCTTCTTCTGTTCGAGCGCTCCGGTGACTTCAGGGTGGGACAGCCCGTGGGACAACCCAGGCGACATGAAGAAGGCGGGCGGCTTCGACAAGGACACCCTCCTGCGCGGCGATTGGGCCTCGATGCCGACGTGCCCGTACTCCACCATCAATTTCCGCATGTTGCGCGTCCCGTACAACTACCGAAACGCCGTTGCCGGCACTCACGAGACGCCTATGGGTTCGCCCCTGACGGTGTTCTACACGTCGCCGCAGGTCACGACATCCCCGAACTGTCCGTACTTCAAGACGCAGCGCTTGCTGGGTGCGCGTGCCCTAGTCTCGGACACCTTCCGCAAGCCCAAGAATGCGCCACAGAACACCCCCGGTGACGGGACCAGGATTCATGACGGGGGCTATGACATCCTTTACGGCGACCTGCACGTTGCCTGGTACGACGATCAGAAAGGCGCAATCGCCTACTGGCCGATGTCATCGGACTGGAACATCAACCTCGTCCAATCGGGCTATACTGGGGACTTGTTCGGGGACGCTGATGCGCGCACAAACTTGAGCCGCACGATGGGCGTTCAGGCCTGGCATCTCTTCGATCAGGCTGCCGCCCTGGACGTGAACGCCGCGCCGTAGTCGCGTCCGTCCGTCCCGTGATCTCCAGCTGACACCAGAAGCAGTCCAATAGGGCAGTGGCTGACGAGAAGGTGACCACGAAATGCATTCAACGCAGCGTCCTGCAGTGACCCATTGCCTGGGAAAAAGCCCGAGAGGGCTGTAGTAGAACGTAGTAAATTTCGCGCACAACATGCAAAACATGCGCAACATAACCCAAAGGTCGCAGGTTCAAATCCTGCCCCGCTGCGATTCTAGGCAGCCGCAATCAGGTCCAGTACGCGCTTGTGTAGCGTCTGTACACCCAAGCCAAAGAATTCTATTGGTGTCCGGTTGCCCCGACCAGCCTTCGCCAAGGCTTCGGCTGGCAAGCCATCCTGGAAACAGGTAAGCTTGCCGACCGGAGACTTGGTGGCTTTAACGGAACGGGCGGCCTTGGCGAAGGCTGCGCGCCGTAGCCTTGGCGAAGGCGGGCATTATGCGATACGTTTACCTCATCCGCAGCACAGCAAATCCCAGGCAAACCTATGTGGGCATCACGGACGACCTGAAGCGTCGCCTCCAAGACCATAATAGCGACACGTCGAAGTATCGTCCGTGGGAGTTGGTTGCGGCAGTCACATTCTCCGACGACGCGAAGGCGGCCTCATTCGAGCACTACCTGAAAACGGGTTCCGGCCGCGCCTTTGCTGCGAAGCGCTTCTGGTAGAGCCGCCTCTGATGTCGAGGCACGGGACTTCCTTCCTTTCTCCCAACGAATCACAATCTACCAGTACCAGCGAATGATGGCGCGCTCTTCTTGCGTGTGATTGCATTGTCCTTGTGAGTGGCGTCAAACGGCTACTGGATTGTGAAGGGGGAACCGCAGCGGCCCCAGCGGTTCCCCCTTGCGATCCTCTGCTACTCTGCGAAGTAGCTCTTCGCTACGTAGCACGAGCTTCACTTCCCCCCGGCAGGCCGCAACGAAGCGGCTGCCACCCCAAGACCACAGCAGCAGGAAGATCAGCTTGACACCCTGACACGCAAGTCTAGAATGGAACCTCAACAGCGCTGATCAACCGGATTGGCAAACGGTTCGCAGGCAATTGAGTCGTGCGTCCCCGGAATTCCCGGAATTCTGTGGAGGTGACGGAATCATGGCAGCATTGGCCATGAAGCGACGGCGAACAGGCGTCTTGCTTCTATGTGTTTTCATGCTGATCGCCGGGGCGGCCTGTCTGGTGCTTGGAGGGCGGACACGCCCTCCGTCGCCGCGACCAGCCATGATCTCCGTTGCCAACGGATGCGAGCAAATCGACGTCCTGATTGACGATGTGGTGGTAGCCCGCCTCTTTCCTCGCAAGGCAGGCATGGACATGACGGACGTTCTATTCCACAAGAGTGGTTCCACTCATTTCGCCTTCGCCATCAGCCTGAATGGCGTCATTACCTACAAGCCGGAGACAACGTACAACGTGCGACCTGGCGATATGCTCTCCGTCAGCTTTGGCTACGGAGCGACTCCGCCGCAGGCATGGGATTCTACACCGCGCTTCTCTGCACCGTCGCTCATTCCCGGCGATCCGTCTCGCGTATGGTGCTGGTTCGGCGCTGCCAGCCGGAGGATGGATACCTTTGTCGTCAGGACCTGGGGGCCGGAAGACGAGCGTGCGGCGCGCTGGCGGCTGTGGCGCAGCGGATACTCCGTGCGTGAGAGGAGCGCCAATGGGAATGACATTCGGCTCCAAGTAGCGCCGCCCTCAGGATGGAGTGTTTTGGAAGCGTGCATGGAAGTCAAAGGCTGGAAAGGGGTCAGCGACACACAGTTCCAGTTGGTGGTTCACTGACCGCCAATCGCGACGCGGTGAATGCCCCGCCTTCAGGCGGCCGGTACTCGGATCGCTGCAAGTTCCATAAGGATGGCGCTGGACGGTTCAAACGAGCGCCCGCCCCGACCAGCCTTCGCCAAGGCTTCGGCTGGCAAGCCAGTCTTGGCAAGGAATAGCGGCGGACAGTTTTCACGGGACGCACGATTCCGGCGAAGGCTGTCCGCCGTAGCTTTACCTGTCCGCTATAGCCTCGGCGACGGCGGATGCGAAGGCGGACTAGTTCTGTTTCCGCCTTCCCCACTTGCGACACGTCCGTTACTCTCTGCTTCTACTTCCCGCCACGAGGTTCTTTCCAGATGCGACTGAATGGGGGCGGCGAGGCGCACGTGTTCAAGCCGCGTTGGCGGGAAGCCGGGACCGATAGACACGGAGCGCGTTTTCGCCGAGGAACATTCGCTGCTCGGAGGGGGAGAGGAAGCTCGAATGGACGCGGGCTATTTCCAGCAGTTGAGGGTGCTCGTCCCTGAAGCAGACTCCGGCTCATGGATAGGCGCTGGGTGAGATAAACGAAGTCATCCAGAATCCTTTCGTTCTTCCGACAGGAAGGCAAGGCTCTCGGCCTGCCGTTTGGCACTCCGATGGGGCAATGGGCAGAACGCAACAGCCGACCAGCGCTAACATAACAGCCTGTAACGTATTGTGTTAGGATGCAGAGCGCATAATTCTGGACTAGACCACATTTTCTATCTTGACAAGTCATGAGTAGGTGCTAGAATAAGCCGTTAACGGTGTTGTCAAGAATGCAGGCGACAGAAGCGTCATTCGGCAGGACAAAATGCTTCGGGTTCGGAACCACAAATACGTACAGCTTGCCAGCGACCTCCGGAAGAAGATTCGCAACGGAGAATTTACGTTGCACGGCAGACTCCCAGCCGAGCGCGATCTGTGCGTCGCATACAATTGCAGTCGGGGCACGGTTCGTCAGGCGCTGCAGCATCTGTTTCGTCAAGGCATCGTGCGAACGCGGAAAGGGGCGGGCAGTTTCGCTTCCGGGCGAACGGGCATACGATGCAACTCGAATATCGTCACCATCGTCCCGAATCTGTTGAACTCCGAGCTGGCCCGTTTCGTCCACACCTTGAGCGCGGAATTGGTGGAGCGCGGATACTGCCTGTCGTTGAAGGTGACCAACGAGAACCCCGAGACCGAACGGGCCATCATAGACGAACTGCTTCGTCGCGGTGAGTTTGGAGTGTTGAAGTTCCCAACCTGCGTTGCCGCTGAGCATGAAGTGCGGAGTCGCCTGCGGGAGGCAGGGGTCCCTTATGTCGTTATCAACGACTTTTGGACGGACTGTTCTCAGGACGCTCATGTGGCGTATGACGAGCGGGCTGGGGTGCGGATGGCCGTGGACCACCTGGTCGGCCTGGGGCACAGGCGCATCGGATTCCTGGACAGCCACGTCTCGCCGCGGGTCCGCGCGATCCATGCCTACCGGGATGCGCTGCGGGACCACGGAATCGTATGGGACGAAAGACTCATCTTGCTGGGCGCCCCGTGGGAAATCCCGGCATTGGAGCGAGTGTATCACAAGGGGGGAGTGAACCCGACGGCGTTCGTCACAATGTACGACGCGTATGCGGTCAGGCTGGTTGCCGGTCTTCGGCAGATCGATCTGCAGGTTCCTGAAGACGTTTCCGTGGCGAACATCAATGGGGAGCCTCTGGCAATGGGGCACATGGATTTCACCACGGCGGTCCTTCCCGACGAGAAAACTATCGCGAAAGCATTGGAGCTGCTTGAGAATTGGACGGAAGGCGCGAAGCCGCAGCAGGCGGTCATCAAGCCTGATTTCCATGTCGGCCGAAGCACAGGCCCCTGCGCTGAAGTTCACACGACTATTCTGACTGAGGCCCCGCAACGAAAGGAGGTGGTGTAGGAAGTCGTCCGTGTCGGTAGATCGGGCCCTTTTTTTGAGGAGGAGTTGGAGATGAACGGCACAAGGAGTTTGTGGGCGCGCTTCTGCAGCGCGTTTACGTTGATCGAACTGCTAGTCGTGATTGCGATTATAGCAATCCTGGCCGGCATGTTGCTTCCGGCCCTGGCCGCCGCCCGCGAGAAGGCGCGGCGCACGGCCTGTCTCAACAACCTGAACCAGTTCGCCAAGGCCATGGAGTCGTACTGCGGCGACTACAGCCAATACTTCCCCTCTTGGAACGCGTGGGGGAAATGGGTTGGGCTGACGGCGCAGAAAACCGTTGCTGGCGCCGCGTCGTCGGACATAGCGAATGACTATGGCATTATGGTTGATCCGAAGAACGGCGACCAGATAAAGGCTTTCTCCTCCGCCTATGCGATCATTCCTGCAGGTTACCTGGAGTACGGCAATCCGATCATCATGCAGCGCACGATTGCCAGCGGGTTCAATGCGTCTAACAGCGACAGCACGACCTATGGCGAGGTGCGCGCTCTCCCGAAAGGCCGCCAGGGAATGGCGCCCGTGGGTTTGGGCTTTCTCGCTACCGCAGGCTACTTGCAGGACCTGGGCGTGTACTTCTGTCCCACCGCCGCGGATACCATGCCGGTGGATGACTTCATGGATACCTATGGGATCTACGGCGGCTCGAAGATATCGGACGTGAAGCGGGCCGGCGGAACCGAGCCCCGAACGCTTACCCATGGGAGCTGGGGTACTTTCCCCGGCGGCGATCAGACCTCGTGGGTGGGGGGCTGGCAAAGCGCCCAGACGAATTGCGCGCGAGTACTGCAGTCAAACTATAGTTACCGTCTTACCCCAACGACCCTTTTCAACCCGATTGGCTATAACCAGGCCAATTGGCAGGACGGTTCACGTACTGTGGGGCAGATGCTGTATACAAAGCCTGCCCGTATCGTCATCGTTGGAGAGCCGGTCTTCAAGACTCAGAAGCAGCTTGGGGAACGCGCGATCGTGAGCGACACGTTCAGCCGGCATCCGGGTCGAGTGAACACTCCGTGCGCGTCTCCGGTCCCGCCGGGCCGCGACGGCGTCGGTTTCGCCAGATATCACCATCGCGACGGATATAATGTGCTGTATGGCGACTGGAGCGCGAAGTGGTACGGCGATCCGCAGCAACGCATCATGTGGTGGCCGGCCGTAAGCGGCACGTCGGACTTCAATGCGTCCAAGTTCGGCCTGGCCATCAGCGCCCTCAGTGACTACCATGCGGGGATCGTCGAGAACGGCGTCCCCAGGATTTTCGGGACGGTAAGAACGCCGACAACCATCGGCGCCTCGCCGAATGGCACGGTGGGCGTCTGGCACGAGTTCGACAAGTCGCACGGCGTGGACGTCAACGCGGAAGACTTCTGACAGAGGAGAAGACACCCTATCGTCATCGTCCGCAGTTGAGGTTGTCTTCAGGTTCTGTGCGTCATAGAGGGGCCGCTTCGGCGGCCCCTCTTGCGAATCCGGGGAAATACAGAGTCCCAATCCACGTTTCACCGCACCGGGCGGCTCGGCAACGCATCCGCCGGTCATGGAGGGTCTGCGATGCAAGGCGGAAAGAAAATCGGCCTCATGGCTGTATTGGTCCTCATCATCGTTGTGGCGGCGATATTCGGAGTCAAGCACCTGAAGACCGACGCTACCAAGCCGCCGCAATGGTACCTCGACCGGCCCATAGAAAGAATAGACTCGAGCAGTTTTGAAGTTATCACCAAGAGCTATGGCGAGTGGCTCAAGCTCGGGGAAAAGGACGGCAGGTTCAAGAACCCGACAACGGGCGCGTACACAATGGCGGAACCGATCGTGTGCGCTTCGTGCGGGGTGAAGGTGCCGTCCGCGCTGGTGCCGGGTCTCCCCAAGAACTTCACGCAGGAGGAGGAGCGTAACCATCGTGAAGTGAGGAATAAGGCGATGAGGGACTACAGGTGCCCCAAGTGCGGCAAGGCCCCCTACGCCGCAGGCAGTTTCTGAAAGTTGCAGAAGTAATGGAAAAATGACGGCCCGGGAATGGCTTTTTTCGGGCCGTTTCTCGGCATAAGTCATTTCCATTCCCTGTGCAAAGCCGATAGGCACTTCAAGGTTGGTGAATCCGTGGTCTCTTCGCTTTCCCCATGAAGGGCTATGACGATCGCGCGGGGACGCGCTGGAGATGAGAGGAGGAGAGCACACGGACAAGGTCCGCGTCGGGATGGTCCGGTGCGATCCGCACGCGTTTTATTCATACGTCAACATCCATTTCTTTCGTGGCGTCCTGGATGACGCGCTCAAACGCTGCGCGCGTAATTCGGAACGATGACGATTTGAAGGAATCCTGAAAATGGCAAAGACTCGGCTGGCAATAGTCCGGTGTGACACGCATGCGTATTGGTACGGCGCGTTCATGGACGAGGTGGACCCTCTGGTTATGGCGACGTACAGCCCTGACGCTCCCACGCGGGAGGGAGTGCATAACTACTTCAAGGTTGTAGGGAATCCTCGTGCCCTTAACATCAGCCGCGTGCCCGGCTTCGTGATTGCGAAGGTCTATGACCGGGTTGGCGACCGCTCCGTGGACAACTCGGACCCCGAGGCGCTCCAGTTCGGCAGCTATCCCGGCCGCGCCATTGCCTTCTCGAAGACGTTTCTCAGTCATCCCAGGGTCTGCCGCACCGCCAAGGAAGTCGTCAAGAACGTGGACGCGGCCTTCATCGCGGACTCCAGCAGCCCCAAGGACGGGGCGGACCACCTCGAACTCGCGCGACCCTTCCTGGAAAGAGGGATTCCGTGCTTTGTGGACAAGCCCTTCGCGGCGACGCTTGCCGACGCGAAGGAAATGGTCCGTCTCGCGAAGGCCAACGGCACAGTCCTCATGAGCGCCTCCATCCTCGCCCATTGCGACGTGGGCATGCAGTTCCAGCGGCGATTTGACGAGATCGGCGTTCCCGGCCTGCTCGTGGTCAAGGGCGTCGGGCCGGGGAATGCCGCCGTGATCCACGGCGTCGCAGCGGCTCAGGGCCTCTTCGGCTATGGCGTCGAGGCGGTCGATTGCATGGGGTCGATCCCTCTGGAACACATGGTGCTCTACTATCCCGATGGACGGGAGGCCGTTGTCCTGAACACGCCCCATCGCTTCTTTCCGCGCAGTTGCTCCTTCTATATCTCGGCCTACAGCAACCTCGGGGCGCTGCATTCTCCGGGGATCGGCGACCCGGAGTTCCTTACCGGGACTCGCAGAATCGTTCAACTCTTCCGTCGCATGTTGGACACGCGCAAGCCCGTGGTCCCGTACAAGCATATCCTGGAGCCGATTGCGATCCTTGAAGCGGCGCGCATCGCCCAGAAGGCGGGCAGACGGGTGGCTCTCTCCGAAGTATGGTAAGGCCGCTCTGAACCATCAACGAGGATCCCATGACTCTCCAGCACCTCATATTCCTCATCCATCCCGGCTGCTATGAGAAGCTTGACGCGGAAACGCTCCGGCGGGATAGCTCGCCCCTCTTCCTTGAGCGCGAACGGCAGATCAAGGAGCGGTGGTTCAAGGCGCTTGCCTCACGGGACAAGAGCACGCTGCTGCTGCAATTGTATGGCCCGGAATACCTGGTGGAGACGGCCGCGAAGGTCCTCGGCGAGGCGAACGTCTGCCACGTCCGGGCGGAGTATCCGGGCGATGGGCAGTTGAGGGAATACTACCGCCGCCTCACGCAGTGCATCTGCGACCACATGAAGAAGTGCGGTCAGGAGTTCGATCCGGCGACGGTCACTTCGGAGCTTTGGGGAGAATCGTTCGAGGGGTGCGTGCCCGGCTACGGAGGGGCGTTTGCGGAATGCCTGGGTCTCAAGCGTCCTCCGAAAATGATGTTCGAGATGACGACGCACGACAGCCGCTTCCTCCACGGCGCCCTGAGATGGGAAACGATTCAGCTGCCTGACAGCGACATCGAAGCGTGGCTCTTCGAGTGCCATGACAAGACGAGCGCAGCCATCTTTCAAGCGCGGCTCTCCGCGCAGTGGCTCGACAAGCGTCCCATCCTTCTGCGGCTCAACCCGACGCGGCATCTCGTCTGCACGAAACTGGGCCACACGGTCTGGCCGCCGGGACCGTGGCGGAAAGGAATGCCCGAGGAGTCGTATCCGTACTGCCTGATCACGTCGGACAGCTATTGGGTCCGCTCCGTGCGTATGGCGTTTGAGGATTTCCGACCGGTCATTGCGGCGGCAAGAGTCGCCGCTTCCATGGAGTAATGCTATGCGCGTGAACATCGGGGACCAGTCTTCGTGGCATTTCGTGAATGGAACGTGGGGGCCTGACGCCGAAGGCATCTTCCGCCCGGCAGGAGACGCGCTCTCTGATGACGGGCGCGGGATTCAGGGATACCATTTCGCCTTCTGCAAGGCGCACACGTTTGCCGACCTGCGCGCCACGTTTCAGTTCCGTCACAATGCGGGTCATTCGGATGCGGGTTTCATCTTCCGGGCGGCGGACCCTCAACATTTCTACCTTTTGCATTTCCCGGACTGCGGTCAGGCCAGCCGCGCGCAGAACTTCTGGGTGGCTCTGTCGAGGATGGAGCCGAGCGGCGTCCTGTCGCTTGTGAAACTTGAATTGGTCCGGCGTGTGGCGAGCTGCCCCCGCGGCCAGTGGCACGACGCGGACGTGCGGGCGACCGCTGAGCGGCTCCTGGTCCGCATTGACGGGCGCGGCCTTTTTGAGGTGAATGACCCTCAACTTGCGGGCGCCGGGCGTGTTGGAATAATGAGCTTCTCGGACGCGCAGATTCGGGACCTGAGCGTGGAAGGGGACCCGATCGCGGCCGACGCCTGGTCCGAAAAGGACCATCGCGTTGCTCAGTGGTTCCATCCGTGTCCCACCTCTGAAAAAGTCTGGCAACGGCCGGCAAGTGTGGTTCGGCACGAGAACGGCGATCTCCTGCTGCTTTACACGAGTTCTATCGGAACAGGTTGGGCGGCAGAGAAGAAGACTATCCTGGTCCGTTCCGGAGACAATGGCAGGTCATGGAAGGATCCATGCGTCATCGCCGACCAGAAGGACCCCTGTTTCCTGCACCGTTTCCCGGACGGGCAGGTCAAGCTCGTGTCCTATAAAGACCGTCTCCTGAGTTGGCGAACCTCCTCCGATGCGGGTCGAACATGGTCGGCGCCGACCTCGGGCGCCGAGATCGGCCCCATGCCCTCCATGAACACGACCTTGAACGTGGGGCCGCAGGCGCTTTTGAACCTGCGCGACGGGGCGATGCTTATGATGCTGTACGGGAAGAGCGTCTTCAGCCAGGAAGGAATGCCCGTCCAGGCGTGGGGAGGAATTCACTGTCATGCCCACAGTTGTCGTTCAGAAGACGGCGGGAAGACGTGGTCTCCTCCGATCCCGATTGACAACGTGGGCAACGACGGAGAGGGCAAGCCCATTCCGCCCAACCACGACCTCACCGAGGTCTGCTGCGCCGAGGTGGAGGAGGGCAGGATACTGGCGTTGATCCGTCCCATCTACTCTCCGTGGGTGTGGGAAACATGGTCGCGCGACGGCGGCAGGAGCTGGGGGCCGTGCCTGCGCGGCCCGTTCCCCGGCTATGCGACGCCCAACATGCTGCGCACTCGCAGCGGCTGCATCCTTGTGGCGCACCGCCTGCCGGGCCTCACCGTCCATTGCAGCCGCGACAACGGCATGACCTTCGACCAGGGTACGATGATAGACAGCGCCCTCTGGGCCATGGGAAGCATGATCGAGGTCGAGCCGGACGTGGCGCTCTATGTCTATTGGGACAGTTTCTACGGCCTGATGCGCGGACAGTTCCTCCGCGTGACGGACTCCCGGCTGGTCCCTGAACGGCGTTGGGGAGCCACGCCTGAATGAACATGCTTGGGTACAGCACGTTGGGATTTGCTGATCGCGACGCCGCAGCCGCCCTGGATGCGATCGCCGAGGCCGGCTTCGAAGCGGCAGAAATCCTGTGCAAGCCGCCGCACCTCGCCGAACCGCTCACCGGCTCCCAGGCAGCCGAGTTCCGTGCGGCGCTCGAGCGCAGGAAGTTGCACAGTTGGACAGTGCACGCGCCGCTGGGGCGTACCGTCCTGGGCGCTCCCCAGGAACCGTGGCGTTGCGAAAAGGTCGCCGAACTGGCGCGCTTCATTCGCTTTTCGGGCGAAATCGCGGCGCGCGCGATCATCATCCATCCTGTCCCGAACCCGATGTTTGTCCCGGACGCGGACGATCCTCAGATTCCGGCGCTCATGAGATCGGCCCTCTCGCGCTCCCTGGACGATCTGCTGCCGCTTGCCGAACAGACCGGCGTGCGCATCCTCCTCGAAAACCTCCCCTATCATTGCGGCTATCCCTTTCTCAGCATGCGCGACCTGCGGGCGCTTGTTGAACGCTATCCCGCATCCTGCCTTGGACTGGTGGTGGATACCGGCCACGTCTGCGCGCTGAGGAACGACCTGGCCGGCGAAATTCATGCGGCGGGTCCGCGACTCTGCGGCACGCATCTGAGCGACTTTGATTCCGCATCTCCCGCTGACGGCCATCGCGTTCCCGGCCGCGGCGAATTGGACTGGCAGGTGGTCCGGAGTGCTCTGGCTGATCTTCAGTACACTGGGCCGCTGCTGTTTGAGATTGGCTTGTCGAACGGTCAGTGCGCCGAGGACGTCGCACGGGCAACCTTGAAGTTTGCCCGGTCCTGGGCGCGTTAATCCGAGATGTCCGTCGTTCCCGCTGTTCTTTGGGCCTTTGTGACGCAGATGGCGCCTTTTGAAAGGAGTTCGATTGTGACGAAGACATTGCGCGCGGTCATCTGCCTCGGTTTCCTTTTCGTTGCCGTCGCCGTCTGCCGGGCTGAAGAGGAAGGACTCGTAGCCCTCTATACGTTCGAGGAAGGCCCCGGCGAGAGGGTGAAGGACTGGAGCGGGCAGGGCAATGACGGGAAGATCACGGGGAAGGTGACGCACGTCAAGCTCGAAGGGGACAGGGGATATGCGCTGCAGTTCGGCGAAGGCCAGTCGTACGTGAATTGTGGAAACAAGCCGAGTCTGGACCTCAAGGACGCCGTGACCCTCATGCTCTGGTTTCGGCCGGATACCGCGCCTGAAGGGGGCACCGACGTAGGGATTCTCGGCAAGGGGCTGAGCACCTATGCCTTGTCGTATGTGGGGACTGGATGTTGGTGGTACATCGGAGGCGGCGGGAACGGAGTGAGCGGTGGCGACGACGTACGGCCGACATCTTCCTGGCACCATATTGCGACAACGTTCGATGGCAAGGACTCGAAAATCTACGTTGACGGCGAACTGTCAGGCGCACGCTCCCTTGTTCGCAAGATCGATACGGGAGGAGGCGCTTTCTACCTGCGCTATCCCATTCTCTATGGCAGTGACAAGACGCTGCCGTTCACGTGCGCCATGGACGACGTGCGGGTCTACAACCGCGCGCTGTCTGCCGACGAACTGCTTCGGTACTACAAGAAGGACAGGGCATGGCGGCAGGGGAGAGACGCAGCGTCAGGGCAGATGAATGTGACGGCGCGCGCTTACTCGGTGCCGGCCAAGCTGCGCGTCGAAGCGGATTGCGCGGGCCTTCAGCCGATCCCGGCGGGCGCCGCGATAACGGTGGAGCTGTTGGACTCAACCGGCGGCAAGGTGATTGACCGGTGGCAGACAACGCAGTTGCCGGCCTCGGACAGGCTGGTCGCCCTCTTTGACACGAGCAAGACGCCTCCGGGGAACTACGGGGTTAGAACAACCGCGAGGGAAGGCAATGGAAAACAGATCGGCATCGTTTCCACCGTCCAGATCACCCTGCCTCAGCCAAAACCGGCCCCGCCGCATGCGACGGAAGGAACGAAGGCGCTCAACAACCTCGTTACGGAACTGCTGAATGTGCAGACTCCGGCGGGGGGTGATCATCGGCAATATCGGTTCGACAATCTCAGGGACGGATGGGTGTTTTTCTCCTCGGACGCCGCTCCGGAAGAGGGAGGACAGGTCTGGATCGTCTTGGATGCTGCGCCCAGAGAAAACGCCGTAATCGTGCACAAGAAGGGGCAGCCTCGGATCCTTGAAGCGATGCGCTATCTGACCGCCGGCGCACACACGCTGGACGTCCACTCGGAAGGAGGCGCCGCGAGCAGCCTGGTCGTCCGCGCCATACCGGAACTCCTCTACGCGGAAAACGGCTACCCCTGGTGCCCGTTCCTGCCCGGCATGGGGCCTTACACCGTGGATTTCCTGGAACGAGCGGGCCTTTTCAACAACATCAACGTCGTTCTTGAGCGGCATCCGGTAGAGCCTTTCGCCCGGCAGTGGAGGCAGCAAGGGAAGAAGGTGCTCATGCACGCCGGCACCTACGACGTGCGTTCGGACACGGTGGAGGGGGTCTTCACTCTGCTGTCGAAGCTCGAAGGATTTCGACGGGCGGATCGCGATGGGATCATGTTTGACGAACTGAGCGGCAGCGCCAATCTGGCCTGGTATCCCAGCTTGAGCGGAGGGGTCAGAAAACTGTCCGAGAGTCCGCAGTGCCGCGGCAAAGTACTCTACCCGTATTGCAGCGATCTGTATGAAAGCGAGCCGGCGACCACGTTCTCCTGGGAGATCGTCGAAGCCGGATACAAACTTGCGGAGGAGAAATATCTCTCGGAGCAGCCCACCGCTGCCGAGGCGCAGAAACATTTGGATGAGAAGCTGACGCAGACAGTGCGGCGATACCAGGCGGTGATTCCGAACTGCCAGGAGCACATGATCATGGTGGTCGGTTACATGAGCGCGCCGCCGGAATCGCTGAACACGAATCCATCGGTGGACTACAAGGTCTGGCTGGACATGCAGTTCAACCGGCTGGCGAACGACCCGTTGTTCCGGGGCCTTTACGGCATCCAGTGCTACCACGCGGCGTATGCGAACGAGGAGATCATCCGATGGAGCGCGAAGCTCTTCCGGCACTACGGCATCGAGGGGAAGAAAGAGATGCTCTCCAAGGATCCGTATGTCCTCACCCACGTGCGGAATCCGGATTTCGCCGAGGGGTCCGCAGGTTGGACGCTGTCCCCGGCCGAGGCGGGAAGCGTGGCCGTGCGCAACGTTCCTGACTACAGCTACTTGCAGGGGCGGTATCCGAAAACGACTCAGGGCGACACCGTGCTATGGACCAAGAGGAGCGCCAAAGGCCCCAATCGCTTCTCGCAGGAAATAGTGAACCTCGTGGCCGGGAGGCTCTATTCGATTAAGATGTTCACGGCGGACTATCAGCGCTTCATGGCAGGGCAGGGCGTAGCGTCCTTCGACGCAGTTGACGCGAAACGCGATATGAGCATTGGAATCAGCGACGCCGACCTCGTTCCGTCCGAGTCCTTCGAGAACACTTTCGCGAGCGGCATCTGCGGCCATACCGGCAAAGGCTTCACTCGAGAGAACAATCTTCCGATCACTTACCGTTTCCTCGTCTTTCGCGCTCGCGGGACGAAAGCGATGCTGACGATATCCGACTGGGCCGGCCCTGCGGACCCGGGCGGACCGATCGGACAGGAACTGATGCACAATTTTATCGAGGTTGAGCCGTATCTGGAGGATTGACCGCCGAAGCCGTGTCAGGCTCTTGCGGGTTGCGCGCTCCGGGGGAATCCGGAGCGCTGTTCGCGAGGAACCATTGTGAACGTCATTTTCATCGTCTGCGATACGCTTCGGGCCGACCGGCTGGGTTGCTACGGCTATTTCCGAAACACCAGCCCGACGTTGGACGCCCTGGCGCGCGAGGGGGTTCTGTTCGAAGAGTTCCACAGCTCGGCCCTGTCCACCGGTGCGGCATTCAGTTGCCTTTTCTCGGGCATGCCGGCTATTCACCACCGTTTTTACGCTACGCCTGCAGGCAGCCCCAACATCATGAACTTCGATGACGCGATTCCCACGTTTCCGGAAGTCATTCAATGCAACAGCGGCCACACGACCGTTGCCGTGGATAATCTGATCAACTTCGCCGGGCATATGAAGCAAACAGCCAGAGGTTTTGAGTTCTACATTAATGTCACTCGCGACGGAGGGTTCCGACAACCGGAATACACCGCCGGGGAGGCCAATGCCCGCTTTCTCCCCTGGCTGAAGAGCCACGGCCGCGAGCCGTTTTTCGCGTTCATCCATCTCTGGGACGCGCATCACAACCCGTATCGCGCGCCGGGATATCGCGAGCGCTTCAAGCAACCGCGCGGTTCTTTGGACGGACTGCCTGTGCGGGGATGCGCGGCAGGGTATGAATACGTCCCGGCCTGGGGCCGGGTTGGGGAGATTGTGTGGGGAGTTTCCGCCGGGAACTTCCAGCGCGCCGTGGATGGTGGAGCGGGAGGAGCGATCGGCGGAGACGACGGCGGTGACGAGATAACCCAGGACCTGTACGACGGCTCGGTGGCGTATATGGACGCACAGATCGGAGAAATCCTCCGTACCCTCTCCGACGAGAGGATTCTCGACGACACGGCCATTGTGCTGACGGCCGACCACGGCGAAGGCCTCGGCATACACGGCACATGGGGGCACGGCCTGCTGTATGAGGACACGATTCATATCCCCCTCCTTCTGTGGCGTCCCGGCCTGCTGCCCGAAGGGCGGCGTGTGAAAGGGTTCGCTCAACATGTGGACATTGCGCCGACGTTGTTGGACCTGATGGGCATGGCGGGCCGCGGCCCCCTGCGCTCGCGCATAGGAACAATGGGCGCCGTGGATGTTGCGATGAAAGGCAGGTCGCTTCTGCCGCAGGTTCGCGGCGAGGCGCCCGGCCCGGAGCTTATCGTTGCGGAGGTGCGCCGAGGCCCCGCGGATCCGGGCTATCGGTCGCTCCAGTCGAGTTCATGGAAGCTGATCGAGAGGCTGGGCGGCGAACGCGAGTTGTACCACCTGGGCGACGATCCCCTGGAGAAAGTGAACCTGGCCGACAGAGAAGCCGAACGGGCGGACGGGATGTCTCAGAAGCTCCACGCCTGGGTTCAGTCTCATTTGAAGGATGGGGAGAAGGACCCCATGCGAAGCGCGTATGGCGAGTAGACAAGACATGCTACGGCGGGAGTGAATTGGCATCCCGGAGACCATGTGCCGGGACCAATTCTGCGTCAGTTCAGGGTGCGCGGGAATTCAAGGAGGAAGCCCATGTGGTTTGGAGGAACGCGTCTAACGTCCCAGCCAGCCGTGCGTGCGGCACGGCTGTTTCTCGGCATTGCGCTCTGCGGACTCGCCGCCTCGGCGTATGCGCAGGCGGGCTTGGTCGCCCACTACACATTCGAGGAAGGCCCCGGCGGCCTCGTGAAGGACTCGAGCGGCAACGGGAATGATGGAAAGATCGTCGGGGACGTGACGTATGTGAAGCTCGACGGAGGCAAGGGCTACGCCCTGAAGTTCAATACGGGCAGCGCCACCGTGGACTGCGGCAAGAAACCCAGCCTGGACCTGACGGACGCCGTGACGCTGGAACTCTGGTTCCATCCGGAGACGGCCGTCATCAAGGGCGAAGGCGGCGTGATGGGCAAGGTCATGGGCAGCTATTGCATGAGTTACTCCGGCAAGTGCTGGTTCTATGCTCCGGGGGGCGGGAACTACGGCTCGACCAATCCGTTGAGCCTGTCATGGCACCATGTTGTCGCCACCTTCGATGGGGCGACGATCACGATGTACCTGGATGGGAAGCTTCAGGGAGTTCAGAAATCCAATGTCGCGAAGCTGCCGCATGGGGAGAATTTTTACCTGAGATATCCTGCCACCTACATGACCGTGGATCCCGAGTACAAATGCATGATGGATGACGTGCGGGTGTACAACCGTGCGCTGTCCGAGGAAGAAGTGGCCGCTCACTATCGGCAGGAAGCCCGGACCACGGCCAGGCAGGATGCCACCTGGTTTGAGAAAGTGAAGCTCACCCTTCACACTTTCCCGCAGTCCGCAACGTTGGTTGCCGAGGCAGACGTCACTCAGATGAATCTCTTGTCGCCGGGCTGCACGCTGAAGATGGAACTGCGCAACGCGGCCGGCGGGAAGACCGTGGCGCAGTGCGACACGCCGGTGAAGGTCAGAGCGCGCGGCCCCGACGACAAGGAATCTGCGATACGGCTTGAGTTCCAGGACCTGGAGCGGCTTGGCATAAGCTACTGGACGCTGGATGTGAAGGATTTTCCTGCAGGCAACTACGACATCGGGGCTGTCGTGACGGATAAGAACGGCAAACAGATAGGAACCCCATCCTCCGTCACTGTGAAGCTTCCCTTCGACCAGCCTGATTGGATCAAGGCGTACGAGGGCGCGAAGGTCCTCAACAACCTTGCGGCTGAACTCCTGAGCGTCGGGGCTCCACAAGCCGATGCGGAGAAGACGTACGCCTTTTCCAACCCGAGGGCCGGGTGGGGGTTCATCTCTTCCACGGCATCCGCCGAGGGAGCCGACAAGGTCGCGGTATCTATCGACTCCGCGACCGAAGAGAATGCCGTCATCCTTCATGCCAAGGAGACGGAGAAGACCCTTGAGGCCATGCGTTACCTGCCGGTGGGCGCGCACAAGCTCATTGTCCGCTGTACCGGCGCTGCGCGCCCCAGTTCCATTGTCGTTCGCGCCGTTCCGGAACTCATGGTAGCCGGATTGGGCTATACGTGCGGATCGGGCTGGCCCAATGTGCCAATTTTGCCTTGCTTCGGCCACTATAATATGGAGTATTTGGACAGGATCGGCCTTCTTGCCAATATGAACGCGATCATTGAGCAGAACCCCGTCTCCGAGAATGCGTCGTACGTGAGTGAATGGAGGCGGCAAGGCAAGAAGCTGATCGATCACTATACCATGTGGCCCTTCTATCAGATGGACAACGTGACAACGGCCGCCGTGGTCAAAGGATGGACCGAGTGTCATGGTCTGGCCGGGGAGGGCTATGACGGGGTGATTGCCGATGAGTTCTCCAATTCGGGGCACGGCGGCATCGGAAAGTATCCCTTTTACGCCGAGGCGCTCCGGCAGATTGCGCAAGACCCGAAATACAAAGGGAAGCTCTTCTATCTGTACTGCATGCCCATGTACGGTGGAGAGGCTTCCATGGATCTCTTGAAGGCCGTCATCGAAACCGGGAACAAGTGGGCCGAGGAAAAGTACCTTGTCGAACAACCCACCGAGCAAGCGGCAAAGGCGTACATGAACCTTCGATTGAGGGAGAATCTGCTGGGCTACCATGCGACGGTTCCAGACTGTGCGCGACATATGATCACCACGCTCGGATTCATGTCCGCTCCGCCGGAGACGCTGGATATCAGCCCGGCCGTGGATTTCAAGGTCTACATGGACATGCAGATGAACCTGCTGGCCAACGACCCCGTCTTCTTCGGCCTGTACGGCATTCACTGGTACCATAACGGCTATGTGGACGAAGAGGACCTGCGTTGGACGGCGAAGCTCTTCAGACACTACGGGATCGAAGGCAAGCGCGACCGGCTCACCAGCGACCCGTACATCGTGTCGCACATCAAGAACCCGGACTTCGACCAGGGCGCCGCGGAATGGACGCTGGCCCCCGCGGAGCCGGACGCCATCTCCGTCAAGCATGCGACCGGATACGGGAGCCTGCAGACCCGCTGCAGCGGCGGCGACGAGAAGGCGGGGGACAATTTCCTTCTGATGCGGCGCAGCGCCAAGGCGCCGAACCGCGCGTCTCAGAAGATCACACGCCTGACGCCGGGGCGGACTTACTCGGTGAAGATGTTCACCGCCGACTACAACGAGCTGCAGACGGCGAAATCAACCCAGAACAAGCACGCCGTCAACATCCGGATTGACGGCGTCGAGTTGATTCCCGAAAAGGGATTTCAGCAGATGTTCCCGAGCGGCCTGGCCGGACATACGTATGGTCCGTTCAAGGACGGAAACAATCTCTACATTACGTATCACCGCGTCGTCTTCCGCGCCAAGAGCCCGGAGGCGATGCTGACTCTCTCTGACTGGGGGAACGACAACGAACCCGTCGGCCCCATTGGGCAGCAACTGATGTTCAATTTCGTCGAGGTCCAGCCGTACCTGGAGAAGTGAGTGCCGGAGCCGCGTCGCACTCGTAGAGGAAGCCGAGGTGTCCGGGGATCATCGGACGGCGGCCCACCATGACGGGGAGTTTTAGGAGGAAGACCATGTGGTGCGGAAGAACGTGTTTGTCGGCGCAGCGGATGATTGGTTTGGTGTTTCTGCTTCTCTGCGTTGCGCTCTGCGGGATCGCCGCCGCGCAGGCGCCGGAGGCCGTGGAAAAGGCGTCTCCCGCCGCGGAACCGGCGAAGGGGCCGGTGGTCCTCTATCATTTTGATGAAGGGGAAGGACAGCTTGCGCGCAACGCCGTGGCCGACGGAAAGGACGGCGCGATCCATGACGCGACGTACGTCAAGGCCGGCGACGGCTTTGCGCTGCACTTCAACGGTGACAACAATTATGTCACGCTCCCGGACAAGACCGCAAACATTTCGGGGGAAAATCTCTCCATCGAGTGTTGGTTCCGCGTGGCCGACCCGGAGGCGACTTGGCGCGGTCTCTGCGGGGATTACCACAGCGGGACGGCCGGCTACATGCTGGTCTACACGGGATCGGCGGCCTTCTACAACGGGCTTCAGTCCAAGGCCGTTTCCAGCGGGAAGAGCCTCAGCGATCGCAAGTGGCATCACGTGGCGGGCGTGTTGGACAAGGGAACGATGCGTATGTACGTGGACGGCGTTGCCGAGGAGAGTGTACAGACCGGGCAGTCAGTGGTCGCCAGTACGTACCCCTTCGAGATCGGGCGCTATGGGTTCGGGAAGTCGTTCAACGGCGAGATTGACGAAGTAGCGGTGTATGACCGCCCCTTGACTGCCGACGAAATCAAGGCGCACTACGAGGAAGGGAAGCGGTGATCGCCGCCATCTGGACGGAGCTTCCCTCTGACTTTCTCTGTTGGGAGTTCGGACATGGCTGATTTCACGGTTCTGGATGACGACCGATACATATGGGACACGGAACTCGCCGACTTCATGCCGAAGCGGGCTTTTGACGCCCATGCGCATCTGTTCGATTTGTCCTTCTACAGCGAGACGGACGCCGCCAAGATGCCTTTCTTCGCACGCTTGCAGCGTCTGACGGCCGCCGATACGCGCGCGCATTTCGCGGCGCTGTTCCCGGAACGGGAGTTTCACTTTCTCTTCATGGGCAACCCGCGCAAGCACTGCGACATGGACGGCCTGCACGGGTACATTGCCGCGGAAGTGGCGACCGACCCCGGCTCCATCGGCCTGATGCTGGCTTTGCCGGAATGGACGCCAAAGGAGATCGAGCGCACGCTGGACCGGCACGGGTTCCGAGGGTTCAAGCCGTACATGTGCTTTTCGACCAATCCCGATTCCGCGCAGAGCACGATCCTGGAGATGCTCCCCATCCATTACTGGGAGATCGCCCAAGAGCGGGAATTGATCGTGCTCCTTCACATGGGCCGCCACCAGGCGCTTGCCGATCCGGTGAACCAGCGGCAGATTCAAGAGCTCGCTGCGCGATTTCCGCGCGTGCGGTTCCAGTTGGCCCATTGCGCGCGATGTTTCACGCCCCAGATTGCCGAAGAGGGCTTGCCGCGCGTGGCCCAGCTTCCGAATGTCTTCGTGGATACCTCAGCCGTTTGTGAAACCGAGGTCTTTAACATCCTGTTCGACGTCTGGCCGCGGGAGCGCATCCTCTTTGGGACGGACATGCCCGTCGGGATCCTGCGCGGGAAGTACGTGGCCTTTGGCCGGGGGTGGTTCGGCGTATATGAGCGACATAAGGAGGTGTTCAACGCCAGTCATGTACCCTATGGCCCGACATTCATCGCATACGAGAACCTTCGCGCCATGCGCGCGGCGGCGAGACGTCACCGGTGGGGCAAGGCCGAACTGGAGGATATCTTCCTGAATAACGCCGTGCGGCTGCTTGGCTTGAACGACGGAAAGGCTGGATAGGATGCAGACCGCAAGTTACCTCGTGGGATTCGGAGAGGCGGACATTACGCCGAGAGATCCCGTCCGGCTTCATGGATACTACTATGAGAGGGTGTCCACCGCGGTGCACGACCGGCTCCGCGCGCGGAGCATGGCCGTCTCGGACGGCCGTTGCCGCCTGGTCATCTGCATCGCAGACCTCGTTCGGCTGACGGGAGAGGTGGTTGCGGAGACGCGGAAGCTCATTCGGGAGTCTTGCGGACTTGGCGCCGAGAATCTGTTGCTGGCGGTCATCCACACGCATACCGGTCCCGTTGTCGACGCGGGCACGCCCTATGCGGCGACCCTGCCCCGGCTTCTTGCGGAGTCGGTTCGGCTCGCCCTTCAGGATTTGTCGTCCGCAGAACTCCAGATGGCGCACGCGGAGGGCCCCGCCGTTCAGTTCATCCGTCGGTACCGGATGAAGGACGGCTCGGTGAGGACGAATCCTGGAATCCTGAACCCGGATGTGGTTGCGCCCATCGGCGTCGTGGACCCGGAGTTGTCGGTTCTCTTGGCCACGGATGCGGGGCGGGTACGCGGCGGACTCGTCCATTTTGCGCTCCATTGCGATACCATCGGTGGGACCGAAATATCGGCGGACTGGACGTATTACGTGCGCAAGCGAATGCAGAAGGAGTTTGGGGAGAATCTGCGCCTGCTCACGCCGATCGGCCCCGCCGGGGACGTCAATCACTGGAACGTATTCGCCGATGTCTCTCTCCGGGGCTTTGCTGAGGCTGAACGGATTGGCTGCGCGATCGGGGATGTCGCCGTCAAGGCCCTCCGCGACGGAACACAACGGGTCGCTGCCGGAAAGGTTATCGGTCTGCGGAAGGAGATCGAAGTTCTGTTGAGGATGCCGTCGAAGGCGGAACTCGCCGCGGCTCGGCAAGTCCTCTCGCAGCCGCCTCCCAAGGGTGTGGACTTCACCATGGAACGCGTCGAAGCCCTCCGGTGTGTTCGTGTGGCGGAGATCGGGCCGGCAGTCAGGGCCGATATCGGCCTCCTCGCGTTTGGCGACGTTGCGCTCGTGGGCATACCGGCCGAGTTTTTCACGGAATTGGGCCGCGAAATTAAGCGGAAGTCTCCGTTCCGACACACCCTGGTCGTCACCCTGGCCCATGCCAGCCTGGTTTACATCGGCGCCAGGCGGAACTACGAGGAAGGGGGCTATGAAATGACCTCGTCCATCGTGGTTCCGGGAACGGGTGAACAGATGGTAGATGCGGTGCTGGAATTGCTGAACAAAGCCAGGAACATGTCCGACTGACCGCGATCTGCCGCGTTCACGGGATGGTCCGACAAGAATGAGTAAATCATGTCCAGAACGGCGACTATGCACAATGTTCTGATAGTAGGCGGTGGCAGCATCGGCGAGAGGCACCTTCGCTGCTTCCTGGCGACAGGACGCGTGACGGTTTCACTCTGCGAGAGCAGGAAAGAGCGTCTCAGTGATCTGGCCGCGAAATACCCGTTGACGGGATCCTTTGAGAACATCGAGGCCGTCGCTCTTTCGGAGTTCAGCGCCGCCGTGATATGCGTCCCGGCGCCCCTGCACATTCCCCTCGCCCGCCGGTTCGCAGAAGCCGGCCTGCACCTCCTGATTGAGAAGCCGCTCGCAATCAGCCTGGACGGGGTTGAGGAATTGAGTCGCGTGGTGGACGAGAAACGACTCGTCGTGGGTGTGGCCCATGTCGCCCGAGCCAGGCGCGTGAGCCGGGCCGTGAAAGAGTTGGCGGACTCCGGCGTAATCGGTCCGGTGCGCAGCGCTGTGCTGATGAGCGGTTACGACCACCGCCAGGCCCGGCCCGACTACCGTGAGACGTACTTCGCGCGGCGCGAGACCGGCGGCGGGGTCATTCAGGACGCCCTGCCTCATTCCGTCAACCTGGTCCAGTGGCTGATGGGACCGGTGGCGAGCGTCATGGCGGCCTACGATCATCTAGAGATCGAGGACATTGAGGCGGATGACACGGCGTCGCTGCTCCTGAGGTTCCGCGACAACGGCGCCATGGGGAATCTCCACTGCAACGCGTGGCAAGCTTGTAGAAGCAATACCATCAGCCTGGCGGGTCCGGAAGGGAATATTCTCGGCGATGTCACACAGAGCAGAGTAGGAATGTTCCTGCGCAAGCGGCAGGAATGGACGTGGACGGACATCCCTCGCGAACAACCGGACGCCAAAGGACAGTTGGACGAGCCTTTCGTGGTTCAGGCCAACAATTTCCTCGACGCGATTGCAGGGCGCGGACGGCTCCTGTGCACGCTGGCCGAAGCGCAGCACACCGTTGAGGTGTGCATGGCGGCCCTAGAAAGCGGACGCCGGCGGCAAACCGTGGATATTCTCGTAAAGAGCGCAGTGGGAGGACGCGATGCTTAGATTGGGCATCATCGGACTTAGCCTGGGCAACGGCCATCCCTATTCCTGGTCGGCGATCTTCAATGGATACGACAAGCAGAGGATGGCAAAATGCCCTTTTCCGACGATCCCGGACTACCTCGGCAAGGTGGACCCGGCGATGATGGGGATCGAAGGCGCGCGCGTCACGCATATCTGGACGCAAGACAGGACTGTCTCCGAGGACGTGGCGGGCGCCTCGCGGATTGACCATGTTGCGGACGACGCGGCGGACCTCATCGGCGCGGTGGACGCCGTGATTCTCGCCCGGGATGACGGGGAGAATCATCTCCGCATGGCGAAGCCGTTCATCGAGGCGGATATTCCCATCCTGATTGACAAGCCTTTGACCGATAACGCCGAGGACCTGCGCCAATTCGTAAAATACTACGAAGCAGGGAAGCCGATCATGTCGTGCTCCAGCGTGCGGTATTCGGCTGCGCTTTGCCGGGCCAAAGAGCAAGCGGGGCGGGTTCTCACGGCGCATGCCATCACGGGAAAGTACTGGCGCACGTACGGCATCCATCTCATCGAGGGCATCTATGCGGTCATGGGCGGCGGCGTGGGAGTTGTTCAGAATGTCGGGCGCGAAGGAGAGGAGATCGTCCACCTGCAGTACGCGGACGGCAGGCATGCCATCCTTCAGACCTTCAAGAACATCAAGTACGTCAACCATCTCAGCTTCTATGGGGAATCCGGGTACGCGATTGTTGCGGAATCAGACCCGTATTCCTCCTTCAAGGCCATGCTCACGGATTTCGTGAAGATGCTGAAGACAGGCAAGCCGGTCCTCGACTGGCGGCAGACGGTCGAGACGGCCTGGATCGTATCCGCGGCTATGCGGTCGCTTCGGGAAGGGAGTCGTATCGTGCGCCTGAGCGAAATAGCATGAGATTAGGCGTCTGAAAGAATTGAGGAGGCGTTTGCCAATGGCTGCAGACTGCGGACTTTTCTCTCTCAAGGACAAGGTGATCGTCGTCACCGGTGGGACCAAGAGATATGGCTATCACTTCTGCGAAGCGTTGGCCGACGCCGGCGGCACCGTCGCTCTCACCTCGCGGGACAGGAAACGTGCGGAGGAGACGGCAGCGGCATTCAGGAGCAAAGGTCTCAATGTCTGCGGGTACAGCCTGGAACAGGGGGAGGACGACTCGATTGAAGACTTCGTTCAGTCCGTCATCCGAGACCACGGCAAGATTGACGTTCTCGTCAACAGCGCCCGCCGCATCCCGCAGCGGCAGGGCGGCGAAATCACCAGAGAGGAACTAGAGAAACAGTTCGCCGTCAATTGCGTCGGCCTGATTCTCCTTACGCGCCGCGTCGTCGAGGAGATGAAGACAGCCTGCAAAGGGAACATCATCAACATCGGGTCCATCTACGGCATGGGAGGGCAGGATCTCTCCATCTATGAGGATCCGGACAAGAACACCTCGCACGACTACCCGATTCAGAAGGGCGGAATCATCGCCTATACCAAACAGTTGGCCACCACCCTGGCGCAGCACGGCATCCGGGCCAACTGCTTGACCCTGGGGGGGCTTCGCGGAACAGAGCCTCCGGACTCGGTGTTTCTGAAGCGTTACTGCAAGAAAGTTCCGCTGGGCCGCATGGCGGACGGGGAGGACGCGAAAGGCCCCATCGTGTTTCTGGCTTCCGATGCGTCGGCGTACATGACAGGCGCCAATCTTATCGTGGATGGTGGATGGACGGCGTGGTGAGTGATTGCCGGCTTCCGAAAGGATTCTGAGACCAATGTTACGGACAGCAGTTCAGCGCCCTGGCGCGCAAATGACGTCGCGCGCGAGAGTTCTTGCGGCCATTCGCGGCGAGCCGGTGGACCGGGCGCCGAACATGCCGCTCGTCAAGCAGTTCTGCACTCGGCAAATGGGCGGCGACTTCATGGAATACAACCGCGATCACCGCGTGCTGGCGGACTCGCAACTGCGGCTGCACGAGCGGTGGCCGTTCGACTGCTTCAACGTGCTGGGGCATCCTTACCGCGAGGCGTCCGACGCAGGTCTGCCGCTTCTCTGGCGGAAGGACGCCGGGCCTGAAGCGAACGGCGTGCTTGTGAAGGAGAGGGGAGACATCGCCGTAATCCGCTGGCCCGAGCCCGAAGCGGGCCCGCTCATGCGGGACCGCATCGCCGCGATTCGGCGTTTCAAGGCGTGCCGGCCGGATGTGGCCGTGCTCGGCTGGGTGGAAGGCTGTTTTGCCCAAGCGGCCACGTTCATGGGCATGGAACGTGCCATGACGGCCCTTGCCCTGGAGCCGGACTTGATGCGGGAGCTGCTGGACTTCATCTTGCCGCGTGAAGTCGCTTTTGCCAGGGCGCAGATCGAAGCCGGAGCGGACCTCATCGGCGTGGGCGATGCCGCCGCCTCGCTCATCAGCAGCGACCTTTATTGCGCGTTGGTCCTTCCGTATGAGCGCGACCTTGTCGGCGCCATCCGCCGGGCCGGAGCGCCGGCCAAGCTCCACATCTGCGGCGACATCAGGCATCTGCTTTCCGACATCGCCACGACAGGGGCGGACATGGTCGACATTGACTGGATGGTGGACTTGACGGAAGCCCGCCATCTTCTCGGGCCGGACGTATGCCTATGTGGGAACTTCGATCCGGTGGCGATCCTGCTCCGGTCAACGCCGGAGGAGGTCAGGCAATCGTGCCTTCGATGCGTTCGGGAAGCGGGCGCTCCGTTTGTGTTGGCCCCCGGGTGTGAGGTGCCGCCCGACACGCCGGCGGAGAACTTCGCCGCCTTGTGCCTGCCCTATGGAACGACGAGAGGGATCTGAGGAAGGGACCGTAGAATGCCGCAACTGGAGATAGTTGACGGGATGATGCAGGTTCACATGACCATCGTGACGAACACCATCGCATATGCCCGTAGAACGAAATCTCGCCCGGCAGACGGGCCAAACCGCGGTGCTCAAGGAACGGGCGGAAGTGTTCTATGAAATCGCTCACGGACAAACTGAAACAGCACATTCATGATATGAGCCACGGCGCCGCGCTGGTCGGGGTCGCGTCTATGGATCGGTTCAACGGCGCTCCTCGGGGTCATCATCCTTCGGACTTCCTGGCGGGTGCGCGTTCGGTCGTAGCCATCGCCCTGCCCATCGTGTCCGGCCTCATGAACTGGCACGAGTACTTGGAAAAGTCGGACGTGATCAAGGAGACGGACACGCACGTGGGCAAGGAGGGCGCCCGGCAGCCCTGGAGCCCGCGCACGGTCATCCGCAAGCACATCGAGCGCCGCTGCTGCTATGAAGTGATCAACAATGAACTGCAATCGCTCAGCATGCATGGCGCGATCTTCTTGGAGAATGCGGGCTATCCTTCGACGTATTTGCCGACTACATATGGACAAACGCTCTCCTGGCCCGGCAATTACCAATGGGATTTCCCCAAGCCTCCGCAGGGCTTCGCCCCTTTCTCGCACCGGCATGCGGCCGTGGCCGCAGGACTGGGCGCTTTCGGACTAAACAACCTGGTGCTCACCCGGCAGTACGGACCGAGGCAGCGACTTGTCTCCGTCATCACCGCCGCACCGCTCGATGCGGACGGGCTCGTCAGGGAACCGGTTTGTCTGGGAACGAAGTGTTCGCTATGCGTCAAGAAATGTCCGGCCCGCGCCCTTGGCGATACGGTCGAGTTCGTCATGGCGGGACAGAAGAGCATGCTGGCAAAGGTCGACATAGAGGCGTGTCGCGGATACTACAAGGACAGCGCCCTTGGTTCGCAGTGTGGCAGGGAGTGCATGATGTGCTGCCCGCTTGCGCACGGAGCAGGCCACAAGGGAAAAGGATAATGCCCAATCCCTGCGAAGAGGTTCTTGACGCCTTGTGCCGATCCCATGTGACGCTATCAGGGACTTGAGGAAGGAGCCGTAGAATGCCGCAACTGGAGATATGCGGAGAAGGAATCAAGGTCGTCGTACGCGACGATTTCGGCATCACAGTGTTCGCGCGCGATGGACGGTCCCTTTGGGACAGTTGCAGAAGCCGGATTCCCGCGGCTGTCGTGCGCCGGGACGCTGGAGCGCCGCTGGCAGTGCCGCTGGCGACCGCCCGGAATGTCTCGTTCGCTCCATTCGGAGAAGGAGCCTACCGTGGCCGGGTCGTTCGGCTAGCGGGCCTCACGGGCGCCGATGCGGTACTGGACCTTGCCTTTGCGGTGGAGCCGAACAGGGACGAAGTGATGGTTCAGGTAGAACAGGTCGGCGGGACGGACACGGTGGCCGACGTGGAGCATTTCTACCGCTTTGAGAAACCGGTGGCGGACGGCGGATTCATGTTGCTCCCGCGCGGCTCCGGCTACCTCGTCCCCGCCGAATGCCAGGACGCGCTTCCCGGTGAAGGCCATCGAAACTGGGAAGGGGAGCACAGTTCCTTCATCGGGGCCTGCTGGACACTGCCGCTGTTCGGAATGACAAAGGGGAACGGCGACGCTTGGTGTGCGATCATCGAGAGCTGGTGGGACTGTGAAGTCAAGGAGGAGCACATTCCCGGACAAGCTTCTGCGCTCGATTTCAACTGGCGCAGTTCGCTGGGCAAGCTCAATTACGCGCGCAGGTTTCTCCTGCGATTCGACCACGGCATGGACCACGTCTCCATGGCCAAGCTCTATCGCGCGTACGCCGCAAAGCAGGGGCTTGTGCGCACCCTCGAAGAGAAAGCGGCACAGACTCCTGCGCTTCGGCAATACCTGGAAGGCATTCTGTTTCGCTGGCCGGCATGGAAGGCGGACGACGAGGCTGCCGTGCTGGAGGGCATCCGGCGCTTGCAGAATATGGGAATGAAGGTCAACTTCTTCTTCCCGAAATGGTCTTCCGCCGGCTATGCGGCGGATCAGGACGCGGACACGAGTGCGGACTGCAATTGGCAGGCCTCCCTGCACCCGAACCCGGTGCCCGGCGGTTGGCCGGTCTTGGTGAAGCTTGCGGAGAAAGTGCGCGGGATGGGCTGTGTCATCCAAGGCTTCACAAATATGCTATCGCAGAACGCCGACGGAGTCGAGTATGATGAAGCGCGCTGGCCAGTGGACGCTAATGGACAACGCTGCCGCAACCTCAGCACGCACGATGCTCCAGCACGTTTGACTCGCATGCTCAATCATCTCCGGGACATGGGATTGAAGCAGGATGTACTCTATTTCGACAGCTACGCCGCGCACGGCGCTCCGCCGGAGGACTTCTCTCCCGCTCATCCCGTAACCCGTCGTCAGGCCTTCGAGACGGAAAACGCCTGTTTCGCGGAAACTCGTCGCCGGGGGATCATGCCGGGCGCGGAACTGGCGCGTTTCTGGTGCATCGGCGACTGCGATTACTTTTTCTTCACCGACTGGTCATCCGATCGCCTGACGAACGTGTTCACCCAGGGGGCGCCCGCCCCTGTCGGCGAGCCGGTTCCGCTCTTCGAGCTCGTCTTCCATGAATGCTATATGGCCGGGTTCTCCGGCGGCGGGTACGCTGTGTACGCCCCGGGCTTTGACTGGTGGGGTGACCGCACGCCGCGGCTGTATGAGATGCTATTTGCTTCCGCCCCGGCTTACAATTGGCTGCCGGAGGGAACGGTGCCCGTGTACGACTGGCAGGAGGAGAAGACGCGGCGTCGCTGCGCCTGGCTCAAGCGCTGGAGCGCCTACTACCGCGCCGTTGCGACCTCTGAGATGCTCTCGCACCGGTTCCTTTCACGGGACCGCCGACAACAGCGGACCGAATTTGCCAATGGCGTTGCGGCATCATTCGACATGGCAGGAAACCGCTTCTGCGTCGCTGGCGTCAATGGGTTCACTGGCCAGTGGGAGACCCCCGAGGAACTCTATTCATGACGCAGGAACTCCGAGGTCTGGGACGGGGGATCAGGTCCTGTTGCACGGAAAACTCCGGTCAAGAGGTGAGTGGCGAGATGAACACGTTGGGGATTTGCGGCAGTCGAATCAGAGTGGTCATCGCCCCCGACCTGACCCTCGCAGTGCTCTCGCGCGAGGGCCGAACCCTGTGGCGAAGTTCGACTTCCCACAAGCCGGTTGCACAAGTACGCCCTGCCGGGCAGCCGCTTCGCGCAGTGCCCCTGGCCGAGGCCGCCCAAGTTTCTGCGCGCCCGTTTGAGGAAGGCCCATATCGCGGTCACACCGTCCGCCTCTCCGGGCTGAACGGCGCCGATGCAGTACTTGAGGCGAGTTTTGGAGTCAACCCGAAGACGGACGAACTGCTGGTGCAAGTGGCGCAGGTCGACGGTCCGGACAGCGTGGTAGCCGTGGAACACTTCTACCGGTTCGAGAAACTCGTCTCCGAGGGTGGCTATGTGGTGGCGCCACGGGGATCGGGGTACATCATCCCGGCGGACTGCCCGGACGCCCTCCCGGGAGAAGATGACATGGAGCCGTCCTGGGTCGGCGCCAACTGGGCGATGCCGATGTTCGGGATGGTCAGTGCCAAGTCCGCCCTGTGTGCCATTGTGGATACGTGGTGGGACTTCCAGGTGCAGGTGCATCACCAGCCTGGGGTGAAGTCGTTCTTGGACTTCAGTTGGGCGGAAAGCCTCGGAAAGCTGGCTTATCCCCGCCGCCTCATCATCCGCATTGCCGAGGACATGGGCTACGTGGCGATGGCAAAAGTCTACCGCGAATACGCCAGGAAACACGGAGTCGTGCGCACTCTGGAGGAGAAGGCCCATCAAACCCCCGCTATTCACCAGGCCATTCGCAACGTCCTCTACCGCTGGCCCGCATGGAACAGCAAGGACGGTCCTGCGGCGTTGGAGGACATCCGCAGGATGAGAGAGATGGGTCTGGGCGTCACCTTCTTTTTCCCCAAGTGGTCGGCCTTGGGATATGACCCGAAGACCGGCGAGTTGAGGCCCCATCCGGACGGCGCGGTGGGCGAGGCGGGCTGGCAGGCTTACCTGCTGGACGATCCTGTCCCCGGCGGCTGGCGGACTCTGGTCCACCTTGCCGAAGAGGCCCGCAAGATGGGCGCTCTGGTCCAGGGGATGTTTGTTATGCGTTGGCACTTCAGAGATGCGCCCGGCTACAACGAAGACCGCTTCGCCCGCGAAGAGGACGGCAACGTTGTTGACGGGGCCTCCCTCTCCCACAATGCCGGCGCCCATGATGACGAGGCGCGTCTGAAGCCTGCGCTCGACAACGCCGCCGCCCATGGCCTCAGGTTCGACGCCTTATACTTTGATGGTTACGCGGCATTCCGCCCTCTGCCACAAGATTTCTCGCCGGAGCACGTGGTGACGCGCAGACAGAAGTACGAGATGCAGAACGCCGTGTTCGCCGAGGTGCGCCGGCGGGGGATGATACCGGGTGGCGAACTGCGCCGTTTCTGGGCCATTCCTGATTGTGATTGGTTCTTCTACACCGATTGGTCAAATGAGCGTCAAGGAAACGTTGCTTCGGCGCAGACCCGTGCCCCCGCGGGAGAGCCTGTTCCTCTCTGCCAGCTCGCGTTCGGTGATTGCTGTATGTCGGGGTTCTCGGGGAATGCGTGTGGCCCCCAGTACAACTGGTTCCCTGGTCGCACGCCCAGGCTCTACGAACTGATGTACGCTTCTCAGCCGTGCTACAACTGGCTGGTGCCGCAAACCGGCTTCGCCCCCGTCCCCGACTGGAATGATGAGACGGCGAAGCGGCGGTTCGAGTGGCTGAAGAGATGGAGCGCCTTCTACCGGACGGTCGCCATGTCGGAGATGGTCTCGCACCAGTTCCTCTCCCCGGACCGGAAGCATCAGCGGGTGGAGTTCGCGAACGGCGTGGCAGCGGAATTTGATATGGCGGGAAACCGCTTTCGCATCACGGGCGCCAAAGGCTTCACCGGCGATTGGGAGACCCCCGAAGAACTCTGAAACGCGGGTTCTACTCACGCTGATTCAGCAAAGAGGAGGAAGTAGAACGATGACTAACTCGAAAACATCCCCTGGCGCGCCTTCCGAGAAAGCCGCTCTTGCCGGGAAACTGGCTGGAAGCCGGGCCGAGCGGGCCGTCTGGGTCTTCTGCGGAGACAGCATTACGGACGGCATGACGCGCACGCAAGGCCGTCGCAACTACGTCGAGCTGGTTGCCTACCGGGTTCGCGAGGAAAGGGGACAGGTTCTGCATGCCTTCGTCAACACGGCGGTCCGAGGCGCCATCACGGCTGACATTCTGGGGGATCTTGAGTACAGGGTACTGCGCTACCAGCCGAATATTTTCAGTCTCATGATCGGAATGAACGACTGCGTCCGGCTGACCCAGGAGCAGTTTCGGGCGAACCTGGAGAGCATTGTCGGGCAGGTCCGGCAACGATGCGGAGCCGAAGTCGTTCTTCAGACCTGCAATGCGATCCATCCGGAACTCCACCCGGAAAGGGGGGCCTTCCCGTTGTTCATGAAGGTTCTTCGTCAGACGGCGCACGACCTCGGCGCGTTCCTTGTGGATCATTGTGCCGTCTGGGAGGAAACGCGAGTTCAGCGCCGGGCCGTGTTTGATTCGTGGATGGCCGACCGTGGGCACCCCAACGCGCTGGGACACTGGGTGCTTGCCGACCGAATCCTCCGCGACCTGGATCTGGGAGCGATTGAGCAGACCGCCCCCGTGCCGTCCGTCATTGAGACCACTCGTCAGGACCGACGTTCATGAAACGCAATTGGCGTCATGAGGAACTCCGATTCCGCCTCTATCCCGAGGGGGATGTGCACTTTGTGGACAAGCGGGTGACTCAGCCCGTCACCTTCGCCCATGTGGCGGACCTGCACCTGTTGCCGCATCCCGCGGCGCTTTGGCCGCTGCAGTACCGCGAGGCGATGGGTTGGTGGGACAAGAGGTTCGGACATCCCCACGACGTTCTGTCGCGCTTGCTTGACGATATTCGGGCGCGGAACGTGGATTTTGTCCTCTTCGGCGGGGATAACCTGGACTGCTACCAACCTGAAGCGGCGGAGCATCTGCTCCGGCAGTGCCGTGCGCGGGGGCTCGTCGCCTGCTTTCAACTTGGTAACCACGACTGGCAACCCGAGCCGACCCGGTACGCCGCGCACGAATGCGAGGAGGGGACGAGAAAGGCCAATTGCCGGGAGCTTATGCGGCGCTGGGATATGCCCGGCCCATATTACGCGTTTGAGCGCCGAGGCGTCAGGTTCATTGTTCTGGATACGCCGTATGCCAAACTCAAGAATGGCGACTACGCCGGGACCTTCGACAAGACGCAAGTGGACTGGTTCACGACTCAACTGGACTGGGAAGGTCCAATCATCGCCTTCCATCATGTGCCGTTCAATCTGCCCACGTTGGAGCGCCGGCTGCGCGCCGTGTGGTTGGGCATTCTGGGGAGCATCCGTCAGGACCGGAATGGGCGCAAAGTTTCCAGGGAGATTCGAGATTGCGCGAATGTGCTCGGTACGTTCACGGCCCACGCCCACATGCGCAGTGAAGACCCGATGGGCCGGGTGTGGCAGTTCATGGCGCCTCCGGCGCATGAGGGACAGTGGCGTTGTGTCACGATCGCCGCCACCGCTCCCCCCAAGTCTGTGCGCGTGCCGGGAGAGCCTACCGTGGCTTCAGGCGCGTAAACCATAGTGGAGGTGGGAAGCTACATATTATGAAAGCGGCAAGAATTCTCAGGCAGAAGATCGCTGAGAAGCGACCCACAATCGGCGTGATCGTCATCGATCACCTCTGGCAGGGCCTGGTCGAAATCTGCATGAACGCCGGGGCGGACTTCATGATTCTTGACGGAGAACACGCCGACCATGGCGGCGTCGCGCTTTCGAACGCGTTCGCCATGGGGCGGACGCTTGACTTCCCGATGCTCTACCGGCCGGGCCGGACCGACGCCGCTGGAATCCGCCTCGCCCTGGACCTGGGGCCCTGCGGACTGATGCTGCCGATGATAGACCGTCCCGCTCAGCTCGACGAAGTCCGCGACGCGATATACATGCCACCCCGTGGCCGTCGTCGGCCCGGTGGAGCGGGCAACCGCTGGCCAAAGTCCTTTCAATACGCCGACTGGAAACAGGACGTCGAGGATGATCTGCTCATCCTGCCGCAGATCGAGAGTCCCGAGGGGGTGGAGAATGCCGAATCGATTGCCCGGCACGAGGTCACGACGCACCTGGCCAGCGGGCCCTACGACCTCTCCGCGCGGCTGGGCGTCTGCTGGGACCCGGAAGCCCCGGCGCTCGTGGCCGCGCTGAGTCGCGCACATGACGCCGCCAGACGCTGCGGCAAGACGCTGATGACCGTCGGTCCGGCCGCATTGATCCGGCGGCTCGGTCTCCATTTTTATGTGGTTGCGGAACCCTCCTCTTTGTTGGAGGCAAAGCTCAAGGAACTGGTGGCGGAGAGTCGGAAGGGCGTAGGGTCATGACAAAGGAGAGCGCCGCGAAAAATGCGCCGAAGGCTGCCGCATCACGTGAGCGAAAGGGGGTACGCTCTGAAAAGACACGCGTTGAGGGGATGATTGTGCCATTGGTTACTCCTCTTGCCGAGGACTATGCCGTTGACGTGCCGGCGTTGAGGTCTCTGTGCGAAATCCAGATCGAGGCGGGCACGGACGTCTTCTTCGCTCTGGGAACGACGGGGGAATACTACGGGCTGGCATCAGATCAACGCCGGGAAGTCGTTGAGACTATCGTGGAAACCGTGGCGGGTCGGGTGCCGATCCTCATCGGCGTGTGCGGCGACAGCACTGTGGCGTCACTGAAGGCCCTTGACGACTACAGGCATGTCCGTGCGGCCGGTTACGTGGCGAGCGCACCATACTTTATGGACTATTCTCAGGAGGAACTGCTCGACCACTTTCGGGCGATCGCCGAAGCCGCCGGTCAACCCATCGTGCTCTACAATCTGCCGGCGCGTTACCGGCATTGCCTGGAGCCTGACACGGTCGGGCAACTTCTCTCCGAGAAGTGCGTTGTCGGTATTAAGGATTCGTCAGGCGACAAATTGTACCTGCGGCAGATGCTGGATCTGAAGAGACCCTTTCCCTCATTCCGGGTGTTTGAAGGCGCGCTTCCGAGCCTTCCTGAGACATGTCGTTGGGGGATTGACGGTTCGGTGATGGCGTTCGCGAATCTTCTGCCTGGCGAATTTGCCGGCTTCTGGCAGAGTGTCCGGGCGGTGGACTGGACGCAGGCGGAGAAGCGCGTGTCGCGGCTCGTGGACTTCTTTCAAGAGGTCCAATCGTTGGGCCGGGAGGTAGCGGTCCTGAAGGCCTGTATGGCCCTCAAAGGCTGGTGTCGGCCGACTCTCGTGCAGCCGGGGGTTCCCCTGGGGGACGAAACAACGGCGCGGCTTCGAGCAGCGTTGAACTCAGTGTGCGTTGAGCCGGTTGGAAATCGGGCGTCGTCACGCAAACAGAAAGGAGGCAGTACAGGATGAGACTTCAACCATTGCCGGCCACGGAATATGCCCGGCGCGTCAAGCGGGTGCAGGAAGAGTTGAAGAATGAAGGCCTGGACGCGCTGGTCGGGTACAGCAGCGAGTGCGAGAGCGGGACGTCGCGATATCTGACGGGCTTCTGGCCGTTCTTCGATTTCGCGGGGGTGGTTGTTCCGGCGAAGGGGGACGCGGTCTTGGTCACGGGCGGCCCGGAGTCGCTGGAGTTTGCGAAGACGTTCGCGACGGCGCCGGAGATATGCGTGAACCCGCTGTTTGTGGAGTCCTGCGCGCCGGAATGGGTGCCCAAGGTGAAGGGGGAGAGCTTCAAGAGCATCCTGCGGCGCGTTTGCGGGAAGACGCCGAAGCGCGTCGGCGTGGCCAACTGGAATATCATCCCGCAACCGATCTTCCAGGACCTGCGCTCTGGGGCGTCCGGGGCGGAGTTCGTGCCGGCCGACGAGTTGCTGATCCGCGTGCAACGGATCAAAGCGGACGTTGAGATTCCATACATTGTCGAGGCGTACCGGATCACCGAAAAGGCCATGAAGGCGGCGCTTGAGTCAGCCAGGCCGGGCAAGCGGGAGTGGGAACTGGAGGCGGCGGCGCGCTCCAAGATGGTGCTATCGGGAGCGGAAGGGATGTCGTACCCGGCGTGGGTCTGTTCCGGGCCGAATACGCCGCTGAGTCTGTGCCGTTCCACGGGCCGGGCGATCAGGAAGAACGAACTGGTGCAGTTCACGTTTGGCGCGAAGTTCATGGGGTATTGCGGCAATATGTGCCGGCCGTTCTCCATCGGCAAGCCGCCGGCCGCCGCGCGGAAGTTGATGGACGTGGCCTTGGAGGCCATGCATTATGCCCTCGGCGCTATCCGTCCGGGCGTCCGCGCGTGCGACGTATTTCAGGGCTACTACGATATCCTCGCGCGATATGGGTTTGAGAACTTCACGCTGTACGGGCCTGCGCACGGCACGGGCAGTTCGGAGGTCGAGGGCCTCTGGCTGGCCAGGCAAGCCAAGTTCGTTATTCAGCGCAACATGCTGTTCAACGTGGACATCTGGCTGTCCGACGGCAAGCATGGCCTGCGGTATGAGGACGGGATTCTTGTGACCGACAAGGGCGTGCGGGAGCTGACCAGTTATCGGCGGGGGGCCATCATCCTGTGAAACGCATAGAGGCCGGGACAATCCGCCTTCCCGTCACGTATTCGGTCAACAAAGAGGACATTGAGGTCGGCGTCCTGGACACTAAAACGTTTAGATGATGAGGGAGCGGTCGCATGTCAGGAAAGATCATGACTTCCCATGAACGGGTGATGGCTGCCATCGAATTCCGGACGCCGGACCGGCTGCCCCGGTGGGACAACTTCCACTCTTATGAGGATTACCCGGCGTACTTCCCGGCGCGTTGGCGCGCGGCCAAAGGGCTGCCCGGCACGGCGCTGCCCGAAGACCACTACAAGATCGACGTCGTTGTGGCGATGGGTGACGAGGGCCCTTTCGTGTCGCGTCAGGGGGTGGTCGGCCGTGACGGCGAATACGAGCTCTTCCGCGACTCCTGGGGCCGGATCATCCGGCAGAAACCCGGCGAGGCGTTTTTTATGGAGGCCGTGGAATCGCCGCTGGACGACAAGGGCCGGCTCGATAGACTTGAGTTTGATGACCCGACAGCGAGCGTTCGCTATGTGGAGTTTGCCAAGAAGGTTCAACGCGAACGGGCGGCAGGCCGCGTTCCGTTCACGAAGGTTGGCGGCCTCTATTGCCGCAGCCAGTTCATGCGCCGCGAGGACCGATTGCTCATGGACATGGCCATGGATGAGCCCTTCTGCCGCGAGTTGTTCAGCCGCGTAGGGGACCATCTGCTGAAAGTGGGCCTCGAGGAGTTGCGACGCGCCGATTCCTGGGAGACGGGCATTTGGGTCTACGACGATTTTGCGAACAGCCGCGCGCCGATGTTTTCGCCCGCAATGTGGGAGAAGTACCTGCTGCCCGTCTATTCCCGCATGATCGCCGCCTGGCGGGCCGCCGGGTGCAAGCATTTCTTCCTGCACAGCGACGGAAATATCGTTCCGGCACTTGATCTTTTGCTGGCCGCCGGCTTCGAGGGCTTCAACCCCCTGGAGCCGCGGGTCGGCATCAACCTCCCGGCCCTGCGAAAGAAGTACGGGCGGCGGGTGGTCTTCTTCGGAGGGATGTGCAATACGCAAATTCTTCCTCGTGGCGACAAGCGGGAGATCGAGGCCCTCGTGCGGCCGCTCATCGAGTTGGGCCGCGAAGGGGGGCTGGTCATCGGGACGGCCTCCATCGGTGACGACATCGCCGTGGAGACCTACGACTATTACATCAGCGTGTTGGACAAGTATGCAAACTACTTGTGAATCCCGGTTTGGCGAGGCGACGCCGGCGTGGCAGGCGTCCGGGGTGTGGCCGCAACCGCCCGAGGAACTGTGATCGGAATGGCGGCGTTTCAGGAATCGTTGCAGGAGGATTCGCAGGTGGTCAGAGATTGGTCGTTCGAGAGCCAGGATGAGGCGGCAGCCAAGACCGTGGTGGCCGACCTTCCGCCCCTGATGTTCGACGTACATGCGCACCTCTGGTGCAAGAATGCGTTGTCTGTCCCCCCCGGAAACATCTTCGCGACGGGGCCGGACGAGGCTACCCCGGCGGTGTGGCGGGAGCACGTTGGCCGCCAGGTCGGGCGCGACCGGCTGAATGGCGCGCTCTTCCTGCCGATGCCGTTCGTTCCGCCGGAAGGGATCGTAGCTGTCAACGCCTGGATGATGAAGGTGACCGATGGCCTGACGAACGCTAAGGCGTTCGCGCTCGTCGCGCCGAGCATGTCGGCGGCGGACGTGGAACCCCTGCTCGAGCATGGGCAATTTGCAGGGTTCAAGCCGTATCATACCTACAGTACCTCCCAGCCAACGTATGACGCACTTCCGGGCGATTACATCCCGGAGTGGGTGTGGGCGCTGGCTCATAAGCATGGCCTGGCCATGACCCTGCACCTGGTGAGAGCCGGCGCATTGTCCGACGCCGGGAACCTGCGCTACTTGAGGGAGCGCTGCGAGAGGTTTCCCGGCGCGCGCGTGATTCTGGCGCATTGCGGACGCGCCTTCCATGCACCCAACGCGGCGGCGGGCATAGCCAGCCTGTGCGACCTGCCGAATGTCTGGTTCGATACCGCGGCAATCTGCGAGGCGGAGCCGATCCACGTTTTGCTCGACGCTTGCGGCCCGCGCCGACTGTTGTGGGGCAGCGATTTCCCCGTATCCGAAATGCGCGGGCGCGCCGTTACGGCCGGGGACGGCTTCTTCTGGATCGCGCCTGCCGATGTGAAACCAGGCCCGGTGGCGTGCCGCCTGTTGCCTGTCGGGCTGGAGAGCCTGCGGGCGCATAGGACCGCCGCCAGAGAGTTCGGCCTCAATGCCGATGACCTGCAGGACATCTTTGCGGACAATGCTCGGCGTGTGCTGGGGCTGATGCCGGAGGTTCCGTCTCGATCCCAGGCGCTCTACCGTCACGCCAAAGATCGGATGCCCGGGGGGACCCAACTGTTGAGCAAGCGTCCCGAGCGGTTCGCGCCGGAACAGTGGCCGCCCTATTTCCGGGAGGCCCGCGGCTGCGAACTCTGGGATCTCGACGGGCGGCATTTCTACGACATGTCCTTGATGGGAATCGGGAGCTGCCTGCTCGGTTATCGAGACCCGGACGTGACCCGCGCCGTCGTGCGGCGCGTCCGTCTGGGTAGCATGTCCACCCTCAATCCGCCTGAGGAGGTCGAGTTGGCGGACCTGCTGTGCGAGTTGCACCCGTGGGCCGAGCAGGTTCGCTTCCAGCGGTGCGGCGGAGAAGCGATGGCCGCGGCGGTGCGAATCGCCCGCGCGACGACCCGCCGATCCAAAATCGCCCTCTGCGGGTATCATGGCTGGCACGACTGGTACCTGGCCGTAAACCTGGGCACGGAGAACGGGCTGGAGGGGCATCTCTTGCCGGGGCTCCAGCCGACCGGGGTGCCCGCCGAGCTGAAGGGGACGGCGGTTCCCTTCCACTACAACAGCATTGCGGAATTCGATGCCGCGCTTGACGCTTGCGGCAAGGACCTCGCCGCCGTGGTGATGGAACCCTGCCGGAGCGTCGCCCCCGCGCCGGGGTTCCTGGAACATATCCGGGAGCGAACACGGGCCTGCGGGGCGCTGTGGGTATTGGACGAGGTCTCCGCGGGCTTCCGGTTCGCCCTGGGCGGGGCGCACAAGAACTACGGCGTCACTCCCGACATGGCCGTTTTCGCCAAGGCGATGGGCAACGGTCATCCGATCGCCGCCGTCATCGGCGTCGCGGAGGCCATGAGCGGATCGCACGAATCGTTTATCAGCAGCACCTATTGGACGGAGAGCGTCGGCCCGGTTGCCGGGCTAGCGACGCTCCGGAAGATGCGGCAGCATGACATTCCTGGCCACGTCCGCCGGATCGGGACGGCGATCCAGGATCACTGGCGTCGTCTCGCCCGTAAGCACGCTCTTGACGTGGAAGTGGCCGGGTTCCCCTGCCTGGCTCACTTCGAGTTCAAGCACCCCAAGGCGGAGGCGTTGCGCACGCTGTACGCCCAGTGGATGCTGGAACGAGGTTTTCTGGCGGGCACGGCCTTCTATCCCTCCTGGGCGCATTCGAGCGAAATCGTAGCTCAATACGCAAAGGCAGTGGATGAAGTCTTCGGGCGGATTGCGGAGTCGCTCCGCACAGGGGAGCCGGAGAAGCACTTGCACGGCCCCGTGGCCCACACGGGGTTTCGGCGTCTGACCTGAGCAAGAGTCGTCAACCCTAGTGGAGAAGAAAGCGCTCATGGTAAAGAACCGGTGTGCAGTCGTCGGCACAATTGGCCGCGCCGCGATTCTGTTTGTGGCCATCGCGGGACTTGGCCGCCTTTGTTGGGCGCAAAACGCGGGACTGGTCGCCCACTACACCTTTGAAGAGGGGCCGGGAGGCCTTGTGAAGGACTCGAGCGGCAACGGAAACGACGGAAAAATCGTGGGGGATGCAACATACATAAAGCAGGGGAATGGAAAGGGGTACGCTCTGAGTTTCAACTCGGGGCAGGCCTGCGTGGATTGCGGCAACAAGCCCAGCCTCGACCTCACCAAGGCGTTGACCCTCTCGGCATGGTTCTATCCTCAGACCATGGTTACCCAGGGCGAGGGTGGCGTCGTTGGCAAGGTCAGCGGCTATTGCATGAGCTATTCCGGCCGGTGCTTCGCTTACATGTCCGGCGGATCCAACTTCGCGGCCACCGCCGCTCTCAGCCTCGCGTGGCATCACGTGGCCGCCACGTTCGACGGCATCAACATCAAGGTCTATGTTGACGGGAAGCTTCAATCTACGGTGAAGTCAAAAGTGGCAGAACTGCCCCACGGCGCGAACTTCTACCTCCGATACCCCGCCACCTACCTTACTGTGGAGCCGGAATATAAGTGCATGCTGGACGATGTCCGCGTGTACAACCGCGCCCTGTCCGACCAGGAGATATTCCAGTGCTATGAGGAGGAGGCGAAGGCCTCGGCCAAGCATGACGTCACCGGGTTTGACAAGCCGAAGCTCGTGGTTCATCCGTTCGCCCAGTCCGGGACAGTCGTGGCCGAAGCGGACTATAGCCAGATGAATTTGCAGTCTCCGCAGTGCAAGGTGGTTTTTGAGCTGCGCGACACCGTTACGGGCAAGGTTGCGGCGAGACAGGAAGCCCCGGCCAAGGTCGCCGCGCAGGGCGCCAAGGACGGCATACGGGCCATACGGCTCGAGTTCGAGGACTTGGAGCAGTTGGGCGTGACGAAGTGGACTTTCGACGTCGCCGCCCAACCCGCCGGCAAGTACGAAGTCCGCGCCGCAATCACCGGGGCGGATGGAAAAGAGATCGGCCTTCCCTCCGGCGTTCCCGTGACCCTTCCTCTGGAGAAGCCCGACTGGATCAAGGCCTACGATGGCGCAAAGATACTGAACAATCTTGTGACTGAACTCTTGAACGTTCCGGGGCCGTCCACCGACGCGCAGAAGGAGTACACGTTCACGAACCCCCGAAATGGCTGGATTTTCATCAGCTCAACAGCGCAGGCCACGGGCAAGGACCGGGTGTTGCTGTCCATTGACTCGCCGGCCGAAGCCGATGCGGCGATCATTCACGCCGTGGGCAAGGCCGGGACGCTCGAGGCCATGCGCTATCTCCCCGCCGGCCCCCACAAGCTGACCGTCCGCTGCGAGGGGGCCGTCCGGCCTGCCGCACTCATCATCCGCGCCATTCCCGAGATGATGGTCGCCGGCCTCGGCTATCACCATGTGCCGCTCCTGGCCTGCTATGGCCACTACAACGTCGAGTACCTCCAGCGGATCGGACTCCTCGACAACCTCAACCTGCTCATTGAGGAGAATCCCGTGCCGGAGAACGCCGTTCATGTCAAGGCCTGGCGGCAGCAAGGAAAGAAACTCCTGGCCCATTACAGCATATGGACCATTTGGAAGGAGGGGCTCAAGGCCGACGGGATCTACAAGGCATTTACTGAATGCCCCGGCTTTGCCAGCAGCGAATACGACGGCATGATCGGCGACGAATTCTCCAGCGTGGGTCATGGCGGGGCCGGCAGCTACCCTTGGTACTCCGAGGCGCTCGAGAGAATCGCCGGGGATCCCAAGTACAAGGGCAAGGTCTTCTACCCCTATTGCGCGCCCATGTACGCCGCCGACACGGCGGTGGACTTATTGAAGACGGTCGTGCGCCTCGGTTTCAAGTGGGCCGAGGAGAAGTACCTCGGCGAGCAGCGGACCGAAGAAGCGGCGCGCACCTACATGGATCTGCGGCTAAGGGACAATGTGTTGAGTTATGAGAACATCTTCCCCGGCGCCGCACGACACATGATTACAACCCTCGGGTTCATGTCCATCCCGCCGGAGACGCTAAACAATTATCCGTCGGTTGACTTCAAGGTGTACATGGACATGCAGATGCACCTGCTGGCGACCGATCCGGTCTTCTTCGCCCTCTACGGCATCCACTGGTACCACAACGGCTACGTGGATGAGGAAGACTTGCGTTGGACCGCCAAGCTGTTCCGCCACTACGGCATCGAAGGCAGCAAAGAGCGGCTCACCACCGATCCCTACATCCTTTCACATATTCAGAACCCTGATTTCGATGAGGGGGAGACCGGGTGGACGCTGCAACCCGCCGAAGAGGGAAGCATCTCCGTCGCGCATGCCGAGGGATTGGGCATGCTTGAGACCCGCACTCCGTGCAGCAGCGCTCTGCCGGGCGACAACTTCCTCCTGACCCAGCGAAGCGCCAAGGCGCCCAACCGCTTCGCTCAGAAGATCCGGAACCTGACCGTTGGACGTTCTTACTCCCTTAAGATGTTCACCGCCGACTACGATGAGATGAAGCAGGGGAAGTCCACGCAAAACCCGCACCGCGTCAACATCCGCATAGAGGGCGCAGAGGTGGACGCCGAAAAGGGCTTCCACCAGCTTTTCGCCAGCGGAATGGCCGGACATGTCTACGGCCCCTTCAAGGAGGGAAACCATCTCTATATCACCTACCACCGGGTCGTCTTCCGCGCGACGAAACCCGAAGCGATGGTCACCGTCTCCGACTGGGCCGCTGACGATGCGCCGGGCGGGCCGATTGGGCAGCGCCTTATGCACAATTTCGTGGAAATCCAGCCGTACTTCGATGATCCGGCATACCCCTATGTGGCCCCGTAGCGAGCCGACCATTCGTGGAATGATGCGGACCCCGGCAAGCGGCGCAGGCGCCGCACAGCAAGGAGCGATCCGATGCAAATGACTCTCGATGAGAAGCGCGCGTGGCATTTCGCCAACGGCGACTGGGCCGTTGCCGACGACGGGATTTTTCGGCCCGCCGGCGGGTTGACGGACGACGACGGCCAGGGGCTTCAGGGCTACCATTTCGCCTTCTGCAAGGAGGCGGCGTTCGCCGGCCTGAGCGCGCAGTTCCGGGTTCGGCACAACTCGTTCTCCGACGTCGGCGTCATTCTGCGCGCGACCGATCCGCAGCATTTCCACGTGCTCCATTTCCCCGACTGCGGCGCGGCAAGTCGGGCGATGAATTTCTGGGTCGCGCTTTCGAAGATGGACGGATGCGGCGTGCTGAGAATGGTCAAGGTCGAGCACGTCCGGCGTGTCGCAAGTCATCCGCGCGGCCAATGGCACGACGTGGAGATGCATCTGGCCGGCGATCGGCTGGAGGTGTGCATTGACGGGCGCGGCCGTTTCGAAGTGAGCGATGCCGGCTTGTCAGGCACAGGTTGTATCGGGCTCATGAGTTTCAACGACGCCCAAGTTCGGGGATTGACGGTAACGGGCGAGCCGGTCGCTGACTTCGCATGGTCCGAAGGAGCGGCCCGAAAACGGCATTGGTTCCATCCCTGTCCCGACTCGGACACCCGATGGCAGCGTCCGAAGAACTTGGTTCGCGATGGGAACGGCGATCTTCTGTTGTTCTACCAGAGCGCCATTCAGAAGGAATGGCGAGCCAAGAGCGACATGCTCCTTGCGCGCTCCACGGACCATGGGCAAACATGGGGCGATCCCGCTCTGATCACGCAGGAACCGGGAAACTATTACCTGCACCACTTTCCGAACGGCGAATTGAAAATTGCCACGTTCAAACGGGAGGAGACGGTCATACACTGGCGGACGTACTCAGACGCGCGACGCAACTGGTCCGAGGACGGCGCGACCAGCGAGTACGGCCCGAAGCCGCCGGAGGTGGAGTACCTGCAGCCGGGACCCCAGGCGTTCCTGAACCTCCGTGACGGATCGGTATTGATGATGTTATACGGACCCAGCGCCTGCAACAGGGAAGGGGTGAGTCTCTACGCATGGGGCTCATACCACTGCCTCGCCTACACCTCCCGCTCCGAGGACAACGGGAAGTCATGGTCCCCGCTGGTCCCGCTTGGCAATCGGCGTAAAGTGGCGGACGGGGACCTCATTGACGCCAACCATGACCTGACCGAGGTCTGTGCCGTGGAGATGGAAAACGGCGAGATCATGGCATTGATTCGCCCGATCTATTCGCCATGGATGTGGGAGACGTGGTCCCTCGACAGCGGCCGGAGCTGGGGGTCTTGCGTACGCGGCCCGTTCGCGGGCTACGCGACGCCGAACATGCTGCGGACGCGAAGCGGCGCAATTCTGGTCGCCCATCGTCCATGTCTCACCGTCCATTGCGGCCATGACAGCGGCAAGACATTCGACCAAGGCACCCTGATTGACAGCGGAGAGTGGGCCATGGGCTCCATGATCGAGGTTGAGCCGGACCTGGTCCTCTATGTCTACTGGGACACGTTCTACAGCCTGATGCGGGCTCAGTTCCTCTGCGTGACTCGTTCTGGAGTAACGCCGGAACTGCGAGGTGAAGAACGACGCGAGGCGGCCGTGCGAGACATCCGGCCGCGATCTGTAAAAATCTTATAGGTTGCCGTCCAACCGGCTAAGGCTTTGGGCCGCGGACTGATTTGGCGCATCGAGGCAGAGATCTAACAACGCGCCGTCACAAAGAGCTTCAAGAGAGCGTGATAATTTTTTGCCGGAGAGGAGTAGTGGCGATGAGCAAATTGCTGGAGAAACGACTGGAGGGGATCATCGCAGTGGTTCCCACTCCTCTGACCAAAGAGGAAAGAGTGGACACTGCCTCTGCCAGAAGGCTTACCAGACATCTAATTCGGAATAAGGTGCGCGCTCTTTGGATACTCGGTACAGGGGGGGAGATGCCCAACCTTCTTGATAGAGAGCGGCTCCGCATGGTGGAAGCGGTGGTCAAAGAAGCGGATGGGCAAATCCCCGTGATTGCCGGTGTGGGAGAGCCGGGAATGCGTAGAACCATGCAGAATGCAAGAGCTGCCCAGGAGGCAGGCGCTGATGCACTCCAACTCGTACTGCCCTACTATTTCTCATATAGCGACAAGGACATATTCCGATACTACCACGCGGTCGCAGACCAAGCGCAGATACCCATGATCATCTATGTGGGCTATCCGCCCGGGACCGGGAATCTTTCCCTGCGCTCGTTAGAGAAACTGAGCCGCCATCCCATGATTATTGGGCTGAAGTATGTCCCGGGCGATCAGCGTCTCTTCCAGACCATCATTTACCGGACTCGCTCGCCGCGTTTCAGCGTCTTCACCTCTTCAGGCAAGCTGGCCCTTGCCTCGATTGCTGCGGGCGCAGATGGGGCGGTCATCGTGGAGCCTATGATTGCTCCGAGATTGTGCCTGGACCTCTATGACTCTGCCAAAAGTGGGGACTTGGGGTCAGCCCGGGTTTTGCAGAAAGAACTCTACGAACTCACTAATCTTATCTTTGCCGAACCGGCAGCATCGCAATCGGTTGTGAAGACTGCCCTTCACTGGATGGGACTGTGCCAGCCCTACGTAACCCGGCCTTTGGCTGATATATCCGGGGAGACGAAGCGACAGCTCCGCTCTCTTCTGAAGAGATGGAAGGTCATTTGAGACGCCGAGACTACGACGAATTCTTAGAGGTTGTCTATGAGGAGATTCGAGAATGAGTAATCACCCCGACGTACCCATTCGAACGGAGCACGTTGCCGGCGTCGTCAGTCCGAAGTTGGCGGAGAAGATGAGCGATTTCCGAATGCGACTCAGTGCCATCCGCTCCGGCTATCCCGTTGTCACCGACTGGCATCCCGTCATCCCGCCGGGATGGGGCGAATTCCCGAACGTACCGTTCCAAAGGGCCGTAGTCTACCGCGGCAACGCGCAGAGCTGGGCTTACAGCCAGCACCAGACTCTCGCCAAATTCGGGGACAAGTACGTCGCTGCGTGGGCAAACGGCCTGCGCCACGAGGACTACGCGGGCCAGGAAGTTCACTGCGCCTGGTCCGCGGACGGCGCGCACTGGTCCGAGCCTCGCGTCGTAGCGGGCGTGCCGACGGGCTCGAAGCTGATGCGATTCAACGCCGGGCTGTATGCGGCGGACGGGCGTCTCTACTGCTACGTCAAGACCGCGACGGACCTGGGTCGAGATCAGGTGCCGCCCGGCGACTTCTGTCCCAGGGAACAGGATTTCCCCCTGGATGTCTATGAGACCACCGATCTGGAGCGCTGGACGCTCCGCGGGCGTATCGCGGGGAACGCTTTGCTTTTTGAGGAGCCGCGCAGGACTCGCGGAGGGAAACTGCTGTGCTGTGGCTTCGACATCGCGAACCGCGATAGGCTCGTCCTGATCTGGGACGACCCCGAACGGGCCGGAGACGCGCCGCGCATCGTGCGCCTGACCCCGCCGAAGGGAATGCAGTTCTCTCAGGGCTCGTGGTTCCAGACCGACGACGGGCGCGTCTGGATGTACGAGCGCGACCCCACCCTGTCATGCCGGCTGGCCCTGATGTGGAGCGACGACGAAGGCGAAACCTGGAGCGACCTTGTCCGCACCGATTTCCCGAACACGTTCTCCCGCCACTATGCCGGGCGGCTGACCGACGGCCGCTACTTCATCGTGGGCAACAACTATGACATCTTTCTTGATCGGAGGCACCTGCACCTCGCCCTCAGCGACGACGGCCGCGTCTTTGACCGGCAATACACCCTGGTTTCAGGCAACACAACGCGGCGCGTCCCCGGCCGTCACAAGGAGGATGGACCTCAGTATCCGCACTGCCTTGTTGACGGCGACAGGCTTCTCGTCATCTATTCGGTCAACAAGGAAGACGTTGAGGTAGGAACGGTGGACATGACGCGCGTGAAATAGGAATCAGCCGGGTTTCTTTCTTGTAGGAGGCGATTAGTCGTGGAGATTGGAAGAATTAGAGACGGGGTGGCCAGAGTGCGCAAGTGGCTTATGGAGACTATGGCTCCAGGGGAACGATTTGAACGAGGGGGATTAACCTATCGCGGTCTGTTCAAAGCCCCCATATCGCTTGCATCCGTGGGCATGGTCGCTGAAGGTAACCGATGCGTTGACTTTCTTAGAGACCACTTTATGCAGCCGAATGGCGATTTCAAAGACCCACGATTTGACTCTCACCCGGCGCCATCACTTAAGTACTATTATACCTATAGGGCCTCCTGGATTGCGGTTGGCGCGCACAGGCTTGGACGGTTTGACGTTTCCAGAAAGACCGGGGAGTTCATCCTTTCATTTCAGGACCCTAAGAACGGCGGTTTCGTTGCGACTCACAACAGGAGACCCGATTATTTCCACCTTTGCAGCGTAGCAGAGGGAGGGAACGTTGCTCTAACGCTCGGACAGTGGGAGAAAGCAACCTTAGCGGGAGATTACCTTATTCATATGTTAGAGGCTCAACCGGAACCAGAAAGGTGTTTCTATTTCGTCTTTAGCCGGAGTGGCAAACCGATACGTGACTGGCCTGAAAAGAACAAGGAGTTCGGCGTCCTTCTAAAGGATGAACCCAAGCAGCTATCCTTTGTATTGGCGCTTGCCATAGAAATGTTGTCCCAGCTCTATATGGTGACAGGGAAGAAACGATATCTTGAATCAGCAAGAGAGTACTACAATATTCTCGATGAAAGCCACGAGGATGTTTTCACCATTGTTCATTGCGGCAAACTCGCCAGGGCGGCCGCAATACTTTATTCCATCACCGGGGAGGCCCGCCATCGTAAAGGCTCCTTATCAGCGGCGAAGTCACTATGCGAAGCGATATATCGCCGACCGCCATTCATCATAGTTGATGCATATCCTGACCCTGCCGATCAACCGACCCCAGTCATGTATGAATACGCTTTTGAATGTGCCTATTCATTGAGCGGGGTGTTGCAGTACATAGGCAGGGATTAGACGATGATGAAGGATTGCGAGAAAATTATCGCCGGACACGAGCGGTTCTTTCCTGCTGGCGAACGGAATCTTCTGTTGGGCTTGTTTGTGAAATATGAGGAACCGGTTCCAGCTATACGGCCCCTGACGTTCCCAAGATCTGTCCAAGAGGAGATTCCGGAATGAGCCATCGCGCCGACGTGCCCATTCGAACGGAGCGCCTTGCCGGCGTCGTCAGTGCGAATCTGGCGAAGACAATGGGCGATTTCCGAATGCGACTCAGCGCCATCCGCTCCGGCTATCCCGTCGTGACCGACTGGCATCCCGTCATCCCGCCGGGATGGGGCGAATTCCCGAACGTACCGTTCCAGAGGGTCATAGTCTATCGGGGCAATATCGAAACGGGCGCCTACACCCACGTTCAATGCATAGCGAAGTTCGAAGGCAAATACGTGGTCGCCTGGGCCAACGGACTCCGCCACGAGGAGTACGGGGGCCAGGAGGCCCACTGCGCCTGGTCTGCCGATGGGGTTCACTGGTCCGCCCCTTCCGTCGTCGCGGGCGCGGCTGACGGCTCAAAGCTGGTCCATACCAGCATCGGCCTCTACTCCGCGAAGGATCGCCTCTTCTGCTATGTGAGAACGATCAAAGACCTTGGGCGGGAGTTGGCGCTGCCCAATCAATGGTGCCCGGAGGCGCAGCCTTTTCCTCTGGATGCATATGAGACCACGGACTTGAGACACTGGACGCGTCGCGGGCGCATCGCTGAGAACATCATCGTGGGCGAGCAGCCCCGCCTGACTCGTGGTGGGAAGCTGCTTTGCAGCGGATGCGACCTTGAGGATCGTCACGGCATCGTCTTGATCTGGGATGATCCGGAGCGAGCCGGGAACCCGCCGCGCACAGTTCGCCTCACTCCGCCGGAGGGCCTGCAGTTCTCCTGTGGCTCATGGTATCAGACCGACGACGGGCGCATCTGGATGTATGGGCGCAATCCCACCTTGAATTGTCGGCTGACACTGACATGGAGCGACGACGAAGGCAAAACCTGGAGCGACCTTGTCCGCACCGATTTTCCGAACACGTTCTCCCGCCACTATGCCGGGCGGCTGACCGACGGGCGCTTCTTCATCGTGGGCAACAACTATGACATCTTCCTTGATCGAAGGCACCTGCACCTTGCCCTCAGCGACAACGGCCGCGTGTTTGACAGGCAATACACCCTGGTTTCAGGCGACACAACCCGGCGTATCCCCGGGCGTCACAAGGAGGATGGGTATCAGTATCCGAACTGCCTTGTTGACGGAGATAGGCTTCTCGTCACCTATTCGGTCAACAAGGAAGACGTTGAGGTGGGAATTGTGGACATGACCTGTGTGCAATGAGAACCCACCGGGCGCCTTGAGTGTTTTCAACGTCCTTTTTTTGGTCTTGACAATGGAGAGTCCCGCAGTCATTACATTGACTGCGACGAATTCCTAGTTGTCTATGAGGAGATTCAATGAGCAATCGCGCCGACGTACCCATTCGAACGGAGCACGTTGCCGGCGTCGTCAGTCCGAAGTTGGCGGAGAAGATGAGCGATTTCCGAATGCGACTCAGTGCCATCCGCTCCGGCTATCCCGTTGTCACCGACTGGCATCCCGTCATCCCGCCGGGATGGGGCGAATTCCCGAACGTACCGTTCCAAAGGGCCGTAGTCTACCGCGGCAACGCGCAGAGCTGGGCTTACAGCCAGCACCAGACTCTCGCCAAATTCGGGGACAAGTACGTCGCTGCGTGGGCAAACGGCCTGCGCCACGAGGACTACGCGGGCCAGGAAGTTCACTGCGCCTGGTCCGCGGACGGCGCGCACTGGTCCGAGCCTCGCGTCGTAGCGGGCGTGCCGACGGGCTCGAAGCTGATGCGATTCAACGCCGGGCTGTATGCGGCGGACGGGCGTCTCTACTGCTACGTCAAGACCGCGACGGACCTGGGTCGAGATCAGGTGCCGCCCGGCGACTTCTGTCCCAGGGAACAGGATTTCCCCCTGGATGTCTATGAGACCACCGATCTGGAGCGCTGGACGCTCCGCGGGCGTATCGCGGGGAACGTTCTGCTCTTTGAGGAACCGCGCAGGACCCGCGGAGGGAAGCTGCTGTGCTGCGGCTTCAACCTCACAAACCGCGATGGTTACGTCCTGATCTGGGACGATCCCGAACGGGCCGGAGACGCGCCTCGCATCGTGCGCCTGACCCCGCCGAAGGGAATGCAGTTTTCCCAGGGCTCGTGGTTCCAGACCGATGACGGGCGCATCTGGATGTACGAGCGAGATCCCACCCTGTCATGTCGGCTGGCCTTGATGTGGAGCGACGACGAGGGGGAGAGCTGGAGCGATTTGATACGTACTGATTTTCCGAACACGTTTTCCCGCCATTATGCCGGGCGGCTGAGCGACGGCCGCTACTTCATTGTGGGCAACAACTATGACATCTTCCTTGACCGGAGGCATCTGCACCTCGCCCTCAGCGACGATGGCCTCGTGTTTAACCGGCAATACACCCTGGTTTCAAGCGACACAACGCGGCGCGTCCCCGGGCGTCACAAGGAGGACGGGCCTCAGTATCCGAATTGCCTCGTCGACGGCGACAGGCTTCTCGTCATCTATGCGGTCAACAAGGAAGACATTGAGGTGGGAATCGTGGACATGACTCGCGTGAAATGAATCAGCCAACTTTGTCTTGAGCACTGGAGAGAATGATGAACAAGCAGACCCTGCGTGATCGCCTATGGCTCTGGGGCATGAAGGTCAACGTGCTCCAGGAAACCAGCGAGCGTTATGCGACCGCCTTCGGCAAGTCAACCTTGACTGTCGAGCAGGCGATCCAAAGGACCGGAATACGCAATGTGTTTCTGGGCGGGGGCTTGCCCATAGCCCAGGAAACGCTTAACGCCATTCCTTCGGCCAGGAGATTCATCACAAAGGACAGCATCCAGCGACGGTCGCCGGCCGGCGCGGGAGGGGCGGAGGGGAAGATTTCGCTCGATTACGAAAGGGCCCTGTCGCTGCTCGATGTCTCCAAGGAGCTGGCCCGCGGAGACACTCGGATCGAAGGTTGTCTTCTCGATGACTTCAGCACGGCCGGGATTGATGCCGGCGTCAAGCCCGAGCACTTGGTCCGGCTGCAGTTTGCGAACGCCACGCAGCCTCCTCATCTGCCCCTTTCCGCTGCGGTTTATTCCATGTCGCTGGACCGTCCGGAACTTCCGAGCCTGCTGCGCCACTTTGCGCTGATCGAGCTTGCTCTATGGCATGTGGATCAGGTTGATACCATCGCTCCCGCTCTCGATCGTTTGGCGGACATGACGGGCGGCAAGCCCGTGGTGCTGTGCCTCTACCTGTACGACTTCGGCAACCACAGGTTCATCTCCGGCGACCTCATGCAGCGGCATCTCGACTTGGCTGAAGAGTTGCTGATGGGGGAGCGCATTTCCGGCGCCCTCGTCTGTGGAACGTGCATGATGGACCTTGACTGGGAGTCGAATCGTTGCCTCCGCGCATGGCTGGAGCGCGTTGGCGACCGGACGATTGCGGGCGCGTAAGGATGCGGCGCAGAGTGAAAGGTTTCGCGCGTGATTGGACCAGGGGGAGCCGGTGATTGAGCGTCGGCAGTATGCTCCAACACTCTTGGAAAGGGTACTGACATGAAGAGGAAATGGACTTTGGCCGCCGCTGCGACGAGTCATGCGGCCGTTTGCATGATCACGATGCTGGGTTTCACGGCGCCTCGCGCGGCGTGCGCGGAAGTCAAAGTCCTCAACAATCTCGTCACCGAACTGGCCAACGTTCAGGAGCCGCAGACGGCGCCGCACAAGAGCTACACGTTCACCAATCCGAGGAAGGGCTGGGTCTTTTTCTCGTCAACGGCGTCCGTTACGGGCGCCGGGAGCGCCTTCCTGGCGGTTGACTCGGAGAGCAAAACGGACGCCATCATCGTCTATGCCGCGAGAGAAGCGGCGGTCAAGGAGGCAATGCGCTACCTGCCGGCCGGCCCGCACACGCTGAATGTGCACTGCGAGAACGGCGCTTCAGTGGGAAGCCTGGTGGTCCGCTCCATTCCGGAAATCATTTATTGCGAACTCGGCTATCGGCAAACGCGGTGGCTGGGCGTGCCACCGGAGTACACGTGGGAATACCTGCAGCGCATCGGCATGGACAAGAACATCAATGTCATCTGCGAAAGAAACACCGAGCACTCCCTGGACGTGAAGCAGTGGCGGGGGCGGGAGGGGAAGAAGATTCTGACGTACATGAACGTCTACGAGATACCCCAGGCCGGAAAGACGCTGACAACCGATGAGGCGTACGACTACTTCGCCAAGTCACGCGGGTTCGCCGACCCGGAACGTGATGGGGCGATGCTCGATGAGATAGGCCCCTGGGACTTTGAAGACAAGTACCCCGCTTACACCGAGGCGGTCAAGCGGCTGGCGGCGAACCCGGCCTTCGCCGGCAAGGTGTTCTATCCCTATTGCGTGGTCATGTTCAACCCCGCCACCAAGCTGGCCATTCCCTTCCTGAAGGCCCTTCGGGACGCCGGGTCCAGGTTCGCGGAAGAGCTGTACCTCGGCGAGCAGCCGACCAGGGACATGGCATTGAATTTCGTTGACGGGGGCGTGGCCTATCTCCGCTACAAGATGCAGAATTACGAGGCGGCGCTTCCCGGCGCAGCGAAATTCATGATCGTGACCGTGGGCTACATGAGCGAGCCGCCGGAGTCCCTCGACGCGAATCCCGGCGCCGACTACAAGGTCTACCTGGACATGCAGTTTCATTTCATGGCGAACGATCCGCTGTGCAAGGACCTCTATGGCGTTGAGACTTATCATTCCGCATTCGCGGATGAGGAGATCCAGCGCTGGGTCGTGAGGTTGTTCCGCCACTATTGCATCGAGGGCAAGAAAGAGATGCTCTCTAAGGACCCCTATGAACTGCACCATATCCAGAATCCTGATTTCGCCAACGGCACGACGGGGTGGACGCTCTCGCCGGCCGAGGCGGGGAGCATAGGCGCGCGGAACGTGCCCGGCTACAGTTACCTGGAGGGGCGGTATCCGCATACCAAGCAGGGCGAGACCGTCCTGTGGACCAGGCGCAGCGCCGCCGCCCCCAACCGGTGCTCGCAGAAGATCACCGGCCTTACGCCGGGGAGGCTCTACTCGGCCAAGATGTTCACCTCGGACTACCAGGAGTACGTGAACCGGTCGTCCAAGCAGGCGCCGCATCAGGTCCGGCTCCAATTGGACGGGGTCGAGTTGATTCCCGGCAACTGTTTCGACAAGCTCTTCCCCAGCGGCCTTGCCGGCCATGGATACGACAAATTCGACCGCAACAACAACCTTTGGATCACTTGCCACTTCCGCGTGTTCCGCGCCCAAGGCACAGCAGCCATGCTCACGATCTCCGATTGGCCGGACGATCAGAACCCGGGTGGGCCGGTCGGACAGGAGTTAATGTTCAATTTCATCGAGCTTCAGCCATATCTGGAAGATTGAGGACAGGATGACTCGCGACACATGTTGCGTCACAGGCGTTCCGGACTTTTCCGGTGACTGGAAGGAACTGGAGGAATGATGGATGAGATGAAATGCGGGGAAGCCGTTGCCAGCGATCGGAAAGCAAGAATTGAGTCCTACTCCCTTCCCGATCGGGTTCGGAACGGCGAACGACTCATCGGCACTTGGCTTTATCTGAATGACGTGGGCGCCGCCGAAGTCCTCGCCGGTGCGGGATTTGATTTCATCATGGTCGACATGGAGCATTCCCCAACAGGGTTTGGCGACCTCAGAAACCTGTTCATGGCGATTGAGAACCGTTGCGCCGCGATTGTTCGCGTCAAAGGGAATGCGCCGGAGTTCATCAGCGCCGCGCTGGACTTGGGCGCTGCGGGGGTCATGGTCCCCCGGGTCAACTCGGCGGAAGAAACCGCGCACGCCGTTCGATCCGCCAAGTTCGCCCCGCTCGGGCAGCGCGGTATCGGACCCTTCCGTGTTTCCGATTACGGGCGCGATATGGACCGGATCTTCTCCCTAGCCAACGAGAAGCAGATGCTGTGGGTGCAGGTCGAGGACAAGCGCGCCGTCGCGAACATCAAGGATATGGTTCAGGTTCCGGGCGTTGACCTCTTCTTCATTGGCCGAGGCGATCTGTCTCAGTCGTTGGGCTGTCTGGGCAAAGCCAATGAGCCGGAGGTGCGTCAGCAGGCTGAGAACGCCTTGCAGGTGATCCGTGATGCCGGTCTGCCGGCGGGTTCCGCTTTCGGACCCGGCGAGGACGTGACCCGCTGGCGGCGGAATGGCATGACGGTATTCACGGTGGCTTCCGACTTTCGGTGCCTGGTTGACGGCGCTGCGATGCATCTTTCCGCAACCCGGGCGGCACTGGGTGCGAGTGAGCCGTCCTCCGCGATTGGAAGTGAACGGAGAAAATCAGAGTCCGGGCAATAAGAATGCCATTGACTATCGGATGAGGGAACGGGCAATGGGAAAGAGCCGTTGTGATAGAAACGCAACAACTGGCTCGAGTGGTACATCCGATAGAGTGAGGCCTTTCGCATTCATAGAATGGAATGGATTTCGGAATGAAGAATCCACGGGCGTTGACCACGATGGATAACGTAATCGCCCCCTTGATCGAGAACGCTCAAAAGGCGCTGGAAGGCACAAGAACGTGGCTTGCGGATGCGGCGCGACCGAACGGGCGCTTCGAGCGTGACGCCCTGACCTATCGGGGACTTTTCAAGGCGCCGCTGGGCTTTGCCGCCGCCGGGCTCTGTGTGGAAGGTGTCCGGGCCGTCAACATTCTCAAGGAACGCTTCATGCAGCCGGACGGCGACTTTCGCGACCCGCCCGATGTGCCCGCGGACCCGCATCCGGCGCCTTCACTTCGATACTTCTACCCCTACCGGACAGCGTACATTGCCATGGGAGCGCAGCGCTTGGGCCGATACGATGTTGCGCGGCGCACGGGTTCTTTTCTCTTGTCGCTGCAATCCGGCGAGAGCGGCGGCTTTGCCGCGGCTCTTGATGCGTCACGAACGCGGTTCCACGTATGTGGTACCGCGCAAGGAGCGCTGGCCGCATTGACCCTAGGCCAGTGGGCATCGGCCTTGAAGGCGGGGAGATTCCTGGCGAAGGCATTTGAGCGGCAGGGCGCCAATTCGCAACGCTTCTACATGGTACTGGACCAAGATGTCCGTCTTGTGCCTGACTGGCCGCGGGACCCCGGCTATTGTTATCTTGTCATGGGCGAACCGGGGCAATATTCGTATTGTACCGCGCTCGCATCGGGGGTGCTGGCGACGCTGCACAAGGTGTACCCGGACGAGGGCTTCCTCTGTGCCGCCCAAGGCTATCATGACGTCACACGACGGACACATCCCGACGCATTCACGAATGCCGCATGCGGAAAGCTCGCATGGGCTAGCGCGCTTCTCTGGAGCATCACTGGCGAACGCCGCTTCCTCGACGACGCGCTTCGTTGCACTTCAAGTATGTGTAACGTGATTTTTGCCGATCGCCCCATGCATGTGGCTTCCATGTATCCTGATTTCGAAAGACAGCCCGCGCCTTTCACGTTTGAAGTTGTATTTGAATATGCATGGTGGCTCTCCGAAGTACTCAAGGAGCTCGGTGTGTCCGGGCGGCGCAGGAAGGCGAGTCTGGCATGAGTCCACGCGAGCGGATTCTCACGACGCTGAAGCGTCGGCAGCCGGACCGAATGCCCTGGACGCCGAAAATGACCGACCCGGTCATTGAGCGACTCGGAAAGAAGACCGGTTCGTGCGCCATCTGTTTGAGGCGGTCGGCAAGGAGGGCGGGTTCCTCTGTGCGCCCAGTCATACGCTGGAACCGGAAGTCCCATGGGAGAGCATCGAAGCATTTGTGGCGGCGTGACGCGACTACGTCTACTGAGTGATCGTTCCACTGATTGGCGGACGGCGGCAAGATTCTTTTAGGCCGTTGCCTTTTCGAGTGACCCCGGAGGCCATCGCATGCGCACTGTATCCTCCTCCAACTTCGCCACTTTTCTAGGCATCTTGGCCATCCTCTTCTCGAGCGCGGTCTTTGGCGTTGCAGGGAATCTTGCCAAAGAGGTCGGCGCCCTCACCGCCGGCGGGATGGCATTTATTGTGGGGGGAACGCTGGGGCTGATTCCTCTGCTGCTGTCGAGTTCCCGGCGTCGCGACCTTCTGTCGCTTAGCCGGCCATATTTCGTCATCTGCGGCGGTTTGTTCGTGGCATATGAAGTCTTCCTGTACCTTGCCATCGCCATGACCGCCGACAGCCGGCAGGTAATTGAAGTCAGCATCCTGAACTACCTCTGGCCGACCATGACGTTGCTGCTTTCGATTCCGATCCTGAAGACGCGCGCCCGGCCGGCGCTGGCGCTGGGGCTATGCGCTGCCTTCGGCGGAGCGGCGCTGGCCTTAGGGAAAGGGAAAGGCCTGGACGTGGGGCAGTTCCGGCAGAATATACAGGCGAACTGGCCGCCGTACTTGCTGGCGCTTATGGGTGCGATTACATGGGGGTTATATAGCGTGATGACCCGTCGGCTTGCAGCCGGATCAAAAGGGAATGCCATGCCGTTCTTCATTCTGACCAGTGGCGTGTTGCTCATGCTGCTCAGTGCGGGCAGAGGCGAGCCGCGACACTGGTCGGCCCGCGCCATGGGCGAACTGGCATTCATGACCTTTGTGACGGCCCTGCTGACATATGTCTTCTGGGACATTGCGATGCGCCGGGGGCGGGTCGTCCTAGTCGTGGCGCTTTCTTACTTCACCCCCATCCTGTCGCTCCTGCTCTCGTCGTTCTACCTCAAGACCCCCGCCGGGCCTTCGCTATGGCTGGGCTGCCTCCTCGTCACGGTCGGGGCGGTCATCTGCAACTACTCGCTCAAGGAGCCTGCCACATGCGCGTAGGACTGATTTCATCGCTGTGACGAGGGTGATCCAAGGCACGAGAACCTTGGGCCATCCTTTCGCACTTCTCATGCCGCACGGGTGGCTGATTCCATCAGGGCTTGAGCCAGTGCAAAGAGCGCTGCAATATTGGGACGACGTTTCCCGGACTGTGCATATCAAGGTGACGTGCATGAAACAGTATTGGACCAGACCACCTTCTGTCTTGACACGTGCTGGACCGCCTCCGATAATGCGGCGGGGTTTGACTTATCATGAGTTTGGGGAGAAGAAGGGCTATCAGACAGGGCAAGATGCCCGGGATTATCACAAGTACACTTTGCCTGCCAGCCATTCCCGAAGAGAGACTGGCAGTGGCGGTTCTGGTTATCGGGGTACTACCCCGGATATCGCTCTTCGTGGCAGACAGCCGTAGGGGCGAGCCCGGCAGGCGACGCGATCGTGGACAATGTTGAACTATGGTCAGGCGACCACCTCGTGGACGCGCACTCGGTGCCAGGTGTGTCTCTCGCAAATGTCAAGTGCCGGAACTTGAGCCCACGGTTGATTGACATTGCGCCCACGGTGTTGCGGAGCTTTGATATCGCCGGGCCGCTGGACATGGACGGCAAGGCTCTGTTCTAGCAGCCTGCCGGTGTGGCGTCTCGAAGAATATTGCAGAACAGTCTCCGGGTGAGTTCTCAAATAGAATGCAGGTGCGTGGAGGTATTCATGAGAGCGGCCGGCGCGTCGCGGATCTCATGGCGCACATCGGCAATGGGGGTACTCCTGACACTTCTTCTCGCGCCAGTCGTTTGCCATGCGGCAGACTCCGGTCCGCAGGGCCCGGACTTCAATGTACTGCTCATTTCCATTGACACCTTGAGCGCGGACCACCTCTCCTGCTATGGATATTCGCGCAAGACCTCGCCGAACCTCGATCAACTGGCCGCGCAAGGCGTGCTTTTCGAGAACGTAACGGCGGCCTCCTCAAGCACCATTCCTTCTCACATGAGCATGTTCACCTCCCTGTATCCTTCAACGCACGGCGTTCTCGGCGCGTCTTCTTTGGGGGACGCCGTGCCCACGCTGGCTCAGGTTCTTTCCCGCCACGGTTATGCCACTGCCGGGTTTGTCACGCCAATGCTGAATCATCAGGAAGGTTTTGGCCGCGGCTTCCAACTTTATGATGATACGACGGTTTCACAGAGGCATCCTGGTCTCGACAGTGAAGTCACGAATGACACCATCTCAGAACTGGGTATCCGCTGGCTAAGAGAGAATGGCCGGGAGAAGAAGTTTCTTCTGTTCCTCCATTACTGGGACTGTCATAGCGACTATATCCCTCCTGCGCCCTATGATCGGAAGTTCGATCCGCTGTATGAGGGGAAAGAGAACGGAAAGGACTTCAAAAACAGAAGAGACCAACTTGAGAAAAGGATATCCCGCACGGATCTTGCGCACCTCGTCGCCCTGTATGACGGGGAGGTGGCGCACACGGACGATGACATCGGCGAGTTGCTGCGTGTCCTCGACGACATGAAGCTCGCGGACAAGACCCTCGTTGTCGTCACCTCAGACCACGGCGAAGGGGTCATGGAACATGGCCAGCTCTGGCACGATAACAGCCTGTTTGAAGAACTGATCCATGTGCCGCTCATTCTGCGGCTCCCTAATGTTCTTCCTCAGAGCTTGCGGCTTAGCGGCAACACAAGCCATGTGGACCTGATGCCCACGGTCCTCGGACTCCTGCACATACCCGAGCCCTCTACTCTCCAGGGAACGGACCTTTCTGCCATCTGCCGGGGCGAGACAAAGTCTTTCCCGGATCGAATACTCTTCAGCGAACTGGGCCACGGGGAGATCGCGCTGCGCGCCGCCAGATGGAACGAGTACAAATTGATCCACGGGTTCTATGGACATTATCCTGCGCCGAAATCGCTTCTTCTGGTGAGCGGAGGGAGCGAACGCGACGCGAGAAAGGCAGGTCTTGGGGCGAAACAACGCCAAGAGATTGAGGATCGGTTGAACAAGGCGTTGTCAGCCGGCCCGGCCATTTCGAGAGAGCCGGACCAGATGGCTAAGCCTGACACGGACCAGAAGACGTTGGAGCTGCTCCGCAGTCTGGGGTACATGCAGTGAATGCGCATCATTCCGCCTGCCTTTACATCCTGTGAGGTCGCAGCCGCCTGGCTCGATAGAGAGACTGAGTCATGGTCGCTCGCGGGGAGCCAACGCGATGCCCGTGGCGCGCAAAATCTCATCCGGCCGTAGTTTGCGGCGATTCAGACAACTGCGGCATCGCCTTCAACCTCTAACCATATCGGTGTTCGGGAGGACGTCTTCTCCCGTCAACATGGGCTCTCCCCAACCTGCCGGGACTCAGCCCGGATGCCCGAGCCCCTATAAGTAATCTTTTCGAAACAGCGGCGGAACGGCGATTTTGATGCCCGAGTTCCATAGAAATCACAGTACATTGGGCAAAGCGGGCTTTTGAAACGCTTGTAGAAGACATGGTCAAGAACGATTCAACTGGTGGAAAGGTGCGAGAAGACAATTGTGTTGAAGAATGGCAGCGGCCGGGGACACCGGCCGCTGCCCTGAAAGCATGTACCGGTGGGGTGACTTGCTGGAAGATGTTCAGCGCGATTCAATCTCCTGTAAATGTATGTTGGCGCCATGAACCAGCGTCAATGTCGGCAGGTCAAACAATACCTCCCTCGGTATGACTGTCCCGACCGCATGGGACTTCACGATCAGTGCGATCAGGCCGCCGATGACAGTTGGACAGTAGATGATGGCGCGTGCCGAGCACGGGAGGCGTTCGGCTTCCTCCGCAGAGTAGAGGTTCTGCTCATAGAAGTCAGCTTCGTCCGCATTCACCGGATGAATCGAGTAGATGCGGGCAAACTCCGCTCCCATTCTGGCATCGATTAGGAGCGGCACTCTCCGGTTCATCTTCGCCCGTTTCCAGACCTCCTGCCGTGCCTCCATGTTGTCCGTGGCGGCGACAACTACTCCAGAGAGAGCTTGACCACGGTAACGCTCCGGTTTCGTCTTGATGGTGACTCCGGACAATAGCTGAGTTAGCATCGTCAGGGCCGAGGTTTTCGGAGAGCCGATTTCCTGCACCAGGCACATCTGGTTGCTGACGTTATGCTCTTCGATGGTGTCATCGTCCCAGACCGTGATGTCCGAGCAGCCCATCTTGGTGAGAGTGACTACCGCAGCGGAGCCGATGGCGCCGGCGCCGACGACGGTGATGGGAAAGGCGAGTTTCTCCAGCGGCAGTATGTCCAACTGCCGGAGAAAACGGTTGCTGTCTTGTGGCATGGAGGGGTTCCTTAGAAAGGTATCTGGGGATCCTCGCGGACAGGTTCCAACTCAACGGTCTCGTCGTCCTCGAGAAACCCGTGGGTCTGCCGGAAGTAGTCCGACCAGAGAGACTCGTCATCATCGAAGAGGCTTGGACGGCGGCCAGCGTCGGCAGAATTGGCTGCGGGGCCGAAAGACACCGTCACCTTCTCGGCCACTTCCTTGGCGTACTGCTCCAGCTTTGCCTGGTCTGTACGGACTTCCCAGAAAACCGGTACTTGGTCCACCGTGAAAGGGATCGGCTGGCGGGTGTCGATCCGGCAGCGGATGGCATAGTCGTCGCTGACCACCAGACTCACCAGATAGTCCGATGCCAGTAGTATGCATGTGGCATCGTCCGTCTTCGACCAAAACACCTCCATTCCAGGGTGACTGTGCGCCCAGCATTTGATGGATCGGGCTTCGTCTGTCTTGCCCTGGCCCAGGAGTTGCTCGACCATTTCAGCGATGGCTGAAGGCTCCATCTCAGTGTGAGCGCTGCCGCCTTCCTGTTTGACAAGATGGAACCGCTCGATGATGAAGCTGTTCCCTTCCCGGCGCACGACGCCCAGGCAACTGATCTCGCTGCGCGTCGCATAGGCATATCCGAACAACTGCTCGAATGCCTCCTGCGCCAAGACCACTCTCAATCCATCCGGAAGAAAGCAACTGAGCTTGTCGGACTTGCTGAGGGGCATGCCCAGGGGCCGGGGCGGTTTCTCATCGAGCTTCGGCTCCACCGGCTTCTCCGGTTCCTGCTTCGGCGACTCGTCAGGCTTCTGCAGTGACTTGAACATGTCCTAATTCCTTTCCCTTCTCAAAGTAGTCGCAGTTCTGGTTCAGGCACTCCTCTTCCTCGCAGTCGTCGCAGGGGTTCTGGAGCTCCCATTCTTTGTTGTACCGACACTTCAGATAGCAGCGCTCGCTGGCCTTGTCATCGCAGTCCTCGCACGGGTGGAACCTCTCGTGATCCGAGTTGTGCTCGCACTCCTCGTAGCAGAACGCGCTACGGTATTCGCAGCAGTCCTGGCAGGAATACATATCGCTGTTATGTTCGCACGAAAAGATGCAGTAAGGCGTGCATTTCTCGTCGCAATCCTCGCACGGGTCCTCCTCCTCGTCGGCGTACTTCCCGCTGGGATCGAAATGGCCGATCTTCTCGTACGGATTCTCCGGGTTGTACGAGGAGAGGAAGCTATGGAGCAGTTGCAGCGCCTCCGCATAGCGCATCTTCCCGATGAGCTTGGCCAAATCCGCCGAGATGTTGCCCAGACAGGGTCTTCCATCGTGCGCCACGTGCGGATGCGGATGGTCGGCATTCGGATGATCGTCCAGTGCCTTGATCCGGACATCCCCGTTGGAGGGAATCTGGATTTCATATCGTCCCACCTCGAACTCCCATCCGTCGTGTTCAATCGTGATGGCCGAAGTCGTCGCCAGGAGCGTGCCCTCGGCATCCATTGTTACGCGAGAATACGTTCCGGCGCTCTGAATCTGCATCAACGCCTTTGCCTGCGACCGCGCCAGCGGAGTGTTCTCCCGCCCCGCCAACTCGGAAAGGAGCGAGATTTCCTCGTCCAGAACGTTCCGTTCCCGCTCGAATTCCACGATTCTGCAATAAGCCTCATCGGCCGCGCGCTGCTTCTCGGCAAGCTCCTCCTTTCGCAATTCCAGGCGCGTCGTGGCGCTGGTGTGGAACGTGGAGATGAAGTGACGGCAGAACTCCTCCTCCTTCTCCTTGAGAATGCCCGTCACGTCGAAGTCCAGCAGTTCCAGCGCCTTCTCCAGAACGTACGCCAGCACCGCCTTCGCCGCGTCGTTGTCCACGGCGGTGATTTCGAGGGGCAGAATGATCCGGTTGTGATCCACGCAGCCGATGAGTTGGCCCGCCTCATCAGGGATCTTCTTCCAGTTGTTCTGGACGAGCGCTGAGGCCATGCCTCGCTGCTCTGACGAAAGCGGATGCGTCTGACCATTGATGACGACGCACTGCGGGTTGTACGTTGCGACCAGGTCGTCCTTGACAAAGACCCTGACGCTGACGGACTGGTCTGAGTATCCTTCATTCTCGGCGTACCAGCGGAACGTCACCGGCTTTTGCGCCTTGTATGCCAGGAACTGCAGCGCCTGTTGTATCTCCTGCCGTGGAAGCAGCAGGCTGCTCCATGTTTCGATTGTGATTGCGGGGATATTCGGACGTCTTGTGCCTCATTGCAGGACAGTGTTTCTCGATCCCGCCAGCGGTCTGAAGCCCTATGCAAACCAATGGGACTTCTTGGCGAGTGTCCGCCGCGTGTCCGAAAAGACCTTGGATGAGGTCATAGAACTGAACGACCTCACCGAGCAACTCAGATCAGGGCCGCACGATGTGGACAATCACGTCAAAGGGACCTTCCATTCATTCGGCCTTCCGCCCTGTGCACAACGGATGCTTGCAGAGGGGGTCACGGAAAATCAGCGAGTTGCCTGTTTTCGTCTGGCAGTCGACCTGAAGAAGGCGGGGGTACCGCTGGACGCAGCCACAGCTGCCCTGCAAATCTGGGCACTGAAGAATCGCCCCGCCGACGGCAAAGGGATTATCACGCGGCAGGAAATCATGGCACAGGTCGCGTCCGCGTACAGCAGCCCCTACCGGTCCTGCGGATGCGACGATCCGGCTGTGCTGCCGTATTGCAGCGACCAATGTACGATGAATAATGCAAGAAAGCCCAGCATCACCGGCGAGAACGGCGGTCCCGCCGACGCCAATGGGGGGAGCCGTGGCCAGAACTAACGCTTCCCACGCCGTGCCTCAGTTGGTGAGCATCCGTGAATTGGCAATGCGGTGGCAATGCTACCCATCCACCGTCTCGCGGCTTCTCACGAAGGCCCAGATCCGGCCCTATTTCCTGGGCTCCGGGAAGAATGGTATGAAGCGATACCCATTGGATGAAGTCGAAGCGTACATGGCCAGTCGTCGGGCACCATGAACTACTAGGAACTGGGAAGGCCTGTCCCTACGTGAGCTGCTGCTCCACCCCGAGTTCGCAGCTTAGCCGTATGACAGGCCTTCCGCTTTCTTACGTCTCCTATCCGACACGAACCAGGGCTAAGGTATGACGTCCGTGACCTTCACGTACTCGTTGGCCTCGCGCTTGGCGGGTTGGAGACTTCACTGCTTTGGCCACGACTGGGACATCGAATTCCACCGTATCTCGCATCTTCTCCGGAACCAGCGCCGCGTAGTGCCGGCGGCATATCTCCGGGCTGTTGCCCATGAGTTCGCTGATCTTGTAGAGGGACTCGCCCTTCATGGCCAACTGGCTTCCGAATGTGTGGCGGAAGTCCAAGGACCCCCACGGCAACTCCGCATGGGAATTGGCGCCAGCTAGGGCATGCGAAAAGTTGTCCGGGTGCCAGCGCTTTCCTTCCGGAGAAGGCACGAACCATGTGCAGTTCTTCTTTGAGCGGTACTCCTTGAGGACCGCATACAACGCGTTCGAAATCGGCACGGCTCGGTTCCTCTTGGTCTTTGGCTGCCAGGACTCCTCTCCCTGCGTCTTCGCCCGGACGCGGATGATCCGCTGATCAAAGTCAACGTCCTCTTGCGTCAGCCACAGGCATTCCTCACGCCGAAGGCCAGCGTATATCATGATTGCCGCTGCCGTGCGCAGAACTGGACGCTTCTTCAGCACGTTCAGTTGCTTGGTGATCTCATCGAGTTTGAGGAAGCGGATATTGGGCGCGGGCTCAGGGCGGCGGTCAACGTTCTCGATGGGGTTGCGGGTGCCTCGGATGGGCGACACGAAGCCGTGGTGCTTGATCGCGTAGTTGAACATGACGTGAAGGAGCTCGCGAGTCCGGTTCGCCGTCTTGGGGGAAATCCCATCCGTCTCGATCCGCCCGGAAATGAAGTGGTTCACCAACCCGGGCGTCACGTCTTCAAGGTAGCGGACAGGAACGCTGGACGCCGGAATCGACGGAACTTCATCAGCTTGCGATGGGTTCTCCTTCTCCGCTTCTCGTTCAGCCTTCGTCTTCAGCGCATCGCAGAGCGGGCCGAAGAACGTCCGCAGGTACGAAATGTCCGCCCGATAAGAGGTCTTGCTGCGTCGCTGCTGAAGGTGTTCGCAGAAGACTTCAAGGAAAGGCTGGATCGGAGTGCGGCTCGGCAGGCCGAGTTGCCCCGAGGCGTGAAGCCCCTCCATCTGCTTGAGCTTCAGCTTTGCGAGTTGTTCACTCTCGGTATCGAGGGATCGCTGGACGTTTTTGCCCCCGATGCGGTACTGAATCCACCACACGTCGCCCCGTTTGTACATGCTCGCCATGGGACATCTCCTTGCCGGTCATACCGGCGGTTCCCACGGCTTGCCCTCGTGTTCAGCCCGGAAATTACTACAATTTTACTACAGTGCTCCGAGCTTAAACACATAGGGACAAGCCTAAGTGCTTGTCCCTACGTGAGTTCGATTGGTAGCGGGGGGTGATTTTTATGCGGTTAAACCCTACAAATCCTTGAAACTTTCGTATCGGTGACAAGGTTTATAGTGGCTACGAGTTCACGTGCTTGCTCACAGCATTCTGCCAAAAGCGCCGCCCCTCAGCGAAAGCCAAGAGCCACCGATGGACCGACGGGGAGCGCGCCTTTTGCGCCGGGCGCGGGCCCGGCGCTGGTACGAAGGATCAGTGGAGCCTCGATTTCCCGCTTCTCCGCCGGACGCCATCCATTGACAATGCGGTCAGCCAACATCTCCGCGGCCAGCGCCCCCAACTCATAATTTGGTTCGCGGAAGGTAGTCAGGAACGGCTCCTTTATCGGCCAGCCGAGGTCGTCGAAGCCGATCACGGACAAATCCCTGCCGATGGCGAGGCCGGTCTCATTTGTGGCCAGACAAACTCCTTCGGCCAGCCCATCACGCGCCAGGACAATCCCGGTCGGCCGATCCGGCCTGGCCAGCAGCGCCTTGGCAGCTATGTAGGATGCCAATGGCGTGTACTCGCAACGGAAGATTAGCGACTCGTCCACCGGCAGCCCGGCGGCCGCCAAGCCATCCTTGTATCCCTGCTCGGCCTTCGGGTAAAAGTACCGGCCCGTGTCCCGTCCGAAGTAAGCGATCCGCCGGTGGCCCAGGGTAGCCAGTAATTGGACCGCGTTGACCGTCGTCTTGTGGTGGTCCACCCAAGTGCCCGATAACTCGGCTCCAACTTCCTCCTCAAGACCCGCGACGACAAGCGGCACTTTCCGGCGTTCCAGGTCGGCCAACTCCGTGTCGCTCTCCGTTCGGATCAGGCCCATGCAGACAAAGGCGCCGTAGCGTTCGAAGGGCACAGCGGCAAGTTTGAAATGTGAGGTCAGCGCGGCGTGTTCGTACATGTACCCGAGACGGTTAAGGGTATTTTGGATCCCAGCCAGAATCAATTGGCCCTCAGGCGTCAATGCGGCGGGAGTTTCGTGCGCATTATAAACGATGCATGCGAGGCCGGCGGAGAGCCGCTCCTGAGGCGGTAGAACTCGGGTCCCTCGCCCCCGCGTCTGTACGACAAGGCGATCTCTGGCCAATTCGGAGAGAGCCGCTGAAACGGAGGTGCGGCTCGTGCCGAGTTCCTCTGCCAGAATGCGCTCCGGTGGTAGATAGCAATGCGCCAGATATTGGCCGGTGGCGATACGCCGTCGGAGTTCCTTCGCTACCCGCTCGGAAGCTGTACTCTTTTTGGGGAGGACCATTGCATCTGCCATGGGTGTGCCCGTGTGACATTCCGTTCCAAAACGCTGATATTAGGCTTTGTTGTGACTATACCCCGCTATTACGTGCTTGTCAAGCGGGTGCGTTCGCAAGGCCCACCATGGTCAGATTATTTAAGATTTTTTGCTTGACAGGTGGAATGTGGAGGAGTAGACTTATTCCATAAGATGTGGTTTAGGCTTTTGGGCCAGTATCATACCTTAGAGAAGGAGGGTAGGCAGATGAAGGAGAAGTCTGTTTGGTCAGCAGCGTTCACGTTGATTGAGTTACTAGTGGTTATAGCAATTATTGCTATTCTGGCCGGAATGTTGTTGCCGGCGCTGGCAGCGGCGCGGGAGAAAGCTCGTCGAGCCAGTTGCATGAACAACCTGAGTCAGATGTCCAAGGCCGTGGAAAGCTATTGTAGCGACTATACCCAATATTTCCCCTGCTGGCCCGGCGCGTCGGTGTCCATGTACACTATGACCGACCTCGAGGATGCGTCGCTCCAAACCAAGTGGAAGAACAACGGACTCTATACGAGCGCGTTTGCCACCGGAACGGTGTACATGTCGGTTCCACCCTCCAGCGGCTTGGACGCCAGTTGGCGCGATGTGCACTTTGGCGGCGGGCCGCTGTGCAACTTCCGCACGATCTTCACCGGCAGCAAGAACCGTACCGGGGACGCTCCCGGCGATATGCCGCGCGGATCACTGAACATGGGGCCGGTCGGCTTGGGAATGCTGGCGGCGTCCAACTATCTCGGGGATGTCTCCGTCTGCTATTGCCCAAGTTCCGACGGCATGCCCACAAGCGGCCGTGTGAACCCCAGCTCCCAACGCCAGGCGGCATTCAGGGTAACGGACCTGCGCCGAAGCAGCGGCGGAGGCATGGATGGGGCCTCGGTCATGCGCGGGGACTATAACTGGTTGGGCGACAGCGCGGACTCAACCGGCGCGTACAGCTATTACAGGGCATCCGGTCCGGCACGAGCAGTGCTGTCGCACTACAACTACCGCAACGTGCCGCTGCAGGTTGACCCGCTCTATGCCGAACCCAACTATACAGGCTATCCTTGGGTGTACATCGGCTACACGACGCCGAAGCTGTACATCAATACTTTAACGGAGGGGCTGGGACCGGTATTCAAGACGCAGAAGCTTCTGGGGGGCCGCGCCCTCGTCACCGATGCCTTTGCGAAGAACTTTGCCGATGAGAACCTGTTGCCCGGCCCAGGCTACTTCGGCCATCGCGACGGCTACAACATCCTCTATGGCGACTGGTCCGCGAAGTGGTACGGCGACCCGCAGCAACGGCTCATTTGGTGGCCGGGACGGGCGGGATACTACGATTGCCGTTATGGCGGCGACACAAACATTATCGGCGACTGCCGCCCGTGCGACGGCAACCTCGTCCCGCGCGCGGCCGGTTGGGCGTCGACGGACTCTGGCGTGGTGGTCCAATGGCACATGCTGGACGTGGCGGCCGGGGTGGACGTCACCGCGCTCCCTCCGAACCAGTAGCATCGTACTTGGAGTCACTGCAAGAGCGGCGACAAGGAGAGGGGATTTTTTGTCTCCAGAAGGGATGAGAACCTCGTGTTGATCGAGTTGATGAACCCGCGGCGGGCGTGGTTTCGCGGGGAGGAAGCGGCGTTAAGGTTCGTTGTACGACCGGATGCGGAGTTGGCGGATGACGCCCGACTGCACGTGGATTTGTCCGGGCAGATCCAGTCTGACCTGCCGTTGCACCGGACGAAAAAGGAGGAGCCTGCGAACGCTTTGCTGCGGGTGGACACACTCCGGCTCAAGGTGGGCGAGTATCACCTCTCCTGCAAAGTCGTCTCCGGCAATTCCGTCCTAGGAGAGGTCGCGTTCCCCTTCTGGATTGCGCGTCCGTGGAACTCGGATCGGATGCGCGTATGGCTGTGGCCGCACTCCAAGTTTGGCATTTACACGATTCACTTCGACGAATACTGCCGCGAGCAGCTTCTCTGGTACGCGGACAAGGGTTTCAACAGTTTCCAGCCGTTCGGGCCGCTGAACGAGGAGAAGCTGCGGCTTTACGACTACGCGGCGGTCCAGGGCTGGGAGATGGGCATTCATCTCTCCGGCGCTTTCAAGGGGGCCCATGAGGAGGGCTGGACAACCCCGCCGCCTCTCGATCCGGACCCGGAAGCACAGTACCGCGGACACAGGAATGACGTCTTGAACAATCCGTTTCACCCGCGAGTGGCGCGCGCGCAGAATGAGGTGAACCGGAGCCTGATGCGCCTCATCCGGGAACTCCCGGTTGTAAAAACCGCTTTCTTCAACAGTGAGTTTGAAGACCATTTTCACCAACTCGAAGCGCCCGGCGCGGAGCGTTTTGCCGAAGAGGGACGCCCGGGGACGGTCCCCCACCAGTTCATCTTGCCGGGCGTCATCCCGGACAACGATGAAGGATACGCGCGGCGCGTGTACTTGAACAAACACGGAGACGGCTGGGTCGTGGCGAATGAGCGCGCCGCGCGCATGGCGCACCGGCACAGGCCGGACATGCTCGTGTTCACCGACCCGCTCCGGCTGGCGGCCCTTTATGACCGCTACCGGAGCATGGACATGGTCAGCACCTGGACATACACCAACCCGGACCCGAAACTGACACTCTACATTGAAACGCTCGTGGCCGCCGCCAAACCGGCGCGGCAGGGGGTGATGCACACGGTGACGCTGCTGAACTACCCCGGCACGATTGCGCCGACAGAGGTCGGCTGGACCATCATGGAGCCGGATCGGTTGATCGAATGCCTGTGGATCAACCTCTCCCGGCGGCCCGACGGGCTATCGCTCTACCTCAGCAGCAGTTGCGACCCGTTTGACATGCCCGCCCCCCCGGGACTAAAACCGTTCTGGGAGCAAGATCAGCACGAGCCTCACCAACGGCTTGCGGCAACGTGGGAAGCGATGAAGGCCTTCTCTGAACAAGTGGTGAAGCCTTTCGGGCCGATGATCCGCAGGCTCGAGCGCGCCCCGCGCCGGGTGGCGGTCCTCTCCTCGGAGTCCAGCCGAACTTACAGCGATTCGCCGCAGCTTGCGGCCTTTTACGACAACTATCAGATCTATCACTTCTACACGCTGCTGAACATGTGCCATGTGGCGGCGGACGTGGTTTTCGACGAAACGATTCTGGAGTCCGGGCTCGACGACTACGATGCGTTGGTCCTCCCCAAGTGCGATACGCTGCTGAAGAGCGTCTACGACAATATCCTGGCCTTCCAGAAACGCGGCGGCCGGGTGATCGCCGATCAGTACCTGCACGCCCCAATTCCGGGTGTCCTTCGCACGGAGTTCGACTTTACGTACCGTACGGGAGTCACCGCCAAGGCGATCCGCGACAGCGCGGACGTCAAGCGCGGGGACGACCACCTCGATGTCAAGACCGCCGCCTCCATACAGGTGAAGGGCGTCACCGCCGAAGAGGACCAGCGCACGTTGGAGGCCTACGCGGCGCGCCTTGAGCCTGTGCTGCAGGAAGCCGGTGTGCCGCGCGACGTGACCTGCTCCTCCCCCACGGCGCTGTTGAACCTCCTGGAGAAGGGGGGGGCGCGGTACCTGTTCATCATCAATGACAAACGGACCTATGGGGAGCGCTTCGGCCAGTACAAGGCGATGCTCGAAAAAGCTGTCCCGCAGGTGGTGACTGTTACGCTGCATCATCCGCCGGCCGGCGAATTCCATCTCTGCGACCTGATCGACCGGAAGAGGATTGATTTCAGGCGAAGCGCGGACGGGACCTGCGAATTCCAAATCGCGCTGCCGGCGCCGGGTGGCAAGATGATCGCGATTCTGCCGGCCGCCCTGGGTGCGATTGAGATTGACGTTCCGAAAACAGTGCCGGCGCGCGGACCTGCCGTCCCTGTTCACATTCTGCTCCGCGACGTCCGAGGCGGCCCGATGCCGGGGGTGACGCCGCTCAAGGTGACGGTGACCGACCCGGCGGGCGAAGCGACGGACATCAGCGACTACTATGCCGCTGAGGATGGGTGTCTCCGCTTGAACTTTAGCGCGGCCCAGAATGACCGGGCGGGGCGGTGGAGAATTCACGTTGAGGAACTGCTGACCGGGTCGGCGCAGGAGGCTGCTTTCGACCTGGAGTCCGCGAAAGACAGCCGCGAATCCGGGAACCGCGAATGAACACAGTTTAAAACGGAGGAGGAAAAGCTATGACGATGCGAATGGCGAAGTTCTTCTTGTTTGTCCTGGCGGTCACGCTGCTCTTGCCGGTGTGCGCGTTGGCTGGCACGACGGTTCCCGGCACGTTCGGCACGATTGACGGCGTCACTATTGGGGGAGCGCCGAACGCCAAATACGCCTGGGTGTCCGTTGACGCCGCAAAGAAGGAGACGATCCAGATACGCGGGGCGGAACTGGTCATTGACTATCAGGAGGGGCCGAGCCCTGCCCCGGCGGCGAACATCGCCGGCTATACGGCGGCCGACATGGACATCAGTCTTGAAGTCTATCTGGAGCGCGGCGACAAGACGCGGCTATGCGGCATCGCTTATCGCCTCGAATCGCCCGACAGCGGGTTCCAGTCGCGCGGATATTGCGCCTTTATCGAGGCGGCGGCGGTCACCCTGGTCTACGAGCAGAAAGTGCTCGCCCAAGCCAGACTGGAGACCTCCCCTAAGGCGTTCCACAAGGTCCGCGTGGTGGCGGTGGGCAACAGCCATAAGGTATACGTTGATGACAAATTGTGTCTGGACACACGCGATGAGAACCGTGTCGGTCCGGGCAGCGTAGGCGTCCAGATTCACTATCAGCAGGCGCGATTCAAGGAGTTCGCGATCAAGACGCTCTCGGCCACGGCCACCGCGACGGTGCAGCCGGCGGAGCGACGCGTGCCGCCCGACGCCGCCCCCGGCAGCATCCCGGCGCTCGGCATCTACCCGCAAGGCAAGCTCTTCCCCCTCGGCCTTTATGGAGTCTCCCAGGCCGCCGACCTTAAGGAAGTGCAGAAATGGGGATGGAACTTCGTTCAGGCGTACGACGGGGGCATGGCGCTGCCTGCCGCCTGCGCCAAGGCGGGCATCCTCTGCATGGCCGATATCCCGGGGCAGGGCCTGCTCACCGCATGCGCGCCTCTGCCGGAAGAGGAAGTCGCGAAGATCATCAAGGAGAAGAGCGCATCGGACTACTTCGCGTGGTGGGAATTCCCCGAGGAGCGCCGATTCTGGATTGAGGAGGAGAATCTGATCGTGCCGTTCTACTTCCACTACACGCGCAAGTATGATCCGCAGCGCCGGCCGACGTACATGTATATGCCCGGGAACTACGAGAGTACCTCCGTGGCGATGTACGTGCCGTATCTCGACATCCTTTGCGCCAGTGTCTACCCGACATACGCGAACATGCCGCACGCCTGGGTGCGCTGGCGAATGGAGAGTACCGTGAACGCCGTTCGCCTTGGGGGCGGGTATGTCGGTCCCGATTACCTTCACGGCAACCGGACGCCCGTCGGCGTGCTGGAACTCTTCTACTATCGGAAGCCGGTCGGCCAGACGCCGACGCGCGTCCTCACTCCCGCCGGCGCCTATCACGATTTCTGGCAGTGCATCGTCTCGGGCGCCAAGGGAATCATCATCTTCTCCTATGCGCACCGGACCGACATCCCGGAGTTCGGGTCGGTCTGGCAGGCCTACTGCAAAGCGGCTTCGGAAATATCCGGTGCTGAACAACTCGGACAGGTGGTCTTGTGGGGAAAGAAATTCGATGGGGCCTCCTGCCGGATAACGGCCGGGCCTACGAAGACGGTTGAATTCGTGCCGAACGGAACCGCCCTCGCACCCATCTGCTATCCCTCCGTAGATGTGCTGTGCATGACGTGGCAAGGGAACACCTATGTATTCGCGGTCAACTCGTCCGAGGCGGAGGCGACCGCGCGGATCGAGGGCCTCCCGCGCAAGGCGGCGACGGCCAGGGAACTCTCAGAGGACAAGACCGTTTCGATGAAGGACGGCTCAGTGGAGCTGCATTTTGCGCCACTAGGCGTCCGCATCCTGAAGGTGGCCGGGACGCTTTGAGAAAACGCCAACCGTGATGGTGAGACCGCACTTCGACGATTCGAAAGATGCCGCAGGCGTTCCCGGGAGTCCATGTCGTCAGGGTTTAGACTTGGGAGGGGACGGAAATGAAGACATGCGCTAGGTCGAAATGGGTTGTGGCGACGGGCCTGACGTTCGCGCTGGTGGCGACGCTTGCGGCCGCGGACGTGGCTGATACCTTCAATCGTGCGGACAGCGACAAGCCGGGCAGGACGGAGACAGGCGATGCCGTGTGGACGCCCGTGGCGGCCAATAACCCCAAGGCTGTCCAGATTATGAACAAGCGCCTCCTCCTCGACTACAACCTCGGCCCAAGCCCGACGGTCGCCTGCGCCCTGGAGAAGTTTCGGGCGGCCGATCTGGACGTGTCGTTCATCGCGTATTTCCACTACGACGGAGAGTCGCGGCTCGCTGGCGTCTCCTACCGGCTCGAATCCCCCGTTGGGGTGTTCAACGACCCGGGCTATCACGTTTTCCTGAACCCAGCGTACGTCGTGCTGACGTACGGCCCGCGTGAACTGGCTCGGAAGGAGGCGGCGTTTCCGGTCCAGACGGACCACAAGGTCCGCGTAGTAGTCCAGGGACAACGCCACCAAGTCTATGTGAACGATCAGCTCCTGCTCGACGTGAAGGATGAAACCACGACCGACCCGGGTCATGTCAGCTTCTGTGTGTATTACCAGCAGTTATACGTGGGTGGTGTCAACATCACCGTGCTGAAGCAAGCGCAGGAATAAGAAGGGTTTCCTTGTGTGCGTTCAGAGGAGCGGGCATAGAAAATGGAGCCCCGTGATGTCCGACGATGAGAGACTCCCTTTTGATCCGAGCTCCATGTCGCTCGAAGAGAAGGTCGGGCAACTCGTCATTGCGCGTTACCAGGACTGGCCGATCCTGGAACAGTACGCACAACAGGGTGTTATCACAGGAATCACGCCGCAACTGAGCAAGCTCTCGGTGGCCGAGGTTATTGAGATGCTCAACAACTTTCAGCGGGCGGCGAAGTACCCGCTGCTCTTCGGCTGGTCAGGCATCTGCTACCACGGCGGCACGGACTTGCGCCTCTACGAGCTCATGCGGATCGGGGCGACGCGCTCTACCGAACTGGCCTATCTTGCGGGCAAGATCGAGGCGCAGGAGGCGCGGGCGGTGGGCTTTCATGTCGTCGGCGCGCCGGTGATGGATGTGAACAGCAACCCGGACAACCCTATCATCAACCTTCGGGCGTTCAGCGACAACACCGACCTCGTGATTGAGCTTGGCACCGCGCTTTGCCGGGGCGCGCTCGAAGGCGGCGCGCTGCCGATCCTGATGCACTTCCCTGGCCATGGCGCCTCCGCAACCGATTCGCATATTGGGATTCCCGTCATTGAGCGGGCGGTGGAGGAGTTGGAGGGGCTGGACTTCCGCCCCTTCGAGGCGGCCATCCGGGAAAACGTCGCTCCGCTGATCTGCACGAACCATTGCCACTACCCCGCGTTGGAGCCCGGTGGAAAAATCCCGGCGACGCTCTCGAAGAGGATCATCACCGGAATCCTGCGCGAGAAGATGCGGTACGAAGGGGTCATCATGTCGGACAGCCTCACGATGCGCGCGATCAAGACCCTCTACGGCATTGAGGAGGCCGCGGTCCGGGCGGTCCTCGCCGGGCATGACATCATCCTTCAAGATTACGAATCGGACCCACGAATCACGCTGGACGCCCTGAACAAGGCGGTGCGCGACGGGCGAATTCCAATGGCGCAAGTGGAGGCTTCGCTCCGGCGCGTGCTGAAGGCAAAGCAATCGCTCGGACTCTTCAAGAACCGTTTCGTGGATGCGTCGAAGCTCGGTCAGAGCTTGGCGACTGAGGAACATAGGGCGGTGGCGCGGCGGATCGCGCGGGAAAGCGTCACGTCGCTGGAGAACCGAGGCATGCCGCTGCGCGCCGGCGGCGACACGCGCCTCCTCGTGATAAGCAATGGGAGTGTGCCAACAATCGAAGAGGACCTGAACATCACGCACACGCCCGCCAATGAACATCTGATCGAGCGTCTGCGCCGGCGTATGCCACGGACGGAAGCGCTCACGTTCGGAAACGAGATCGGCCCGGCGGAAATCCAGCACTCCCTCGACGCCGCAAGGGAGGCGGACGTCGTTCTGGTCGGTCTCTTCTCGCGGGTAAGGGCGTACGCGGAAGAAGGCATCCGGCTTCAGGCATCGTACCGGGAGGTGATCCGGCAGGTCACGGCGCTGCGGAAGAAGAACGTCTACCTCAATTTCGGCAGCCCGTGGGTGGTCCTCGACCTGCCGAAACCTGACATTCTGCTATGCACGTACAGCAACGCGCTCGACTCGGTTGAGGCATCGCTGGAGGCGCTGTTCGGCGAGATCAAGCCGTGCGGCCTGCTACCGGTGAGCGTATCGAAGGAATACCCGTTCGGGTACGGACTGCGATGATTGCGCGCACGGGGCTGCTTTCTACAACGCGAACCGGCAGCAAGGCGGCTTTCTTTCCGGGATGCAAGGTGGACCTGAAGGTTCACGATGATCGCGAACCGTTAGTCATCTGGGGAATCCCAGGGTGGTAGTGGAAGCGAGTTCCGTCATGAGAGGAGACGTCATGGATGCGAAATGCCTGTCGCGCGTGATGGTCCGTCTCGCATGCTTCATGCTGCTCGCCGCAACGCCTGTTCTGGCGGTGGATGTTTCGGACAGCTTTGACCGCGTCAACTCCAATGCCATCGGTGTGACCGAACAGATTGCTGCAGGCCGGTGGGTGGAATCGGGCGACAACACCACTGGCGACTTGATCCGTGTGGATGGGAACACGGTGTCCATGCATTACTTCCTCAGCACGCCGAACAGCCCCAGCCTGAGCTGCAATGTCGGCGGGTTCGTCGCGGCGGACATTGACTTCAGCGTGCGGGTGCAGCCGTATTCCAATTACTACGGGCAGTACTACGGCGTTGGCTATCGCATGCCTTCGCAGATGGGCCGGTATCAGAATGCCGGCGGATACTATGTGCGGTTGAACCGCAACGTCACGCCGAACCGCGTTTTTCTCTATTACGGCGACAGCGAGATTGCCGCGGCGGACGTGACGCTGCCGGCGAACGATTTCGCCACGCTTCGCGTTGTTGCGAGCGGGACGTTACACCAGATATATGTTGAGGGGACGCTTGCGATTGACACGACGCACGCCGGAAACACCGATTCCGGGTATGTCGGCTTCTATACGTATTACAGCATCGCCTGCTTCGACGACGTGCGGTTGACTCGCGCGGACAGCGACGAGGTCATCCGGGACAATTTCAACCGCGCCAACAGCAACATGGTGGCGGGGATGACCGCGGGCGAGCGCGCCTGGACTGAAGCCGGGGAGAACGTGAACGGCGACTTGATCAAGATACTGAACAACGTCGTGACGATGCACTATTTCGCCAGCCAGCCCCAGAGCAACTCGCTCGCGCTGATTCTGACGAACTACACCGCCGCCGACGTGGACATACGCGCCAGCCTCCAGCCGTATTCCGACTACTACGGCGGTTATTACGGCATCGGGTATCGTCTTCCCTCAGCCACGAGCCGGTACTGCGACACTGGCGGATACTATGTGCAGCTGAGCAGGAAGGTCTCGCCGAACACAGTGACGCTCTTCTACGGCACGACGCAGGTCGCCCAAGCGAACGTGGTAATTCCGTCGGGCTTCAGCGAACTGCGCGTGGTAGCGGTCGGGGATTCGCATAAGGTCTATCTCGACCCCGGCACGCTCGCGGACAACTTCAACCGGGCCGACTCGACGACGGTGGGAAGTATGAGTGCCGGACCCTATTTCTGGAACGAGACTGGTGATAACTCGAATGACGATCTCATCCGTATCAGCGGAAACACTCTGTGCCTGGATTACTCCGCCAGTTCTCCTGAGAACTACAATCTGGCCTGCCATGTCGCCGGGTTGACCGCTGCGGACGTGGATTTCTCAGTGGACTTGGCCCCCGCTTCGGCTGCAGAGGGGCGCAGCTATGGCGTCGGATATCGTTTGGCGAGCGCGGACGACACGTTTGGCGCCGCGGGCGGCTACTATGTCCAGCTTGTCAAGAGCACGACGCTTCACACCCTGACGCTCTGGCATGGAACCACACAAGTGGCCTCGGCGCAAGTGACCATTCCCGACGGGTTCGCCACCCTGCGTGTCGTGGCTTCGGGTGTGAAGCACCAAGTGTACTTCCAGGGCGTCAAGACACTGGACGTCACTGACTACCGGAAGACCGTCCCGGGCTATCTGGGCGTCTTTGCCGGCCAGTCCATCGTTCAGGCGGACAACTTCAGCATGCTGCAGGTCTCGAACGGCCCCGTACTCAGCGCCACGCACTGCGGCAACACCGGCAGTGGGCATGCTGGGATCTTTGCGTACTACTCGATCATTGACTGCAATTCATTCCGCGTCGGCGCCGTGCCCTCGCTTCGGCCGGAGGGGGGTCGCTTCCTGCTCGGGCTGTACTCCATCGACGATACCGGTCTCATGGAGCAGGAGCGCCGGTTCGGTTGGGCTCTGGCCCACACCTGTGCAACCGACATGACCGGCTTCTTCAACAACTGCCACGCCGGCGGCATGCGCGGGATGATGAGCCTGCCGTCGGGTCCGGAGGACGAGTACGGAAACTGCACGGCGCTGACCGAGGAGGAGATCGCCGCGGTGGCAAGCGGCGTCGCCCATGACGATTACCTGCTCTGGTGGAATCTGCCGGAGGAGATGCGCTGGTGGCGGCAGCCGGAAATGAGCATCGTGACGAATTACACCGCCTGGACACGGAGTTACGATCCGAAAGGCCGGCCGAACTACATGTACATCCCAGGCCATTACAGCCAGGCGGACGTGGAAAAGTACGTGCCGTACCTGGACATCGTGCCGGCGGCCATCTACACGACGTATGCGGGTCAGCCGCGCCCTTGGGTGCGATGGCGTATGACGACCACAGTTCAGGCGATTACCCAACTTAAGAAGGCCGAACCGGATGTATATTATGACATCGGTGACAACTGGAAACAGGGGCAGAAGACGCCAGTTGGCGTCCTTGAGCTGTTTCACTACCCAGACAGGGAGGTGAATACTTATGAAGGGGCCTATCACGACTTCTGGCAGGCCCTGGTCTGCGGCGCGCGTGGGATCATGGTCAACTCGTATGCATACCGCTCTGATCCGGCTGACCTGTATCACTGCTGGGACGCTTACTGCAAGGCCGCCAGCGAGTTGACCGGTCCGGAGAACCTCGGGACGGTGCTCCTGGATGGGACGGTGGACGCCAATGTCGCATTCACGGTCACCAGCGGTCCTGCGGAGACAGACCCCTTCGCCCCCTACGGCGCCGATCAGATGACGTATCCTTCGTTGAACCTCCGGGCCGTGACGTACAATGGCAGCACTTATGTGATTGTGGTGAACTCGACAAGCAGCACCGTGGGCGCGACGATTTGGAACCTGCCCGCCGGAACAGCGAAGGTTTTGTTCGAGGGACGCACGCGAACCATCACCAATGGCAGCATGACCGACACCTGGGCGCCGCTGGCCGTGCATATCTACAAGATCGACGGGTGAACGCCTCTCACAGTGAGCGGACATCGGCAATCGGGCGTTCCTGGGGCCTCCGTGATGGACCGGCAGTGACCATCGTGGAGATGGTTGCTCGTGCGAAGCAGCAGAATCGGCTGTTCTGCCCCAATCTCTATTTGCCGCAGACCGGAGTCGGCCAAAGCCAAAGGATAATCCCCCCAGCACCCATTATCGCCGCTGGTGCTGCAATGTCAAGCGTTCCATCCGACTGCTATAGCCGTGGGGGTGGCAGCATAGCTGCCCGGGGGGAGCGGGGGCCTGGGGGCAGGGGCCAGCAGCCCCCAGGTTGTCTGCGTGTACCCGCCATTTTGTCAGGGGGCTGTGTTAAGATCACGCGCACGGTAGTGTGGAGAGCTTGATGTAAGGAATAGTCATGAAGCCTTGGTTGCGAAAGTTCAGCGAGTGGGGCAAGAACCGGCCCGCTATCGTTGTTCTTGGGGCGCGGCAAGCGGCAAGGACGACAGGTGGAATCGGGCAACTGTTAGAGCACATCCGTACTGGGAAGGTGTTTAGGAGACACTGGAAGGTCTTTCCGCCGGGGGAGTGGCTCAAGCTTTACCGCCAGAACAGACGTATCGGGCGGATGGCTACCCGAGTGCAGTTTCCGAATGGCTTGATAAACTGCACGGCTGAAGAGATGTATTTCGGGTTCAAGGTGGTTATGCCAGCACTGGGGCGATTGAGTCGCGGGGAACTCCTTGAAGTGTTGAGGACAATCAATCCGGCTGAGTGGCGACAGTGGGTTGGTGCTTGGAGGCAATGGGTATCCTCGCAGCTGCAACAGCAGCTCGGCGAAGAGCCACAAGATGTCGGGGCGAATGACGATCTCTGCGACAGTATCGAGGTGCAATTCTTCGTGCGGGTGTGGGTGCCTTGTCTTGTGATCTATGGAGAGTACCCGGCAAGGCTGTTGCGGATGGCACGGGCTGGGAACATGGACGCTATGGACGCGCTGCTACGCGTGGACAAGACGCTGATTTCCGATCCGCGCATAGTGGCGGAGATTGGACAGTCATCCGTGCAGAATCGGGCTCGGTTTGGGCGAATCAAGAGTGCTTTTTCAGAACAGATACCCCGCTTGTCTGACAAGCATCTGAGGGTGAAAGTAATGACGGCTATATCGGTGCTCTATGGAGGCATTGGGCAAAATCTCACCAGCACGGATCTGCGGGAACTCTATGACGGGGTGGCACAAGCGGAGTCTGGCGGGAAGCGGTTGATTGACTGCCACTTACCGGCAACGCCTGCCGCAATGCGAAAAGCCATTCAAAGGGAGCGGGCGGAATGCCAACTGCTCTCAGGGCAGGTGGGACAAAAGTCATAGCGCGAAATGTCCCGGTCGTCCCGCCTTTGGGCGGATACGATCCGGGGCATGGAAGCGCGATCGAAACAGAGAGGCGAGAGCCGAGCGGGGCCCCAGCGGCGCCCGGAAGCCGCTGGGTGCGCTCGGCGAGTGCCGGGGGACCCCTGTGGGGCACGGCGCGAGTCCGAGAAGCACCCCATCCTGGCGCGTGATGGGGTTGCGGTTGAACTCCATGACGCGCATCGTCTGGACGCCGAAGCGGACGCGGACGCGCTGCGCCGGCTTCTGGCGTCCCTCCTCTGCCGTGGCCTCCTGGCCGTCGAGCCGGCCAGGGGGGGCAAATGACTAACAGCCCCCCTGCCAACGTGAAACTTGCCCCTGGAGAAGCGGGGCGGGTGCTCTGCTCCAACTTCGATACCCTGTATGTTTCCTTCGATGTTGGGTGGCAAAATGACTGGCTTTTCAACTTCCTTTCCGAGATGAAGGACCGGGCCATCGGCGAGAACAAGGCCCAGCCGTGGGAATGGCCCGATCCGGAAGGGGTAGTCCCTTGGGCATGTGACATGCAGCCTCACGCGGCGCGCGGGTACGCGTGGCTTCTGAGCGGGCATGATTTCGTGCTGAAGCTGGCCGATGCGTTTGAATCCAAGAGCAAGCCCAACGTGTACGCGGAAATGCGTTCTGAAGCGCTCTGGACGCTGACGCCTCCGGGGCTGGTTGCCAAAATCAAGCGCTTGCTGGAGTGCGCATACGGGAACGTGCGCGCAAGCAAAGTCAGCCGGGTGGATGCGTGCGTTGATCTGCTGCTGCCCGAAGAACTATGGACAAGGGACTTGCTTGATTTCATGGTGGGCAAGGCAGGCGACGATGCCACATACCGGCGACGGCGGAAGCTGTCCGGGTTTACCATCGGGGCGGACAACCTCCAAGCAAGGCTGTATGACAAGGACTTGGAGATTCGCACGAAATCAAAGAAAGTCTGGATGTATGACCTGTGGGGGTTCTCGGAAGTCCCGGAAGGGCATCGCGTCGTGCGCGTAGAATTCCAACTGCGGCGGGAAGCCCTGGCCGCGTTGGAGATTGACAGTTTCGAGGAACTGCTCCAGAAAGCGGATGGACTCTGGGCGTACTGCACAAGAGAGTGGGTCAAGTTCCAGGATGATCCGGGAAAGCATCACACTCAACAGAATACCTTGCCCTGGTGGCAACTCGTCCAAAGTGGCTTCCTGGGAGCGTGGGAAGCGCAACCGCTGGTGCGCGTCAAGGCGATTGATACCGATGAACGCCAATTGCGCCAACAGTTCCTTGGCTACGCCACAAGCCTCATGGCCTTGCGTAAAGAGAAAGACACTTCGCAAGAGGGCTTCCAACGATTGATGGAAGAGCAAGTCGCGGCTGCTGCAAGAGACGGACTGACAGCGCCGTTCCTGGCAAAACGGGTGACAGAAAAGCGCGCACGGCATGAAAGAATTTCTGACAATGCCTCTATTAATTCTGGCCCGCTTGGTGTAGACTTACCTTCTGAGGGGAGTCAATCAAGGGAGGGCGGGCAAACATGAAAGCGGTGGGGTACATTCGGCGTTCATCCGACAAGCAGGAAGAGAGCCTGGACCAGCAGCGGGCGCGGCTGGAGTCTTTCGCCAAAGCGCAGGGCTGGACGCTGGCGCGGGTCTATTGTGATGATGCCATTTCCGGCAGCGACATGAAGCGGCCCGGCCTGGAATCGCTCCTGGCCGATGTCGAGCGGCAGCAGGATATCGGCGTGGTGCTGACATGGGAGCGCAATCGTCTGGCGCGTCCGAAAGACCCGCTTGACGGAATGATCCTGGAGCGCAAGCTACTGGAGCATGGCAAGCGGGTTGTCTATGCCGCCACCGGGCAAGAGGCGGGCAAGTCCCTGGCCTCCGGCCTCGTGAGTTATGTCGAGAACTACCAGAACGGGGATTACCTGCGGAAGCTCTCGCGCGACACCATGCGCGGGCTGGTTTCGCGGGCAGAGCGTGGCTTGTGGTCGGGCGGTCCCATCCCCTTTGGCTATGATCGGCTCATCCTGGGCGAAGATGGCGCGGCGCGTCGGATCGTCCGCGATATGCCGGATGGTTCGCAAGATGTGCTGGACCCGGAAAGCGGGGAAGTGCTGGAGCGGATCGCGGGCGCGCACCGATACCAGAAACAGGACTATGAACTATGTTCCCTCGTGCCTTCCGAACCGGCGCGGGTGCGGGCGCTGCGGAAGATATTCGCTGACTATGCGGCGGGTCGGCCCCTGCGGGCAATCCGCGAAGAGTTGAACCGCTCCGGCCTCCGCACGAACCGGGGGCGGTACTTCGCAATCTCCGGGCTGGATTCCATCCTGGAGAATCCGGCGTACCTGGGGCGCTGCGTGTACAACCGGCGGACTCAAAGCAAGTGGCACCGGCACACTGAAGGCCGAAGCGTGGAACGGCAGGATGAAGGGTTCGAGGCGCGGCCCGCGTCGGATTGGATTGTGAAAGAAAACGCCTGGGCGGCGCTGGTGGATGCAAAGACTTTCGCTTGCGTCCAGGTGCGGCGGAAGGAGAGCAAAGAGAAATTCGCACAGGTGAAGGGAAACGCTGTCCGCTCAACGTACCTTCTGACCGGGCTATTTACCTGCGGGGTGTGCGGGGGGCCGATGTTCGGCTATACCTCCACCAACGGCAAGGGATACCGGACGCGGTACTATGCCTGTAACACTCACCACCGGGGAGAGCATGAGCGTTGCCCGAAGCGGTACACGGTCCCGGCGGATCGCCTGGAAGGGCATATCCTGGAGCTAATCAAGGCGGACCTGGCGAAGTTGCGGGATGATGCGAAGCTGCATGAGTACGTTGCGCGGGAATTGAAGCGGGTAGCGGGGGACCGGGGGGACACCCTGGGACAACTGCACCGGCGCGTGTCGGAACTGGACCAAAAGTTAGCGCGGGTGCGGGAACACCTCAAGGCGCTGGACCCAGACACCGCGAAGGCCCTCGGACTGTACGAAGAGGCCCAATCAGCACAGGAAGAGCGCAAGGCCCTGGAAGAGGAACTGCGGGGCCAGGAAGCGGCCCTGCCGCGTCTGCCCTCGGTGGAAGAAATCCGGAAGCGCGCCGCTGCCGCCTTCGACGCCCTGGACCAGGTGCTTGCCTCGGCCACCATTGAGGAAAAGCGCCTTGTATTCAGCAAATACGTGAGGGCGGTAGAGGTAGACCCGGACCGAAAAACCGCCCGAATCAGCCTCTATACCGCCCTCTTTAATCAGATGGTAGCGGGGGCAGGATTTGAACCTGCGACCTTTGGGTTATGAGGGGTACAGGCTCATTTTCCTAAAGGGCGCGTCCTGCCGCAACTTACGGCAACCTCTCACTTTCGGCTTGAGAGCGCCATTCTCCATATACCCCATTTTTGCCATGTTTGCAAGTCCGTAGGGTACAAAACGGGGTACAATTTAAGTAACGTAGCGTTCACCGGCGGCTGTTAGCCGTCCGGTGGAAGGCAGCGTTCGGAGTCATCGCTCGACTTGCAGAAACTTGATTAGCTTGTGATTGTAGAATGATAGATTGTTAGCGGTGAAAAGCCACTGCCTGTGACGAGTCCCGAGGTCTAGCATAGCACCGTAGAAGGGGGTCTTGTTGAGCTTGGTGCCATATGTGTCGTAGAGCGTTTCTAGGTAATTCCACACGAGTACAGCATATGCGTCATATCGGTATCGGACCACCATGTCAGTGGACGTTAGAGCAGACACGCATGCCTCTGGGTTGCGAAACTGTGGATACGTAATAGCTAGCCTGTGGAGTTCAGACAAAAGCTGATCCGCGACTTCGTATTTCCGTTTTTGGTGCGTATGGTACCACGTGAAAGCTGCTACGAGAAGAGATACGATGGCGATGCCGATGCTTACGCAACCTTCAGTACTCATGTTCCCTCCGTGGTGATGGCCGCGAGGATTTACGGTACCCCAAGCTGTGTGGGGTATAAATGTTCCTCATTATGTCAACTGCTGCGCTAATGTCAAGCCTTGCCACGTGCTATTGGCGGCATGGGGGATGAAGCCCATTATCGTCGCTGGCGCTTCAATGTCAAGGCTTCCCGGTACGGCTGTAGCCGTTAGAGGTGGCGGCTCCGCACCGTTGCGGAGGCTGCCGGGGGGAAGTGGAGGGGATCGCAAGGGGAACCCTGGGGCCGCTGGGTTTCCCTTCAACTCACTAACGCACGTTAGGGGAAGATATTTCCTTGTTGGGGGGTTGACAAAGTGCGCACTTCGGGATAGACTTCCAAGTGTGCAAAGTGTCCACTACTAGGAGTGCGACAATGGAAAGTGACATTCCGCTTGTGGAAATCCCGGATTATCTCGCAAGGATCATTGGGACGCCGGATGAAGGTACGCGGATGTTCCGGGCGTTTGGCGTGTCCGGCGACGCCTTCGACGTATGGATGGGGGCGGTCTCGGTCGTATGCGGTCCAGAGGGGAATGTTTCGCCGGGGGGCGTCGCAATGTTCGCAAACGTGTCGCGCTCTGGCGTTCACAAGCGGATGGAGGAGGGGCGGATCACTGCGTTCATCTTTCACAAGGTCGAGAAGAAGCTGTTTGGCCGGTACGAAATTACGAACACGATATGCGATATTCCGGTTGTTGAAGCGAGAGCCTGGGGCGAACTGCTGAAGAAGAAGACACCCGAGGAGGCGGAAAAGGACGCCGTAGGTGACAGAGACTATGACGCGATGTTTGTGTTTGAGCCGCCAAAAGGAGCTGTAGAGAAGTGGAAGGCGGCGAAACGGCGGACAGCGCGGTCAGAAGGCTTTGATAACGAGTAAATGAAAGGAGGTGAAGAAGAATGAGTGACAAGATCGTAATTCGGGCTTGCGACCTGCCGAAGCAAGTTGAATTGGTCGGGGAGCGCGGCGAACGCAGGATTTTCGAGCTACTGCCTGCGCGCCGAAGGTTCGGCTTGTTGTTGAACGCAGTCGGCGGGGTCGGCCAGCGCATTGGGCGTTTGGGCCGCAGGGATTAAGAGAGTTTTTCGCCCCGTAGCAAGCAAAAGCCAGACGGTCGAGTAGCCAGCCATGGGCGGTTCTTTCGGTGCATGAGCACCGGGAAGGAGAATGCTCATGGCTAGTTGCGTTTCTAGGGCTGGCGGTGAACAGGACGGAGTAGGGGAGTTGGACACCGGGGGCGGCGGGCCGCCGGGGTCCCGCGCGTCCGGAAGCGCGGGGTGGCGGACGCCGGCGACGGCGACGGAAGCCGCTGGGGGCGGCAGGGGGTTGTCTGTAACACCCCATGCTCAAATTTCAGGAGAGCACCCCTGGCGGGTGCTTCTGGTCGGGGTTGACAGCCTCGACCTCGGCCTCTATGTCGAGTGGGGGCCGGACTTTGAGCGCCTTCTGGCGGTCTTGGAAGAGGGCAAAGCGAAGGCGGCAGGGAAAGAGGGCATTTCCTTCCGTAGCCGGGCCGGTGTCGGCCTCATCCTCCCCAGCGGCAAGCCTCCAATGTTCCGCTTCGGCCTCCGGTATCCTGAATTCCTCATCTGGATCGGCAAAAGTCGGGTGGCTGGGAATTCTCCCAATGTGTACGTCTCTCTGGACTGCCTGACCTTGCGCGCGTCTGGTGTCGTCGGCGCCGTCGCGCTGCCGGTGCGATTCGTGGAGAAGCTCGGCGGCAAGGTTCACTACGTGAAACCCAGCCGGTTCGACCTGGCGGTTGACCTGCACATTCCGGGCGGTCTGTCCAATGGGTTCCTCGAAGCATACCGAGTGGGCCGAAGCGAGAAGCTTGATATTCACAAAGTAGGTGCTTTGATGGAGACGTTCTATATCGGGGAGCGCGGCAGTCCCATCATGCTGCGCATCTATGACAAGTCAAAGGAAATCGTTGCCAGCGGCAAGGAGTGGTTCAAGGAACTGTGGAAATACGACGGGCCTGACGTATGGCGCGTCGAATATCAACTGCGGCGCGAAGTGTTGCAGCAGTTCCGCATTGCCTCGGTCGAAGACCTCCTGGACAAGCTGGGCGGGATTTGGAAGTACCTGACGGAAGACTGGTGCTCGCTACGTGAGCCTGACAGCGAGAACGCCTCGCGGCGGACAGTCTATGCTCCGTGGCGCAGTGTACAGGAGTGCGCTAGTGACTTCGGACAAGTTGTTGCGGTTGAGCGAGACCTGACAAGCGAGACGCCCGCCGCGCTGGTGTTCCACGTCGCGCGGGGCGCGGGGGCCATGGTGTCCTATGCCGCACGTCGGGGCCTGGACAGCAGGGAAGCGGCGGCCCAAGCGTTCATCGCGGCAATATTCGACTATGTTTCTGAAAGAGAATTCCGCGAGAAGTACATCGTCAGGGCAATTCGATACGGGCGGGGCATCGCGCCGGGGGACAGAGGCCATGTCGAAGAAACTGCTTGAGGTCCTCTCTCCCTACATCGCCCCGCGCGAACTGGCGGAGCGCTGGCGCTGCGGGCGGTCCTCGGTGGACCGGATCGCACGGCGGGCGGGACTGCACCGGCTTTGTCTGGGGACAGGGCGCAACGGAATGGTGCGCTACATCAGGAAGGAGGTGGAAGCCTATGAGACTGCACGGCAGGTGTAGGCCCTGCCATGACAATTGAATCTCGCGTCATGTACTCCCCCGGTCCTGGGCTGCAAGTCCGCCGGGGGAGTTTGCTTTATGCAGTAGGGAAGTATTGGTATTCGACTTCGAGACGATAGCAAAAACCCATGGGATTGGTGAGGGGGGCCCCTTTGGAGTTTCGCGCGTTTGTGAGTGAAAAGCGGATCGTATTGTGACTTGGCTTAATGAAGCGGGAAACGTCACATTCGGAAAGAGTCCTGAAGCCGACGAATTCGGCGGCGTGCCTTTCATTGGTGGTGGTGATTTCCTCAAAGCTGTTCGCCTCCATGGGCGGCACGGTGCGGGGCCTGCCCTTCTGCGGCACCAGGGCGCGCTTGCGGGCCTTCTCGGTGGTGCGGCGACTGGTCACCGTCACAGCGGGGCATACCGGGCCGAAGGCTTCACGGAGATAGTACACGTTGCTTCTGACGCTTCGGGGAGAGCGGCTGGCGCTAATGTACAGGACGAAATCGGTAAGCACCTGGGCTATCGGGGTGCGCGTGGGGAACGGACTTCCCGCGCCCTGGGCGAGAGAGGATTCAAGCTGCCTGATCTTCTCCTTTGCCAGCTGGTAGGAGTCGGTGTCGAGACTCACGCGCTTCTGCTTCCCGGCAACGTAATACTGCGCGTAAAACTGACTGCCGCGCTTCTTGAGACACGCCATAGCGACCTGCCTTTCTGGTCTGCTCTGGCGAGTTCCTTCTTGGCCACGGGGTACAAAACAGGGTACAAACCGCTGTTTTCGGCCAATAAAAAAGGGACTCGCGTTGCCGCAAGTCCCTTCTACACATATGGTAGCGGGGGCAGGATTTGAACCTGCGACCTTTGGGTTATGAGCCCAACGAGCTACCAGGCTGCTCCACCCCGCGCCATGTTTTCCAGAAACCTTTGTACCACGAGAAGATGGAGTTGTCAAGCAACTGATCCCCGATGGGCGGAAAAGCCTCGGTCGCGTACGGGGGGGCAAGAAGCAAGGCGCTTGCGCCTTCCTCGCCTTCAGGGGCACGGCCGCCAATCTGCCCCGGTTTCACTTGACATCCGTGTCATATCTAGTATCATGATAGTTCTTGCGTGGCACATCATCGGTGGAAGGCATCTCGCCGTACCGCAGACACAATCAGACGGCAGTTGCTGTTAGCGGAGGCACCCCCGTGAGGCAAAGGGAAAGGCGCACGTGCGCGCGTCGTCCCATCCGCCTGCCCCTCCAGGTCGAGTCCTCGGAGAGCGCGGCGGAGGCGGGGTGGACTATTGATGTCAGTTCACGCGGCATCCTGTGGGAGGCGCTGAAGCCTTTCCGGGCTGTCGTGGGCCAGATTGTGCGCGTGCGCCTAGGACCGCCGTCGGAGCGGCCGCACGCGGCCTACGAGGTCGGCTTGGGGCGGGTGGTGAATGTAGATGCTTCCGACCCTCTGCGTGTGAGCCTGGAACTCCTGGACGGCCCTTGCAGCATCTTCAACGCCCCCGAGTTCGTGGGAACAAGCCCGAAAGTTCAAGAGATCAAGAACCTCCTGCCGGAGGTGGCTGGGTGTCGTCTCAACGTGCTCATAACGGGGGAGACCGGCACGGGCAAAAGCCTGCTGGCGCGGCTGATCCACGGCGCTTCGAAGGTCGCCGGCGAACCGTTCGTAGCCATCAATTGCGCCAGCATCCCGCCGTCTCTGTTCGAGAGCGAGTTGTTCGGACATGAGAAGGGCGCATATACGGGCGCCGACCGTGCAACCCCCGGCTACCTGAGACTCGCGGGGGCAGGGACGATCCTGCTGGATGAGGTGTCGGAAATCCCCGTCGAGCTCCAGGCCAAGCTGCTGCGCGCCATAGAGGACAAGGAGTTCCGCTCTGTGGGCGGCTCGGAATCGTTGCCCGTCGGCGCACGTATCATCGCAACCACGAATGCCGACGCCAGCGTCATGATGGCCGCCGGAAAGCTCAGACCGGACCTGTTCTACCGCCTGTGCGAGCTTCCCATTCATGTCCCGCCATTGAAGGAGCGCACCAGCGACATCCCGTTGCTGGCGGAACACTTCCTGGGCAACTACTGCCATCAGTTCCGTAAGCCTTATTGTCCCCTGGAGGCCGAGCAGATTGAGCAATTGTGCCGCCACACCTGGCCGGGCAACCTTCGGGAGTTGGCGGCGCTGATGAATCGAACGGCAGTGCTTGGCAAGTTCCAAGCCCCGCAACTCGACGCCGCTGCGTGCGGGGCGCCGTCCGACACTGCAACCGTCGCTGCGCCGGCGACCGCGGTGACGAGGCTGTTGGGCAAGGGGCTTAAGTCGGTCAAAGAGGATCTCTGCGCAGAGGCAGAGCGCAACGCTATTCTGAATGCGATGAAGGCCTCCGGCCAGAACCGCACCCGCGCCGCTCAGGCGCTGAAGATATCCTATCGCACACTGCTCCGCAAGATTGCCAAGTACCACCTCGCCGACGTGATTCCTCCTGCCTGAATCCGCCCCATAGCGCCTCCTGTCACCAACCGCACTATGACACGCGTGTCATATCGAAGTTGTCCTATGTCATATCCGGGGAAGCCCCCTAGGCACTAGGAACGATTCTTGAATATCGAACGCCCTTGAAGGGCAAGGGCGGGAGAGGCGGGGAGCCGTTGTCGAAATATTTGGCACAGTACTTGCTCATTACGTGGCGAATGACCCCCCGGTTCGCTGCCGTCTTCTGTTGACGCCGTTCCATTCGAACGGCGTCAATCCGGGCGCTATTGGCATGAGGAGAGAGAGCTATGGCCGGCAGAAGCAAGAACCGTTCAGGACGCGCCGGTTTCACGCTGGTGGAAGCGCTGGTAGTGTTGGGGCTTGTGGCGCTGCTGGCCAGCATGCTGCTCGTGGTGCTCAGCAAAGCGCGCAGCGGCGCGCGTATGATCGTATGCAGGAGCAATCTGCAGCAAATGAACGAAGCATACGCAGCCTGTGTGCTGGATCATTCGGGAGCGTTGCCGGATGTTTACTATGTGCTTGGGGATACGGGGGAGGCATTCACGGCGCAGATGCGGACGACGCCTGCGCAGCCAGTGGACCCGCTCTTTAAGTACTTCACCTCGGAGTTGATGCGATGCCCGCTGGACACCCAGCCAGTCAAGGTGCTTGGTTTCGGAACGGACGCCCAGCCCGCGCAGGTCAACACGAGCTATGGCTACAACGTGAACCTGCCGCTCATGTACCTGAACGCCTCGCGTGTGTCGCGCCCCGCCGGAAACGTGACCTTCTACGATGGAAACGCCAGGGCGGTGGTTGGCTCGTGGGGGCGTACCGAGTCCTGGGCGGAGAAGACTTTCGTGCCGCGCCACGGCGGAAACGCCAACTACGCGTACTTGGACGGGCACGTGGAAAGTCATATGGAATTCCCAAATCTTGACTTCGCCGGAGGCACGGAGTGGCTCATTTTCGACGTCGCGGCCAGCTCCGGCCATAGTGTCGCCGGGGAAGTGGACCTGTCGGCCAACCCCTCGACCTTCTCTCTCACCATCAGTTCGACATACTCCATCGTCAGCGAAGACCTGAACTCTCCCATGTTGACAGACTACTATGGCCCTGCGCAGGTGTTGACGATCACCCCCAAAGGAAGCGGCACCGCCTCCATCATGGTGGACGGCAAGCCGTATATCTTGAAGAAGAACACGACGTACACGATCAGCGCCAGCTCATTCGTCGTCAACTTCTATAACAGCAAACGTAACAAGCAGGGGCGGGCCACCGGCCAATGGCACATTGCCATTGTGAACGCGGAGGACGTGCAGATCACGGAAAGCTAGGGGGTGGGCCCCCTGTGCCATCCCTGTGACACGCCTGTCACAGTACGGCCGCGAAGTGTCAGGGTCGTCCGTCCGGCGCACGCCGTCTCGAAAGTCATGAGTCGCGCTTACCATGGAAGACAAATGAGATATGCCAAATGCGCAAAGAACATTATTCCGACCGTTTTCGGCATAGCGGTTGCTAGTATCCGAGTTGAAATGGTGATTTGTCCGTCGCGGGATGAGGGTAATCGTCATGACGCCAATTGAGGATGGAGATGCCGTTCGGCAGGTTGAAGAGTTGCGGAGCGAAGTGGGGCGGTTGCAGACGTATGTGCGCGACCTGGAGGAAGAGCTTTTGCGACAAGGGCACAGGAGTTTTCGCGAGATGGTGCGCTACGAAAGGAACCGAAGCCAACGGTACAACCACTATTTTGCGGTCATCTCAATCGAATGCGACTCGTCGAAAGACACGGCAGATGCAATGGAGACGGTCCGCACGTGCGTCCGGAACGTGGACATCGTTGATTTCCTGTCCGATGACGGACCGGTGTCTGAGGCGTCTGCGAGCAGCCAATCCGGCGAGACCGGGAGCGAGGAGAGGTGCTCTCGGGCTGTCATGCGGTCCGCGTCGAGCAAGAGAGCCGGCAAGGATGGAGTGTTCCGAATCGGCATTGTCCTGCCCCACGCGAACGAGAGCGGCGCGAAGCTCGTGTCGGCCAGGATTTCGGCGAGGCTGAATCATGGCCTGCGCAAGACGGCCGTGGCGATCTATCCGACTGATTCTACGGACTGGGCCAGGCTGCTCTCCCATGTTGGGGGGTAGTGGCCTGCCAGGCTAAACCGATTCCTGGACGAAAGGAGGTGCGGTTGCCGGCACAGTACCAGGAGGCATCGCACATTTCATCTTGTGTAGCGGGTAGGCGTTATTGAGGGTATTTGAGGAGGTGCAAAGATATGCGTGCAAGAAGGACGCAGGCGTTCTGGTTGGCGGTTGTGACGGTCGTGTTGCTTTCCTTGATTGCGATGCCGTGGGCATTTGCCGAAGTGCCTGTGAGCAGCGCGTTCTTCTATGAGGGCGTCATGCCGGGCCCCGGACTCCCGAGTGGGCAGTATGACATGCAGTTCACCCTGTGGGATTCGGCCACCGCCGGTAGCCAAATCGGCTCGCTGATCACGGTGAATGGTGTGGTCGTGGACAAGCTGATGTTCAGAGTGACTCTGGACTTCGGCATGTCCCCCTTCACCGGCAATGCGCGCTGGCTCGAAATCAAGGCCTCCAAACGAGGCGCCAAGCCGAACTTTGAGTCCATCGGGCCGCGGCAACCGATCCTTACCGTGCCATATGCGATTTTCGCGCTCAATACCGTTGGCGTGAAAGGTCCTACCGGCGACCAAGGTCCGGTTGGTGACAAGGGACCGACCGGCGATCAGGGTCCCATTGGCCCCATCGGTCCTACAGGCCCCACGGGTCCCACAGGCCCTACGGGTCCTCAGGGTCCGGAAGGCCCGCAGGGTCCTGAAGGCCCACAAGGTCCCGAAGGCTGTCAAGGACCGCAGGGTCCTGTTGGCGACCAAGGTCCCGTTGGCGATAAGGGTGCGACCGGAGATCAGGGTCCGCAGGGCGTGATCGGTGAGCAAGGTCCTGTCGGTGACAAGGGCGCTACTGGTGACCAAGGCCCCGTCGGAGACAAGGGTGCCACGGGCGACCAGGGTCCGCAGGGCGTGATCGGTGATCAAGGTCCTGTCGGCGATAAGGGTGCTACCGGTGATCAGGGTCTTGTTGGTGACAAGGGCGCGACTGGCGACCAAGGCCCCGTTGGCGATAAGGGTGCTACCGGTGATCAGGGTCTTGTTGGTGACAAGGGCGCGACTGGCGACCAAGGCCCCGTTGGCGATAAGGGTGCCACTGGAGACCAGGGTCCGGTCGGTGACAAGGGCGCTACGGGCGACCAGGGTCCGCAGGGCGTGATCGGTGAGCAAGGTCCTGTTGGTGACAAGGGCGCCACTGGCGATCAAGGCCCCGTCGGAGACAAGGGCGCTACGGGCGACCAGGGTCCGCAGGGCGTGATCGGTGATCAAGGTCCTGTTGGTGACAAGGGCGCCACTGGCGATCAAGGCCCCGTCGGAGACAAGGGCGCTACCGGCGACCAGGGTCCGCAGGGCGTGATCGGTGATCAAGGTCCTGTTGGTGACAAGGGCGCTACTGGCGATCAAGGCCCCGTCGGAGACAAGGGCGCTACCGGCGACCAGGGTCCGCAGGGCGTGATCGGTGATCAAGGTCCTGTCGGCGACAAGGGCGCGACTGGCGACCAAGGCCCCGTTGGAGACAAGGGTGCCACGGGCGATCAGGGTCCGCAGGGCGTGATCGGTGAGCAAGGTCCTGTTGGTGACAAGGGCGCTACTGGCGATCAAGGCCCCGTCGGAGACAAGGGCGCTACCGGCGACCAGGGTCCGCAGGGCGTGATCGGTGATCAAGGTCCTGTCGGCGACAAGGGTGCCACGGGCGACCAGGGTCCGCAGGGCGTGATCGGTGATCAAGGTCCTGTCGGCGACAAGGGCGCTACCGGCGACCAGGGTCCGCAGGGTGTGATTGGTGATCAGGGTCCTGTTGGCGATAAGGGTGCCACGGGCGACCAGGGTCCGCAGGGCGTGATCGGTGATCAAGGCCCCGTTGGCGATAAGGGTGCCACTGGAGACCAGGGTCCGGTCGGTGACAAGGGCGCTACCGGAGACCAGGGTCCGCAGGGTGTGATTGGTGATCAGGGTCCTGTCGGCGATAAGGGTGCCACGGGCGACCAAGGCCCCGTCGGAGACAAGGGTGCGACTGGTGACCAAGGTCCGCAGGGCGTGATCGGTGATCAAGGCCCCGTTGGCGATAAGGGTGCCACTGGAGACCAGGGTCCGGTCGGTGACAAGGGCGCTACCGGCGACCAGGGTCCGCAGGGCGTGATCGGTGATCAAGGCCCCGTTGGCGATAAGGGTGCCACTGGAGACCAGGGTCCTGTCGGTGACAAGGGCGCTACCGGCGACCAGGGTCCGCAGGGCGTGATCGGTGAGCAAGGTCCTGTTGGCGACAAGGGTGCCACTGGCGATCAAGGCCCCGTCGGCGACAAGGGCGCGACTGGTGACCAAGGTCCGCAGGGCGTGATCGGTGATCAAGGTCCTGTCGGCGACAAGGGCGCTACCGGAGACCAGGGTCCGCAGGGCGTGATCGGTGATCAAGGTCCTGTTGGTGACAAGGGCGCTACCGGAGACCAGGGTCCGCAGGGCGTGATCGGTGATCAAGGTCCTGTTGGTGACAAGGGTGCTACCGGTGACCAAGGCCCCGTCGGAGACAAGGGTGCCACGGGCGACCAGGGTCCGCAGGGCGTGATCGGTGATCAAGGTCCTGTCGGCGATAAGGGTGCTACCGGTGATCAGGGTCTTGTTGGTGACAAGGGTGCGACTGGAGACCAGGGTTCTGTCGGTGACAAGGGTGCCACGGGCGACCAGGGTCCGCAGGGCGTGATCGGTGACCAAGGTCCTGTCGGTGACAAGGGCGCTACTGGTGATCAAGGCCCCGTCGGAGACAAGGGTGCCACGGGCGACCAGGGTCCGCAGGGCGTGATCGGTGATCAAGGTCCTGTTGGTGACAAGGGCGCTACTGGCGATCAAGGCCCCGTCGGAGACAAGGGCGCTACTGGCGACCAAGGCCCCGTTGGCGATAAGGGTGCCACTGGAGACCAAGGTCCTGTCGGCGACAAGGGTGCTACGGGCGATCAGGGTCCGCTGGGGCCCACCGGTCCTACTGGCCCCGTTGGTCCGATTGGCCCGCAGGGCGATAAGGGTCCGACTGGGGATCAGGGTCCAGGTGGTTCCATTACCTTGGCGTCCGCCACCCAGAACAACGCCGGTACGACGACTTCCACCTCGTACACCACGACTCTCGGTGGAACCCCGGGCACGAACCCGTCGGTGACGGTCACGACCGGCACAAAGGTTCTCGTAACTCTAACCGGGTATGTCGAGATCAACAACGACACTGCGTACATGAGCTTTGCCGTGTCTGGTGCTACGACCATGGCTGCCGCTGACGCAACGGCACTCAGATTCGCGACCTCCTCTGCCGGTTCTGGCAATCAAGCCAGCGCGACTTATGTTGTGACGCTCAACAGCGGCTCCAACACCTTTACGCTGCAATACAAGAGCGGCAGTGTTAACCACACTGCGACGTTTGCAAACAGAAACATCATCGTGATTCCAGTAGCGGACTAATAGGTGGTTCGCAGCATCGTTGAGAGAGACGGAACGAGACGGGAGGCCTCCGGGCCTCCCGTCTTGCTTTCGGGGAAGAAATGCCTCCGACAAGCCCCCGGTGTGCGCCACTGGCGGTCAGGGGTCGGTTGGTTTGCAGGGTCCCCGAGGGCCTACCGGTGTCGTCGGGAAGAACTGAACAGACGCAGGCAAGACGGGTCGTTCCGGCAGCGTAGCGGGCCTTGTAGATTACAAGGCGGCGCGCGCTGCCGGTGTTTTTGGGCTGCTCTGACGCATGGCGCGCGCCATCCGCGCGCGGCTTGTGGTGAGGTCGCATTTCAGGGATAATCAGATCGAGTGCGATGCGCGCGGTTCCTTGTCAGGGCGCCGATGCAGGATCTTCTCTCCATTGTACAGTCTTCCCCTCGCGCTGATCGCCTGCAGAACCACCTGGCAGGCGGCGGCAGCGCGTACGTCGAGGGCTTGTGGGGATCCTCGGCGGCCTTGCTGGCGGCGGCGCTGGCCGAAGGAGTGGGGCGGGTAGCGCTGTGCGTACTGCCGCAGATTGAGCAGGCGGACGCGTTTGCCGAGGACGTGGCGCTCTTCTCCCCAAACCTGCCGATGCTCTTCCCGGCCTGGGAGACGCTGGCGGAGGAGGACGTGCCCGAGGCCGAGGTGCTCAGCCAGCGCCTGGCGGTGCTGAAGTTCCTCGCGGCCCGGCGCGACGATTCGGGCGCTGCGCCGGGCGGGAAGTTGATCGTCGCGCCGATCCAGGCGCTCCTCCAGCGGGTCCCCTCAACCGCCTTGCTCGAACGCAATACGCTGACGCTGCGTCAGGGCACGACGATGCCGCTGGAGAAGGTGTTCGAGTGGCTGCTGGAGCGTGGTTTCCGCTCCGTCCGCATGGTGGAGGCGCCGGGCGAGTTCAGCCGGCGCGGCGGGATTCTCGATTTGTATCCCTACGCGGGGGGCGCGCCGGTGCGCATCGAGCTGTTCGGCGACGCGGTGGAGTCCATCCGCTCCTTCGATCCGGCGACGCAGTCCTCCGTGAGCGAGTTGCCCCAGGTGACGGTGACCGCCGTCCCTCGCCAGGCCGAGGCGCAACAGGATTCGCCGGAGTGCTGGTCGTCGCTGCTGGACCACCTGCCGAAAGACTCCTGGCTGGCGCTGAAGGAGCCGGCGGAGATCATGGAGCGCGGCAAGGGCTTCTCGCAGGAGTCCCCCGGCGGCCTTTTGCCGGACGGGCTGCTGCTGTTCAACACGGGCCATACGCGTTTCCCCCGCCTCCAGATGGCCGCCCTGCCCGGCGTCTTCAGCGGCCGGCCGGAGACGTTCCACGTGCATTCGGTGGAGCGCTTCGGGCGCGACCTGGAGACCACGGTGCGCGAGTTGGAGCTGTCGGCCTCCGAGCGCGAGCGCACGATCGTCCTGTGCGGCAATTCGGGAGAGAAGGAGCGGCTGACCGAACTGCTGGCCGGGTCCAAGCTGTTTGAGAAGAAGAGCTTCGAGATCCGCATCGGCCGCCTGAACGCCGGTTTCGACTGGACGGACCTGTCGCTGACGCTGCTGACGCACCACGAGATATTCCATCGCTACCGTGAGCGCCGCGCCCCGGCGCGCTATCGGCACACGCGCGCCATTGACAGCTTCTACGACCTTCAGCCCGGCGACTACGTGGTGCACGCCACGCACGGGATCGGCATGTTCCACGGCATGGAGCTGATCGAGCGCGACGGCGTGCGCGAGGAGTGCCTCAAGATCGAGTACGCGGACAAGGCGTTCCTCTACGTGCCGGCCACGCACATCGAGTTGGTGCAGAAGTACGTCGGTCCTTCCGAGCATCGTCCTCCGGTGAACAAGCTGGGTACGCAGAGCTGGCAGTTGCGCAAGGAGCGGGCCGAGGAGGCGGCGCACGACCTCGCGGCGGAGTTGCTGCGAATCCAGGCGATCCGCGAGGCGACGCAGGGGCTCGTGCATTCACCGGACACGGAATGGCAGCGCGAGTTCGAGGACGCCTTCCCGTACGAGGAGACGGAGGACCAGCTGCGCGTGGCTGATGAGGTCAAGCGCGACCTGGAGCGTTCCCGCCCGATGGACCGGCTGATCTGCGGCGACGTGGGATATGGCAAGACGGAGATCGCCATGCGCGCCGCCGTGAAGGTGGTATTCGGCGGGGCGCAGGTGGCCGTGCTGGTGCCCACCACGGTGCTGGCCGCCCAGCACCAGAGGACGTTTCAGGAGCGGATGGCGGACTACCCGATCCGTGTCGAGATGCTCAGCCGCTTCCTGACCCCCGGCGAGCAGCAGGACGTTTTGGACGCTCTGGCTGCGGGGGAGGTGGACATCATCATCGGCACGCACCGCCTCATCCAGCCGGACGTGAAGTTCAAGAATCTGGGGCTGGTGATCATTGACGAAGAGCAGCGCTTCGGGGTGGAGCACAAGGAGCGCCTCAAGCAACTGCGCGCGACGGTGGACGTGCTCACGCTGACGGCCACCCCCATCCCGCGCACGCTGCACATGTCCATCCTGGGGCTGCGCGACATCAGTTCGCTGGACACCCCGCCGCGCGACCGGCTCGCCATCCACACGCGCCTGATGCGCGCCGATCCGCAGAAGATCCGCCAGGCGCTCCTGCACGAACTCGCCCGCGACGGGCAGGCGTTCTTCGTACACAACCGGGTCGAAACGATTGAGCGGATGACGGAGCAACTCAAGGAACTCGTTCCCGAGGCGCGCTTCCTCATGGGCCATGGCCAGATGCGGGAGCACGAACTGGCCGAGGTGATGCGCGAGTTCGTAGACCACAAGGCGGACGTGCTGGTCTGCACGACGATCATCGAGTCGGGGCTGGACATCCCCAACGCCAACACCATCCTGATTGATCAGGCGGACATGTTCGGCCTGGCCGAGTTGCACCAACTGCGCGGGCGCGTCGGCCGCTACAAGCACCGCGCGTACGCTTACATGCTGCTGCCGGAGGAGCGGCCGCTCACGCCGGTGGGGGAGAAGCGGCTGAAAGCCATCGAGGAGTTCTCGGAACTGGGGGCCGGGTTCCGCATCGCCATGCGCGACCTGGAGATTCGCGGCGCGGGGAACATCCTCGGGCCGGAGCAGAGCGGCCACATCGCCGCCGTGGGGTACGACATGTACTGCCGCATCCTGGAGCGCACCGTCCGTGGGATGAAGAACGAGCCGGTCGAGGAGCGGCCGGACGTGTCGCTCTCCCTCGGGGTCGAGGCGCGGCTGCCGGAGGAGTACCTTCCCGACCCCGCGCAGCGCATAGACATGTATCGTAAGCTATATCGCGCACAGGACTTGAACGATATCGAAACTCTCCGGCGCGAACTGCGCGACCGCTATGGTCCATGGCCCGAGCCGGTCGCGCACCTGCTGACGGAGGCCCGGCTGCGCCAACTCGCGCAGAAGGCGGGCATCGAGGGGCTGCAACTGCGGGAGAACCTGCTGGTCGCCAAGGCCTCCGACGTGGCGCGGGCGATGAAGGTGCTCTCCGCCACTGGGATGATCTGCCGGCGGATTGACGACACGACCATCAATGTCCGCCTGGCGCGGACTCGTAAAGCGGATGAGCATCTGCTATCCTTCCTGGTGCAGGCGTTCGAGCGGGCGTTTGCCAACCTGGCGGCGCGCGGTATGGAGGCGTAAGGACCGCAAGGACTTCAAGGACGACAAGGACAACCGATGAAGTATTTGATTGCAGTGGCGTTGCTAGCCGTCTGCGCGCTGGCCCCCTGTGCTGTTCGCGCGCAGGATGACGTCGCCAGCGCCATCGTGGCCATCGTAAACAAGGACGTGATTACCAGCAAGCAGGTGCTCGACCGCGCCAATGCGATGCTCAAGGACTCCGGCAACTCCATCCCCGCCGCGCAGCGCGACGAGGTCCGCCGCAACATCATCCGCGACAGTGTGCGCGAGATTGTCGAGGAGCGCCTCCTGCTGGCTGAGGCGAAGCGGCTGACGGACGCCTTCCCGGCCGTCGGCAAGTACATTGACAAGGAGGTCGAGAAGCGGGTCGAAGAGGAACGCCTCGACGCGGGGGGGGAGATAGAGTTCCAGAGAAAACTCAAAGCCATGGGGCAGACCGGAGTGGGCTACGCCGACAAAATCCGCGAAGACCTGCTGCGCCGCCAGGTGCTCATCCAGTTCGTCCTGCGCGACTTGACCGCCAGCCCCACCGAACTTCTGGAATACTACCGCGCCCACCCGGAACAGTGCCGGGAACCGGCCCAGGTGAAATACCGCCAGATTTTCGTCCCCCTCTCCGACTACGACGGGGACCGCGAGAGGACGCGGAAGAAGGCGGCTGAGATTGTCAGCAAGCTGGCGGAGAACTATGATTTCGGCGAGTTGGCGCGCAAGAATGCGTACGATGAATACGAGAAGAATGGGGGAGTGTGGGATTGGCAGAATCAGGGGGTGCGTCCGGAACCGATAGACAAGGCGCTGTTGTCGCTGGAGTTGGACAAGGTGAGCGACCCGATCGAGTCCGACAAGGGGTTCACCATCCTCAAGGTGGAAGGGCGCAAGCCGGGGCGGATGCGCCCGTTCGAGGAGGTCCAGCCGCTGATCGAGCGCACTTTGCTGGCCCAGAAGCGCCTGGAGCGCTATGACGCGCTGATGAAGCGGCTGTACCAGGAAAACTACGTCGAGATCATGGAACTGGCGGGCGCGGCGGACAGGGGGAAGCCGGCAGCGGGCGCGCCTCAATAGACCGCCCGTGCGGCCGCAAAGAGGCGCGGCGGGGCCCGCGTGTCCTTGCCGTCCTTTTTGTCCTTGAGTCCCTGTTTTCCCTGCCTCCGCCAGAAAATCTTCATTTTTCCACAGAACCAACGCCCGATTTCGCGTCTAATAGGTGACAAAGGAATCGGCGTATGATCCATCCGGCGCGGGAACAGATCATGGAAATGGAAGCGGACGGGCCGCTGGACGCCAGGGCCGCGCTCGACGAGGCGGTGTCGCGCTATGAAACGCCGTTGCTGCGCTACGCCGGCCAGCTCCTGGGGCGCGGCGCGGAGCAGGAGGCGGAGGACCTCGTGCAGGAGGCGTTCCTGCGCTTCTACCGCCAGGCCGCGCGCGACGGGGCCGGCAGCGTGCGCAGCGTCTCCACCTGGCTCTTCCGCGTCACGCACAACCTCGCCATGGACTCCTTCCGCAGCCGCGGCAAACGGGTCGCGGAAGAGCGCCGCGAAACTCCCCCGACCCCCGCCGACGCGTTGGAGGAGATGATGCACCGCGAGGCGTGCGATAAGGCGATGTCGGAACTCCACCGCCTGCCCGAAGAGCAAAGGCAGGTGCTTCTTCTGAGAGTGGTCCACGGCATGAAACTGCGCGAAATCAGCGAGGTCACCGGCCTGACCACCGGCAACGCGGGCTACCGCATTAGCCAGGGCTTGCAGGAACTGGCGCGCCGCCTGAAGGCGGGGGGAGTGATTTGACGATGTAGCGCGGACTATCAAGTCCGCGTCGCGGGTGGAACGCCCGCGAACCGCGTAAGCGGTGGAAACGCGTGATATCGCGGGTTTGAGAACCCGCGCTACACGGTTTTCCGGCTCAAGGCGTGGGGCATGACTTGGAGTTGCCGTAGGCGTCCGTGTCCGTTTGTCCGTGTTCGTCCGTGTGCCGTCCGTGCGCTCCCTTGGAGGGGAGAACAATGTACTGCGAACAAGCTGAAACGATCCTGCCGCTCCTGGCGCTGGGCGAACTCGAAGGGGAGCGCCGCGCCGATCTCGAGGCGCACCTGGCGGACTGCCCCGCCTGCCGCGCCAAACTGGCCGACCTGCGCGCTACGCTGGAACTGCTTGACGAGGCGGTCAATCGTCTTCCGCAAGCGCGGTTGAGCGACGAGCGCCGCAAGACGCTGGTGAGGGTGGCTGCCGTCCGGCCCGCCGCCGCGCCGCGCGCATCCCCTGTCGGGTACCGGATTCTCCGATGGGCGCGTACGGCACCCGTCGTCAAGCTCAGTCCGCTTGTAAAGATCGCAGCGGTTCTGCTTATCTGCATCGTACTGGCGGCGTTGCTGCTGCCGGCGCTGAGCGTGTCGCGGGAGAAGTCGCGGCGAATGTCAACCATGAACAACCTGGGCCAAACGGTCAAGGCAATGACCACGTATGAGGAGCCGAACAGCGATTTCTTTCCTGACCGGGCCAAGCCAAAGGAGGAGTACAAGCTTGCATTCGCGGCGCCCAGCGCGCCGCCGCGCATTGAAGCTCAGAAACGGCTTGACGACAGGCGCGCCGTTAGCAGCAGGTTCCTCACTGGGTCAGAAGTCCCCGACCGAATCGGCACCGGCGCTCCTCAGTCTGCCCCGGCGACAGGGCCGGTTGCGAAGCTTGGGCCCGGCCAGAACGTTGAGTCGTTCGACAGCCACGTGAAATGGACTGAGTCAAACTTCGTCAGCAACGAGAAGGGGGACAGGATTGATACCACGCGCGGCGGCGGGGGTGGGGGGGGGAGCTTTGACTATTTCGTCGCCGATGGATCCCCCAGCGAGAAGCCCAAAGGCGGCGATCAGGGCGGTGTTGCCGTTGTGAACCGCCGGTTGGGCCTTGGTTTCGCGGCGGAGACAGGCGCTGAGAAGTCGAACCTGACTGCCGACGACAAGGACATGGTGGACTACCTTAGTAGACTTCGCCAACGCGACTGGAATGAAGAGGCTGGGCACAAGGCGGAGATGGGCGCGCCTATTTCAGTAGGAGGCGGGGTATATGCGAAAGGGGGGCCGTCGCGGCCCATGGTTGTCGAGAAGGCGGCCGAACAGAAGCCCACCGAGAGGGCCGCCATAGAATCAATCGTAAGTCTGAAATATGCTGGGCGGGCCGGAAGTGAAGACGAGAGGGTTGCGCAGAAATCGGAATCCGAGCGTAGCCCAGGTAACGTGGGGGGGCAGATTCTCACATTGAGCGACCGCGCCGACTCGGCTGAGGTCAAGCGGCGCTTGAATACCGTGCGCTCTGAGATGGACCGGGCGACCGAACTCGGTCAGAAAGCCCTGAACGACAACCGGTACGACGAGGCTGCCAAACAGTTGCGCCTGGCCTCCGAGGCGCTGGATTATCTGAAGCCGTACTCCACCTCGGAAAGCGCCGCCGGGACAGACGCCCAGATGCGGGCCCTGCTTGCGCGCGCCGACGAGGGGAAGGCGGAGGCTGAACGGAAGGTCGGCCAGCAGAATGCATGGGACGCCACGACGATGGTGGATGAAGGGGACCGGGTGAACCGCGCACGCCGCGAGGAGCAGAAGATCGCCCTCTTCAACGAAGCCAACGCCCAGTACGCCCAAGGCAAGTATCAGGCCGCCCTCGCCATCGCCGAACAGATCAAGGCGATGGACCCGGACTTCGCGCCGGTCAGTGGCCTGGCAGATGAAGCACGCGAAGCAATGCGCAACCGGCCGTTGGTTGCGTCGAACGAAGCCACGGCGAAGCCGGATGAACTCATCAAGTGGCGCGAGAAGTTGACGTTCCCGGATGCCATCTATCAGTACCCCACCAAAGAAACCTTGGACCAGATCAACGCGCGCGGCGGCGTGAAGCTTCCTTTGGGCAAGTCAACGGAGGCCCCCGAAGGCGGGGTGATCAGGTTGGGCACTGCCGCGGACGCCCCGGCCACTTATGGGTTCTCATTTTGGAAGGCTCCCGACGCGGGGCCGCAGAGCGAACTTGGGCCGGTGGCGGCGCTTCCCCCCGCGACGCCCGGCGCTCCGCCGAGCGACGGGCCTGCCGTGCAGACCGCGCCTATTGCGTCGCAGGCGGACGAATCGGCCAAGCGCGCTGAGGCAGAGAAAGCGCTCAACCAGTTCTCCGTGATACGCGCGGATGAACCTGCAACGACGCGTCCCGCCTTCAAGGCCGGACCGGTGAACCCCTGGGTGATGGCGTCGCAGGACGCCCTCTCCACCTTCGGGATTGACGTGGACACGGCCTCCTACGCTATCGCGCGCAACTACATCGCGCGCGGGATGCTGCCGCCCGCCGCGTCGGTGCGGATGGAGGAGTACGTCAACGCGTTCGACTACAACTATCCCACGCAGGCGAGCGGCCTCTTCAGCGTCCATGCCGAGGCGGGGCCGTCCCCCTTTGGCGGGCCGGGGTTGACGCTGCTGAAAGTGGGCGTCCGCGCTCGCGTGTTCGGTCGCGAGGCGCGCAAACCCGCGCACCTCGTCTTCGTCGTGGACGCCTCCGGCTCGATGGAGAAGCCCGACCGCATGCCGCTGGTGAAGTACGCCCTGCGCGAACTGGTGGAAAAGCTCGCTCCGAACGACCGGGTCTCCCTCGTCACCTTCAACACCCACGCGCTGATCGTGCTCGAAGCCGTCCCCGCCTCCGACAAGAAATGCATTCTGGAGGGGGTGGAGGGGCTGCGCTGCTGCGGCTCGACCAACCTGATCGAAGGGCTGCAACTCGGCTACCAACTCGCCGCGCGCGTCTTCACCGCGGGCGCGACCAACCGCGTGGTGCTCTGCTCCGACGGCGTCGCCAACATTGGCGACACCGACGCCGACGCCATGCTCGCTCAGGTCGAGGCGTTCCGCCGCCAGGGGGTGACGCTCACCACAACCGGCGTCGGGTTCGGCGGCTATGACGACGTCCTCCTGGAGCGCCTCGCGAACAAGGGGGACGGCAACTACGTCTTTGTGGACACCGAGGCCGAGGCGCGCCGCGTGTTCGTCGAGGAGATGGCCGCGACGCTCCGGACGGTGGCCGCCGACGCGAAGATTCAGGTGGCCTTCGACCCCGCGCGCGTCCGCCGCTACCGGCTGATCGGGTTCGAGAACCGCGACATTGCCGACGTGGATTTCCGCAACGACACCGTGGACGCGGGCGAGGTCGGCAGCGGCCAGTCCTCCACCGCGTTGTATGAATTGGAACTTCTGCCTCCTGCCGAGGGGGCCATCGGCGACGCAGGTCTGGGGACGGTGTTCGTGCGCTACCGCGACACGGAGACCGGGCGGGTGGAGGAGATTGCGAACCGGCTGAGCGGTGAGATCGTGCGTCCGCGCACGGTGAAGGACTCCCCGCGCTTCTTCCTCGCCGCCTGCGCCGCGCAGTTCGCCGAAATCCTGCGCGGCAGCGAACATGCCCGCAACGGCTCGCTGGCGCAGGTCCGGCCGATAATTCAGTCCGTCGCCGCGGAACTGCCGCTCGACGCGCGCGTCCAAGAACTGGCCGATATGATTCAGAAGGCGGATGGACTGCCGAGGGCGGAGTGACGTAGGGGTTCACCACGGAGGCACGGAGACACGGAGAACGGCGAGCGCAGAATACTGAGCACTGAATACTAAGTGCAGAGTGAAAGGCAACAACGGGAATCACGCGGACCCTTCGGCCACCAACTCGGGGCCGAGTGGGAGGAGGAGAACGGACCCATTGCGGAAAGCGGAGTGCGAATTTCAGGACATCACATGGTTGTCTACGAGGAATAGGCATGAAGAAATGGCTTGTTGTCCTTGCCTATTGTGTCGGCATCTTCCTTTGGCGAAGCCCTATTTGTGTGGCGGGTGAACGAGGGCCAGGAAAGTACTGCGGTGTCGCACTCTTTGATCGTTGGGACGGTTGCACGCTCTACAGCGGAATTTACGTCATGTATGTCTCCGAGAAGGTGAAGGAGGAACTCCGGCCATACGCGGGCCAAGCCGTACAGATTGACGCACGGGAAGTGCGCCAACCCATGAACCCCGGAGATGGCTTGATTCTGAGATTCGATTACCTTGGGCCTGCCCCGGAAGGCCGCAACTGGGTGACCTTGCAGGGGATTCGTCTGGAGTCATCAGTGAAGGTCTCGCCGGAGGGCAAACCGGTGGCGACCATCGCTATTGAAAACACAGGCAAGGAGCCACTCAAGCTCTTCAGCCAGGAGCTTGCGCTCACGCTCTTGACGAAACGTGATGCATCCAAACGCGGGGGGTTGTCTGTCTCCGATGGTCCATCCTATGCCCTCATCACGCGGCAAGACTTTGAGATAGGCGCATCAGAAGCGCGGTGGGAGGGGAAAGGGGTTGCGGCGGGCAAACCATATTCATGGACCATCGGGAAGGAGAATGCTCTTCCGCACGAATTCACGCTGGCTCCCACAGAGAAGAAGCTCATCAGCATCCAGTTTGACCTGCCCGATGGAGAGTATGATTTCCTCTGCGGGTACGGCGGCGGCGTTCACGAGAGCAGGTGCATTGCCAGCAACCTGTCGGCCTTTGACGTGAAGGATGGCAAGGGGCAAATCCCTGCATCCAGACCGCGGGCAGCGGAGGAAGAATGATGATGGTGCGCGGCCGGCGGGCATTCGGCAATCAGCAATTATCACTCATCAATCAACAATAGTTCGTTAAACCGGGAGGCGACGATGAAGCTCAGAAATCTGATAACGCTGCTGGCGCTGTCCATTGCGTCCATCACATCCACCGCATCCATCGCCGCCGCCGACGTGGGCCAGGCGCCCCCGCCGCCTCCGCCGCCCATCTCCTCAGCCGACATCGAAATCCGAGACGTCGCCATCCGCGGCGCGATCCAGGGGGAGAACATTCGGTTCACGCTCGACTTCACCGCCGAGTGCAAGAAGGCGGAACAGTGGGTCGTCTTCGTTGCGGGGGACGTGGCGCTGGATCAGGTAACGGAGCCGGCGGCGGGTTTCAGCGTCAGCTACCTGCCTGAGGCGCGCTACTACGTCATGCGCTGGCGCGGCAAGGGGACGTACAAGACCTCGCTCACCTTCGCCGCGCGTCCGAAGCTGGTGGAGCAGGGGGCCTGGCGCGAGTCGGAATTCTTGCTGCCAGCGGCGCGCCTGCGCGAAATCCAGGTGCAGTGCGACCGCACGGACCTGGAAGTGCGTTTCCCCGGCGCGCTGCGCGCCACGCGCGAGGTGAAGGAGAACACGCTCACCGTCGGCGCGATCCTCGGGCCGGGGCTGCCGTTCGTGGTGCGCTGGAAGCCGCAGGTCGAGGAACTGGATGCCACGCTCGTGCTGGCCGGCGAAGCGAACACGATCGCCACCATCCGCGCGGGCGCGCTGCGGCTCGACTCGCTCTACGCGTTCGACATTTCCCAGGGCAAGCTGCGCGAATTGGTCTTTGCGCTGCCGGAGTCGCTCAGCATCACCCAGGTCCGCGGCGGCTACATCCGCGACTGGCGCATCGAGAAGGGGGCCGAGGGGCGGCGGCTGTTCGTCTCGCTCAACCGGCCGCTCAGCAAGACGTACGCGCTGCAGGTGGTCGCCGAGATGCCCCTTCCCGCGCTGCCCGCCAAAATCGAGATTCCGGTGCTGAAGCCGGAGGGGCTCATCCGCGCCGGGGGGCACCTCGCCGTCGGCACCGACAGCGCCGTTCAGATGGTCGTCGAGCACACTTCGGGGCTTTCCCAGACGGAGCCGGTTGGCTTCCCGCGCCTGCTGCTCGATCGCGAGCATGACCGCCCGCTCCCGGCCGCGAAGGCGTTCTACTACTCCTTCGCTTCGACCCCGTACGGGATGATGCTGGCGCTCGACGACATCGTGCCCTCCTACGACGCGACGGGCTGGTGCGTGATCCAGGTGCGCGAGGAGGAACTCTCCATGGACTGCGGGTTCGACCTGGACGTGCGCGACGCCCCGCTGCGCGACGTGGTGCTGAATGCGCCGGCAGCCTTCACGGTGGCCGCCGTCACGGGGGAAGAGGTGCAGGACTACGCCGTGCGCGCAGGCGCCGACAAGGTGGCGCAGGAGGTGGTCGTCCACTTCAAGAAGCCGGTGCTCGGCCGGACGCTGGTGCGCATGCGGCTGGAGTTGGGGAGCGGCGCGCTGGCCGCGAAGCGCGCGTTGGGCGGCATCTCCGTGCAAAAGGCCAAGAGCGAGCGCGGCTTTGTCGCCGTCGCCGCGGAAGCCAGCGTGCAGGTGGAAGCGCCGGTGGTCACCAACCTGCGCGAGGTGCACGTCGCCTCCATCCCCATCCGCGTCGCCGACGCGCAGTTCGCCTACCGCTACGGCGAGCCGGGCTGGTCGCTCGAACTGACTGCCGCCCGCAAGCCGGCGGGCCTGATGGCCGAATCGTTCCACCTGATCTCGCTGGGAGATGGCGTGCTGTACGGCTACGTGGTCGTCAACTACTTCATCTCCGGTGCGCCGGTGGACGAGTTCCGCTTCCGCGTGCCCAGGGAGATCGAGAACGTCGAGTTCGTGGGCGGCGACATCCGCCGCTGGGCGCGCGACGGGGATGACTGGGTCGTCAAGCTTCAGCGCAAGGTGATCGGCGACTACAACCTCGCCGTCTCCTACAGCCACCCCTGGAAGGCCGGCGACTCGGTCACGGTGGGGGGGATCGAATGTAACCGGGTCGAGCGCAGTTCCGGCTTCATCTGCGTCAGCAGCCGCCTCAACCTCCTCATCGAAGCGGAGGGGAAGGCCTCCTCCAGCCTGTTGGAGGTGAAGAACGAAGAGGTGCCGGTTAACTATCGCCTCCTGCTCAACGCGCCGGTGCTGAAGGCGTACAAGTTCGTGGCTACGCCGCACCATCTGCCGCTGAAGATCAGCACGTACGAGCACAGCGCCGTGCTGCCGGTGGCGATTGAACTGATGGAACTGGACACTCAACTCAACATCACCGACGCGGGAGCCACCGAGTCGGTGACGCGCATTCGCTACAAGGTCAAGAACGCTTCCAGTCAGTTCCTCTCCCTCACCCTGCCGAAGGGGGTCGCCGTCTGGTCCACGCGCCTCATCGAGCGCGACGCGAAGGGGGCCGAGAGCGCCACGCGTCTGACCACCTCGATGGTCGGGGAAGGGGTCCTGATGATCCCGCTGAAGCGCCTGCGCGACCCGAACCAGCCGATGACCATCGAGTTGATCTACGGGGCGGAGCATCCGGAGTTGAAGTACGGTGGCCGGCTGAAGCTTGCCGCGCCGACCGGCCCGGTGCAGACCGCCTACGCAAGCTGGTCCGTCACCGCGCCGCAGGACTGGTCCGCGTCCGCCGCGCCCGGCGGGAGCATGGTCCCCGGCGAGCGCAACGTGGAGGACCGCGCCGACCTCGGCGACGTGCTCCAGACCGCCGCGGCAAGCTGGCTCTGGGCGATGACCGACGGCCTGCCGACACGTTTTGTTTATATTGTCGGCATCACCCTGGTGCTGCTGGGAGCGGTCGCACTCTTTCTGCGGGGGGGCTGGACGGGGCGCATCGCCCTGGCCCTGCTCATGCTGGGGCTGCTTTGGGTGGGCATCTGCGCCGCCGGCGCGCCGCAGTTTCGCTCGCTCGTGGGCAAGAAGGACCTACGTACGGTGACGTACACCCGCGCGCTCGGCCTGGACGACGCGCCCGCTATGAGCATCGCCGCCCACGTGACTCCCGCGTGGCGGCGCTCCGCGACGTGGACGACCGCGCTCATCGTCCCGGCGCTCGGCGTCGCGCTGATCCTCCTGGGGCGGCGTCGCTTCCGCCGGTCGCGCCACTCGCTGGCGGCCATTGGGATCGTCTGCCTGCTCTCCGGCGTGGCGAGGTTCGCCCTCGGCGCGACGACGCTCGTGCACCTGTTCACATGGGGCCTTCCGGTCCTGCTGCTTATCTGGCTGGCGGCGCGGCTTCGACTGCCGGCGCGCCCGGCAGCGGCGGTGGCGACAGCAATGCTCTCCCTCATCCTTCTGATGCCCGGCTGCGCGGCGTTCGCCGAGCCGCTGCCCTCCGCAACCACCATCAACAGCGCTGCGTATGACCTGACCGCCGAGAAGGACAGCATGAAGGTCATTGTCACCTTGCACGTCAGCACACCGGCCCCGGTGAAAATCCCGCTGATTCCGGCCGGGGCGATACTGCTTTCTGACGAGAAGATAGCCCCCAATCTCGAAATGCTCCGTCAGGACGGCAGCTATGTACTCGAGATCAAGAAGGCGGGGCGCTACGACGTGACGGTGGAGTTCCTGCAGGCGCTGCCTGAGGCGGGCGAGAACCAGGTGCGCGGCTATCGCCTGGCGCTCCCGCTGGCACTGACCAGTCAGGTCACATTGCACGTACCGGAGGCGGGCGTGGATATCGTCGCGCCCACGGCGGTCTCCTTCACCAGGGAGCAGGTGGAGGGGGCCACCGTGGCGAAGGCGCTGCTGGGGCCGGGCGATGCCATCGAGTTCGCCTGGAAGCCCGGCGCGCGCGAGCGCGACAAGGAGCAGACCGCGTTCTACGCCGACGTCGTCAGCCTGCTCCGCTTCGACGCCGGTCTGGCGCGGGGCCGCCACCGCGTCCGCTTCCAGATCGCCCAGGGGGAACTCAAGGAAATCCGGATGCGCGCCCCGGCGAACGTCACCATCACCGCCGTCGAAGGGGAGAACCTCGGCGCGTGGCGCTTCAACCCGGAGACGCATGAAATGGAGGCTCGCCTGACGCAGCCCGCCGCGGGCGAATACATCCTGACCGTCACCACGCAGACCCCCATCGGCCCGATGCCGTCCGCGGTCCTCCTCTCGCCGTTGAAAGTTCTCGGCGCTTCCAACCAGCGCGACATCCTCGGCCTGACCACCAGCGCCGCCGTCCAGATCACCCCCGCTCCGCACGAGGCGGCGATGAACGTTGATGACTTCGCGCGCGAGGCGGCCGCATTGCTTTCCGGCGATGCCACCGTCAAAGAGGAGCCGATCCGCTACGCCTACCGCATCCAGTCCCTTGAGGAGAGCCTCTCGGTCGAAACCACCGCCGTGCGCCCGGAAATACGCTCCCAGGAGAACGCGACCTTCACCGTCTCCGAGGAGCGCCTCCTCTACAACGGCGAGTTGCGCGTCTCCGTGGCCAAGGCGGGCGTCTTCTCGCTCGATTTGGCGATCCCTGAGGGGTACGACATTGACGCCCTCGGCGCGCCCGAAGTGAGCCATTGGGACGAGACCGCCGGGACGGGGGGCCGCATCGTTCAGGTGCACTTGCGCAACAAGCTGCTGGGCGAATTGCTGCTCAAGGCGACGCTCAGCCGGTCGGTCGCCGACCTGCCCGCGCAGATTGTCGTGCCGCGCATCGAGGTCAAGGAATCGCTCAAGCACACCGGGCAGCTCTCCATCAGTTCCTCGCGCAACGTGCGTCTCTCGGTCAAGGAGCGGCTGGGCGTCAGCGAAATCAGCGCCCTGGACCTGGGCGTCCGCATCCCCGGCGCGCTGGCGTTCAACCTGCTCCGCCCCGACTGGCAGGTGACGCTGCTCCCCGAGGCCGTGAAGCCGCGCGTCAACGTGGAGTTCCTGCACGTCGCCGAGGTGAGCGACGGCCTGGTTCGCCACACGCAGTACCTGCGCTACCGCTTCTATAACGCGGGGCAGAAGATTCTGGAAGTCCAGGCGCCCAAGGGGGCGCTGGGACTGGAGATCAGCGGCGCGGAGATCGCCCACCTCAAGGAATCCGATCCTGAGAACCGGATCTGGCGCATCGAACTGGCCCGCCAGCAATTCGAGGAACCGTACCTGCTGAAATTGCGCTTCGAGACGCAGTTCGACCGCGCGGAGGGCAAGGTGACGCTTGAACCCTCACAGGCGCTGAACGTGGACCTTCAGACCGGCAACGTGGTCGTGTCATCCACTGACCGCGTCGAACTGGCCGAGGGCGCGCTGGATAAGTCGGTGCAGCCAGCGGACGCGCGCAATCTGCTGCGCACCTTCGGCGCGGGCGACCTCTCCGGCGCCGCTTTCTGCTACCGCTGCCCCGAACTGCCGTACCGGCTGGAGTTCCGCGCCACCCGGCACCAGGCCGCCTCGCTCCTGGAGGCGACGGTCATTGAGACCACCCTGGACACCGTGCTGAGCGAAACCGGCGGGACGATCACCCACGTCCACATGCTCCTGCGCGTCGGCTCCAAACGCCACCTGGAAGCGCGCCTGCCCGCGGGGGCGCAGGTCTGGTCGCTCAGCGTCAACCTCAGTTCGGAAGTCCCCTCCAAGCGCCGCGCGGAGGGCGGTGAACTGCTCCTCATCCCGCTCGCTCAGGCCGTCTCAGGCGATCTTCCCGTGGAGGTGAACCTCCTCTACATCGCTCCTCCCGCTGTCGGCGCAACACTCGCCAGAGACATCCTGACGGGGCCGCAGTTCGACCTGCCGCTCCAGAATGTCCGGTGGCGTCTCTACCTGCCGGAGCATTACAAGTACAGCGATTTCGTCAGCACCCTGAACGTGAACGAAGACACGCTGAAGCAGACCTACACGACGTCGTACGACATCGGCTCCTACGAGCGGCAGGTGGTCGAGTTCAACAGCCGCAATCTGGACATCGCCCGCGAACTCCAGGCCAAGGGGAACCAGCTCGCGCAGAGCGGCAAGCAGCAGGAGGCCCGCCAGGCCCTCTCCTGGGCGAACAATTATGCCTTCAACGACGCGGGGCTGAACGAGGATACGCGGGTGCAACTGAATAACCTCATGCGCCAGCAGGCGGTCGTCGGGCTGGTGGACCGTCGCAACCAGATTCGCCAGAAGACGGGCGAGGCCGCTGCACAGACGGACAAGCCGCTCGGGGCCGAGTTCGACCTGGCCCAGGCCGAGCGCATCCGCAACTCCCTCAACCGCGACGATAACGACAACCTGGAAGCCATCGTCAAGCGTCTGGTCGAGATGCAGGAGGAGGTCTCCCGCGCGCCGGTGCAACTCATGCTCAACGCTCCGCTGCGCGGCCGCGTGATCGAACTGACGCGCACCCTCCAGGTGAAGCCGGACGCCGCGATGGACGTCTCCTTCCAGGCGAAACGCGAACTCTCCGCCCCCGTGAAGCGCACCTGGCTATGGGGCGGCGGGCTGGCCGCGCTCCTCTCGCTGCTCTTCCTGGCCGACCGGGGATTGGCGGCGCGGCGGGCGGCGGTGAAGGAATAGGGCGGAAAGGAGACACGTTCGGTCGTGCGAAGATTCTGGTGGAGCGCGCTGTCCCCAGCGCGCTCCACCAGAGGCGTAAAACCAGTCCCACGGCGCTGTAATTTGCTGGCAAAAAAGCACTTGCGCTTCATTCCCTTTGTGGTATACTCCCCCCTGTAACGTGGCCGCAACCCCGCGCCTAGGCCTGAGGCGGCATGATGGACAGCGCATGTGTGGCCGACAGGAGCGCGTTATCTTCTTCCACGGCAGAGCTTGCCCAGCCGTGGCCTCCCATTCACCGCCACACTTCACCGCTCACGGTGGCAGAGGGGCTGTTGAAAAAGTGTGGCCCAGCCGCCCTCGGCTGGGAAGCCACAGGCGGGGGCGCCTGTGCTACATAAACTTCCGACTTCGCCTGGCAGCGTGCGGTACCCAATGGGGACCTTTTCAACAGCCTCACAGACTGTCTCTCCTTGCATCACGGCGTTCCTTTTCTCTCGCACGGTGATGACCGCGCCGTTCGGCTGACCCGCATAGGCTCGTTCGTAGCCTCGTGGACGGCAGCCGCCCCGCAATCGTGTCTTTGGGTGGAGAATGATGGGACTTTGACTGCGCACGGACAACCAGAGAAGGAGTCAACATGGCACGCGCGCTGGTCGCGGAACACGAGAAGCGAAAGAGCGAAGAGAGCGACTCACACCACCGGCAGCGCCTCGAAGCGCTGGTGGCGGAGCGGACGCAGGCGTTGGAGCGGATGGAGCGCCGTCTCCGGGTCATGATGGATGGAAGCATTCAGGCGCTCACCGCGGCGGTGGGAACCAGGGACCCCTACACCGCCGAACATGAGCGCCGCGTCGCCAACCTGGCCTGCGCCATCGCCACGCGGATGGGGCTGGCGCGGGATGAGGTCGAGGGGCTGCGCGTGATGGGGTTTGTGCATGACCTCGGAAAGATCGCGGTCCCCAGCGAAATCTTATCCAAGCCGGGCAAGCTCAACGACTTCGAGTTCGGCCTGATCAAGTCGCATCCGCAGGCGGGCGGAGGAATCCTGTCGAACATCGAGTTCATGTGGCCGATTGTCCAAGCGACGCTCCAGCACCACGAGCGATTGGATGGTTCAGGCTATCCGGCCGGGCTCAGGGGTGACCAGATCATCCGCGAGGCGCGCATCCTGGCCGTGGCCGACGTGGTCGAGGCGATGGCCTCGCACCGGCCCTACCGCCCGGCGCTGGGGATTGACGCGGCGCTGCGCGAAATCGGCGAGCGCAGCGGAACGCAATACGACGCGGAAGTCGTGGACGCCTGCAGCCACGTCATCCGGAACGAAGGCTTCCGGTTCGGCTGAGAGGAGACGAGCGGATATGTGGGGTTCTTGCAGAATAGTGATAGGAAATAGCTGACTGACTGTCCCTATTTATTCTATTTGTCATTTATCACGAGCAGCAACGCTTGTCTGCGACAGTATTCGTTTCATCACCCACTCAGACCGTTCTGTGCCAATCCATACTACTTGGATGGAGTCAGTGCTTAGCTGTTTAGCTTGGGCATCGAGTTCCTCAAGCTTGGACAATAGGCGGGCCTCGTTTATGGACATCCTGCACGGCCCGATATCAACAACGTCGCCCAAGAGATTAAACGTCTTGCTTTGTACGTCGATCGAGAAACTTTCAATCGGACCGACCTTTCGCATTGCCTGCACGAAGCCAGGAATATCGTTCGGCCGAAGTCCGAGCGAGACTTTCTTGTCAGGTATGGGCCAACGCGCCTCCTCTTCGGTTATCAGCCGATAGAGCAGGCCGATATCCCGGAATTCGTGTTCTTTGTACTCTTGTTTGAGAACCGGAGCGACGCCAAGGCGTAGAGCCACCGCGCGCGCTTTCGATAGGTCCGCGAGTACCGCGTGCATGTCCTCGACGTCCCGGGGAATGTGGTCAGTGCCTACCGGCAATATTAGTCGGTCGCCAAGACCATGAATCTCGAACCGAAGTTGAGCTTCACCTTTCAAAGCAGCCGCAATGGCGGCACTCTCTTCCAAATACCCTACATCCAATATGGTCTTGCCTACCCACATCTCGTGATGAAACTGGAATTGCCACTCGAATGGAGAGTGTTCGGACGGTACAGCTGTCGGGATGGGGAAACGGAGCCGGAACTCGAGCGGGCATCCCTCCAACCGCGCTGCCATGCGAAGCTCCTGCGTTCCACCTTCCATGGTGCATCGCATGCCTCGTATAGAACGGATTTCTCGCCCTTGGCGATCTGATACGATGACACTAAGAGTGCCCTCGTGTTGGCGCGATATCTGTAGCCTCCCTCCTCTCGAGAACGCGTGCCTCAGAAGTACCGAGCCTTCGATGTCGACCTCACCCGGTCGGAAATCGACCGGCAGCCCTTGCCCGAGAAGAATCCCAGCTTTCCTAAGGATATCGTCCTTCTGCCCACGAAGAAGCAGTTGTCCGACTATATTCTCCTTGGCGCGAAGGTGGGCGTGAAGATTGCCATTCTGAAACGTGATATCCACCTCAAAGCGCGGGTCAAGGCTTTCAATCCGGCGCTTCTCGGCAGCGACGGCTGACTGAATTGTTCCGGGACGGAGATCCGCCATGAACTTCAAAGCATGGCCCAGATCAACCAAGAAACGGTTTGTATTCGTCAGGAGATTCTTCTCGAGTATCCGGACGGTGAGCGTCTTCTTTCGGCGCCAGTTTGTGCCCTTCAGGTCCTCAAGGACATACTTCTGTAGAAATAGGTAGTATCCACTCCGGTTGGTGACGTCCAGAACGACTAGGTAGACGGGTTGTATTCTCTTGTCAATGTAGTAAATGATATCTTTGACTTTGAGCGAGAATCGAACTGTGCCCCCTAAAATGCGAATTCTCTCCGTTCCCTTCACCTGGGCCGCGAATTCTCTGCCGGTCAGGTCACCTTGCTCAGCGATCTCGACGAGGTAATCTATGCTGTAATCTGGCTGCTGCCGACGCTTCACCCAAGGCCTTGGTAACATGCTCTCAAAGAAGAGCTCGCCCTCTTCGCCGATCTCGTGTGTCCTGGGACGCTCCACAGCAATTCTCCTTGCCGGATGAATAGCGACAATCACCCACTGGCCCTATTCATCCGATACCCCATCACACCCACGTGGTGTTATTGTCACTCACCCTCCGGCTCTTGCTCTGTCTCGTCGCCTTCGGGTTCCTCTTCCGCGTCCTCCAAGGGGCAGGGCTGGATGGCTTCTTGGATGATCTCTTTCGCCCGCCGCACGGCCTGCTGCCGCACGAGAATCCGTCCCCACCCGAATTGGGTGGCCAGGACGCCGTCGTAGGGACTCTTCAGGAAGTCTTCGGCGAGGTATGGGATGCCGGCCTCGTCGAGCGCCGCTATGGCCACCTGTGCCTCCACAGCCGAGTGGGCAATCCAGCCGACCGTGAACTCGCCCTCGGAATCCTCCCGCGCCGCCGCTTCACGCTCGGCCTCCCGGAGCAACTCCCATTCCGCCTCACCGGGGACCGTGACGGCCTTCGCGCACACGGGGCAGTTGGCTTTGGAACCGGCCTCGCTCAGGAGGAACTCGATCCTGTGTCCGCATTCCGGACAGCGGCAGACGACGCAGGGCTCTTCGTCGGCCCCCTTCCGAATCTCGTACTCCTTGCCCATTGGATAAGCCTCCCTAGAAGCTGTTTTGCTCTGTTGAAACCATCCTGGTTAATTGTGCCGTCCCAGCGGGACGGCAAGATAATAGCCCGGCACTTCAGTGCCGGGTACGGGAAGGATCCCCCACCCCCATCCCCTCCCCCACATTGTTGTGGGGGAGGGGAGTAAGGGGAGGGGGTACTCTCCCTTACCCGCCAGTGAACTGGCGGGCTATCATCATTCTGTCCCTCCGGGACGAACGGCAAGACCTGGATAAGGTTTCAATAGAGCAAAACAGCTTCTACTTCTTCTTCCCCTTCGTCTTGCCAACAGCCACGCGGTGCTGCCAGACCTGGTCGTCCATGACGGTCTTCTCGTTGATGTATTCGAGCGACTCCTTCCAGTACTTCTTCGACTCCAGCGGCTCGGCGTCGAGTTGCCAGTACTGCGTCATGCGCCGTTCCCGAATGCGCGGGGCCTTCCCCTTTCCCTGAAGATACTTCGACAGCGCCTCGGGGGCGATCCGCGTCTTGGGCTGGAACGCATCGGAAGTGACGTACTGAAGCAGTGATTCAAAGAGCGCGCACGCTTCGGGTACGCGGCTGCTCACGCCGGTGAAGTTCAAGCCGCTGACCAGCAGCCGCCCCTTGCCAACGCGCAACTCGAATAGATACGTGAACTTACGCATCGTGTACGCCGGCTGTAGCTCGGTGAGGCCGTAGGAGTAGACATCGAAGCGGTCACGCGTCGCCTTGTCCACCCCCTGCATAATCGGCTCGACCGCGACGGGGAAATCGTCCAGAGTGATCTTGTCGCAATCGTCCACGACTCCGTGGAACTGCATGTCCATGAAACCGTCGTGCGGGAAGCCGTCGAGCGCCCCGCTCTTGCGCATGAACGCCCCGCAGTTGTGCCCGCGGTCCCAGATCACCGTCTTGAATCGGTCCCACGTGGCGGGGAGATAATACTCCTCGCGGGGGGCGTTGAGGTCCCGGCGGTCGCGCGTCTCCGGCACGCGATAGAGCATGAGCACGTCGCCGCCGCGCTCCAGGTGTTTGATGGCTTGCGCGGAAAAGCGGTTGGCGATGAGCAACTGCTCCGGCCGATCCAGGCTCCCCCTGGACTCGATCTGCGGATACCGCGCGCGGAGATTGACCTCGTCGAGCGCCACCGTGGCCTTCATCGCGGGCAGCGATTCGGGCCGGTCCGGATAGAGCCAGAGATCATACCGGTTCTCGATGCGCTCGGCGCCGCTCATCCCTTCCAGCCGGCAGGTCAGTTCCAGCGCGTCGGGGCGTTCGCTCCTCGGCAGATTGAGCGTGATGCGGCAGAGCTCGCGCCGCCCGCGCTCGTTCAAGTCCATCCGCCCGAGCTTGCCGGAAATGTTCACCGCCGATCCGCGCTTGCTCTTGAGGCTGAAGCTGAAATCGGCCTCGCCTTTGATCTCGGCGGAGAAGTGGGACAGGATCACCGGGATAACCACCTTCTCCCCCTCGAAGAAAGTGCGGCGGGGGAGGTCGGCCAGCAGAACGGTGTCGCCGTTGAACTCGAGGAACTTTTCCCGGTCAATCCCCTGCGAGTCGTCGAAACAATCCACCACGCCGTTGGCATTCTCATAGCGGTCCGTATCGGAGAACTGCAGGAAGTGGAAACCGCTCAGGAGCCGGCTGCGCCGCGCCCCCTCGATCCCCAGCTTCCAGCCGAGAAATTGAAACCGCCGGCTCGCCTCAAACATCAACCGGTAATCCTTCTCCAACCCCTTCAGAGAAACCAACTTGCGCAACTCGGCGATCCACCAGGGCTTCTCCGCCTTGAAGCGCTCGAACTTCCGCTCCAGCGCGTCGAGGTCGCGCAGCGCGACGTAGTGGCATATCTCGTGCGCCACCACCGGACGCGGCGTCGGGATGACGCGCGTGAGGCGATACGTGGGCTGGTCCTCCCGGTCCTGGTCAATCAGCGGCAGTTCCGTGCAGGAGCCGTAGATCAGCCAGTTCTGTGTGTTCTCGAACATCCCGTAATCTTTGCCGTAGGGGTAGAAGTAGCTCATGAACTGCACGTCGAAATCCACCGCCTTGCGGTCGAACTCGCCGCGCGAGCAGGTGTCAATGAACAGACGGGTGGGGTCGAGTTCCTTGGTCACCTCGTAGATTTGCGCGCAGCGGGGGTTGCGGCCGGGGTGGTCAATCTCGTTACCCATGCAGTAGACCATCAGCGAGGGATGGTTGCGCAGTTGCAGCACCATCTCGCGCCACTCCGCCTCGTTCAGCAGGTCGCCCTCGAACATCATCGTCTTGCGCTCTTTCTGATACTTGCCGTAGTACTTGCGCATCTCGATGTGGATGAAGATGCCCAGTTCGTTGGCCGCCTCGAAGCACTCCGGCGGCGGGATGACGGAGTGGAAGCGGATGAAGTTGAAGCCGTGCGCTTTGGCCGCGCGGATGTTCTTGGCGTAGTACTCCTTCAGGGGGAGTTTCTCCAGGTTGGGGTGGTCGTGCGCCTCGCGGCCGCGGATGTAGCCGCGGCCAAGGAAGCGCTCGTTGTTGACGAAGAGCCCCTCCGGCGTCGCCTGGATCTTGCGCATGCCGAACGGCTGCCGGAGCTTCACCGGCTGTCCCTTCACTTTCAAGGTCAGAACCAGCGTGTAGAGGTGGGGGGTGTTGACGTTCCACGGCTTGAACTCCGGCAGCGCCGCGTCAAACTGTACCGGCGTGCCCGCAGCGGCCTTCACCGTTCCCGAAGCCACCTTCTTCTTTCCGTCAATAACCTCCCAGGCGATCCCGTCGCATCCCTCCGGGGGCGTAAACGTGACGATGGCGCAGGAATGATCGTAATCGGGCCGCACAAAGAGGTCCTTGATCGCGCAATCCATCTTCTTCCTTTCCGTTCCTATCGGCAGTTGAAACCGTGGCTTGTGAAAAGAGACAACAATCCTACATACGGCGCAGTTCCCACCGAGCCGCTTTCCCGGTGCAGACTGCGTCGGTCGTATTCACGGCAGGCGGCAAATAGTCTGTCCTGTCCCCGGCATTCTTGTCAAGTCACTGCCTCAAGGCGGATATGCGCTGTGGCCACATGCAGGAGCGCAGCATGCTATGCCCCTGCGATGGACCGCGGTTTCAAGGGGATAGCTCAAAGACGTTACGCTGTCAGGCTCTTGCAAACGAAGCAGGGCGTGCTTATAGTATGTGTGTCAGTGGGCAACCGTGTGGGAACTTTTACGGGGAGGGTAGGAATGGGCGCCAAGAAGATCGCTGCGGTGGTCGTCCTGATCGTTGTTATCGTATTTGCGTTGGTCTTCATGGCGAAGCGTTCGGGCCTGACCGGCGGCGGACCGACACCCCCGCAGTGGGTGCTCGAACAGCCGGTCGAGCGGATTGACATGAACAGCAGCGAGTTGATTACCAAGCAGTACCAGGAATGGCAGAGGCTGGGGCAGAAGGATGGCCTGTACAAGAACCCGGCCACGGGGAAGTACACCATGGTCTCCCCCATGACTTGCTTTGCGTGCCAAGCGAAGATTCCCAGTCCGATAGAACCGTCCGATCTTGAGGGGGGCAAGGGCCTCAATCCTGAATCTCGGATGAAGTGGGAACAAACGATTAAGTGCCCGAAGTGTGGCAAGAATCCGTTCGGGCAACGCTAAACGGGGAGATTGAGTCGTACGTCGGAACAGCCAAACGGGCGGCCTTAAGAGGGCCGCCCGTTCTCTTGCACCCGATCGGGGCGTTGGTGATAGAGATGCTTCGCCCTTCGCAAGTGCCGCGTTACAGGATTGTGAAAAAGTGATTTGCATGAGCCGATGCCTGCCCGGTACAATCCGTTCGCTGCACGACTCCAGGCCTGGATGGTTGCGAGGGCCTTCACGAAGGAATTGATTCTGGGCCACTCGGGAGGATTTGCCTATGCCTGCCGCACAAGATGACGGTCTGCCGCTGCTGGCCAAGGTCCGCAACTACCAGGACAGCAAGCGGGTCCGAGCCATGGGCCTCTATCCCTATTTCCGGCCCATCTCCTCGGCGCAGGACACGGAAGTCATCGTCAATGGCAAGAAGGTCCTGATGCTCGGGTCGAACAGCTACCTGGGCCTGACCAACCACCCGGAGATCAAGGCGGCCGTCAAGAAGGCGGTTGACAAGTACGGCTCCGGATGCGCGGGCTCCCGCTTCCTCAACGGCACGCTGGACATCCACATCCAACTGGAGGAGGAGTTGGCGAAGCTGACCCGCAAGCCGGCGGTGCTGCTCTATTCCACCGGCTTCCAGACCAACCTGGGCGTGATCAGCGCGCTGGTGGGCCGCAAGGAGTACGTGATCGCCGACAAAGACGACCACGCCAGCATCGTGGACGGCTGCATGCTCTCTGGCGGCGAGTTCCTGCGCTTCCCCCACAACGACATGGCGGGCCTGGAGAAGAGGATCGAGCCGCTGGACCCGGCGATCGGGAAGCTGATCGTTGTGGACGGCGTCTTCAGCATGGGGGGGGACATCGCGCCCCTGCCGAAGATTGTTGAAATCGCTGAGAAGTATCGCGCCGTGGTCATGGTGGACGACGCGCACGGGCTGGGCGTTCTGGGAGAGAACGGCACCGGCACCGTCAGCCATTTCGGCCTGACCGACCGTGTTCACCTCATCATGGGGACCTTCAGTAAGTCGCTCGCCTCCCTGGGCGGCTTCATCGCCTCCGATGCCGACACCATCGAGTTCCTCCGCCACAACTCGCGGGCGCTGATCTTCAGCGCCAGCATGACGCCCGGCAACGCTGCCGCCGTATTGGCCGCGCTGAAGATCATGGCGCGCGAGCCGGAGCGGCGCGAGGCCCTCTGGCGCAATACCCGCATGATGAGGGAAGGGCTGAAGGGTCTCGGCTTCGACACCGGCGTCTCGGAGACGCCGATCATCCCCATCCACACCGGCGACGCCCTGAGAACGCTCAAGATGGCCATGCGCCTGCAGGAGGAGGGCCTCTTTGTCAATCCGGTCGTTCCGCCGGCCGTTCCCCCCAACGGCGCGCTGACCCGCGTCAGCCTGATGGCCAGCCACACCGAAGCCCAGATCACCTTTGCGCTGGAAAAACTGGGGAAGGTCGCGAAGGAACTCGGCATCATCTGAGGCCCGGGGGCTTCCGACAGGAATGGCCGACATGCAGATTCATGTTCAGCCGGTGGCGTCGCGCCGCGAGATGAATCAGTTCATCAAGTGGCCGATGCTCCTCTATCGCGGCGACCCCTGCTTCGTCCCTCCCCTCATCGTCGAGCGCAAGGAGTTCTTCGGCCCCCACAATCCGATCTTCAAGTTCACCGACGTCGCCTATTTCCTCGCCAAAGATGAGCAGGATCGGATCGTCGGCCGTGTCACCGCGCACATCAATCACCGGCACAACGACTTCTCAAGCGAGCGCGCCGGCTTCTTCGGCTTCTTCGAATGCGTCGAGGACGTTTCCGTCGCCGCCGCCCTGATGAGCGCCGCCGAAACGTGGCTCTGCGAGCGCGACATGGCGGTCATCCGCGGCCCCTTCAATTTCTCCACCAACGAGGAGTGCGGCTTCCTGGCGGAGGGATTCGACAGCCTGCCCGCATTGATGATGCCCTACACCCGGCGGTACTACCTCGACTTCATGGAATCCCTCGGCTACCACCGCGCCAAGGACTTGCTGGCCTACAACTACGAGTCCATAGGCCGGGTCCCCGATTACCTGGTCAGGTTCGCGGAACGGGCGAGGGAGAAGACGCAGGTGATGGTGCGGCCGCTGGACATGCGCCACTTCGACGAGGAAGTGGAGCGCATCTTCGAAGTCTACAACCACGCCTGGGAGAAGAACTGGGGCTTCATCCCGATGACCGCCGAGGAGTTCCGCTTCACTGCCAAGAGCCTGCGGCAGATCGTTGACCCGGACATCGCGGTGATTGCCGAAAAGGAGGGCCGCGCCGTCGGTTTCGCACTGGGACTGCCGGACTACAACTCGCTTCTCAAGAAGATGAATGGCCGGCTCTTCCCGCTCGGCCTCATCCGTTTCCTTCTCGGCAGGCGCTCCATCCGTCGCGTGCGCATCGTCACCCTCGGCGTGATCGAGGAGTACCGCCACTCCGGCGTGGAAACGCTCCTGATCTATCACACTTTCAAGAACGGCCTGCCCAAAGGGTATGACAGTTGCGAGATGTCCTGGGTCCTCGAGGACAACACGCAGGCCAGGCGGATGTTCGAGCGCGTGGGCGCAAAGCCATACAAAACCTATCGCATTTTCGAGAAACCGCTATGAGAATCCTGCTCACGGGCGCCAACGGATTTGTCGGCAGCCACATTCTGGACCGCCTCTGCGCGGGGGGATGCGCGGTCAGCGCGCTGCTGAGGCCGACCAGCCGAATCGACTTCATCGCCGAGCACCTGCCGCACCTGGATGTCCGTCCGGGGGCTCTGAGCGATCCGGATTCCCTTCAGCGCGCCCTGCAGGGGGTGGACTGCGTCATCCACTGCGCCGGGAAAACGAAGGTCGTTCGCACCGCAGAATACTACGAGGTGAACGAAACGGGGACGCGCAACCTCGTGTGCGCTATCAACGGCGCGGGGGGGAGCGTGAAACATTTCATCCACATCTCCAGCCTCGCCGCCAACCACCCTGCCGGTCCCGACGCCCCCGCGCTGGAGAGCGACGCGCCGCAGCCCGTCTCGGAGTATGGCAAGAGCAAACTGCGGGCGGAACTGGCGGTGCGCGAAATCTGCCAGGCGCCCTTCACCATTCTGCGTCCTGCGGCGGTGTACGGGCCGCGCGACGCCGATTTCCTGAGCATCTTCCAGGCCGTGCGCTGGCACGTCGCCCCGCTGATCGGCGGCGGCCGGATGCCGCTGAGCGTCATCTATGCCGGCGACGTTGCCGAGGCGGTCGTCGCATGTGTCGAGAATCCCGCGGCGTATGGGAAGACGTACCATCTTGCCGCGCCGGAACCGTGCACCACGCGGGAGTTCATGCGCGAGGCGGCCGCGGCCATGAACGTCCGTACGCTGTCGCTCCCGGTCCCGCTGGCCGCGCTTTACCCGCTCTGCCTCGCGCAGGAATTGCTGACGCGCATCACCGGCAAGCCGGGCATCCTCACGCGCCAGAAACTGACCGAGATGAAAGCGTGCGGATGGGTCTGCTCCACGGAATTGATGCGCCGCGACCTCCACTTCTCCGCCGCCGCCCCCCTGCGGGAAGGCATAGCACGAACGGTTGACTGGTATGAACAGAACGGATGGCTATGAATGAAGGGAAGCACGAATGACGAAGCACGAATGACGAATCAAACGACCAATGACTCAAGGGCGCGGCCCGGTTTCTGCCGGCTGGACGACTACACGTTCGTGGACTATGCGACGCAGGGATACCTAGCGCTCGTAGGGCTGATGGTACTGTTCCTCTATCGTGGCGACCCGGCCCGGAAAGTCTTCTTTCTGGCCGCCCACGGCCTCTGCATCATTCTGATTCAGTTCCTCATCAGGGCGCATGCCCGGCATCCGGGCAACCGCGTCCTGGATTTCCTCCGGCATTTCTACCCCATTCTGCTGTACGCAGGGTTCTACCGCGAGGGGGGCGAGCTCAACCAGATGTTTGTGACGGGGTACCTGGACGGCTTTTTCATCCAGCTCGACCAGCGCCTGTTCGGCTGCCAGCCCAGCATCCGCTTCATGCAGAAACTGCCCTACCTTGCCGTCAGCGAACTTTTCTACATGGCCTACTTCTCCTACTACATCATGATCGGGGGCGTGGGTCTGACCCTTTACCTGCGGGACCGGCTCCTGTTCTGGCGCTACGTGTCGCTCGCCTCCTTCGTTTTCTACATCTGTTACCTCATCTACATCATTGTGCCGGTGGTCGGCGCGCGCGTGTTCTACGTGGCAATGCCGGGCTTCGACCAGCAACAGTTCCCGTTCTTCCCGCTTCCCTATCCGCCGGGGCTGGATGCGGGGCCGTTCTTCAACATTATGAAGTTCATCTACGCGCACATGGAAACGCCCGGCTCCGCGTTCCCCAGCAGCCACGTCGCCATCGCCCTGTGTACCCTCTACTTCTCCTGGCGGTTCATCCCGAAGATCCGCTGGTTCCACCTGGTCATGGTCATCCTGCTCAGCGCGGCGACGGTCTATTGCCGCTATCACTACCTCGTGGATGTCTTTGCGGGGGCGTTGACGGCGGGGGTGCTGATACCGGTGGGGGAGGCATTGTACCGAAAGACAGCGGCGCGGCAGCCTGCAGCGTAAGCGCCGCAGCGGCAGTTGTAGAGAGGCGAGTGGCGCGGAATTCCGGGAGATAAGGTTTGTCCCCAGATACCCAGATATCAGATATCCTTACGCCTGAACCAGGACATTACTTATGCACTTGCCAATAGCGGGAGGCCCCGCGTTTGGCCTCCGACGGATCATACACGTCGCGCAGAAACACTCGATGCCCTTCCTTCTGGGCGGCGCGGGCGGCTTCAATAATCGCAATGGGTTCGAGAATCTGTTCATAGGGGACCGGCGGTTTGCCCGTTTCGATCATCTGCTTGAAGAGCTCGACGATCCGCCGGGTTCCTGTGTGGAACTCCGGGTCACCGATGGGAGGCGAATGAATCGCCCCCTCCTTGCTGAATGCCGAACAGTAGAACGAGCAGCTTCTGGGGAAAACGGTGCTGGGCGCGCTCAGGACGAACGCCTCCAGCCCGTTCGGGTAATGGAGCAGTATGCACTCCTGCGGTATGGAACCGATGCACTCGACCCATTCCACGCCGTAGCCGACCAACCCCTGCGCCAGCGCCAGGCCGTGGACAAGCCCCGAATTCCAGGGGCCGACTCCTTTGGCAACGAGGAGTCCCACGTCGCCGATCTCGTCGAAGCGCCGCCGAAAGAACTTGCCGACATCGGTATGCGCGAGAATCGAAGCGTTCATCAGCACCGTCTTGTTCTTTTTGGCCAGGCGGATCATCTCCTCTGCGTCGGCCAGCGTCGAGGCAAACGGCTTGTCCACGAAACAGGGGATTCCCCGTTCGAGGAATGGCCGCGCCAGTTCGAGATGGTCCGCGCCGTCACCCGGTGAGCTGGAGTCCGCAATGTAGCCCGCGTCCACGTCGGTGGCCGCCTCCTCGATGGTGTCGCAAACCTTGGGGCGGCTCAGGAATGTCTCGGAGAAAGCGTTCGCGCGTCCGGGGTATGTGCCGTACTGGAGCTTCGGCAAGCCCTTCTTATCGAAGCCGTTCTCCGGAATCCGGTCGAACACCTTGGTGATGACCATACCCGGCACGCGCTCGATCTTGAGCGTCTTGGGGTCTCCCACAAGCTTGAAATAATTGTGGACATTCTCCCGCGTGGGCGCATCGGGGCTGAACTTCGCCAGAACCAACGGATCGCACTCATCCATGAAGACCCCGAACCAGTATGCGTGCGTATCGCAGCGCACGACCGCCACCCGCGCCGGCTTCTTCTTCGCCATCGATGCTCCTGTCATTCCAAGAATGCTTTCGGAATTCGGGAAATTCGGGGAACACAAACCTTATTTCCCCTTCTGTTTCGGTTTCGGGCCGGGCTTGAGCCGGTTGCAGCCGTTATTCTCAGCCTATTCCTTCCCATCCCAGCAGTACGTGCAGAGTTTCTCCTTTGGCAGGCCGATGGCCGCGACCAGGTCGTCGAGCTTCTGATATTTTAGCGTCGTGAGCCGGAGGGTTTGCCGGATGCGCTCCACCATGGCGCAGTGCTTCTCGGAACAATCGCAGGCGAACTCCTTCAGGTCGGTGCCGTCCTTTCCGGTCAGTTCCTTGATTGCCTTGCGCCCGGCCAGGTCGAGTTCTGAGCGCGACCGCGAGAAGTTCAGGAACTTGCAGCCGTAGACGAGCGGCGGGCAGGCGGGCCGCATGTGCACCTCCGTGGCGCCGAAGTCGTAGAGGCGTTGGATCGTGTCGCGCAACTGCGTTCCGCGCACGATGGAGTCCTCGCAGAACAACAGCCGCTTTCCCTGAATCAGCTCCTTGATCGGAATCAGCTTCATCCGGGCGACGAGATCGCGCACGGACTGGTCTTGCGGCATGAAGCTGCGCGGCCAGGTGGGGGTGTACTTGACGAAGGGGCGGGTGTGGGGGAGCCGCGCCTCATTGGCGTAGCCCAGCGCATGTCCCGTGCCGGAGTCGGGAATCCCGGCCACCATGTCCACCTTGACGTTGTCGTTGCGGGCCAGCGCCGCCCCGCAGCGATAGCGCGCCGCCTCCACGTTGATCCCTTCGTAGGAGGAGGCAGGGTAGCCGTAATAGACCCAGAGGAAACTGCATATCTGCATCCGGTCGCCGGGGGGCAATCGCTGCTCGTAGCCGCTCTCGGTCAGCAGGCCGACCTCGCCGGGGCCGAGGTAGCGCTCGACTTCGTAGTCGAGGTTCGGGAAGGCGCACGTCTCCATCGTCACCGCCATCGCCCCCGCCTTGCGCCCGATAGCCAGCGGGGTCCGGCCCAGCCAGTCGCGCGCCACGAAAATGCCGCGCGCAGTCAGCAGCAGGATCGTGCAGGAGCCCTCGACCAGTTCCTGCGCGCGGCGGATGCCCTCTTCAAACGTCGCCTCCTGGTTGATCAGCGTGGCCACCAGTTCTGTGGGGTTGATCTCGCCGCCGCTCATCTCGGAAAAATGCGTCGTGCGCTTGCCGAAGGCGCGCCGCGCCAGTTCCTCGGCATTGCGCACCACCCCGACCGTCACAATCGCGTAGAGGCCCAGGTGCGATCCGATCAGCAACGGCTGGTCCTCGAAGTCGCTGATCACCCCGATCCCGCTGTTGCCGCGCATGCGGACAATGTCCTGCTCGAACTTCGACCGAAACTGCGCGTTGCTGATGTCGTGAATGTGGCGGACAATGCCATGGTCCGTCGTCACCGCCAGACCGCCGCGCTTGGTGCCGAGGTGGGAATGATAATCGGTTCCGTAGAACAGGTCGCTGACGCAATCGGACTTGGAGGCTACGCCAAAAACGCCACCCATGGTGAACTCCTCGTGAAAGCAAAACTGCCGGGATAGCGCCGATGCAAGACCTCCCTTGCGCGGACGCTCATGACAACGCGCGCACCTTAGTCCAGCTCGAATCCGCCTCCCTGGTATATCGCTAAAGCGCAGTTTGCGGGTGCGGTGTCGAACAGCACGCCGCGGTTGCGGGCAATCTCCTCCATGGCCCGGTTCATCCCCAGTGCGGGACGGTAGGGCCGGTGCGAGGCCATCGCCTCGACCACGTCGGCGACCGCAAGGATTCGCGCCTCGACCAGAATCTGTTCTTCCGAGAGTCCCTGTGGGTAGCCGGAGCCGTTCATTCGCTCATGGTGCTGGCGGACGATCTGAGCGATGGGCCAGGGGAACTCGACCCCCTTCAGGATATCGTATCCGACCTGGGAGTGTTGCCTGACGATCCCCATCTCCATTGCACTTAGCTTCCCGGGGTTGCTCAGGATTTCCGCCGGCACGGCGATCTTGCCGACGTCATGCACCAGTCCTGCCAGGCGCACCGCCTCCACGTGGTCTGGGGCAAGGCCCATCTTGACCGCAATCATCTCCGCCATGCTCGCGACGCGCCGCTGGTGGCCCGCTGTGTACGGGTCGCGGCGTTCGACGATGGAGGCCACCACCTCAATGGTGCCCCCCAGGGCCTTTCCGAGCCTTCCGAGGGTCTGCTTCAACTGCTCTTCGACGCGGCGGTGTTGAATAATGCCGGCCAGGACCGCCGCCACTGCTTGGAGAAACTCGACGTCCCTCTCCTTGAGCGTGCGCCCGTCTTCAAGGTAGAGGTTGATGACCCCCAGCGTCCTGCCGCCCAGAATGATCGGCACGCAGTAATGGCCGTGCGGGGCCATGCCGGGGATCCTCACGTCGTGCCGCTCGTCAATGTGTTCGGCATGCACCAGGTTGCGCGTCGCCGCCGCCCTGCCGCACATGCAGCGTCCGAACGGCACCTGCGCGCAGGTCTCCCGCAACGCCGGCGGCAGGCCGCGCTGGGCCTTCATCACCAGCACGTCGGGCGTCTCTCCCACCAGGAAGATCGCCCCTTTGGACTGAAGCGCCAGCCAGGAAATCGAGAAGACCTGCTCCAGGACGCGCTCCAGGTGATCTTCGAGAGAACCGCCCGTCAGCGAAATCTGCAGTAATCGCGCCAGAACGTGCCGCACCGCGTTTGGGTCTCGGACCCCGCTGTCGAAGACGTCGTCTTCTGCTGTACGCTCCACGGTTGTGGCATCGCCCATGCGAGGCATCCCTGAAGTCAAGGCACCGGGTTGATTAGCAGTCCACATGGGCTGCGTGACTGCATTCTACAGGGAGCCCAGTGGTTCCGCAACAGAGCATCCTTGGCCGGCGATTCGTTGCTTGACGTAACCTGTTGCAGGGCTATAATGAAGGGACGGGGTGCTGTCTCAAGCCTCTGGCTGTGGAGAATATGCTGATGCGCCGTTCCGCACGACTCACCGCCTTGGCGTGCATCGCGCTGCTTCTCGGCGCGGTCTCCTCCCGCTTCCTTCATGCGCAAGGGGGGACGCCCGCCAAGCCGCCCGCAGCGACTGCGTGGCAATACGAATTCCTCCCCGATGCGCTCCAATCTTCCTTCGATCTGCGATTCAAGGTCGCTTTCGAAGGAAGCGCCGCTCCCGCCATGCGTCTTCTGTTGGGGAATGATGAGAAGGACGCCCTTTTTATCGAAGCCGGCGCGCAGGGAATCCGTTCCGGGCGCATCCACGCCGGTCTTGAATCCTCCGGCCAACTGTTGAAGGCCGTCCCCGCCGCAGCGTTGAGCGGCAAGACCCTCGTGCTTGAGAAGCGCCCGAACCGATGGAGCCTCATGGCGGACGGACAATTCCTTGCCGGCGGCGACCTCTCAGGCCCGGTGGAGAAGGCCGCCTTCGGGGCGCGCGGCGAGGCGCTCAAAATCTCCGACTTGCGTTACCAGCCGGTCCCGGACATCTACTTCACCGATACCTTCATGCGCACCCCGGAGGACCCCACCAACTGGACGGAGTTGAGCGGCACATGGCAGGTCAGCGTCCTGCGCAACCCTCTCCTTTCGGCCAACGCCTTCTTCTACAGGGCCTCCGGCGCGACGCCCGCTGCGCCGAAGGCGGAGGCCGGTGCGACGCCCGCTGCGCTGCCTGCCGCCACCACTGCCGTGCCGGACAAGGCGATGCCGGTCCCGGATTTGCCTCGCGACGCCGCCGCTCCTCCTGCTGAGGTCGCGGCGCCTGTCGGCGCCTCCATCGTCGGAGAGTGGTTCTGGAGCGGCCTCTGCCTCACCGTTGCATGCAAGCCAGCCGCTGCCGGGGCCGCCGGGTTCTATCTGTGCTATCGCGGGCCGGAGGATTACTACCTGTTCCGCTGGACGAGCGCGGATTCGCAGAAGCCGGTCAAGCAGATGATTCGCCGGCTCGCCGGCAAAGAGACCGTCCTGGCCGAAGCGGGGGGGGGGTATGCCCCCGATCAATGGTACAATCTCAGCGCCCTCACCGGCTGCGGCTGGGCGCAAGTCTCCGTGGACGACAGCCCGATCTTCACCCTTCGCGACGCCGGACTGACCTATGGCAAGGTCGGCCTGCGCGTCGAGGGAGTCGGCGAGGCGGCATTCGACGACGTTCTCGTGGAGAGCCGCAGCGCTGAGATGCTCGATTTCAGTGAAAGTTACCTCCGGCGCTGTCTCTCCTCCGGTGGAGAGTGGATGCCGCTGGCGCGCGCGCCCTGGGATCCCGAAGCATGGCCCGGCGGCGTGGTGGTCGAGTCTCCGGCCCAGTCCCGCCTGATGTGGGGCGAGTCCAACTGGCGCAATTACCGATTGCAGGTCCAGCTCGGGACGTGGGAGAAGGGGAGCATGGGACTGGTCTTCCGCTACCAGGATGAACTGAACTACTGCACCGCCCGCTGGGTGAAGGGGGAGAAGAACCTCATCCAGATCTGGCGTCGCGAGGAAGGGAAGGACGCTCTCCTGGCCGAGACGACCACTCCCGAGGGGGGCGGTCCGCGCCGATTCGGCGTCGCCACCGACGGATGGGACATCACCGTGTCGGTGGACAGCCGCCCGGCGCTCACGACGGCCGATTATGCCTTTCCGCGCGGGCGCATGGGACTCTTTGCCGAAGGGATTGACGTGGGCGCTTTTTCCGAGGTGACGTACGACTTCCTCCCCGGACGCGCCCCGGTCGTGAATACGCACGAGGCATTTGCCGCCGAGACCAGCATGTCCATCTGGTCCGACGCCCTCAGCGATTGGGATAAGAAGCCACTCAAGGAGGAAGGCAGGAAGGGGACCGACCTCTTCTGGCGGCGCACCCCCTTCGAGGGGGACGTGCGCGTGGATGCCCGCATGTCCGAGTTGCCCCCGCTCCAGTCCGAGCTTGGCCTCGTTCTCAACGGCGACGGCGAACGGCTCCCCGGCGCCGCCATGCCCATGCCCGCCGCCAAGTCAGCCGCCACTCCTGTTGCCGCGCCTGCCCCCGCGGCCGACGCGCCGGTCCCCTCCGAGGAGAAGCTGGCGGAAGGGTACCTGGCCCGCCTGTCGCGTCCGGCTGCCGACAAGCCGTGCAGCGTCGAATTGCTCAACGCCGGCGTCCTTCTGGGCCAGGCCGACCTGGACTGGAAGGAGGGCCCCATGTCCCTGAGCCTGATGCGCACCGGCTCCAAGATCATCGTCGCCGCGGGCGGCAAGCCGCTGCTCTCCTGCTCCGAAACGGCCGCTCCGGCCGGGCGGCGCGTCGGCTGGTACAGCCGCGCCGTCGCGGTCGAGATGCAGGACATTGACATCTACAGCGACAAGCTGATGGACTACGGCTTCAACGCCGCGCCCACGGACTGGCGGACCGGCGGCGGAATTTGGGAGGTCGCGAACAAGTGGCAGTGCGACCCGCGCTGGTCCTTCTTCAGCGGCCGCAGCGACGGCCTCGCCGTCCTCTGGAACAAGCGCCCGCTGCGCGGCGATTTCACCATCGAATTCTTCGTCGGCAACAAAATGGATCAGAAACGCGGCAACACCTACGAGTACGCGCAGGACATGAATATCAGCGTCTGCGCCGACGGGAAGGACCTCACCAGCGGCTACAGCTTCCTCTTCGGCGGCTTCGGCAACACCGTCACCTGCGTCTACCGGCAGGCGCAGCGTTGGAACCTTCCGGCGACCGGCCACGAAATACTGATTGACCGCCGCAATCTCCACCGGAAATGGTATCACGTGGCGATCGCCCGCAAGGGGAATCAGTTCGAGATGCGCATCGATGACAAGCTGGTCCTCTCGGCCGCCGACCCTGAGATGCTGCCGGAGGGCCATTGGGCGATCTGGACATACAACAACGGTCTGATGATCGCCCGCGTGCGCGTCACGGCCGAGGAAATCGGCCCGCGCGATTCGCCCGATATTCCCTGGCCGCTTGCGATACAGAGAATCTACGGCGGCTCAAACTGAGTCTGCGGGCCGTAGTCCCTGTCGTCCTTGCAGTCGTTGCTGTCCTTGTTGTCAAAGGAGACCTGCACCGTGACCATTGATGGCGTTCAGACCAAAACACTCCGCGTCATTCCCGACGAGCGAGGCCGCCTGATGGAAATCCTTCGCTGCGACGACCCGATCTTCCGCCAGTTCGGGCAGGTTTACATGACCAGCGTCTACCCCGGTGCGGTCAAGGCGTGGCACTACCACAAGCTCCAGTATGATCACCTCGCCGTGGTGAAAGGGATGCTCAAGCTCGTGCTCTATGACGCGCGCCCCGGCTCTGCCACCCTCGGCCAGTTGCAGGAACTCTTCATCGGCGATCAGAATCCGCTCCTCGTGCAGATTCCCCCGATGGTCTATCACGGTTTCAAGGGGATCGGTCTCGATGAAACCCTCGTGATCAACTGCACCACGGAACCGTATAACCGGGCCGAGCCCGACGAGTACCGGCTCGACCCGCACACGCCGCAGATTCCGTACGATTGGGCGCGAAAGGACCGTTAGAACGCTGAAGGTTGGACGTTGGACGTTGAACGTTGGAAGTTGAACGTTGCATCCGTCATCCATCACACGGTCCGGCCGTGGAAGAACCACTCCTCAAACATCCTGACGAGGCGCTGGACCGCAGGGACCTGGCGGTACTCGGCGCGTTCCTGCTCTTTCTCCTCCTCTTCTTCGCGCACATCCTGACACTGCCCGGCGAGAGCGTCCTTGGCCGCGCCGCCGGCGACGCGCGCAGCCAGTTTTACGGATGGCGCGCCTTCGGCTTCGGCCAGGTGCGCCAGGGGCATTTTCCGCTCTGGAACCCGTACGAATTCCTGGGCATGCCCTTCGTCGCCTCCCTCCAATCCGCCATGTTCTATCCCTTCAACTGGCTCTGCGCCGTCATGCCGATGGGGCGGGGAATCAACCTGGGCATCCTGCTCAATCTCTTCTGCTCCGGCGCCTTCACTTACCTCTGGTGTCGCCGGCTGGGGCTGCGCTGGCAGGGGGCTGCCGTCGCGATAGTCGGCTACGCTTTCTGCGCGCAACAAATGCTGCGCGTATTCGAAGGACACTGGAGTTTCCTCGCCCCCATGGCGTGGACCCCGGCGGTGCTACTATGCATTGAGGAGGCGCTGCGTGGCAAGTGGCGACCGCTGGCCGTCGCCGGCGGGGCGCTGGCCGTCGCCATGCAATGGTTCGGCGGAAACCCGCAATACCTCCTTTACGGCGGCGTCGCCGCGCTCCTGTACGTGGTGGGGCGGCTGGCCATGGAGCGCGCGCGAGGCAGCACCTACGCCTATCGAGTTCTGGTCGAATTCGGCGCTATTTATCTGCTCGGCACCCTCCTGGCCGGAGCGCAGGTGCTTCCGGCAGTGGAGATGCTGGGCCTCTCCTCGCGCAAGGGGCAGCTCACCTATGACTGGATCTCTCAGTACCCCATTCCGCCGGAGAACCTCGTCACCCTGCTCTCCCCCGATTTCTTCGGCGGCGATATCCCTATGCGTTACTGGGGGCGCTGGAACTTGTGGGAGAGCTCGGCCTACCTCGGTGTCATCGTCTTTGCGCTGGCGCTCATCGGCCTCTGGCGCGGGCGCAGGAAGTTGCGGCTGCTGGCCGGGCTGATCGCGCTCTTCTTTCTGTTGATGGCCCTTGGCAAGGCGACGCCGCTGCTGAGGATCTTCTACGAGACGCTGCCGGGCTTCGACCTGTTCCGCAGTCCGGGGCGATACCTCTATCCGTTCAGCCTCTTCATGGCGCTTCTGGCCGGGATGGGGATGGATGCCTTGCTGCGCGGGGCGCAGGAGGAGAGAGCCTCGACCGCGTGGCGTCGTTGCGCGTGGCTGATCGGCCTCGGCGCGTTGGCTCTGGTCCTGGCCGGCGTGCTGATGGCTGCGCCGCCAGAGCCCGTGAAGGAGGGCTGGTTCGCCTTTATGCGCTCGATGTTGAATATCCAGCCGGGGCAGCGGCTCTACCTCCCGCGTGGTATCGTCAACGGCGAATTTGTGGAGCGCGCGCGCCTCTTTGCCGGACTCGATATCGTGCGCAGCGGCCTGCTGCTCGGCGGGCTCGCGATATTGCTCTGGCTGCTCCGTCTCAAGCGGGTCCGATGGTTTGCCCTGGGGACGCTGCTCCTGGTGGCGGCGGACGCGTGGAGCTTCGGCCACCGTTACATGGTCTCCTTCGACCCGGCCGCCGATGGCCTGACGCCCGGCGCCGTCAAGTACCTGAGCGAGAAGCCCGGCGCCCCCTTCCGCTTCATCCGCGCCGGCTGCTACGACCTTCCGCCGTGCGAGGGAATGGACCACGACTTCTGGTGCCTCGAAGGGGTGCAGCCAAACGTCCCCGCGCGCTTCCGCGACCTCTTCTGGACCGTGCAGGAGATGGAGAAGGGGCGGCAGGCCACCGCCTACTCCGTGCGAACCGTTGTACCGGCGCTGCTGATGCTCAACGTGCGTTACTTCGTCCAATACAAGGACAACCCGGTCACGCGGCAACTCGATGGGTTGAAGGTCGGCGTTTACCAGGACGAGCGCATCCGCATTGACGAACTGCCGGTCTGGTTCCCGCGGGCATGGCTGGTCCATGCCTATGCGGTGGTCCCGGACCCGGATGAGATGTTGAATCGGCTGCTGAAGTTCGACTACGCGCGGCAGGCGCTCTTTGAGAGTGACCCGCGCCTGACGCTCTCGCAGCCGACCGCGCGCGAGCCGGTCCCCGAGTTCACCTCCTACGAGGCGGACCGCTTGGCGCTCAAGGTGCGCGCCAATAGCGACGCCCTCCTGGTATTGAGCGAACTGCACTATCCCGGATGGGAGGCGACGGTGGACGGGCGGCCAGTCGAGATTCTCCGCGCCAACTATGCCATGCGCGCGATCGCCTTGCCTGCGGGGGAGCATGAGGTGGAGTTCCTCTATCGCCCGGCGAGCTTCAGGAACGGACTGCTTGCGAGCGGGGTCGGGTTGATCGTCTGCGCCGGACTGGTGGCATTTGGGCTGCGGCTCAGGAGGAGGAGCCATGCGGTCTGATCCGGCCGATCCGTCGGTCGCCAAAGAGCCGCCGCGCGGGCCGCTGCTCGGCCTGGACCGTCGCGATGCCGCGTTCATCGCCGCGCTGTTTCTCCTGGCCACACTGGCGTTCAGCGCGTGGCTCTTTGCGCCCGTTCAGATGGCCCCCGGCATGCCCGGGCACGACGCCGAGACGCAATGGTACCCCTGGCGCGCGTTTGCTTTCGACCAGATACGCCAGGGGCATCTGCCGCTCTGGAACCCGTACATCCTCTGCGGCACGCCGTTCCTGGGCAACTTCCAGTCGGCGATGCTCTATCCGCCGAACCTGCTCTTCCTCATCCCCGACGTAGGGCTTGCGGCGCGCGACAGCCTGCTGCTGCACCTGTGGCTCTCACTCCTTTTCACCTACCTTCTCGCGCGGCTGCTGAAATGTGGGCGCGTTGGAGCGTCGGTCGCCGCCATGAGCTTCACCTTCTGCGCGGCGCAATGGCTGCGAATACCGGCGGGGCATTGGGGAGTTTCGACGGCGATCCCCTGGCTGCCGCTGATCCTCTTCTGCGTCGAGTGGCAATTCCGCCGACCGGGGCGCTGGCCGGTGATGGTCGGCGGGCTGGCGGTGGGGATGCAGGTGCTCGCCGGGGTGCCGCAATATGTCTTCATCAGCGCCATTGCGGCGGGGCTGTATGCGCTCGTGCGCGGCCTCCTGCAATACCGGGGGAATGTCATCACAGAGAGCACAGAGGGCACGGAGAACGGCGTTCAAATTGACGGCGCATCTGAAGCCGTTGCCCCGAAAAATCCGTTGCCGTCCTCTGTGCCCTCCGTGTCCTCTGTGGTGAAGACTTCTCCGTTAGTCGGCTGGGCCGGGTTCGTCGCGATGTATCTCCTGGGCGCGGCGCTCTCGGCGGTGCAACTGCTGCCCGGCCTCGAGGCGGGGAGCTACGGCGCGCGCAGCCTGCCGATGCGCAAGGAGTGGCTCGAACTGTTCTCCCTGGCCCCGGAGAACCTCCTGACGATGTTCGTTCCCGGCCTCTTCGGCGGAGAAGGGGGGAGCGCCTATTGGGGCCGTTTCTACTTCTGGGAGATGAACGCCTATGTCGGCATCGTCGCGCTCGCGCTGGTTGTGGCCGCGTTCCTCCTTGTCAAGCCGCGCCGCAGGACGCTGATCCTGGGCATCCCGGCGGTGATCCTTCTCCTGCTGGCGATGGGCAAACACACGCCGCTGATGGGCATCGTCAGCGCGCTCTTGCCGTTCAGCGAGATGTTCCGGGGGGCTTCCAAGTTCTTTATGCCATTCTCCCTTATGTTGGCACTGCTGGCGGGGCTCGGGGCGCGGGCGGTGCTGGAAGCGGAGGTACGGACGCGGAAAGAGCTGTATATCCCGCTCGCCCTTTCCGTCGTTATAGGGGGCGCTATCACGTATCTGCTGTACGCCCTACCGTCTCTGTTCGATTGGGTGGTTGGCAGCGGCGAAAGCTTCAGTTCCGCTTCAGAGGGCTTTGACGCGGCGCAGGAGGCCATCTTCCAAGCTGCCACCGTGAGCTTCATGATGGCGTTTCTTGTTATGTCGCTTGCCGTGTTCAAAGCGCGTTCTGCCGGCCGGAAAATGGCTGTCCTCCTTCTCGTGACACTGGATCTGTTCATCTTCACGCAGCAATTTGCGGGGGAGTGGGCGACCTTCGCGCCAGCGCGGCCTACCTCGCACGTCGGCGCGCCGAATGGCGCGCAGTCTGCGGTCAGGATGCGCTCCCAATACGTGCTTAGCCGAAGAGGGGAGAATGGAGCGATGATTCACGGCCAGTTCTTGACGGCAGGGGGGATCGAGCCGAACCCGCCGGTGCGATACCACATTCTTGTCCGCACGGCGCTGGGACTTCCGCTGGATATTGCCCCCAGCGTCTACACTCTCGACGGCGCGCCGGAATGGCTCCTGATGAATGTCGCCGACGCGAAGGGCCCCGACGCTGCGCCGCCACGCTCCACCCGCGCCATGCTTCTGTTCCAGTCGCGTATCGCCGCGACGGCCGAGGAATCCCTTTCGCTCCTGCCGACGACTGATCCAGCAAATGTGGTGATTCTGGAGAACCCGGCCATCACGCCGATGAAGTCGAATCTCTCCGGCAAGTCCTGCCCCATCACCTCCGCCGACTGCGACCACGTCGTCGTGCAGTGCGATGCGGACCGGGAGGGTTGGCTCGTGCTGCGCGACAACTACTTCCCCGGCTGGGTCGCCACGGTAGATGGAATGGAGAGCCCAATCGAAATCGCCAACTTCAGCTTCCGCGCGGTGTCGGTTCCGTCGGGCAAGCACGTCGTCGAGTTCACGTACCAGCCCACCTCCTACCGGATTGGCTTGGCGCTGAGCCTTATCAGCTTGCTCGGTTGCGTTCTGGTCGTCATTCACCCGCTCATCCGCAGGCGATAGCGGTGACGTGTTGCGCAAGAAGGTGTCCGCAGGTCGGAGATCCTTCGCTCCACGGGGTGTCGCTCAGGATGACCGGGGGCGCGCCTGGCGTCATGCTGAGTCCCGCTTCGACGGGACGAAGCAACTCCGACCCCACGACGGCCCCGTGCATGAACGCGTCGGACGAATAGCAGAGCCCATGAGGGTTCCTGATACCGATCATCCGCAATGATGCGCCTTGAGCTTTCCCCGCGTCCGTGTTACCATTCCTTCTCTGAGACCTGCGTTATTTCCATTCGGGAGAGATAATTGACCCGCATCTTCCGCAACCGCCTTCACTCGATCCTCGACGAGCTCCACAGCATGTTGGAGCGCGTGGACCCGAAGGAGGTGGACCGCCTCATCACCGCGCTCCAGCGCGCCGAGAAGGTGTTCATCTACGGCCAGGGGCGTACCGGCCAGATGAGCCGCGCCTTCGCCACGCGCCTGATGCACCTGGGGATGAACGCCCACTTCATCGGCGACACCACCACCCCGCGTATCAGCCGCCGCGACCTTTGCCTGGTGAACTCCGGCACCGGCACCACCCGCTTCGTCTATCACGTCGCCTCCGTCGCCAAGGAGGCGGGCGCGAAGGTGGCCACGATCACCGCCCACCCGGAGGCGCGCATCGGGCAGATGGCCAACATCGTCGTGGCTGTTCCCGCCCCCACGAAAGGGGAGGCCCGCGGGCATCGCGCCTCGCGTCAGCCCCCCGGCTCCCTCTTCGAGCAGGCTGCGCTGCTGCTGATGGACGCGATGGTCCTGGTGCTGATGGAGCGCATGCGCATCACGGCCAGCATGCTCGCGCGCCGGCACGCCAACATCGAATAACGAAAAGGAACCTCCCATGACCGATCAGCCGGAGATGCCGCCCCCGGACCAAGCCCCCGAGCCGTCGCAATCCGCTCCCAAGCCGGTCCCGACCGACTGGCGCCTGATCGCCATCGTCGCCGTGGCGGTGATCTTCCTTGTTGCGGTCTTTGTCAACAAGAGGTATTACAGCAAGAAAGTCTCTGCGACCCCTCCGACCACCCTGCCGGGGACCCCGCAACCGCCGGCCGGGCCCGCCGCGCCGCCTCTCTCTCTGGCGGAACAGTATGCCGCGATGCTTCGCAATCGCGAGATGGAAGCCAAAGATGGTATTTACCAGTTCGGCGACCGCACGGTGTTGTTCGCCCGGCCTCCGATTTCGGTTCAGCCCGAGGACGACCCGCGTAAGGTCAAGGAGATCACCCCCGGCCGCCTCTTCGATGTGACCCGCTGCGCGGACGGGGTGCGCCCGGAAATGCTCTTCCGCCGCGCCCTGTTCGCGAACAACCGCCCCGTCTTCATGGACTACTTCCCACCCCTGGGTTTGTACCCCGAGCCGAAGATGGTGTTCAAGCCGGCCGCCGAAGTGACCATCAATATTATCTCCGACCAGCAGCGTGTCGTCGGGGTCACGATCAAGGGCGAGACGCGCGCTTACCCCCTCAAGATGCTGAATTATCACGAGGTCATCAACGATACCGTGGGAGGCGTTCCCATCGTCATAGCCTGGACCGCGCTGGCGCAGTCCGCGACGGTGTGGGAGCGGACGTTGCCCGACCAGAGCGTCGCCGCCTTCGGCTCGGCCGGACTGATGTATCAGTCCACTATTGTCATGTATGACAAGGCGACCAATTCCCTCTGGTGGAGCACTCTCGGGCAGGCGCTGACCGGTCCGCTCGCCGGCGGCGCGCCGCTGACGCCGGTTCAGGCGACGGTGACCAATTGGAAGGCTTGGAAGGAGAGCGCCCCGCAGAGCCTCGTGTTGACCGGGACCGATCCGGTCCTTCCGCTCAACTACGAACTCAACCCCGCCGTCCCGCAGGATTACTTCGGCGACAACTCCCTTGCCTATCCCGTGTACGGGTTCGACGTGGAGAAGAACCTCCTTATTCCGAAGGCGTATGTCCTGGTCGCGTTCGGCTCCGACGGCAAGAGCGCCAAGGCGTATGTTGCGCAACTCCTGGCGCAGAGGGCTTCGTCCGGGCCTGTGGAGGACACCCTCGGCGGGGAGAAGGTGACTCTGCAATTCGAGAAGGGGACGGGGATCCTCACGGCGCAGACACAGGAGGGGAAGCCGTTGCTGACGCGCGAAATGTACTGGATTGCCTGCGTGGGCGCCTATCCGGGCATAGCGCTGTGGGAAGAAGAGAAGATTCGCCGCGACGCGGAAGCAGCCCGAGCCGCACCGGCCCCCGCTACCGGGACGACCGAAGGTAAGTGATTACCACGGAGTCACGGAGCCACGGAGAACAGCAAGTCAGAGCAACGCAAGATGTGAAACCGCCGATGGACGAAAATAAACGCCGATACGAAACAAGAAGGGGCTTTTTAGGACAGCATCTCTCGCTTTCTCCTCCGTATCCGCGTTCATCGGCGTCCATCGGCGGTTCCCCCCGTTGTTGTCTCCTTGCCGTTACCCTGAAACGCCGTTCTCCGTGCCTCCACGGTGCGCCGCGCGCACCAGGTGTCTCCGTGGTAAATAGGCCGTGTCGCCCGGCATGAATCGCAGGTGCAGTACGCGCGTCGTCCGCTCCGTCAATCGGACCTCATCCGCAATCCGCACCCCGACGATCCAGATCGGCTCCCCGCCCGCCGTCAGCACCGGCAGCCGTTTCCGCCGCCACGCCGGGATGTGCAGGTCGGTCAGGATGTCCTGAAGCTTCCGGTTGCCCGGCGCTCCCAGCGGGCGCATTCGATCGCCCGGGCGCGGCGCGCGAATCTGCAATTTTCCCGTGACTCGGTCTGCGTCCATGAACTCTTCGAGCGCCGAAACACGCCGTGCAAGCAGTTCCAGTCCGCCGGCGACCCGTTCCGCCTCCATCCGCCCCCATCGTCCAAGGTCGGTCGGCCCGGTTTCGGAGAGCGTCGTCACAGGGAATTCTTCCTGCGGACCGCGGACCAGCAACATTTCGCGATAGCGGCGCGCCGTCAGCCCGCCCGGCAACTCGGCGGCTCCCTCGGAGATGTCCGGCGCGAGCAGCCGCGCGAGGCGGGCATAGTCTCGCCGACTGAGCGTCCTGCTCCAAATTCCCGCCTCCTCCAGCCACCCGCGCAGCAACTCCGGGAAGATCGAGTCGCGCAGGGGGCCCAGCGCGCGAACGTCCATCTCCACCCCCTCCTCCGACACGCGCCCCAGCGGGCGGTAGGGGGCGCAGAGCCGCTCCGCCTGCGCGCGGAACCGCTGCGCTGCGGACGCCAGCGCGCAAAGCTGCAGCTGGAGTGAGCCCCCCCATTCGCGCCTCAGCGCCGGGAGAACCCGACTCCGCATCCGATTGCGCAGGTAATCGGCGGAAAGGTTGGTCGCGTCCAGTCGGCCGCGCAGTCCCGACTCCGCGAGGAATGCCTCGATCTCGGCGCGCGTGCAATCCAGCAGCGGCCGAACGATCAGCGCCTCACCGGCGTTTCGCACATAGGGAATCCCGACGGCCCCGCGCGGCCCCGTCCCGCGCCGCGCCCGCATCAACACCGTCTCGGCCTGGTCATCGGCCTGATGTCCGAACGCCACCCGCTCGGCCCCCAGCCGCCGCGCGCTCTCCAGCAGAAACTCGTAGCGCGCCTCGCGCCCGGCCTGCTCGACGCCGATCCCGCGCTGGCGCGCCAGTTCTGGAACGTCGGTCCGGTGCGTCAGGAAGCCGACCCCCAGCCGCGCCGCCTCGGTCGCGACGAATTGACAGTCCGCGTCCGCCTCGTCCCCGCGCATGCCGTGGTGCAGGTGCGCCGCGTGCAGCGCCATGGCGGGGTACTCCGCGTCGCGCAGCCGCGCCATCGCGTGCAGCAGCGCGAGCGAGTCCGGTCCCCCGGAGACCGCCAGCAGAAGGCCGCCGCGCTCCGGCAGCATCGAATACCGCCGGAGCGTACAGCGCACTTTGTTCATGAGTTCTTCTGCGGGTGTGGTCATGCGGTGCATTATAAAGGAAGCCGCCCCGGTTGTCGTTACGCACCGGGTCAGTTGCGAGAGGGGGTGTCATTCTGAGTCCGCCCGTTGGCGGACGAAGAATCTTTCAGCATGACGGCGTTTCGCTTGCCGACAGACCCTTCGCGGAGTTTACACTGAGCGAAGCGAATGTGCTCAGGGTGACAGCGGCCTCAAGACGCTCTCCCCCTCCCGTGACTGACCCCTTGCCTGTTGTTGCGATCAACCCCCGCTGTTACAATTGCGCCAAAGGCCTGAGGGACCCATGCTGAAGATTTTCTACCTCATCACGGAACTGGACATCGGCGGCGCCGAGAAGGCGCTGCACAGCCTCGTCACCAACCTGGACCGAACGCGTTTCGAGCCGACCGTCGGCTGCCTGACCGGACGCGGCCCAATGGGGGAGTGGTTCACGCGGTACGGGGTCGAGGTGGTTTACTTCGACATGCGCTCGCTCTGGGACGTGCGCGCCTGGCTGCGCCTGCGCAAGGAACTGGGCCGCCGCAAGCCGGACGTGCTGCACACCTTCCTCTTTCATGCCAACCTCGCCGGGCGGCTCGCCGGCCGGGGCCGGGTGGGACGGGTGATCAGTTCCGTCCGCGTCGAGGAGCCGCGCCGATGGCACCTCTGGGGGGAGCGACTGACCCGCGGCATGGTGGACCTTGTCACCTGCGTCAGCGAATCCACCCGCGACTACGTCCATCGCACCACGCGCGTTCCGCTCGAAAAGCTGGTGGTCGTCCCGAACGGCGTCACGCTCGACGACTACCGCCTCCCCGCGCCCCCTCCGCCTCCGGAATGGAACGTGCCCGACGGCGTCCCGGTTGTCGGGATCATCGGCCGGCTCGACCGTCAAAAGGACCCCGTGCTCATGCTGCGCGTCGCCGCGATTGTGACGCGCGAGATGCCGCGGGCGCTCTTCGTTTTTGCCGGAAAGGGGCCGCTGGCCGCCCACTGCCGGGTCGAGGCGGAAGAACTGGGCGTGGCGGACAGTTGCCGCTGGCTCGGCTGGGTGCCGGAGGTGCGCCCCCTCCTGGGGCGCATGGACCTGCTCGCGCTTTCCAGCCGCTGGGAGGGGATGCCGAACACCGTGCTCGAAGCCATGGCGTCGCGCAAGTCAGTCGTGGCCACGCAGGTGGGCGGCAGCGCGGAATTGGTGCTCGACGGCGAGACCGGCTTCCTCGTCCCCTGCGACGACCCGGAGGCCATGGCCGACCGCATCCTGCAACTGCTCCAGAACCCGGCGCTGCGGCAAAGGATGGGGGAGGCGGGGCTTGAACGCGTGGACCTCAACTTCTCGCTTTGCGCCATGGTCGAGGCGAACCAGCGGCTTTATCGGGAGAAAGCACCGTCTACCTGAACTGCTAGGCCTGGCGTCAAGCGGCTCCCGGGTTTCTCGTCTTCCGCGTCCATCTGCAAATTGCCCATTGTCAATTGACGATTTATCTGCTTCGCCTTCTCTTCCACCCGCGCGCGTTCATGCGCGAACAGCCCAATCGCTGCGCACATCAGCAGCGCCGCGGCCAATCGCCGGACCAGTACCCAGCTTCCCACCCGGCGTTCCAAGGCGACATGCCCCCGCGCGGCGATGGCCATGCCGATCAGGATCGAGAAAGGCCCGCGCATGGACTGCACGATGTTCCCGAACACGGCGCCGACCTGACGCAGGGAAATGAAGAGGAAGACCATCGCTGCGAACCAGGTGATCGCCATCGGCAGCGCGGCGCGCCACTTCTCCGGGGTGCGGTCCTCCGCGTGCCCGATCCCGACCAGTATCAGTCCCACGACCGACGCAAGGATGTACGTCAGGCTCGACGCCAGCAGGATGCCCCGCAGCCCGTTCTCCGGCGACAGGGCCTGGACCAGCGCGACGATGCAGAGGTCGCTGAAGGAATACCCCACGCACGCTCCCAGGACCATCACGACGCTGCGCACCGGCATCGCGCCGCCGCCGGAGTAGTTCAGCGCCAGCGCCGCCCCCAGGCTCATCAGCACGCTCAGCCACTGAAGCGGCGTCAGGACGTTGTGGAACAGCGTGACGGTGATGAGCGACAGGATGAGAATTTTCAGCCCCAGCAGCGGCGAGACGCGCGACGCGTCGGTCGCCTTTACGGCATGGATCAGGCACACCTGGCCTGCCATGTAGAACCCCACCGACCCCAGCAGCGGCCAGATGTAGAGCGAGACGCGCGCCACCTGCGCGCCATTGTAGGCGAACGGCAGCAGCGCCAGCGCGAACAACCCCATCCACGCATGCGACAACGCGAACAGCGCCCCGGATTTGTACCCCGGGCGCGACACGAAGATGCGCGTATAGACATAGCAGAACGACTGGAATACCGCTGCCACGAGTCCGAGAATGATGCCTTCAGCGATCACGGAAACCTCAATAAGTCGGGAATGAAGACCCCGCACATAGGATATGCGCCCCCGCACTTCCGGCGCAAGCGGAACAATGGGCGAACCGCCAAGACGCCAAGAACGCCAAGAACTGAATTCACGGTTAGCGACGGAAACGGGGCTCACGCAAAGACGCAAAGAACGGCAACGAAATTCACCACGGAGAACACGGAGGCCACAGAGGGTCACGCTACTGACGGAAACAGCACTTGCCGCTGTTGCCCTCTGTCCGCCGTTCTTGGCGTTCTTGGCGTCTTGGCGGTTGTCCCCCCCCCCGCTGTTCAACCCGTTGTTGACGCCCGGTTCCCCGCGCTGATAGAATCCGGGTAACTCTGGAGGGCCGGATGAAGCTCAAGCTCGACTGCCGCCATTTCCGCGGGGACAAGCCCTGCATTCACCACTGCGGGTGTGAGGGCTGCCCTCACTACTCTCCCATGGGCGAGCGCATCCTCATCATCAAGCTCGACGCCATCGGCGACGTGGCGCGGACTACCCCCATCCTGCAGCCGCTGCACCGCGCCTACAAGCCGTGCCACATCACCTGGCTGACGCACCCCATCGCCGAAGAGATGCTGCGCGGCAACCCGCTCATCAACGTCCTGCTGACCTACCGCCCGGAGTCGCTCGAACCGCTGCGCGTACAGCGCTTCGACCGGGTGCTCAGCCTGGACAAAACCCCGCGCGCCGCCGCCGTGGCGGAGTGGGTCAACGCGAGTGTCAAGCTTGGCTTTGGCCTCAGCCGGTTTGGCACGCTCTATCCGTTCAACAAGGAATGCGAGTTCGCCTTCCAACTCGGGCTCGATGACGATCTCAAGTTCCGCCGCAACACCCGGACCTATCAGGACGTGATCTTCGAGTGCATCGGGCTGAAATATCAGCGCGACGAGTACGTCGTCGAGATTGACGCGAATGACCGGCGTCACGCCGACACGCTCCTGGCGGGGCTGGGCGTGACCGCCGCCGACGCGCTGATCGGCCTCAACATGGGCGGGGGGAGTGCCTTTGCCAACAAGATGTGGTCTGCGGCGCGCGCGGTGGAGTTCCTTCGCGCTCTGTTGAAGAAGGTGGAATGCAAGGCGCTGCTGTTCGGCGCGGAGCGCGAGCGCGCGACCATTGAGGAAATTCTGCGCGCCCGGCTGCCCGGCGTCTTCAGCACCGGCACGGGCAACACCATCCGCCAGTTCCAGGCGCTCGTCGGTCGCTGCACCCTCCTGGTCACCGGAGATTCCCTGGGGATGCACCTGGCCATCGCCGAGCGACGCCCCGCCATCGTTCTCTTTGGCCCTACCTGCGCGCAGGAGATCGAGCTGTACGGCCGCGGCGAGAAGGTCGTCAGCCCGGCGCCGTGCGTTCCCTGCTATCGTCCTACCTGCGAGCAATCACCCACCTGCATGGAGGGGATCGAGCCCGGCCCGGTGCTGGAGGCGGTGAAACGATGGCTGGCGCACGAAAAGAAGCTGAAGCTCCTCTGACGCTGAGCGTCGCCTGGCTGGCCGGGGGCTTTCCGAACCTGTACGAGCACTCCCTCCTGGCCGAAATGGCCGCCGTCGCGAAGCAGGGGGTCTCCTGCCGCGTCCTTGCCCTGTTCCCAATCGGCCGAGCGCTGCCCGAAGCCTTCGACGATCTGCCCATTTCCATCGAGTACCTCGGCTCGGACTCCCTGGCCGGCGCGCTGGCGGCAACCGTTCTGCACCTTCATGGAGAACTCCTCCGCCGGCCCGGCGAAACGCTGCGCTATCCCCGCCTGATTCGCTGGCGCGGACGGCTGCGGCGAAGTCTGTCCGCCGAGCGCCCGGGTCTCCTTCATTCGCAGTTCGGCCATTTGGGGATCCTCGCCGCGCCGGTCGCCCGCGCGCTGGACATCCCGCTGATCGTCAGCCTTCGCGGTCAGGACGTGGGGCTGCTCCGGCGCGCGTCGGAGGCGGACCTGGGCGCGCTGCAGCGGCAGGGGAGGCTTTTCCTCGCGCGCTCGGAGGCTATGCGCAGTGAATTGATCTCGATGGGGTTTCCCTCTGAGCGGATCGAGGCGCTCCCTTCGGGGATTGACGTGGCCGCCATCCCGTTCCGTGAGCGGACCGCTCCCGCTCGCGGCGAGCCGGTGCGCCTGTTGGCGGCAGGGCGGCTGGTCGCCAAGAAGGGGATTGATGACGCGCTTCGCGCCGTTGCCGAGTGCCCGGATGTCGCGCTTGAAATCGTCGGCGACGGCCCGGAGCGCCCCCGGCTGGCGGAGATGATCGCGCGAATGCGGCTGACCGGCCGCGCCCGGCTGGCCGGCGTGATGTCGCATCAGGCGTTGCTGTCGCGGATGCAGGCCGCGCACCTGTTTATTCTTCCCTGCAAGACCGCCCTCGACGGCGACCGCGAAGGCATCCCCAACGTCCTCAAGGAGGCCCAAGCATCGGGCCTGCCCGTAATTTCCACCCGCCACGCCGGCATCGCCGAGTGCGTCGAGGATGGCCAGAGCGGGCTGTTGTCCGAGGAGGGGGATATCCCCGCCTTGGCCCACAACCTGCGCGACTTGGCGACGCGCCCGGAGCGCTGGACCGCCATGGGCCGCCGCGGCCGCGAGATCGTCCAGGCCCGCTACGACCTCCTTCCCCTTGTTTCAAAGCTTGTCCGCCGATACCATGAAGTTGCGAGACGGTAGGCGTGTGTCCGTTCGCAGGGGCAAGGCGATGCGTTGCCCCTGCAACAGATGATGCCTCGTTTGGTCCTTGGTAATGGTCGCCCTATGAAACGCCTCACCCCGTGGCTCATCTCACGCTTCACGTCCGGGCCGGTCAATCCCGAAGACCAGGCCTTCCGCACGAAAATGGGTCTGCTGGAAGGCTGGATCAGCATCGTCATCAACACACTCCTCTTCTTCGTCAAGGGGGGGCTGGGACTGATGACCGGCAGCGTGTCGCTATTGGCCGACTCCGTCCACACGCTCTCGGACTCCGTCACCAGCGTCATCGTCGTCCTGGGATTCAAGATTTCCAACCGGCCAGCGGACCCGCGCCACCCGTTCGGCCACGGGCGGATGGAGAGCATTGCGGGGGTGGTGATCGGCATCCTGCTCGGCGTGGTCGCGGTGGAAATGTTTCACGCCTCCCTGCTGCGGCTGATTCACCCGCACTCGGTGGAGACCAGCGGGTGGGTCATTGCCGTCATTGTCGCCACGATCCTCATCAAGGAGGCGTTGGCGCGATTCTCCTTCGACCTGGGGAGGATGATTGACTCGCAAGCGCTCGTCGCCGATGCGTGGCACCACCGCAGCGACGTCTTTGCCACGGCGCTGGTGGTGGTGGCGTTCATCGGAGCGTACTGGAAAGGACTCTACTGGCTCGACGGCGCGATGGGGCTCGGCGTTTCCGGCATGATCGCCTGGGCCGCCTATGAGACAACGCGCGAGGCGATTAATCCGCTGCTGGGAGAACCCGCCTCCGAGGAGACCTACCAAGAGATCGAACGCATCGCCCGCGGCCTTTTCGGGGTGCAGGGAGTGCATGACATCCTCGTTCACCGCTACGGCCCGCTCTACCTAATCTCGCTTCACATTCAGGTCTCCGCCGACCAGCCGGCGCTGCACCTGCACGAAATGTGCGAGACGATCGAAGCGCGCGTCAGCGAGAAATTCCCCGGCCATACCACCGTCCACGCCGACCCGGTGGACAGCGGACACAAGCACTACGCCGCCGTGAAGCAGATGGTGGCAGAAGAAATCGCCGCCGACCCGCGCATCGCCAGCTATCACGACCTGCGCCTGGTGGGGCCGCGCGAGAACCTGATGGTACACTTCGACATCGTTGTCCGGAGCGAGAAGGGGGAGTACCCTGTCGAAGAACTGCGCGCGAAAGTGGCGCAGCGGCTCGCGCCGCAGTTCCCCAATGTGCAGGTCACAGTTTCCCTGGAGCCGCCGTACTTGCGCAGCGGAGGGTCTGTATAGGACGGATAGGACGGTTCTGACGGATCATTCCCACGCACTGTGCCGCACATGGTATAATGCTTCCGCGGAAGCCGGACAGGCGGCCGCTCTTCGGCCCGTTCGCGGGACCGGAGGGAGGAAAGTCCGAGCTCCACAGGGCAAGGCGGTCCTTAACGGGGACCGGGAGTGATCCCAGGGAAAGTGCCACAGAAAACATACCGCCACGAGGGGGCCCGCAAGGGCGCCCGAAGGGCAAGGGTGAAATGGTGAGGTAAGAGCTCACCGCGCCTCTGGCGACAGGGGCGGCAGGGCAAACCCCGCCTGGAGAAAGGCCAAATAGGGGAGGATGAGGCTGCCCGCCTCGCTACGACTCCCGGGTAGGCCGTTCGAGGCCCGCTGCAAGGCGGGTCCCAGATAAATGGTCGCCGCCCTTCGCGCCCGCAAGGGTCGAGGGGAACAGAACTCGGCTTACGTCCGGCTTCCGCGTTCAGTTCCGAAGGGCGCAGCATGCTGCGCCCCTGCAACCCTGTGGAGCAATCCATGTTGAGAGCCGCTATTGTCGGTCTTGGTTTCGTCGGGGCGGGAGATCAGGTCTCCGGCGATGTCATAGGGCAGCAGGTCGCGCACCTCGATGGGACGCACGCGCAGGGGCTTCTGGCGGACGAGCGCGTCCAACTGGCAGCCGGCGCCAGCCGCGACCCCGGACGGCGCGAGCGTTTCACGCAGCGCACTGGCGTCGCCGCCACCTATGCCGACTGGCACGAGATGCTCGCGCGCGAGCGGCCGGACATTGTCGCCGTCTCCACCAACAGCCCCTATCATGCCGAAGTGACCATCGCTTGCGCCGAGGCCGGCGCGCGCGCGGTCCTCTGCGAGAAGCCGATCGCCACGCGTCTGGCCGATGCCGACCGCATGGTCGAGGTCTGCCGCAGCCGTGGAACACTCCTGGCCATTAACCACAACCGCCGATGGCATCCGATGTGGCGAGAGGTGAAGGATGCCATCCGCGCCAGCGAACTCGGCCCCCTTCGCTCCATCGTGGTCCGCTGGCCCACAGGCAGGCTGGGGAACGTCGGCACCCATATGTTCGACTCGATTCGCTACCTCATGGACAGCGACGCCGCCGCCGTCAGCGGCACGCTCGACCTGGAGGTTGCCCCGGACTGCCGCGGCACGGAGTATCACGATCCGGGTGGCTGGGGGATCATCCGATTCCAGAACGGCGTCCGCGCATTCGTGGATGCCGGGCAGGCCAATAAGGGCCCCGGCGAACTAAGGGTCATCGGCGACGCCGGGCAGGCTGTGCTGTGGGGGGAGTCGGCTTCAATCGAGAAGCGGACCGGGGCGCCTCGGCACCTCGTGGACCGGCGCGACCAGCGCCCCTCCTCTGTCGCGCTGGCCGTGCGCGATATCGTGGACTGTCTCCTGGGCGGCGGCACACCCCGTTCGACCGGGCAGGATGGTGTTGCCGCGCTGGAAATGATCATCGCCTTCCACGTCTCGGACAAGCGGCAGGGGGCGAGGGTGGAATTGCCGCTTCGCGATGCCGACCGGCAGACAGAGGTCAGGATTGGATAGTGGTCCCTGCACAGGCATGCAGATGGCGAGAGATACTGGGTGGCGTTCGCTTCTCTGCGTCCTCTGCATCTCTGTGGTGGGGGGCGTCGTTCACCCGCTCGGAATCCCGGTCTTCTGCGCGAACTGGCGCAGCAGAGCCGAGGCCTCCGCGGAAACTTCCTTCGGGATCGCGACGCGGATCGTCACGAAGTGGTCGCCGGTGCGGCCGTCGGCGGAGGAAATGCCGCGTTCGCGGAGCCGCATCTTCGTCCCCGGCTGCGTCCCGGGCGGCACGCGCACGGTGGTCTCGCCTCCCACGGTGCGCACGGCAAGGCGCGTCCCCAGCGTGGCCTGGACCACGCTCACCTCGACCTCGCTGAAGATATCCAGTCCCTTGCGCGTGAAGTCGGGGTGTTCGGCGACGTGCACCTCCACCAGCAAGTCGCCCCCCGGCCCGCCATTGAAACCCGGTTGCCCCTGGCCGGCCAGTCGTATCTTCTGCCCCTCCTGGACGCCGCGCGGGATGCGCACGTTGAAGCGGCGCGTCATCTGCTCCTGGCCGGAGCCGTGGCATGTCGCGCAGGGCGTCGTGATGATTTGCCCGCGTCCGTAACAGTGCGGACAGGGCCGGCTGAACGCGAACGCCCCCTGCACCGCCTGCGTATTGCCCGTCCCGTGGCAGGTGGGGCAGGTTTGAGCCTGCGTTCCCGGCTGTGCGCCGCTGCCGTGGCAGTTCTTGCAGGCAAAGGTGCTCGGCACGCCGATCTGCATCCTCCCGCCGTGCACCGCCATATCGAACGGCACCTCGATGCTCGCCTCGATGTCCTCTCCCTGCGACGGCCCCGTGCGCCCGGCCCGCGCGCCATGCGGCGACTCGCGCCGGAAGAACTGGCTGAAGACGTCCCCCAGGTCGCCGCTCTCCGCCCACTCGAATCCCCCCTCCGGCTGCGCGCTGGAGCGGCGGCGCTGCTGCTGGAAGTTCTCCCAGAACTGGTTCCCCGTGAACCCGCGGTCGCGCGCCTCGCCGAACTGGTCGTACTGCGCCCGCTTCTGCTTGTCAATTAGCACGCTGTACGCCTCGTTGATCTCCTTGAAGCGCTGCTCCGCCTTCTTGTCGCCCTTGTTGCGGTCGGGGTGGTGCTTCTTGGCGAGGCGGCGGAACGCCTGGCGGATCTCCTGCTCCGAGGCGCCGCGCGCCACGCCGAGTATCTCGTAGTAATCCTTCGCTGCCATCGTCCGCTCCCAAACTGGCGCGGGTGATCAAACCCGCGATCATTGTGCGCTTTTTGCCGCTCACGACCCTGTCATTCTACAACAACTGTGGAGGTAAGGGAATGCGAAGCACCGGCCACGACAGAGGGCCGCAGATTGACGCAGAAACGCGCAGATACGGAAACAGGCGGGATGGGCCAACGGCAGGGACGGAAGCATTTGACGCGGCAGAGGCGGGTGGTAAGATGACAGCGGGTGGCGGCTTTGTCGTCATGCTGAGTCCCGCCTCCGTGGGACGAAGCATTTCCGACCCCGATGCGTTTCATGCATACAGAATAATGACGAACGTGAAACGGGCTTGAATGACATGAGAATCAGATGCGAATGGGCCAACAGCGATCCATTGTATGTGAAGTACCACGACCGCGAATGGGGGAGGCCGCTGCACGATGACCGCGCGCTGTTCGAGTTTCTGGTTCTGGAGGGTGCGCAGGCGGGGCTGAGCTGGCTGACGATTCTGCGGAAACGGGAGAACTATCGCAAGGCGTTCCACGGGTTCGATCCGCGGAAGGTCGCGCGCTACTCGGCGAAGGACGTTCGGCGGCTTCTCGCGGACCCCGGCATCGTGCGCAACCGCCTCAAGATCGAGTCGGCCATCCGCAACGCACGGGCGGTGCTGGCAGTCCAGAAGGAGTTCGGCTCGCTCGATGCCTACCTCTGGAGTTTTGTGCAAGGCCGGCCCATTCAGAATGCGTGGCGGTCGCTGGCCGAGATCCCAGCCCAGACCGCCTTATCCGATGCGATGAGCAAGGACCTTATGAAGCGGGGGTTCAGCTTCGTTGGCTCGACGATCTGTTACGCCCACATGCAAGCGGTTGGAATGGTGTATGACCACGTCGTCGGCTGCTTCCGATATCAGGAAGTGAAGAAAACACGGCAAAGGGGCCGCAGATGAACGCAGAAACGCGCTGATACGGCAACGACGGAGAATCGGGCAACAACGAGGACGGAGACGAGTAGCAGACGGCTTCAGTCCCTGCAGTGATCTCATTCGTTTTCTGATCCGCGCGTTTCCGCGGTCATCTGCGGCTATAGTTGCCGTTGTCGTTTTGAATCCCTGCCTCATCCCTTGTACAATGCCCTCGTCATCCATATGATTCATTATCTTGAACCGAATCGAGGACCCATGCCTGCGAACAGCCCGAAGTACAAAGTGAAGGACATCTCCCTGGCGGAGTGGGGGCGGAAGGAGATTCGGATTGCCGAGCACGAGATGCCGGGGCTGATGGCGCTGCGCGAGGAGTACGGTCCCGCGAAGCCGCTGGCGGGCGCGCGGATCACCGGCTCGTTGCACATGACCACCCAGACGGCGGTGCTGATCGAGACCCTGGCTGCGCTCGGCGCGCAGATTCGCTGGGCGAGCTGCAACATCTACTCGACGCAGGACCAGGCCGCCGCCGCCATCGCCGCGACCGGCATCCCCGTCTTCGCCTACAAGGGGGAGAGCCTCGAAGAGTACTGGGAGTTCACCAAGATCGCTCTCGAACACGAGGGGGGCGTGCAACTGATGGTGGACGACGGCGGCGACGCGACGCTGCTGGTGCATCGCGGCGTCGCGCGCGAGAAGGAGTTCGCCCGCACCGGCAAGAAGCCGCCGATCAGCCGGGAGAACAAGGAGATCACCCTCATTGACACGCTGCTGAACCGCACCCTGGACGAGGACCCGAACTACTGGCGCACGATGGTAAAGGGGATCGTCGGCGTGAGCGAGGAGACCACCACGGGCGTCCATCGCCTCTACCAGATGGCGCGCAACGGCACGCTCATCTTCCCGGCGTTCAACGTGAACGACTCCGTGACCAAGAGCAAGTTCGACAACCTCTACGGCTGCCGCGAGTCGCTGGTGGACGGCATCAAGCGCGCCACCGGCGTCATGATCGCCGGCAAGAAATGCGTCGTCCTGGGCTATGGCGACGTCGGCAAGGGGTGCTGCCAGGCGCTGCGCGGCCTCGGCGCGATGGTCTCCGTTACCGAGATTGACCCGATCAACGCCCTGCAGGCGCTCATGGAAGGGTACGCCGTCGTCCAGATGGACGAGGCCTGCGCGTGGGGGGATATCTTCATCACCGCCACCGGCAACAAGAGGGTCATCACCCGCAAGCACATGGACCGGATGAAGAACGAGGCAATCGTCTGCAACATCGGGCACTTCGACTCGGAGATCGAAGTCAACTCCCTGTACGACGATCCGGCCTTGAAAGTGCACGAAGTCAAGCCGCAGGTGGATCAGATCGAGTGGCCCAACGGCAAGCGGCTGACCATCCTGGCGCGCGGGCGGCTGGTGAACTTGGGCTGCGCCAACGGCCACCCGAGCTTCGTCATGAGCAATAGCTTCACGAACCAGACGCTGGCGCAGATCGAACTGTGGAAGGAACGCTCCAGCGGCAAGTACACGAACAAGGTGTACGTCCTGCCGAAGCACCTGGATGAGAAAGTCGCCAGCCTGCACATCAAGCAACTCGGGGGTAAGCTGACCAAACTCACCCCCGAGCAGGCGCAGTACATCGGCGTGCCGGTCGAGGGGCCGTACAAGCCGGAACACTATCGGTACTGAGCGAAACAATTGCGGATTGCGGAGTGCGGAATGCGGATTTCCGAATGAGGCGCTGATGGTCCCGGAACCGCGGACGGCAGCGTGCTGCACAAGGCGTCCCAGGCGGGGAAAAGACCTTGCGAAGGTCAAACGAACCTTCGCAAGGTTGTTTGGCTGATCGCTGATCCGATGTTCTCTGCGCCCTTTGTGTACCGAAGACTTGTCTGCCAAACGGGATACGTTTCAGGGCCGCAAGCGATGCGGTTGGGGCCTCATGGCAAATCCTTGACACAACTTCCGGCGCGTGGCACAATTCATGCAGCATGGCAAAGCGGGGGGGCTGTTTTTGGAGGAACGGCCGTGAAGAAGTCCCATGTTCTCTGCGTTGCGCTCCTGTGCGTGCTGGGAGTCTCGGCTCTTGCGTTCGGACAGGGTCTCCAAAGATACCTCGTGACGACCAGAGGCCCCTTGCGCGCCGAAGTGGAAGCCGCGGGCGGGCAGATGATCCATGAGTTCCATATTGTCCGAGGCATGGCGGTCGAGTTGCCGGCGCCTGCCGCGGCGCAGTTGGCCCGCCATCAGAACGTCGTCTCCATCGAGCCGGACCCTGTCGTACAGGCCGTGGTGCGGTCCGAAGGGAAGCCGGGCGGCGGCACGGTCGTGCAGCCGGCGCAGGTCCTGGAATGGAACGTGGACAAGATTGACGCTGAACTTGCATGGACCGTCTCGACCGGGGCGGGCGTGAAAGTGGCCATTGTGGACACGGGCATCGACAAGGACCATCCCGACCTTGTATCCAACATTGCGGGGGGCGTGAACTACGTTCTCAGCAGGCGCAGGGTCGACCCGAACGCATGGGATGACGATAATGGGCATGGGACGCACGTGGCGGGCATCGTTGCGGCGGTGAACAACACGATCGGCGTCGTCGGCGTCGCGCCGGGGGCAAAACTCTATGCGGTCAAAGTTCTCAACAAGAGCGGCAGCGGCTACCTGTCGGACGTCATCGCGGGCATCCAGTGGTCGGTTGACAACAACATGCAGGTCGTCAACATGAGCCTCGGTGCCTCCTCGGGCTCCAGCCTGCTCGAACAGGCCTGCCAGACGGCAGCGAACGCCGGAATTCTTCTCGTCGCGGCCGCGGGCAATGATGGCGGGCCCGTCATCTATCCGGCCGCTTACTCCTCGGTCATTGCCGTCGGTGCGACCGATTCCTCGAACTCAGTTCCCTCCTGGAGCAACCGCGGGCCTCAAGTCGAAGTAGTCGCGCCGGGAGTGAGCGTGCGCTCCACCTGGCCGGGCGGGACGTATCGTGTCCTGAGCGGCACCAGCATGGCCACGCCGCATGTTACCGGTGTCTGCGCGTTGATGCTCAGTCTGTCGCCGCCACCCGCCGATCCGCGCGCCGTCCTCAACACGACGGCGGATGACCTGCTGACTGCCGGACGGGACAACGTCTCCGGCTACGGTCTCGTGGATGCCGAGGAAGCGGCTACGGGGGTCGAGACGGGCCTGTGAACTTGTGGCGTACGAGACGCAGAAGGGACCGGGAAGCAACTTCCCGGTCCCTTCCGCTTTCTTGCGATGTGCGAGTCCCGCGTCAGGCCTTCGCCGCCTTGCGCAGCGCGTCCACCATATCCGTGCGCTCCCAGGTGAAGTTCGGCAGGTTGCGGCCGAAGTGACCGAAGCGCGCGGTCTCCCGGTAGATGGGCCGCTGCAGGTCGAGCCGCTTGATCATGGCCGCCGGGCGGAAGTCGAACAGCTTGCGGACGATCTCCTCCAGCTTGCCGTCCGGAATCTTGCCGGTCCCCTTGGTGTCCACGTAGATTTCCACCGGATCGGCCACGCCGATGGCGTAGGCCAGTTCCACCTCGCATTCCGTGGCGAGGCCCGCGGCGACGATGTTCTTGGCGCAGTGGCGCGCGGCGTAGCTGGCGGAGCGGTCCACCTTGGTCGGGTCCTTGCCGCTGAACGCGCCGCCGCCGTGCCGGCCGCGGCCGCCGTAAGTGTCCACAATGATCTTGCGCCCAGTCAGCCCGGTATCGGCCATGGGACCCCCCATCACGAACCGTCCCGTGGGGTTGATGTGGTAGATCGTCTTCGAGTCCAGCATCTCTTTGGGCAGGCTGGGCTTGATGAGCCGGTTGATGACCGTCTTCCGAATCTCATCATACGAGACGTCCGCGTCGTGCTGAACCGAGCAGACCACGGTGTGAACGCGGACCGGCTTGCGGTCGTGGTACTCGATGGTCACCTGCGATTTGCCGTCCGGTCGCATCCAGGTCACCTTGCCGCTGCTGCGCAACTCGGCGAAGTTCTGCATCAGCCGGTGCGCCAGCACGATCGGCATCGGCATCAATTCCGGCGTTTCGTCGCAGGCGTAGCCGAACATCAGCCCCTGGTCCCCCGCGCCCATTTCGGGGTGCAGCCCCTCCCCCTCGGTCACGCCCTGGGAGATGTCCGGCGACTGCCCGTGGATGCTCGTCAGGATGCCGCAGGTCTCGTAGTTGAAACCCCAGTTGGCGTTGGTGTAGCCGACCTCGCGGATCACCTCGCGCGCGATGGCGGGGACGTCCACGTAGCAACTGGTCGTCACTTCCCCGGAGACGATGACGAGGCCGTTGGTCGCCAGGGTCTCGACGGCGACGCGCGCCGCCTTGTCCTGCGCGATGATCGCATCGAGCACCGCGTCGGAGATCTGGTCGGCCACCTTGTCGGGATGTCCCATCCCGACCGATTCGGACGTAAACAGGTACTTCCTCATCGTCCTTCCTCTCTGTCTAAGACGCCTTTTCGATGAGACCTTCCAGAATGTCGAGATGGCGTCGGCTGGCCCCGCGGTTCTTCAGGATCGCCTCGCGGCCGCGGCGCGCCATCTCCGCGCGCGCCTCCGGTTGCTTCAGGAGCCGCAGCAGCGCCTGGCCCAACTCCTGCTCGTTCTGGACGCGGACGGCGGCCTGCGCGGAAAGCAGCAGTTGGGCTTCGTCCAGGAAGTTCTCGGTCAGCGGACCGAAAACGGGCAGGACACCCAGCGCCGCGGGCTCGAGCATGTTGTGTCCGCCGTGCACTGTGAGGCTCTTGCCGACGAAAACAAACTCGGCGAAAGAGTAAACATAGCCCAATTCACCAATACTGTCAAGCAAGCAGATCGTATCAGTCCCGGCCGGACCCGACCCTGCCGAGCGCCGCCGGCACTGATACCCGGCGCGTTCGATGACCTGCGCCACCTCCCCGGCGCGCTCGACGTGACGTGGCGCGATCACCAGCCGCAACTCCGGCGCCTCGCGCTGAAGGAGGCGGTGAACGTTCAGGCAGATCTCCTCCTCCCCCGGCCAGGTGCAGCCGGCGACCCAGACGCGCTCATCGGGCCTCATGCTGAGCGCGGCGCGCAGTTCAGCCGCTTTTTCCGAGGGGACCTCGGTCTGCACGGCATCGTATTTCATGGTGCCGGTGACGCGGACCTTCTCCGCCGGGAACCCGGCGCGCACGAAGCGGTCGCGGTACTGCTCGTTCTGGACGCAGAAGAGATTCGGCGACTCCGGCTCCAGCGCGGGGCGAAGCAGACAGCGCATCTGGCGGTACCGGCGGACCCTCTTCTCGCGCATGCGGCCGTTGATGATCAGCACCGGCACGCCGCGGCGGCGCGCCGCACGCAGGAGGTTCGGCCACGCCTCCAGCTCCACCAGCACCAGCGCGTCCGGGCGGATTCGCCTGAAGGCGCGCCAAAGGATGAGGGAGAAGTCCAGCGGCAGGTAGAAGCAGCGCGCCGCGCCGTACCGTTCGCGCGCGACCTTCTGGCCGGTGTCGGTGGTGGTGGAGATCAGCACATCCCAGCCGGGGCGCTCCCGGCGCAGCATCTCCACGAGCGTGCGGACCGTGTTCACTTCGCCCACGGAGACGGCGTGAATCCAGACGCACGGCTTGCCGCCTTGCCTGCGCGGCACGCCGCCGAGGCGCTGGGGCAACCCCGCCCGCCAGCGGCGCGAGGTGGCCATCTTGAACAGCACCACCGGCGAGGCGATCAGCAAGACCAGCGCGTAGAGAATGTCGAGAAGGATGCTCATGAACTCACTTTCCGTGGCACTTCTTGAACTTCTTTCCGCTGCCGCAGGGGCAGGGGTCGTTGCGGCCCACGGCGGGGGCGGCGGACTTGATCGGCTGCGGCTTGTCGGGGCGCTCGGTCCCCGCGATGGCGGCCTGCTGCTGTCGGCGGATGCCCGCCGCCTCGGACTGCGGGGCGGCCGGCGCGGCCTGCGAACCGCTGGCCGGATGCACCGCCTTGCCGTCCACCCAGACGCTCGACGCCGTGGGCATCGCCTTCGCCTGTTCCTGCGGCCCTCCCCCGATGTCCAGGCGCAGAATCAGGTCGGTCACTTCGCGACGCACCGAGGAGCGCATCTGATCGAACAGGATGTGCCCCTCGCGCGTGTACTCCACCTTGGGGTCCACCTGCGCATAGCCGCGCAAGCCGATGCCCGCCTTCAAGTGATCCATCGCCAGCAGGTGGTCCTTCCACTTCACATCAATCTTCTGGAGCAGCAGCAGGCGCTCGACCATGCGCATGCGCTCCGGGCCGATCTGCTGCTCGCGCGCGTCGTACGCCTCTTTGATCTTCGCGGCGCAGAACTCCTGAAGCTCCTGCGGCGTCTGCTTGCTCAGGTCGAAGGGGTCCAATTGCAGGTTGTACTTGCGGAAGAGGGCGTCGCTGAAGCCGGTGAGGTTGCGCTCAGGTTCGGCCAGGTCGAGCGACAGGAAGGTCTCGATCATGTTGTCGGCGCAGATGGCCGCCACTTCCTCCTGGGGGCGTCCGGCCAGCCGCTCCATCAATTGGCGCGTGAGGTTCTGCTCGATGGCGTCCGTCTCCTGCGCCACCTCCTTGTCCACGTCCTCCTCGCCGACCTCGATGCGCAACGACTTGGCCAGCTCTTTGAGTACACCAGACAGGCTGCTCCGCTTCCCTTCCGCTGCCGCGGCCGACTCCTCCAGGCTGCATAGGAACTCGTGGACTGCCAGGCGCGCGATCAGGTCGGCCCCGCTGCGATTACGCAGGGAGCGGTTCAGCCGCTCGATGATCTGCTCGCGCACGGCGTTGGTGCGCTTGGAGAGGTCCTCGACCTCTGCGTCGGGCGCCTCCTCCTCGCGCTGCCACTGGTTCACCGGGAGCGACACGTCGGCCGCCTGCGCCCATTTCTCAAGTCCGGCCAGGTCCCACTCCTCGATCGTCACCCCGCCGGAGATATACGTGTCCAACGCCTGGTTGGCGCACAGTTCCGCCGTCTCCTCCTGCGTGATGGAGGCGTGCTGCGCGCGCGCGGCCCTTTCAATGCAGGCCGTGAGGCGCTTGATCAGCGCCTGGCGCGTCTCCTCGGCTTCGAGCGGCAGGCTCATGTGGCGCGCCCAGCGGCTGAAGCCGGTGAAGTTCCAGTGGAAGAAGGGGAGGTCCTCGTTCAGGAACAGGTCGCGCGCGTTGCGCACGCATTCGGCGATGATCTCCTCCGAGGGCTGCGCCTTCTTCTGCGCGCGGAACAGTTCGGTCAGTCCCTTCCGGCCCGCCTCCTTCCACTGCGTGTCGGCGAGGGTGACGCCGTGGCCGGCGGCCCACTCGATAAGCGGGCGTCCGTTGCGCTCCTCCGGCGCGGCGGTGGAGGGGACGAACGCGCGGATGTCCTCCTGCAGCGAGTCCTCCGCCATCTCCAGGATCAGCCCCTTCAGGTCGGCGTGTTCGAGCACTTGCTGGCGCAGCCCGTAGATCGCCTTGCGCTGCTTGTCCATCACCTCGTCATATTCGAGGACGTGCTTGCGCATCTCGAAGTTGTGCTCCTCCACCTTCCGCTGCGCGCGCTCGATGGAGCGGGTGACCATGCCGTGCTCGATGGCCATCCCCTCCTCCATCCCGATGCGGCCGAGGATGGCGCTGACGCGGTCCGAGGCGAAGATGCGCATCAGGTCGTCCTGAAGGCTCAGGAAGAAACGGGAGGAGCCGGGGTCGCCCTGGCGGCCGGCGCGCCCGCGGAGCTGGTTGTCAATGCGCCGCGCCTCGTGCCGCTCGGTGCCGACGATGTGCAGTCCGCCCAGTTCCGCCACGGCGCCGCACAGCTTCAGCGGCGGCATCTTGTTCTTTTCCCAGAACTTGCGGAGCAGGGCGGGCCATTCCTCGGCGGGGGTCTTTTCGATTGTCTCGGCGTCAAGGTACTTGCGCGCCCAGAAATCGGTCAGGCGCTTCTCCAGTTCCTCGCGCGGCATGTCTATCCGCGCCTCCTTCGGCGCCAGGTCGTTCTTCTTCCAATGCTCCAGCAACTCTTCCGGCGTGAAGGCGCCCAGCACGATGTCCGTGCCGCGCCCCGCCATGTTTGTAGCGATGGTCACGTGCCCCATCTGGCCCGCCTGCGCGACGATCTGCGCCTCGCGCTCGTGGTGCTTCGCGTTGAGCACTTCGTGCTTGATCCCGCGCCGGACGAGTTGGTCCGAGATGCGCTCCGATTTCTCGATGGAGATGGTCCCCACCAGCAGTGGGCGGCCGGTGGCGTGCACTTCCACCGCCTCCTCCTCGATGGCGTGGAACTTCTCCTTCTCGGTGCGGTAGATGACGTCGCCGTATTCGGTGCGGATCATCGGCCGGTTGGTCGGGATGCGGATGACGTCCAGCTTGTAGATCTTGTCGAACTCCGTCGCCTCGGTCATCGCGGTGCCGGTCATCCCCGCCAGCTTCTTGTAGAGGCGGAAGAGGTTCTGGTACGTGACCGTGGCGAGGGTCTGGTCCTCCTCCTTGATCTTGAGCTGCTCCTTCGCCTCGATGGCCTGGTGCAGCCCGTCGCTCCAGCGCCGCCCCTGCATCAGGCGGCCGGTGAACTCGTCCACGATGATGATCTCCCCCTGTTTGACGACGTAGTCCACGTCGCGCTTCCAGAGGTTGTGCGCGCGGATCGCCTGCTCGATGTGGTGCGGCCAGTCGGCGTTGCCCCCCGCGTAGATGCTCCCGACGTTCAGCATCTTCTCCGCGACGGCGATGCCCGCCTCCGTCAGGTTCGCGCTCTTCTCCTTCTCCTTGATCGTGAAATGCTCCTCCGCGTGCAGGCGGCGCGCGATCCGGTCCGCCACGTAGTACTTGTCCGTGCTCTCCTCGGAGGGGCCGCTGATGATGAGGGGGGTGCGCGCCTCGTCAATCAGCACGCTGTCCACCTCGTCCACGATGCCGTAGTAGAGGCCGCGCTGCTGCACCTGCTCCTCGGTGCTCCAGCGCATGTTGTCGCGGAGGTAGTCGAAGCCGAACTCCGAGTCCTTCCCGAAGGTGATGTCGCATGCGTACGCCTGGCGTTTGTCGGCGTACTCCTGCTGGTTCTGGATCGCGCCCGCGGTCAGGCCGAGGAACTCGTAGAGCGGACCCATCCAGTCGCGGTCGCGCTTGGCCAGGAAGTCGTTGACGGTGACGATATGGACCCCGCGGCCCGGCAGGGCGTTGAGGTAGGCCGCCAGCGTGGCGACGAGGGTCTTGCCCTCGCCGGTCGCCATTTCGGAAATGCCGCCGCGGTGGAGCGTCATGCCGCCGATGAGCTGCACGTCGAAGTGGCGCATCGGCTGGGGGTTCTGGGGGTTGGGGGTGCGGACCACGCGGCGCGCCGCCTCGCGCACCACCGCGAACGCCTCCGGCAGGATCTTTCCGAGCTCGACGTCAATCTCCTCGCGCGTTGCCTCGTTCAACGTCCCGTGGAACGCGTCCGCCAGGCGATTGCGGAACTCCTGCGTCTTGCCGCTCAACTCCTTGTCGGAGAGCTTCTGCATCGCCGGTTCGAGCCGGTTGATCGCCTCGACGGCGCCGAGCATTTCCGCGATCACGCGCTCGTTGCGCGAGCCGAAGATGTTGACGAAGAAGTCCCCGACGACCTGCATCATATCTGCCATGGTTCCTCTGTCTGCTGCTGATATTTGCGCATGAAAAAGGAAGGGCTCACGCAACGTCGCAAAGACGCCAGGAGCAGCGAAGGCTGGAAGCCTCGCGGCGTCAATCCCTTACGCCCAATATACGCGGAGGGGGGGGAAGTTTCAAGCTTACGTCCCACCGGGACGCAGGGACAATCGGCCGGCAGTTCACTGCCGGTGCGACTCACGCCCGCAGGGAGTGAACTCCCTGCCTGTTCTCCCACCGTCCCTATGGGACGGACGCCCCCGCCCGTTCATGGTTCAGTCCCAGGAGTCTCTCAAGTATCTCTTCATCCGTCAGCGTGACGGGCCAGCCGTACGCGGCGAAGGCCGCCTCATCAAGCTTCCGGTGCGCCAGCGTGAGCCAGTCGGGCCGCTGGTTGTAGAGGTTGGTCAGGGTGCGCTTGGCCAGGAGCTTGGCGCTGGCATCGTCTTTGGGGACCATGCGCGGGTAGCGGACCGTGCCGATACGCGCAGCACCTTGCGAAGGGCTAAGAGAGCCTTCGCAAGGTGCAATATACCGCGCCCAGGGGCCGTTGACCGAGCCGGGAAATTCGAGAACTTCCTCCTTTGTCCACTCCGGCGGATTGAGCCAGTTGTTACGAAGGGCGTCGAGTTCCTTCGCCGCCTCGCTAATCGCCGCCTGCCAATGTGGCGCAGCCGCCCTCGGCTGCGAATCTTCCGGATGAGGCAGCGGGAAGGTCTCAAAGCAGGTCGTCGGTGTGTAGCGGAACCCGCTTTCTCGCTCGCGCAGTTGCGTTCCCTGCGCTCGCGCCCACACCTCATGCACCCGCGAGTGCAGAACGCCGAAGAAGTAATCGTCGGAACGGGCAAAAACGACTATGGCGCAGTCAGGATAAGCAGGTGCCTTCATCCAGACGAATAATCGGTGCTTTGAAACCCGCGGCGTAGCAATAAAGCGGGTGACATTGGCCAAAGCCGTCTTCATGTCCATTCTCGTTCGCCAGTGTATCCACCACTTCTCGCACGCCTCCTTGTCTCCCGTAGCTTCACGCTCAGGCTTAACTGTGGTTCTCACGTGCTCAAAGGGAGCAGAATAGCGGGCTGCGCTCTCCAGCGGAGAATCCAGACCGAAGTCTATGATCCACGTGCAGCTTGTACGGCGAGTAAGATCGACCGCATTCACGTAAGGCAGAAGAACGTCACTGTTTGGCAAGCCATTAGGATTCCCCGCGACTGCAACAAAATTCAGGGCTTCCGCTTCGGGTACATCGAATGAACCCCGTTTGATTGCTCCTTGGAACGCGATACCAACATTCTCCGATAGCGGCCTTGCTGTCGTAGTATCGGCAGCCGATGTCAGATTAGTGTTAATAGCAGTCACTTGTCGTTGATCAAGTAACTTGAGTTGCTCTATACCATCATCAAAGCCAATGATCGAAATGTGGACGTTCGCCCCATCGAGGATCCATTCCCGGTCGGATATCGCGAAAAATATGCCGCCGGAGTCTTGGATTCGCTTTAGCACGTGTCTATTTGTGCCGCCACGTATACCTTGAGTCGCGAGTAGTCCAGCGCGTTTGCACTTTCCTTCTGCTATATGGTGCCGCGCCCTCTCGAACCAATAACAACAGAGGTCGGGTTTTCCGCCAAGCCTCTCCTCGTAGAGAGCATAGAGGCTCTTGCAGTAGTCTTTCCGTAAATGGCCTAGCATAAAACGGTTTCCCAGGAACGGCGGATTGCCGACGATGAAATCCACTTTTGGCCATTCCGGCTCCTTGGGGTGTTCCGGGTCGGTGAGGTCTAGGATAGCATCCATGCACTTGAACGTATCCAGCTTGCGCAGGATCGGGTCGGTGACGTTCCCCAGGCCGTTATCGCGCAGCCACTGGAGATAGCCGATCCACACCGTCATCTGCGCCAGTTCGTAGGCGTACGGGTTGATTTCGATCCCGTAGAGTTGCCACGGGCCGACATAGGGGATGAACGAGCCAAGCCCGTTCTTGTTGGCGTAGAGGATGATTTCTTTTTCGAGGTTCTTGAGCAGTTGCAGCGTGACGTAGAGGAAATTGCCGGAGCCGCAGGCCGGGTCAAGCACTCGGATGCTGGGCAGGCGCTCCTGCAGGAACTGGCCCACCAGCACCTTGGCCTGCAGGCGGGCCTTGGCCTTGACGGCGGCGCTCATGGGTTTGGCATGTGGCACGGGCGCCCCCGCCTGTGCGAATTCTTGCCCAGCCGGGGGCGGCTGGGCCACACCGGAAGGGGACACCACCGGGGGCGCGGGCGGGTTCTTCCTGCCGGTTGCCAGAAGGTTGTCGGCGATGAGGCGCACCTTGTCCCACTCCCGGCGCAGCGGATCTATAACAACCGGCCTGACGAGGACTTCGATATCCGCGCGGCTGGTGTAATGCGCGCCGAGTTGAGAGCGCTTGTCCGGGTCGAGGCCGCGCTCGAAGAGCGTTCCGAAGATGGACGGGTCCACGGCGCTCCAATCGAGTGTGGAAATGGCGGCGATCTTCTCAATTTCCGCCGCTTCCATATCGAGCACCGCGGCGTCGGAGAAGAGGTTGCCGTTGAAATGCCGGATGCGCTCCGCGCCGAAATCGCCGCCGTGCGCCATGGCGTCGAATAGCTGGCCGAGGAGTTTCTTCAGTCGCGCGGGGTCGCCTTGCGCGTTTCGCAACACGCGGCTGAACAGCCCTTTCGGAAGCAGGTCCACGTCTTCGGAGAAAAGGCAAAAGATCATGCGGTCGAGGAAGTGGGCCACGTCGAGTGCGGGCAGATCCCGCTTGCGCATGGATTGGGCGATCTCCGCGAGTTGCCGCGCCGCTTCGGTAGTGATGGATTGGATCGTCGCGCCGGGCCGAAGTTTCTCCGGGTCGAAGAAGACGTTGCGCAGGAGCTTGAGGTTGTCCGGCTTGGACAGGTCGGCGAGCTTGATCTCATGCAGTTGGGGGGCGGTGGATGTGAAGTTGGTGTGGATGACGATGCGGTCCATGTCGCACACGACGAGGAGAGGCGGGTTCTGCAAGTCTTCGCGGTACTGAAGAAGCTGGTCGTATGCGGCGTCAAGGTCCTTGTGTTTCCCCTTGTACTCCCAGCCGAAGAATCCCTTTTTCCAGACATCGGCCCAACCATCGCCGCCGCTGTGCTTCGTTGCGCCCTTTTCGAAGGTGAAGGTTTCACCGGTCGGGTCATCCGCCGCCGGTTTGGGGTGGCCGAGCAACTCACACAGGTCCAGGAAATGCTCGTGTGAGGCGGACCGCTCGGTCAGGGAGGTCTTCTCCCACTTCGCCACGAATTCGGATACGTTCATGGTGCGCCCTCTATTTCAGGGGTGGACTCCGTCAACACGCATCCGGCGACCGAAGCCTGCGCGCGATCTGAGCGTCAATCGCCTGGGGCATTCCATTTCCAGAGAGTCTTCTGAGCGACATTACTATAGTCGGCCGAGAGGCGGCCTTCAAGGGAGAGGAACGGAACAATAGCGAATGGGAAATGGCCAATGGCGAATTGCGAATGGACCAACGGCCTTGACTCGCCAGTATCACAATGTAATAATATCGCTGTTCCACCGAGGGAGGCGAGGAGAAATGAAGAAGAGCCAGCCGCAGATAGTGACGTTCAAGGCCGACCCGACGTTGCTGGAGGCGATGAAGGGGGTTCCGAACCGCAGCGAGTTCATCCGCTCCGCGCTCCTGGCGGCGCTTCAGAACGTCTGTCCGCTCTGCAAGGGGACCGGCATCCTCACCCCGAACCAGAAGCGGCATTGGGAGGCGTTTGCGGTGGACCACAACGTCCGCGAGTGCGACGACTGCCATGAATTCAGCCTGGTTTGCGCGCACAAGCCCAGGCGCAAGTTGCACCGAGCCGCGCGCTGAGGCAATTGCTCACCACGGAGACACCGGGTGCGCACGGCGCACCGTGGAGGCACGGAGAACGACCGCGCCATGAGTGTGGAAAGAGCCATGCGAACAATGACGGCAATCACGTCTTGCCTGTGCCTGACGCTGTTGGTTGCAGGCGGATGCTCCAAGTCCGCACCCCCGCCGCCTGCGGGAAAGATGCAGGCCGTTGCGGGCATTGCGCCGATAGCCTACCTGGCCGAGAAGGTCGGGGGGGAGCATGTCTCGGTCATGACGCTGGTGACCGCCGGCCAGTCCCCGCACAGCTATGAGGCCACCCCCTCCCAGATCATTGCGGTGAGCAAGGCGAAGCTGTTTCTGAGCAGCGGCTGGCCCTTTGAGCAGCAACTGCTGAACAAGCTCAAGGAGCTCAACAGGACGATGAACGTCGTGGACCTGCGGCAGGGGATCACGCTGCGGTACATGACAGCCGACGAAGCCGCCGGGGAGGCGCACGAGCACGATGGGGGCCACGCCGCCCATGCGCCCGAGAAGGGGGAGCCGGACCCGCACATCTGGCTCAATCCGAGGAACGCCGCCATTATGGCGGAGGCTATCGTCAAAGCCTTCGCCGCCGCCGACCCCGCGAATGCCGCCGACTACGAGAAGAACGGCGCGTCCCTGATAGGGGAACTCGCGCAAGTGGACAAGGAACTCACTCAGGCGCTTGCGCCGCTGAAGGGGGAGAAGTTCTTCACCTATCACCCCGCCTTCGGTTACTTTGCCGACGCGTACGGCCTGATCCAGACGCCGGTGGAGATCGAAGGAAAGGAACCGGGGCTCCAGCAGTTGACCCGCTTTATCGGGATGGCGAAGGCGGCGGGGGTCAAGGTCATCTTCGTTCAGCCGCAATTCAGCGCGCGCAGCGCGCAGGCGGTGGCCGACGCGATCGGGGGAGTGGTGGTCCCCATGGACGACCTGGCGCATAACTACACCGAGAACCTTCGCGACATGGCCCGCAAGGTCGCCGCGGCCATGAAGCCGGAAGGGGGAAAGGCCCCATGAGCGACCCGGTCGTCGAATTCCAGAACGTTTCCTTCGCCTACGGCCCCTGGTCGGTGCTGGAAGACGTAAACGTGGACGTCGAACGCGGGGACATGACCAGCATCGTCGGCCCCAACGGCGGCGGAAAGACCACGCTGCTCAAGCTGGTGCTGGGGCTGCTCCTCCCCACGCGCGGCACGGTGAAACTCTTCGGCGGCGACCCGGTCCTGGGGCGCGCGCGCGCCGGCTACGTCCCGCAGCACTGGAACTTCGACATGCAGTTCCCCGTCCGGGTCTTGGACGTCGTCCTTATGGGGCGGCTCAACGGAAGCCGCTGGCTCCTGCCGTACCGTTCCGCGGACAAGGCCGCCGCGGAACAGGCGCTGGAAGAGATGCGCCTGTCGGACCTGCGCCGCCGCTCCTTCTCCGCCCTCTCCGGCGGCCAGCGCCAGCGGGTGCTCATCGCGCGCGCCCTCGCCGGCGACCCGGAGATACTCCTCCTGGACGAACCCACCGCCAACGTGGACGCCGTGGCCGAGGAGGAACTGCACGAACTGCTGCACGAGCTGAACGAACGCATGACGATCGTCATGGTCACCCACGACCTGCGCTTCGTCCACAAGTGCGTCAGCCGCGTGATCTGCGTCAACCGGCACGTCGCCATCCACCCCACCGGCGAAGTCACCCACGAGACCATCGGCAGCATTTACGCCGGCGAGATGCGGCTCATACGGCACGACCACGTCTGCGCCCCTGGAGAACAGCACTGATGCAACTCTTCCACTTCTCATTCATGGTGGGACTGCTGGCCAGCGTCTCCTGCGGGATCGTCGGCAGCTACGTCGTGGCGCGGCGCATCACCTACATTGCCGGCGGCATCGCCCATTGCGTGCTGGGGGGGATCGGCGCCGCCCGCTACATGCAGGTGGTGTACCACTGGGACCGCTTTGACCCGCTGTACGGCGCGCTGATCGCGGGGCTGCTCGCGGCGATGGTCATCGGCGTCGTCAGCCTGCGCGCCAAGGAGCGCGAGGACACCGCCATCAGCGCCATCTGGTCCGTCGGCATGGCCACCGGAATCCTCTTCATCTGGGGCACCCCCGGGTACAGCGCCGACCTCCAGAGCTACCTGTTCGGCAGCATCCTCACGGTCGGCCGCAGCGACCTGATGCTCACCGGCCTGCTCGGCATCATCGTCGTGGTCTGCGCGCTCGCCTTCTACCAGCAGTTCGTGGCGGTCTGCTTCGACGAGGAGTTTTCCCGCGTCCGCAACGTTAGGACCAATTTCTACTACCTGGTTCTCCTGGCCCTCACCGCCCTGACGGTGGTGCTGCTCCTCCGCGTCGTCGGCATCGTCCTGGTGATTGCGCTGCTGACGCTCCCGGCCGCCATCGCGGGACATTTCTCCCGCACCCTCTGGCAGATGATGGGCCTGGCCATTCTGTTCTGCGCCATTCTGACCGCTTCCGGCGTGGCGCTGAGCATTAGGACCGACCTCCCGGCCGGGGCGACCATTGTCGTCCTTTCCGGCGCGGCGTACCTTGTCGTGACCGTCGGCCGCGGCGTGGCGCGCTTCTGGCCGTGGCGCAGGAATGGGGCGCGGGCCGTTCCGGCCGCGCAGGGATAGATGCGGGGATGACACCCGCGCAACCTTATTAGTGCGGACGTGCCGCTTTTTCTGCAAAGGAGGTTCACCATGGCGTTGTCGAAGAAGACGAAGAAAATCCTCTGGATCGCCGCCGTTGTGGTCATCGGACTGCCGCTGCTGGCGGCGCTGGTCGTGTTCATCAAGCTCAACTCATTTGTGAAATGGGGGGTGGAGGTCGGAGGCAGCAGGACCCTGGGTGTAGCCGTCCAGCTTCAGAAGGCCGACATCTCCCTCTTTCGCGAAAGCATCACGCTGACGGGGCTCGACGTAGCAAGCCCGGAAGGGTTCAGCGCCCCCTCGTTCGTAAAGGTCGGCAGCATGCACCTGGCCGCCAGCGCGTGGGCACTTACCCGCAACGAGGTGCATGTCCGCGACATCACGATCAAAGACCCGGAGTTCACGGTGGAGATGGTTGGCGGCAAGACCAACATCGGCGCGGTCATGGACCACCTCAAGAAGGAAAAGCCCGCCCCTTCCGCGGAGGAGAAGCCCGAGACGAAGAAGAAGGGGGCCGAGATGAAGATGAAGATTGACCACCTCCTCTTGAGCGGGGTGAAGGTGCATATGGTCGGTCTGGGACAGGACCGCACCGTGGAATTGCCGAGCGTCGAGATCAGCGATATTGCCGACTCCAACGGCAACGCCGTTCCGGTCAGCAAGGTCGTCACAATTGTGCTGAAGCATGTTAGCGGCGAGGCTTCTGTCATGGAAGCGCTCGGCAAGGCGGGCAAGGCTCTGGAAAAGGAATTCAAAGGGCTTGAAGCAGGGGGAGCAAGCGTGCTGGAGGGGGTGAAAGGAGAGGCGGGCAAGCTGACGAATATCTTCAAGTAGTGGGGAGCCACGCCGGTGAATAGAGCCGCCTCGCCAGGGACGCCGGAGAAGTCGGAGGAGTCCCTCGCGCGCTTCCCATGTTGGGCGAGCCGGCTAGCGATGGGCGTGACGGCGGTCGCCACCTTGCTGGTCGCCTGGCTGGTCGCGGGGCGGCGATGGCAGATCGGGATACCGGGTGAGTGGACTTGGCCGTACTATAACGTCGAGACGCCGGCGTCGTTGGCGCTGGCCCTGCCGGCAATTCTCTGCGCGGCAGTCATCATAGTAACCTCCTGCATTGTTGTGCGGCGCGGCCTGCGCACCCGCGCGGCGACCCGTCTCAGCCTCTCTATTCTCCTGCTGGCCTCCTTAGGACTGGTTCTGACCTTGGGCGATGCCGGGCCATTCGGGGAAATGGAGGCGGCGCCGGTCACTGCCAACCCCTGGACCAGCGGCTACTATGCCGAAGCGATCCACATCCGGGACTTGAACGCCTATGTGCGCCAGTATCCCGAACGCATCGCAGCGCTGGAGGTCAACGGCCCGTTGGGGCACATCTCGGACCATCCCATCGGCCCCGTCCTTTTCCATGCGCTCGTCAACCGCCTCATGGAATCCTCCCCGGCGCTGACACGCCACTTCCTCCCCTCGGACCCCGAACTCCTCGCGGCCGGGCGGAATGTGGCGGAGAAGGCGATGCGCGCCGCACTAAGAGAACCCGCCTTGGCGATCAGCGACCCCGAGTTGGCGGGCATGTGGGCCGGGGCGTTCCTGTTCCGGCTGGGACTCTGGCTCGCGCTCCTGCCGGTCTACCTTCTGGGGAAGACCCTCCATTCGCGCGAGGTCGGGTTGCTCGCCGTCGCCTTCGCCGCCCTGGTCCCGGCGCTGCACTTGTTCGGCCCCTATCCGGATCAACTCTTTCCCTTCTTCCTGATCTTCTCCCTTTACGCCTGGGTGTGCGCCGTGCGCAGGCGCAGCCCCGCGTGGTCGGCGGTCTCCGCCGCGACCCTTTTCGTTGGGCTGCTCTGGAGCCTCTCGCTGCTTGCGGCCGCCGCCTGCATCGGCGTAGCAGGCTTGCTGCTGCTCTGGCACGAGAACGTTCAGCCGGGGGGCCGCCTGGAGTTGAAGGCCTGGGCAAGGCTGGTCGGCGCATGGGCGGGCGCGTTTCTCATTTCCGCCTTGCTAGTCCGGCTCCTCTTCGGGTACCATGTCGTGCAGGTGTGGACGCTCTGCTTGTCGAAACATGCCGGCTTTGCGACGGCGTTTCCAAGGTCGCGCTGGCTCTGGACGGCGTTCAGCCCGGTGGAGTTTGCGCTCTTCTGCGGTGTGCCGTTGTTTCTGATGCTGCTCCTCGCCGCAGGGGGGAACGCAGTAGATTGGTGGCGTCGGCGCCGCGAGAGCGCCCCCGCCGTGGCGATATGGACCGTGCTGATCGTGCTGGCGGCCCTGGACCTCTCCGGCAAGAACCTGGGAGAGGTCGGTCGCCTCTGGATGATGCTCATGCCGTTGGCGGCTCTCGGAGCCGCTTGCGCGCTGGCGGCCTTGGATCGTGGACGCGGCTGGTTGACCGCTGTTGTGCTGGTGTTGGCGACGATTCAACTGGTGGTGTTCAGACTCCACCTTGATGTTTTCATGGTCAGCGGGATGTGAGGCGTGCTGAGGGACTGCGGACATGTTGATGAATATGTTCAGGGTGGCGATGGATCGCTTGCGCGGACGCTTCGACTTCTCGAAAGCGCGCAAGCAGGAAGATAAAGTCAAGTCGGCCAACATCCCCACGCACCCCCCCAAGCGCAAGCGCCGCCGCTGACCGCCGCTTCTCGCGTTATGCAACGAAGGTGATTTCAGATGGAACCCAGAAAGGGTGCTAAAGAGACAGCTTCGCCTGCGGCAGCCGCAGGCCCCGCGCCGCTGGAAAAGCTGCTCGCCGAGCTGGTTGGCGCGCTTCCCGCTCTTGACGGCAGGAGTTTCAACGAGGCGCTGGAGGAGGCGCGGCAGCATCCGCGCGCGGCGCTCAGATTCCTGTTCCAGGTCTTCGGCGAAAAGGACCCCGCCCGGAGGGCCGTGGCCGCGCGACTGCTGGCGGCCATCGGCAGCGCCGATGTGCGCGACAACCTCAACGGACTCATCGTGGACGCGGGAGTGGACGAATGGACCAAGGTGCTGGCGGGCGACCTGCTGGCCGAATTGGGCAGCCCCGTGGACGCGGACATCTTCGCCATGAGCGTTCCCGGCGCCGAACCACTCCGGGCCAAGCTCCCCTCGCGCACCCTCGCGCTGCTGGCCTCCGGCGACGCCGCCGGCGCGCTCAAGCACATTCAGACCCTCTCGCCGGCCGATCACTGGCTGATGATCCATCGCGCGGTGGCGGAGCGGAAGGAAGCCGCGCTGCCGATGCTCGAGACGCTGGCGCGGGAGACCGAGGCGGACGCCGTCGCGACCGTTTCCGCCATCGCCCGCGAAAAGTTCGCGGCGGGCGTGCCGCTGCTGCTGGAACTCCAGCGCGACGCCGACAAGGAGCTCCAGAAGCTCATCAAGAAGGCGCTCTTCGACATGCGCATCGCCGGAGTTGACGTTCCCGCGGAGGACAAGTTGCAGCCGCCCGCTCCCGTGGCGGGAGAGGCGGCCGCCGAGGGGGGGGACGAGAACCTGCCGCTCTATCGTGCCCTGGTGAGCGAACCCTCCTCTCAGGGGTTGATCCTGGTGACCGTCGCGCGTGTCCGCCCGAACGGCCGCCTGAAGGTGTTCAGTGTTCTGGTGGAACTCTGGAAGCGCGGCATTCGGCAGGCCGCCGTCCGGATGACCATGAGCAAGTCCTCCTTCGACCGTTTCGTCGAGGCACAGGGGGGCGAGAAGCTGCGGATGAAGAGCGCCACGATCGAGGAGTGCCGCCGCGTCGTGGCCCGGGGTGTGCGCGTCGCCCGCGAGTTCGGCTCCCCGCTCCCCTTCGACTTCGGGGTCGGGCGCACCGTCCTGGGGAACATCGAGCGCGAGATTGCCGAACTTGCCACCCCTTTTCTCTGCTCGCATTGCGGGAAGCCACTCGACGCCGAAACTGTCGAAAAGATTCGCGCAGTAGCGCCTTACGACAACATGCCCGCCGAGACGCGCTGCCTCGATTGCCGAAAACCCGTGTAGGCCCTTGACACGAACCTCCGTTTGACGGATAAATAGAGTATAGGAGTTTTTACCTATTTGGCCGTAGGCTTTCTTACCTGACGGAGAGTGCCGTATGAGCGCAAGCAGCCCGGAAGTTCTTGAGCAGGCCATCGCATTACGCCCCGTTAGCCGCGACCCTCTGTTGAGTCTGCAGCCCAGGGTTTTCAACGTCGAACCCTTCTGCGAAATGGATGATCATCGTTTTGAAATGCGCTTTTTCGAGGAGGTGGTTGCCAAAGACCCCTGCTGCGAAGCGGCGCTTTGCCAGTTGGGGGAGATGTACACCCGGCGCGGGGATTTCCGCAAGGGGCTGGACGTGGATCGCAGGCTGGTGCGCTTGCGCCCGTGCGACGCGCTCGCCCACTACAATCTTGCCTGCAGCCACGCGCTGCTCGATCAGCTGGATGAAGCGCTCCTGGCGATCGAGCATGCGGTCAACCTTGGCTATCGCGATGTGGCGCACCTGCTGAAGGATCCCGACCTGTCGAACCTGCGAAAGGACGTGCGGTTCCGCAAGTTGATGGGACGCATTGTGGAAGGGGCGATCCGCAAGTCGTAGCCGGGGCGCGCCGGAAAGAAGGACGCGTAGAACCGGTTTCACAACTCAAAAAAAATGTGGCGCGGACTTACGAGTCCGCGCCATTGATTTTGTGGCTTGGATAACCCGCGCCACAGTTGTGAAACCAGTTCTAGATCATCACGGCCGTTTCGGTGATCGAGCGTCCTTTCTCGTCCACCTGCTCAAGCAAAAGCAGGGTGGTTCCGATCCGGATCTCATCTCCCGCCTTCAGGTCCACCTCCGCCGCCCTCTGCTCGTTGACGAATGTTCCGTTCGTGCTCTGAAGGTCGGTCAGGACGCACCCCTTCTCCGTGACGACGATCTGGCAGTGGACGCGGGAGACGTTGCGGTCGCGGATGAAGATGTTGTTGGTGGGGCTGCGACCGATGGTGATTTCGCGGTTCTCGAAGAGGGGATACAACTCGCCCTCTTCAGCGCCGGTGCGGACCCGGATGGCATAGGGCATACCTGCACTCCAACAAGACGCCCGGACACGCCTCTCGCAAACCGTCCTGAGAGACCTTTGTCCAGCATCATGTTAGCAATTCGACAAAAAACAATCAAGCCCTTATCCCGACTGATTTTGTGGTATGCGGACCGGCGCTCTTCTACGTCGCTGCAACCTTCCTTGACCCTTTGCACAGGCAGATGGTTTAATGGGTCTGTTCAGGCCAATGGGGCTTCCTTCACTTGGGAGCGCGCCGATGAAATCCTACGCTGTTCAATGGGAAGGCGGCTTGGACGGCTGCATGAGGATCATTGACCAGACCCGCCTTCCGGGGGAACTGCGCCTGCTCGACTGCCGTGCGCCCCGGGAGGTGTTTGACGCCATCCGCCAGTTGAAAGTGCGCGGGGCGCCCGCCATCGGTATCGCCGGCGCGATGGGACTGGTGCTTGCCCTGCGCGACAGTCCCGCCCGCACCCCCGCGGAGTTCCTCGTCGAGGCGCGCGCGGCCGCCGCCGAACTGGGCTCCGCGCGACCCACTGCCGTGAATCTGAGTTGGGCGCTGAACCGCCTCCTGCGCGTCGTCGGTGACAACGGCCGGCTCTCCATCGTCCAACTGAAACAGCGCCTCTTGCAGGAGGCGCTTTCGATCCGGGAGGAAGATGCCCGCATGTGCCGAGCCATCGGCGAGCATGGCGCGGCGCTCCTGAAGGAGGGCGACGGCATCCTGACGCACTGCAACGCCGGCGCGCTGGCCACTGCGGAATATGGGACCGCGCTGGCCGCCATCTTCATCGCGCACGAGCAGGGGAAGCGGCTGCGACTCTTTGCCGACGAGACGCGCCCGCTGTTGCAGGGGGCCCGCCTGACCGCGTGGGAACTGATGGAGGCGGGCGTGGATGTGACGCTCATCTGCGACAACATGGCCGGACAGGTGATGAAGGAGGGAAATATTCAGCGCGTCCTGGTCGGGGCCGACCGTATCGCCGCCAACGGCGACACGGCCAACAAGATTGGCACCTACTCGGTGGCCGTGCTCGCCAAAGAGCATGGCATCCCGTTCTATGTTGCCGCCCCTTCCTCCACGTTCGATCTCTCCATCCCCGACGGCTCGTACATCCCCATCGAACAACGCCCGGCCGAGGAGGTCGTCAATGGCTTTGGGCGTCGCACCGCTCCTGCGGGGGTCAAGGTGTACAACCCCGCGTTCGACGTCACCCCCGCGCGATATATCACTGCGATCATCACCGAGCGCGGCGTCATTCGGCCCGCGACGGCCGAAACGATCCGAAAGCATTTTGCCCAATGAAACGCGCCCCGCTCCACCGCTGGGACATCTCGCCACGAGAGGCGATTGCCCTTCAAAGAAGGCTGCGGGATCGGCTCATCACCGCCCCCATCCGGGGCCGCGTGAAGTTGGTGGCGGGAGGGGACATCGCCTACTGCCGGCGGGACGAGATGCTATTCGCTGCCATGGTCCTCATTCGCCTGCCGGAAATGGAGACGGTCGAGGAAGCGGTCGTCACGAGGCGTGCAGAGTATCCGTACGTGCCGGGGCTGTTGAGCTTCCGCGAAGCCCCCGCGCTGCTGGAAGCGTTCGCAGAGCTGAAGCAGAGACCCGACGCGCTCTTGGTGGACGGGCAGGGGCAGGCGCACCCGCGCGGGGTCGGCATCGCCGCGCACCTGGGGCTCTGGCTCGACCTGCCGACCATCGGCTGCGCGAAGAGCCGCCTCTGCGGCGAACATGAAGAACCGGGATCGGAACCGGGCGACCATGCGCCGCTGTTCCTGGACGGGCGGGTGATTGGAGCCGTCCTACGGACCCGAAAGGGAGTCAAGCCCCTGTACGTCTCCGCCGGGCATCGGTCGAACCTGAGAGACGCTTTGCGCGTCGTCTTGCGCTGCTGTGCCGGCTATCGCTTGCCGGAGCCGACGCGACGCAGCCACATCCTCGTCACCAGGCTGCGCGCCGAGTACGAGCGCGCGAGTCATGGAAAGAACAAGGGGTATGAGAACGGGCGCGCCGGTCATTCTGCAGAGCGAGCATACTCCGTCGCGGGATCCTGGCGGAAGTATGACTTGAGGAGGTCGTAGAGTTCGGGCTGCTCATCCCGGAGTTCACCGGGGACCTCGAAGAACGCCTCGGTGGCGATGGCGAAGAACTCCGCCGGGTCTTGCGCGCCGTAGCTATCCAGGACCGTCTCCTGCTCCTCGTCCGCCGCCGCTTTGAGTTGCTCGTAGGCGGCCTCCATCACCGGCGCCCATCGCGCGGCCAGCGTCCGGTCGGGCAAGAGCGGCGCACCGTTGGCTGCGCCGTCTTCGTGGTCGAGCGCGTGCGCGAACTCGTGAAGCACGAGGTTGACCGACCGCCTCCGGCCCCCGGCTTTCGCCCGGACTTCATCCCAGGCCAGCACCAGCAGATCACGGTGCCACGCCTCGCCGAGCCGCACAGAGTCGTACTCGGCGACCAGTCCGCTCTTCTCGCGTCTTCGTTCTTTGGACCAGTAGGCTTTCGGGTAGACAAGGACCGACGACACCGTGGGGAAATAGTCCGTGTCGCGATGCAGGAGCAGGACAGCCGCCTGCGCCGCGATGGTGACGCGGATCTCATCCGTAATCTCCAGTCCGCCGCACCCCTCAAAGCGCTTCTCTGCCAGGAGCACTTGGATGTGTCCGTGCAACTCGGCGCGGTCCGCTGCGGGCAGCCGCCGGCACAGCGCAACCTTCTCGACAACCTGCCGCCATTCTGCCGGCAACGGTTGCGCGCGCAACTGGGCGCGGCGGCGCTTCTTCAGGAGTCCGAACACGGGATTGCCTTCGAATCAGGTGCAGAGCACGGTTTGAGCGCCGGACCAACCCGTCTGTTTCTGTTGTGCGCGGGCCCTAAGAACGCACGCGGCGGCAGTCTAATCACGTGTCATCCTTGGCGCTGATTCTGGCCCGTTCGACTCCGGTTGCGCTCCGCGCGCTTCAGGGCACGTCTTCTTTGCATCTGCAACATTCCGTTTCAGCGTTTCGCGCAGCATCAGTTTGAGGCCGCGCTTGCCAACGCTTGTCTTCAGATACTTCTCGCGCCTTTGTGCGTCTTCTGCCGACGAGTAATGCTCGCAGAAGATCAAGTCCAAAGGTCGCCGCGGCGCCGTGCTTCGGTTTTCGCCCCGCAAGTGCTGGCCGAATCTTCGCTCAAGGTCGGTGGTATAGCCGACGTAAAGACCGCCGTCTTTCTGACTGCGGAGCACGTATACGCAAAAGGGAAGCGGCTGAGCCATAGTACAGCCTTTCTCTGAACGCGTTGAACGACCCTGGCAGGTGGGCTGCCCCCGAAGTAGAGCGCCGCGACGGCTCGCGTCGGGGCGTGCTTTGACCTATGGGCCTCTCACTGCTTCATGGCTGGCCATGATCCTTTCAAACCACTTCTACGCCGTCAGCCTGGCAGCGGGGGGGAGCGGCGGCACGTGGCGTCCGGACCCGGCGCGGCTTGCGGCGGGGATTCTGACCGGCATCGGGTTCCTGGGCGC